>Ga0307477_10001076_pt1 | contig 24372 bp, 16 predicted proteins | sample atmos_gasesECM2C_FD_203316 | JGI IMG/M metagenome (GOLD analysis project Ga0307477, IMG submission 203316) | Hardwood forest soil microbial communities from Morgan-Monroe State Forest, Indiana, United States - atmos_gasesECM2C_515 | ecosystem: Environmental > Terrestrial > Soil > Temperate...
ATCTGCTATGCTGCGAGCCAGCGAGCGGTTGCGAACCATGTTGCGAACTGCCAGAGTCTCAACTGCTATCAGTTGGTTTTCCTGAACGAGTTGAGTGCTGAGTTTGTGGAGCCAGTCCGAGCGAATGCCACAAAAGTAATTGAAATGGCGGTGCGCTTTTCTCATCTTGCCCCCAAGCGCACCCTTGCCGCAGTGGAGCGGAGCGTGATCCGCGCGACTACACCACGTCGTGGCGCGCCAAGGTGCCGTGGGTGCAGGGCTTCCAAGTCGAACAGGATCCTTTCCGCAAATAAGCAGGACAACGAACTCAAGCAACAATTACGCTGACTCACGAGCGTGCTGCCGAATTGGCGAGCGCCCTCGCACTGTACCCGTGTCAGGTCGGCGATAGTCGATGGTCTCGAGACCGGACAGCGTACAATTGGGTCTGCTTGGTCGTCAGACGGAAGCGCTCTTGAAAGCAGGCTAGGCTCATGCACGATATAGTCGACTGGCAGCAACCGCCCGGACGGTTTCTCCCTCGCCGTCTGTTTTTCCTCGTTCTGGCCATCCTTGCCATCGTCATTTTCAGCAGCCGGACGGCGTTATCGTATTACGTTGATGCCCTCTGGTTCGGGTCGCTCGGTTACGGGGAAGTGTTCCGGAAGACACTCACCCTTCAATGGGCAGTCTTTGCGGCATTTTTTGCTGTCACATTTCTCTTTTTGTACGGATGGTTCCTGGCGCTGAGGAGGGCTTACCAGTCCGATCTGCCGGACGATTACAGGATCGTCATCGGCGGCCAGCCGTTGAAGCTACCAGTTGCGCGCATCCTGCACCTCCTCGGACTCGGGGTCTCCCTCGCCGTCGCCATCGTGACCGGGGCCAGCATGATGACGGAGTGGCCTGCCTTCGCGCTTTATTGGTACGCAACACGCGCGACCGGTGGCGCAGTGGATCCGATCTTCGGCAAGGCGATTAACTTTTATCTATTCGCCCTGCCCGCATGGCAGATCATTACGGGCTGGCTGTTGACGCTAGCCGTGATTGCCTGTGCAATCGCCGTTTTTTTCATTTTCGTTACTGGCAGCACACGAATGCTCTCGGGACGACGAGGCATGTACACCTCGCGGTCGTGGCGCGGGTTCTCCATTGCGTTTGGGTTCCTTTTGCTGATCCTCACGATGCGGGCGTATATCGCTCGATTCGAGCGACTGTTCGATGAACATACGATCTTTGGCGGCGTCACCTACACGGATGCGCACATCATGCTTCCTGGAATGCTCGCAGTCTGTGCCGCGCTGGTTCTTGGTGCTGCGATTGCAAGCATCAATGTCGTTGCGGTGCCACGCGCGCGCTGGTTGGTGGCAGCGGTCGCTCCAGCCGCGGTCTGTTATCTCGCGCTTCAGATCGTTGGCTGGTACGTCAGCAGCTTCATCGTGAAGCCCAACGAACTGGTTCGCGAGCGACCCTACATTGCCTACAATATTGACCTCACGCGGCAGGCCTATGGATTGGACCGCCTTGCGCAGCGCGAATTTCCCGCCGAGACGACCGTCGAGGCGGCCGATCCGGCGAACAATCAGGCTACGCTGCAGAACATCCGACTGTGGGACTGGCGTGCACTGCAGGACACACTGCGTCAGATTCAGGAAATTCGAACCTACTACGACTTTCCCGATATCGATATCGATCGCTATGAAATCAACGGCACAACGCGTCAGGTGATGCTTGGCGCCCGCGAGCTCAACGTCGATAAGCTCCCCGACAGCAGTCGCAATTGGATCAACGAGAAACTCATTTATACGCACGGCTACGGTATCACCATGAACCCTGTGAATGGGTTCACTCCGGAAGGGCTGCCGACACTGATTTTGAGTAACATGCCCATTCAGAGCACGGTGCCGAGCATGGTTGTAAAGCGCCCGGAGATCTATTTCGGCGAGCTCACCAATACCGACGTGTACGTGAAGACGCGGCAACAGGAATTCAATTACCCGCAGGGCCAGACGAACAGTCTGACGTCCTACGAGGGCAATGGCGGCATCCTCCTCGGAGGTTTCCTTCGCCGACTACTCATTGCATCCGACCGAGGTGACCTGACGAAGCTCCCGTTTAGTGACGATATCAACCGGGAGAGCCGGCTGCTGATGCGTCGCAACGTGCGCGATCGTGTGGCAGCGCTCGCGCCATTTCTCACTTACGAATCGGATCCGTACATCGTTGTCGGCGACGATGGTCGGCTGTCCTGGATTATGGACGCGTTTACGACCTCAGACAGCTACCCTTACTCGCGCCACTATGTGCTCGGCAACACCTTTATTAACTACATGCGGAATAGCGTTAAGGTGGTCATCGACGCCTACGATGGCACTGCGACGTTCTATGTGTTTGACTCGCAGGATCCAATCATCACGGAGTATCGCCAGATTTTTCCCGCTTTGTTCCAAGATGCATCGGCCATGCCGCCAGCGCTTCGCAAGCACGTGCGCTATCCGGAATTGTTGCTTAAGCTGCAGGCGGCTGTGTACGGCCTTTATCACATGACCGATCCGCAAGTGTTCTATAACCGCGAGGACCTGTGGACGGTCGCTTCGGAAGTCGGCATGGACGAATCTGGTCAGCAGAAGACGCAGCCGATGGAGCCGAACTTCGTGCTGATGAAACTGCCGGGCGAAACTGCCGTCGAGTTCGTGGAAATTCTTCCGTTCACGCCGGCGAACCGCAACAATCTGATTGGCTGGATTGCTGGAAGGAGCGACGGCGAAAAATACGGTACGTCGGTGGTCTACGACTTCCCGAAAACGAAACTCGTCGACGGCCCTCTGCAAATCGAAGCCCGAATCGATCAGAACGCACAGCTATCGGGGCAATTGACGTTGTGGAATCAGCAAGGTTCCCACGTGCGGCGAGGCACTCTGCTGGTCATTCCGTGTGGGCACGCGTTGTTGTATGCGGAACCGATTTACCTCCAGGCCGAACGCAGTCCGATGCCGGAGTTGCGTCTGGTGGTGCTTGCGCTGCAAGACCGCCTCGCTTATGGACCGACATTCGAGTCGGCGATGAGAGCTCTCTTTGGGGGAGAGGTCTCGTCGCTAAGCGGCACAACGGCCCCCGCGGAACCGGAACGGGGCGCAGCAGCGCCGGCGGCCGCGACCAAGCTGGGGGGAGACGTGAACGCGCTCATCGCCGGAGCGGCCAAAGATCTCGCCGACTACCAGCGACTTACGGCAGAAGGCAAGCTCGGTGAGGCTGGACAGAAGCTTGAACAGTTAAAGCACAAGCTCGAGGAGCTGAGCGCGCATCAAAAGTGATGGTTCTCTTTCCGCGACCTTGGCTGGCACAGCAAGTGAAACCGGCCTGGTCGAACCAGGAACTTTGTCGTGTGTGAATACCCATTTTCACTCCCACAAGAAAGATAGCAGCTAGTGAACGTAGAAGCCGGTCTTGGCGAGCACGACGTAGTCACGTTTTTTTTTCCCGAACGAGGGAGCGAGGCGAATACCGAGTTTGTGGGGCTTGCCTTCGGCGGCGGTGGCATGCGTGTAGTAGCCCAAAGTGTAGCGGGTTTTGATGCGCTGAATCAGGGCGCGGAAGGCGTCGTCGAGATGAGCGACGTCCCGGACGTCGAAGATTTCTCCGCCAGTTTGGTCGGTGACTTTGCGAATGTTGACGAGGCCAGGAACTAAACCGGCAGCGAAGAGAGTCTGCGGTGGGTTGTAACCGGGAATTTTGAGGTTGTAGAGAACCGCGTCGGAGGCGATCGCTTCGGTAATGATGTCGCGAGTACCCTGTCCGCCGGCATCCGTGCCGACATCATCGCTGATGAGAATAATGACGCGGCGGCTTTTCGGCGGGAGCTTGAGGAAATATTGCGCGGGAAGAAAGATGGCGTCATTGATATTGGTCGCACCTCCGGCACGGAAAGTGCTGATCTGATCGGCAATGGAAGCTTTGTCCTTGGTGAAGGACACGCGGAGTTGGGCGTCGGTGGAAAATGTGAAAAGAGCGACTTCGTCGTCGGGTTTGAGCGCCGCGAGGGCCGTGTTGACGGCGTCTCGCAAAGGGCCGAGGAACGGACCGATCGAATCGCTTAGATCCAAAACGAGAGCGACATCGAGCGGAAGTTCGTCGCGGCTAAAGACGTCAATGTTTTGGGCGATGCCGTCTTCGCGAAGCTCGAAATCTTCCTTTTTCAGTTCGGACATGATTTGGCCGGCCTTGGTTTTCACGGTGGCGTCAACCAGGACGAGATTTACGCCCAAGCGGATCACACCTTGAGGAGGTTCCTGCGCGCGAGGAGGGGTTGGGCGGAGACACACCACGCTTACCGCGATGGCTAATGAAAGTGGCGCGGGGCAACAATATTTGCGCGTTGGCATGCGTCCATCATATGCGATGCCAACTTCGATTTCGCAAAGGTTTTCAAGCGCAGAGACAGAAGTTATTGACAGCGCAGCGTGAAATTGATTCTTTGGGAGATGGCGACAGGCGCCTGAATGTTGAGCTCGACCCAGCCAGGGTAATTCGCAAACTGTGGAGTGTTTGCGCCAAAGCGCCGGTTGTCCAGAATGGGGATGGAACGGCCACGGAAGTGGCACCGGCATCGCTTGGTGCAGATGCGCACGCCCAGAGGATTAGCGCTGAGCAAGGCGGCACGGGAAAGACAAGGCCGACGGATCATGCCTGGTCGTCGTTGCGAGCTTACTTGCCGCTCACCTCATTCCACAGGAACGCCAATTCATCTGCGGTGTCATTGATCGCTTGCGTGATAGAAACGCCTGCGCTATGGCCGCTTACGGTTTGGTAGTGCAAAAGGATGGGTCGGTCACTGGCGTTGTCAACTTGCACGAGGGCGGTCATTTTGCGCGCGTGCAGAGGATCGACGCGTGTATCGCTGTCGCCGGTGTTGAACATGATCGCGGGAAACTTTGTGCCTAGCTTCACATTCTGGTAGGGCGAATACTTCAGTAGGTAAGGAAACTGGTCCGGGTTCTCGGCTGATCCATATTCTGTGGTCCACCACTTGCCAATCAGAAAATTCTGATAGTGGATCATGTCGAGGAGCGGATACCCGCACCAGATGGCGCCGAACATTTCCGGATGCTGCGTCATGGCGGCGCCCATCAATAGCCCGCCGTTGGAACGACCGCGAATGGCGAGGCGCCTGGGCGAAGTGTAATTCTCGTCGAATAAATACTGAGCCGCCGCGAAAAAGTCGTCAAACACGTTCTGCTTGTGTTCGAACATTCCCGCCTGGTGCCACTTCTCGCCGTACTCGCCGCCGCCGCGCAGATTAGGCTGTACATAGAAGCCACCTTGTTCCATCCACCAGGCATATTCAGGGTTCCATACCGGAGTCATGTTGATCAAAAACCCGCCGTAAGCCCACATCAGGGCGGGTGTGTGGCCATCGCGCGTGACGCCTTTCTTCGAAGAGATAAACATCGGAACGCGCGTGCCGTCTTTCGATTTATAGAACACCTGCTTCACTTCATATTGATCGGAGGCGAAGGGCACGGTCGGTTTTGCAAAGATTTCGGTTTTTCCGGTGTTGACGTCGTAGTGATAGATGGTCGGCGGGACTATGAACGACTCGAAACTGTAGAAACCTTCGTTGCCACCTGCGCGGCCGTACATTGCTGTGGCGGCGCCGAGGGTCGGGTACGGGACGCTGCCAATCTGCTTCCCATCGAGCGCGAAAATGCGGGTTTCCGTTACAACATCGTGCAATCCAGTGACGAAGAGTTTCCCGCCGACAATCGAAATGTCGGAGATGACGTCCTTGCCTTCAGGCACGATGTTCGTCCAGTGCTGCGGTTGCGGATCGGCGATTTGCACCTTCACAACGCGATAGTTCGGCGCCTCATAGTCGGTCCGAACATACAGGTCGTCGCCGTAATTGTCAGGACTGAAGCGGCTGTCGATCCCGTGAATGACTGGGCGAATCGGCGAGTCCGGCTTGCGCAGATCCTTCGCGTAAATATCGACGCGCTTGGCCGGAACTCCGTGCTGTACCTCGATCACAAGGTAGCGTTCGTTCTCGGTGACCTCCGCGCTGATGAGCTGCATCGGGCCGAAGGTCTCACCTTCGAAGGTCTTGCCGAACAAGAGTTCATCGCTCGCCGCTGGTAATCCGAGCTTGTGATAGAAGACCAGCGATCCCGCAGGGCCGACGCGCGCGTAGTAGAGTCCCTGTTTATCGGGGCTGAGCTGAATACCTCCATAACGCGCGGAGGGAAGAGAGTCGGCCAGGTCCGCGTTCTTTGCGACGTCAAGTATGTGGATCGACTCTTCATCGGCGCCACCGGAACGAATCCCGTAAACCAGCAGCGTGCCATCTTTTGAGATGTCAATGATCTGCACGGACATATTCTGGTCGCCGCTCAAATTCGTCGCATCGACCAGCCGCTGATCCTGATTGTGCAATCCGCGCCGCAGATAGATCGATCCCTGGTTCTCTTCCGCAAGGCGCTTCTCGAAAAAATAATTTCCACCGCGCTCGATCGGGATACTGTAGGACTCCACGCGCTCGAGTTTAGTGAGTTCATTGACGATCTGGGGCCGGATCTTGACTTGCGAAAGGTATAGTTCGGTGTATTTCATTTGCTCGTCGATCCAGACGCGGGACGCCGGACTCTTCCCGTCCTCCAGCCAGCGATAGGGATCGGTGAGCTTGGTCCCATGAATGTTCTCCGTGACGGGCTTTGTTTCCGTGGGAGGCGGAGGTGGCAGGACGATTCCATTGCCGCCATTTACTCGGGAAGACTTCTCGTCGGCAAAAGCAAAGAGGCTGAGCAGGAGTAGGACGAGCAAACCGGGAACTTCTTTTTGACCTCGAAAATGGATACGTTGCAGGTCCATCTCGCTTGTTCCCGACGATGAGAAACAATTTTTCATTGGTGGACTCCCCGGCGGTCTGCCATGCGCACCAGCACGGCCGGAATCGTCCCATTTTCCGCACTGTTTTCGCAACACTCTTAGTCACCCAGCCGTTTGGGAGCGCGACTTACTCAACAGGACCCCACATGTACGGACGAATCGTCGTGTGTTTGCGAGGCCGACTTTCTCTGCCGGAGTTTGCGGTCTGCCACGGGCATCGTCACAGGATTTCCTGCCTTCACTTTCTGGTACCCTCGGATTCTTCTGTCACCCGCTTGGCAATTCGCTCTTCTACCAAACGCAACCCCTTTGGAAGCGCATGACCGGCGAGCGCGCAACGATGCAACTGATCCGTCGGGCTATCCACCAGGGACGGCTGAAACAGCCTATGAGCGGTAGGGACCTCAACAAAGCTTCTGCGAATCACTTGGGAACTTCCTCGCCAAGCACTGCCTCGGTACAGGCAGCTCCACTGCCCGCTTCGTGCGCGTCTCCCGCGGCCTTTATCGTCTGAACGACTAGTCTTGCGTCTTGCCCGTTGCCTCCTTTTCTCATGTTATGTGTCTTTTACGGGCTGTGTCGCCGTTCGCTGACATTCCGGATTGTCGCCGATCGCTGACTTTGATACAATGTCGTCGATCGCTGACATCTAGCGGAAGGGGCTGGACATGCGCATTCGAACACCGGCCGACCTTGGGGCTCTCATTCGTGACAGCCGGACAAAGCTCGGGCTTGACCAGAAATCACTTGCGGAAAAGGTGGGCGTCAGCCGGCAGTGGATCGTCGAAATCGAGAAAGGCAAGTCGCGGGCTCCCATCGGCCTGCTATTGCGCACTATCGGTGCGCTCGGCATCGCCCTCGACGCTGAAAAAGAAGGTCCGGGAAAACGGAAGGACACCAGCCTGTCTCACGTTGCGGACGCGCACGTGGACATTGATTCCATCGTCGCCTCCGCACGCAGGAAAAGAAAATGAGTGGAGAACTGGTCGCCATCCTCGACGGCCGCGAAACAGGCCGCGTCATACAAGACGACAGGGGAAGACTATCCTTTACATACAACGAGGCGTGGCGCGTCGCCGCCGACGCCTACCCGCTGTCGATCTCGATGCCACTCGCTCTCGCCGAGCACGGCAACGCTAAAATCGATCCATTCCTGTGGGGACTCCTGCCGGACAACGAAATGGTGCTGGACCACTGGGCGCGCAAGTTCCACGTTTCGGCAAGAAACGCCTTTGCGCTCATCGCCTGCGTCGGCGAGGACTGCGCCGGCGCGGTCCAGTTCGTCCGGCATGAAAGGCTTGAAGCCATCCTGGGAGAAGCCTCGCCACCGATCGAGTGGCTCGATGATGCCGCGATTGCGCAGCGTCTGCGCGCCTTGCGGGAAGATCATTCCGCGTGGCGCATCCCGCGCGACACCGGCCAATTCAGTCTTGCCGGTGCGCAGCCGAAAACCGCTCTTCTCTTCGACAACAACAGATGGGGTGTTCCTTCAGGCCGCGCGCCGACCACTCACATTCTCAAGCCGCCGACGGGCGAGTTCGACGGCCACGCTGAGAACGAACATTTCTGTCTGGAGTTAGAACGCGCGCTCGGTCTTCCCGTCGCGGATTCCAGAATTATGCGATTTCAGGACGAGGTTGCCATCGTCGTCGAGCGCTATGACCGCGTCCGCACCGCCGTCGGACTGCGCCGCGTTCATCAGGAGGACATGTGCCAGGCGCTCGTCATTCCTCCCACCCGCAAATATCAGAACGAAGGCGGGCCGGGCATCCTCGACATCGTCGAGCTGTTGAGAACCTATTCAGCAAATGCACCGGAAGACGTAAGCACCTTCCTCGATGCCATCGCCTACAACTGGCTTATTGCCGGCACCGACGCTCACGGCAAGAACTACGCCCTGCTCATCGGCGCGCAAGCCCGCATCCGTCTCGCTCCGCTCTATGATGTAGCGAGTGTCCTACCCTACCCGGACATCGACATCGAACGTGTCAAACTTTCCATGACGCTCGGCGGCGATTACCGCCTGCGCGATATCCGGCTTTATCACTGGCACAGGCTAGCCGAAGAGCTACATGTCAATCCCGACGCCATGGTTCAGCGCGTAGATGAATTCGCAAAACAGCTCGCCGACCATGTTCCCGACATCAAGCGCCGTATGACTGAAGAAGGCCTCACCCATCCCGTCATTCCGCGGCTCGCCGACGCGCTTATAGAGCGTGCCGCCGCCTGCCGCAGAATTCTGAACGCGGCTTAACCCGCCCCTGACCGCGCCATCTCCTTCGCATACGCCAACATCGCTCCGCGCTCCCACTCCAGCGCTGCTTCCGCAATCCTCTCCGCCGCCGGCAGCCCCAGCGTCGTAGCGAAGAACACAATGTGATCGCGCTTGCCCTTTTGCGTGCCGGAGGCTTTCCCCTCCGTGCACAGTTAAACGGCATAGTCGACGCCAAAGCCAGTAAACTCAAACGCTTGCGAACAGAGTGAAACGAAACTAGAATGAATTTGGCTTCTTCTTTCAAAGGGTTATCGGTTTGTTCGTTCGTGCCAGGAAAATGAAAGCATCAGTGAATATGAAAGCGTGATCGTCGCTGATCGATGGAGTGGAGGGTCGTTGCTATCCGGCGGCGCATTTGTGATTGAAGGAAGGGCGACGATTGTCGAATTTGGCTAGACTGCAACGCAAGAATGACGCAAAATTGTCGGGGTCGTTTTAACAGGCCAATAAGTCCTTTATTATCAAAGGGCCCGTAGCTCAGCGGTTAGAGCAGCGGACTCATAATCCGTTGGTCCTAGGTTCAAATCCTAGCGGGCCCACCAACAAGCACTTTTAGGACAATTTCTCTGATTCTTGCATTTTCTTCATTTTCGGTACCTTTGTCGGGACTCAAATCCACTCATTAGCGCGAATTCGCGTTCCACCGCATCCGCGACGCCCGATGGGGCATTCAGACAGAATCGGATCACCCGTTCTCGTCCTCGCGAAGCAGGCGCCGCCGGGCCTCAGCAGTCGAAAGTGGCAAACGAATCTAATTGCAAATTGCATGGAGAAGTGACGCCCTCAAATGGGAGGCGTTCGTTGCGGCGACATAATCGACCATTTCTCCTAGGCAGTTTTTCAATTCTTTCATCCCGGCCCGCGGGTTAGAGCCGTGAATAACCGGAACCCGACAGCTTCTCGGGTATTCGTAAGCTATTTTATTGCTAGTAACCGTTTGATAAAACCTAGAGAACCTTAACCAGGCATAGGCTAAAGAAACTGCTACGCTTTGCCATTGAACCGCATGGTTGTCCTATCCAGTGCGCGCGGCATTCTTCGCTTTTCGAAACATAAGGAATTCTTGTGTTCTAAAGAGTGGTTACCGGAGCGCGGTGTTGTCCGTTGGCACGTCCCAACCAGCTTCGGCAGCCTTAAGCAATCTGTCCCGAAGCTTTCCCGAACGCATTTTCTTTTGCGTATCGCCGCCGCCAACTTGATCGCCTTTCTGATGGCACTCGCGGGACCTATCGAGAAGATCCGGGCCCAGTCCCCGCAAAGCAATCAAAATCCTCCTGAGAATTTGAAACAACTGAGCTTGGAACAACTAGGCAATGTCGAGGTCACCACCGTTTCCAAGGACCCTCAGCAGGTTCAGAAGACACCGGCAGCGGTCTTTGTGATCACGCAGGAAGACATACGGCGCTCGGGCGCCACGAGTATCCCGGAGGCCCTGCGCTTGGCGCCGGGCGTGGAGGTGGCGCGCATTGACGCCGATCATTGGTCCGTCGCGATTCGTGGATTTGCAGGGCAGTTTTCAAAGTCCTTGCTCGTTTTGATCGATGGGCGGAGCGTTTATACACCGCTCTTCGACGGTGTGTATTGGGACGTGCAGAGCGTGATGCTTGAAGACATCGAGCGTATGGAGGTGATTCGTGGCCCCGGCGGTACGATTTGGGGAGCCAACGCGGTCAACGGCGTAATCAACATCATCACGAAGAGCGCGAAGGAAACCCAGGGTGCACTGGCCACTTTGGGCGGCGGGAACGTGGACCAGGGAACCAGCGCCGTGCGTTACGGCGGCTCGGCAGGAAAGGATTTCGACTACCGCATTTACGGCACGGGTTCCCTCCACGGACCCGAACATCACTCCAACGCGAACCGCTTTGATGACTTCAGAATGGGACAAATGGGGTTCCGCACCGATTGGAAAGCGGACCATAAGAACACGCTGACAGTCGAGGGCGACATTTACGGCGCGCTGAGTGGAGAGAGTTTTTTGCTGGCCACGTATTCTCCTCCCGCGGAAATCGTGGCGGTGGACAAAGCAAACGTCTCGGGAGGCAATCTGCTGGCGCGCTGGCAGCACACTACGGGCGAAGGATCCGACATACAAATTCAAGCCTATTTCGACCGGACGAACCGGCAAGACCTCGAGCTCGGCGAGACGCGCGACACGTTTGATATCGATTTTGTGCAGCACATGTCCTTGCATGGCAGCCAGGAGCTAACCTGGGGACTAGGCGCCCGGGTAAGCCCGAGCAACTTCATACCAATCGCGCCGACCGTGAATTTTCTGCCAAACAAACAGACCGACACCATTTACAGCGGCTTTGTGCAGTACGAACTGCCGCTCGTGCGCGACAGACTGACACTGACTGCCGGAACCAAACTGGAGCACAACAATTTCAGCGGCTTTGATTACCAGCCCAGCGTGCGACTATTGTGGGCACCGACGGAGCGCCAGTCCTTCTGGTTCGCGGTAACGCGCGCCGTGCGGACGCCATCACGCATCGACGATGACGTGCAGTTCAACATTTTTGTGGAAAACACGCCGACGGCGCCGGTTTACTTCGAGATACTAGGGAATCCCAAGCAAAAAGCGGAGCAGTTGATCGGATATGAGGCGGGATATCGCGCGCAGGTCAGCCGCAGGCTGTACCTGGATTTCACTGGATTTTACAATTCGTACCGCGACCTGCAGAGTTATGGCCCGCTCGCGCTGGCCGAGTCTAATACGCCTCCTCCGCTGCGCCTTTTGATCGTCGTTCCGTATGCGAACGGAATCCAGGGCCACACGGTAGGCGGCGAAGTGGCTCCGAATTGGAGCATTACGCACTGGTGGCAGCTTCGCGGATCGTACTCATTTCTCCACATGGGGCTGGAGGACAAGCCTGGTTATACAGACACAGGCGGATTATTGGCCTCCTACATGGGATCCAGCCCGCGCCATGTCCTGGGTTTTCAATCGCTTTTCAACTTGCCAAAACACTTCGAACTCGATGAGACAGTCCGGCATTCAAGCGCGCTACCGGCGCAGATCGGACTTCCGGGCCAAGTGGTGAGAGCCTATAGCACAGCCGATGTGCGGCTGGGATGGCATGCCGGAGGGGGTCTCAATTTTTCGGTCGTCGGACAGAACCTTCTGCAACCGAATCACAACGAATTTGGTGGTGATCCAGGTCCCCTGGTGGGGATCAAAAGAGCCCTATACGCAAAGATTACTTGGACGAGTGACGGGAAGTAAGTCTCATGGGCCACCCCTTAAACGCATCAAGTTTGCGATCGAGCATCAGGCTGCCCGTCCTTAGAGAAGTGCCGGGCCCTTGGCGTCCGGTTGCGGTATTTCTGCTGGTAGTGACATTCCACGGCGCAACCTTCCTCCTTGCACAACTGCCAAAGCCTAGCGAGTACCAAGTCAAAGCCACCTATCTCTACAACTTTGCCAGATTCGTCAAATGGCCGGAGACACTTCCTGCCGGCAAAGGCGACTCCTTTTCAGTTTGTGTGCTCGGTCAAGATCCCTTTGGCCCCATTCTCGATTCCACTCTTGCGGGTGAGGCTCTGGACGGTAAACCCGTCGTGCTGCGGCGAATTACAAAGCCGCAAAACGCTGGGGATTGCCGGATCCTGTTTATCAGTTCTGCGGAAGAAAAGCATTTGAAAGAGATTCTTACGGCGCTCGATGAGAGTGGGGTTCTGACAGTCAGCGACATGCCAGGTTTTACTCGCCGAGGGGGCATGATTCAGTTTGTCCTGGAGGGGGACAGAGTTCGTTTCGAGATCAACCTGGCGAGCGCGGAAAATGCCAGGCTGGTCTTGAGTTCCGAATTGCTCAAAGTAGCGGCAGCGGTAAGAAATGACCGGTCTGGAGATTGACCCACATGTTCAAGCCGCAAAACCATTCCATCTCCCGGAAACTTACATGGATGAACATGCTGGTCAGTGGCGCCGCCCTACTGTTGGCTTGTGCCGCGTTTATTGCCTTTGACATGATCACTTTCCGGCAGGTCATGGTGCGGAATCTCTCCACCCAAGCGCAGATCATCGCCTCCAATTCTGTTTCCGCATTGCTCTTCAACGACCCGCAATCTGCGGAGAATACCCTGCTGGCGCTCAAGGCCGCACCCAATATCTTGTCCGCTCAGGTCTACCGGCCGGATGGCCGGTCCTTCGCCTCGTACTCGCGCGCTCGTGATGGTCACAGCCCGGTACTGCCCCCAATTCCCTCAGGGCAAACAGAGGCTCACTGGATCAAGAATGAGGAGATCGCACTCGTACGCTTGATTGTGCTGGAGGGGAAGCCGATTGGGGCCGTCTACATCCGATCGGACTTGCAGGAGTTGCACAGCCGCGTACAGCGATACGCGGTAATCGCGGCCATCGTCCTCTCGGCATGCCTGTTGGCGGCCCTACTGATTTCATCAATATTTCGCAGAGCCGTTGCTGAACCCATCGTGGATTTGAGCAGGATCGCCGGAATCGTTTCTCGAGATAAGAACTATTCGGTTCGCGCAACACCCATCCGCAGCCCGGCGGAGTTGGCGATCCTCATCGAGGCCTTCAATGAAATGCTGGCGCAGATCCAGCAAAGCGAGAGAGCGCTGCGAAAAGCTCATGATGGGCTGGAGCAACGGGTCCGCGAACGCACTGCGGAGCTTGAAGCCGCCAAGAAAGAGGTTGAAGAGTTTTCTCATTCCGTGCTTCTTGCGAAAGAGGAAGTTGAGCGCGGCAGCAAGTTCAAGGACCAGTTCCTCTCGACGATGAGCCACGAATTGCGCACCCCGCTCAATGCCGTCCTGGGTTTCTCTGATCTGCTCGCCGATGAACGTTACGGACCGCTCAACGAACGGCAGCAGCGTTACATCAGCCATATCCACACCGGTGGAAAACATCTGCTCAGCCTCATCAGCGACATTCTGGACTTGTCCAAGATTGAAGCTGGCCGACTGGAGCTGGCTATCGAGAGCCTGCGCGTGGAAACCGTGTTTGGTGAAGTGCTTAGCGCCATGCAACCACTGGCTGATAAGAAGTCGCAGGAAATGACCAAGAGTGTCGAGGACGGTTTGGCCGTTCGCGCCGATTCCACCAGGCTCAAGCAAGTACTCATGAATCTTCTCGGAAACGCCATCAAGTTCACTCCCAACGGAGGACGGATTGAAGCCGCCGCGCGTTTGGTCGATGACCGCGTTCGAGTGGAAGTGCGGGATAACGGCCCGGGGATTCCTCCTGAAGAGCAAAAACGTATCTTCGAAGCCTTTTATCGCCTTCGAGAATCCGGCAAGAAGAGCGAAGGAACCGGGCTCGGTTTGGCAATCACCCATCGCTTGGTCGAACTGCACGGCGGTGAGTTGAGCCTTGACAGCGAGATTGGCCAGGGTAGTTGCTTCCACTTTTGCTTGCCGGTTGCCGTCGGTGTGCGGGAACCGCCCTCAGAAAAGACCGAGTCAAGCCCACGAGCTGCTGTCGCGGCGCGGATTCTCGTGATTGAAGATGACCGGGCGGCAGCGCAGCTCATTCAATCGCAGCTGATTTCCGCCGGGTACGAGGCCATCCTATGTGACAGGCCACAAGATGCCCTGGAGACTGCCGTGCGACTTCAGCCGAGCGCCATCACACTGGATATCGTGATGAAGCCAAAAAACGGCTGGGAAATTTTGACGCAGCTAAAACGGGACCCCCGCACGGCGCAGATTCCCATGATCGTAGTGTCGATTATCGACCAGCCCAGTATGGGAGCGTTGCTTGGAGCCGACGAATATCTGGTCAAACCAGTGAACCGGGCTACTCTCTTGGCCGCTATCGAACGCCGCGTCAGGAGCCGCCCGGCATCAGCCTCGGCGCGGCCCATCTTGATCGTCGAAGATGACACACCCACGCGGGAATTCATTGCTGAAATGCTCAGCGCGAAGGGCTACGCCGTGACGGCCGTCGCGGATGGTGCTCAAGCCCGAGCCCAGGTGGCCGCTTCCTTGCCTGAACTGGTGATCCTCGATTTGGTGCTGCCGGAAGTGAGCGGCTTTGAACTACTGAGTGAGTGGCGTGCTAGCCCTCGCACTGCCGACCTTCCGGTATTCATCCTGACAAGCATGGACCTGACCAAAGAAGAGCAGGGCTACCTTCGCTCGCATGCAGAATCGTTATTTCGCAAACAGGAGCCTTGGCAGGACGAGTTGCTCAAACAATTGGAGCGCGCCGTGTCGTTGGGTACGCCGGAGAAGGTATGAAAAGTCGCATCCTGGTCGTGGAAGACAACTCGCTGAATCGTGAGTTGTTGTGTGACTGGCTGGAAGCGGAAGGGCACGAAGTCCTAAGCGCCGAGGATTTAGCCGCTGCGCGTCTTGTGCTTACAGATCAGCAGCTCGATGCGGTCTTGCTCGATGTCCAGCTTGGCCATGAGGATGGACTTTCACTGGCCGAGTGGATGCGGCAGCAGCCTGACCTGTCCGGTATTCCGGTAATCGCGGTGACGGCGCACGCCCTGGTGGCAGAGCAACGGCGTTTCTTACAGGCAGGTTGCAACGCCTGCATTTCCAAACCTGTGAATTTCAAGCTGCTTAGTGAACAGCTGGAACGGTGGTTGGAGCCGCGGCGGAAGTTGCCCTCCGTCACCTAGATCATCTTGCCGATCGGGACAACGTGGAAAACGTGACGCGTAAGATCCTTGTGGCAACTCAGAGAGGAAGCGTTTGCTCTCACATGCGGAGCCTAAAAACTGGTCGAGAGAGGAGTCTTGAACGTCGGTGGTTCTCTGGTTGGGCGTGGATTGCGTCTGTCCCTCGGAGCCTCCAAGAAAGGTCCGCGTGCCAAGGGCTGTATTTGGCAACGTTCTGTTGCAACCCGGAATCAACCCGCTGCGGCTGCCAGAAGCGATAACCACTCGTCGTGGTCATTCAGAACGACGTTGTAATCAGCACCGACGAGTTGATCCTTAGACGGATTCAGCGCAATTATTTTGACCTTTGGATAGTTCGCTTTCAGCCAAGCGACCATCTCCTTTCTTGTTTGTTCAGGTGCCGTATAGTCGACAATAAATAAGTCGACATTTCGAAACGAGCTTAGGGCAACTTTGGCAGCTTCGTTGTGAGTCACCGATATAACTTCGTGACCGAAACGCCGCAGCAGTTCAACCCTGGCGTTCAATCCTTTTTCCTCATAGCCGACCTGAAACAGAATCCGCTTGGCAGGCGGCCTAATGGAAAGCTTTTCGCCTGTTTGTTGGCTGACGATGATGTACTCACCGGGCGAAGATGCCGCGAGCACTTGCACCCGCGCCTTAGCCCGTTCCAAGTCTAGTTCCAGTTCCATCCACCGAAGGCCGAAGCTTTCCACCTTGAAAATGTCGAATGGCGCGATCATATACGACCTTTCCACAGGGTTGTAAGGGATAGGTTGATTCAATCACAAGGCTCAGTCCGTGTCCATTGAATCCAGAACGCCGTCGGGGGGCACATACGGGCCGAAAGCAGAACCGGTGAAAAGGAACTCCTAATTGGGTTGCGTTGCTGCAGTATGGGACTGTTTCGAACCCGGCTGAGTGTGTTAATAGGGATGACGCCCGACCACGATGACGGCTGCTTGGGAGGCGAGTGCCTCCGCCCTGCTGGAGAGTGCCGCGGTACATCCTGCCAAATAGAGGTTCGACAGCAACCCTCGTTTCTTGGCGCGCCTAGGGAAGTTCAACTCCTGCATGTTGTTGAAGATGACGAATATGCGGGCGCTAGCGGTTTGGTTTCTATTCTTCTCGCCGAGGCATTCTATATGGCCTACGTGGGTGCTACCGCTATTTGCTTAGGTGAGAGGTTCGCCTGCCGGAGAAACACCGCAAACCGCGGATCATCGCGCAACAAATCGAAGAACGGATGTACTTTGAGGAACTGCGTGATATTCGATCGTTCTTCCGCGGCCCGCTCCAGCCATGCAAACGCTTCCTCCTTGTCGCCAAGTCCCAGATAAGCATTGAGGAATGCAGCTGGCGGGACGTAGCCCCTCTGTCGGCGCCGGTGTAACTCGCTGAGAACCCGTAGGGCTTCCGTACGGCGGCCGGCGCCCGCGTAGGCATGCACGAGGACGCCCAGCACAGCCGGGTTGCGGTTAGAAAGGGAAGCAGTCTTTTCTAGTGTCCGGATGGCTTCATCGAACTGCTTGCCGCCGATCAGGGCAAAGCCAAGGATCCACAGAGACATCGGATCCTCAGGTTCTGTTATCAGGGCAGTGCGTAACTCCCGAATGGCTTGATCGTAGCGTCGAGCCTGAAAGAGGATCCAGCCGACCTGAACGCCGTCAAATGCCATTGGGTCGAGTTCCTGAGCCCGTCGCGCCGAAGCCAGGGCTTCCTCAATTCGCCCTTGGCATAGCAGCCAATCGGCCCAGCCCGAGTGAGCGCCCGCATCGCTCGGGCTCAGTTCGCTCGCTCGCCTGAATTCGGCTTCCGCTTCCGCCCAGTGCCAGTCTTTTTGCAGAGCGTCTGCCAGCAGTACACGGGCCTCGGCAAGCTCAGGATCCAATTCCAATGCCTTCCGAGCGGCGACGACCGTCTTTTGGCGAGTTTCCCCAGGAGGCTCGCCATAGAAAACAAGTCCAAGAGCAGCATGAGTCGCCGCCAAACCCGCGTAGGCCGGAGCAAAAGTGGCGTCAGCGTCGACCGCGGCCTGGAAATGCAAAAGGGCCTCCCCGAGCCCGGCCCGGCTATTCTCATGCAGCGCAAAACGGCCCTTCAGGTACGCTTCGTAAACCTCGGGCGTCACCGTGCGCGGGGCAACCGGTGGGCCTTTTTTCGCGCCACGAACCGCGACCTCAATATGGCGTGCAATGCCCTGGGTCACATCGCTCTGCAGCGCGAGGACGTCCTGCAGTTCGCGATCATACGTATCAGACCACAGGTGCTCGTCCGTGTTGGCCCGAATCAACTGAACACTTATACGAATCTTGTCTCCCGATCGCAGCACCGATCCTTCGACGACTGCGTCGACGTTTAGTTCCTTCCCAATCGCAGGCACGGATTTCCGTGTGCCCTTGAACTGCATCGCGGAAGTGCGCGAGATCACACGCAAAGCGTGAATGGACGAAAGCCGGGCAATCAGCGCCTCCGTCATGCCATCGGAGAGGTAGTCCTGCTCGGGATTACCTGAATAGTTTTCCAGTGGAAGGACGATGAGTGATCGGATGTCCCCGTTAGCGCTTGGCGGTACGGTGGTCCGCTCGCGCACAATCCAGATCGCTCCAGCGATCACCGCTAACGCCACCGCGGCAAGCGCCACCACCGAGCGCGTCTGAGCCCCGCGCCGGCTGATATCCGCTACTGGACGCGCATCGGGGGCATCGATTGCGCCCGCGGGGGCACGTTCATTCCGCCACGCATCAAGTTCTTCGGTGTAAGCGTAAACCGACCCGAGCCGCTTGTGGTGGAGGCGGCGTATGGGCAGCCCCTCGCGCTTCTCCCACCGGCGGACGGTCGTGACGTCGCGCCCCAGATACGCGGCAATCTCCTTCCAAGATTCCAGACGCCGCCCTTGAGCATCCGCACCGGAGTTGGGGGTTAGTGTCGGGTGGACAGACATGGGCCGGCAGGCTCCTACTGAGAGGAAGGAGTATTACACCGGTTTCTGTCGGTGGCAACTGCCTCATCAGGCCAAAAAAAACTCCGAGTGCCGCACTTTGCTCTCCTTTGCCTCTTCTTGCATGTTGCGCCAAGGCCGATGTCAGGCGCAGCATTCCGCTACAAGCGATCCAGTCGGGGCGCGACCGATGCGTCGTCGTGGTTTGTCCCCAGATTTGGCGCTCACTTGAGCGACCACCAAGGGAGACTCGTATGTCCAAAGCTCGAATTTCAACGATGGTTATGTTGGGATCTATTCGAAGCGCGATGCTGACGCTGATTGTGGCACTACTCGCTACTAGTCCTTTACCGATGTCGGCTGCTACGCCAGACCCGGTGCTGGAGTGGATCGACGTTATGAACACCACGGTACTTACCGCCGGTACCGCCCCGAATGTAACCAGCCGCATAGTCGCACTGGTATCGGCCTCGGTATTCGACGCCGTCAACGGCATCGAGCCGCGCTTCCGCCCGTTGCTTGTGAGACCGGACGCACCGCATCAGGCATCGCAAAGCGCAGCGGCGATTCAGGCGGCCTACGCGATTCTCCTCCACGTATATCCGGCGCAGAGCGGGACGCTCGCGATGCGCCGCACTGCGTCGCTTACAGCTCTCGCTTCGACCGAAAAAGCGGAAGCCATCACAGCGGGCCTCGCCTGGGGTCAAACGGTTGCCGATGCCGTCTGGGCCTCGCGGCTGGCCGACGGCTTCGCGCCCACGCCGCCACCGTTTATCGGCGTGCAGGGTGTCGTCGGAACGCTGGCCGTCGGTGCTTGGCGCCCCACGCCGCCTGCCAACGCATCAGGCGCAACACCGCAGATTGCCACCATGACGCCCTGGGTACTCACGCGACCATCGCAGTTCCGCTTGCCGCCGCCCCTGGCCCTCAGCAGCCTGGAGTACGCTGCAGATCTCAACGAAGTGAAGGTTATGGGCACGCTCTCTGGCTCGATGCGCACGCCGGACCAATCGGAACTGGCGTTATTTTGGGCATTGAATACTCCCCTGGCCTGGAACCGCATTGGCGCGCAGATTTCGGCAGCACGGGTGTTGACTCTGACCGAGAATGCGCACTTATTTGCGTTACTGAATCTCTCACTTTCCGACGCGCTGATCGCGTGCTGGGATACCAAGTACCGCTACGTTTTCTGGCGGCCGATCACGGCAATCCGAGCGGGTCTCACGCCGGCGGATGCCGAGCCGTTGTGGGAGCCATGGCTCGACTTTTTCCCGACAGGCACTCCTGCGCATCCCGAGTACCCGTCTGCCCACTCCTCGATGAGTGGAGCAGCGGCTTTCATCCTTGCCGCCGTGTTTGGAGAGAACACAGACTTTAGCCTCACGTCGGAGGTACGCCCAGGCACTACTCGCTCGTTTCATAACTTCTCGGGCGCGATAGCGGAAATCGCCGATGCGCGCGTCTTTGGCGGCATTCACTTCCGGACCAGCTGCGTACGCGGAAACACGCTAGGTAGAGCTGTGGCGGATTATGTCTCGAGACACGCGATGCGTGCGCCAGGCGACGACGTAGAGGATAAGGAAGATTAGATTCAGAGCTGCAACCTCCTTTGGCCTGGATACGTAGACCGCGTGACGGGCGCCGGAAACTTCGACCTTGTGGCTGTTGGGTAGTGCCCTATTTTCCGGCTGCGGTACGCCGCTCCGCCGCTTTCTGTCTGGCACTGGCCAAGAGATATCTCGCCCGCATGCGCTCCGCTTCGTTTGCACTGAAAATCAGTGTCCCGCGAGCCACCTGCTGCAGCGCCGCAAAATTCCACTTCCCGCGCATCACTCCGTCGGCCGAATGGGAGTCTAGCCCCAGGAGCAAGTGGCCCAGTTCGTGTACTACGACGTAGCCCAACAGGTCGCCTTCGCTGACCACATCGAGCGCTTTGGAGGCGGCCAGCGGCTCAACGTACACACTAGCGTAATTTCCAAATCCCTGATCATCCAGGAACGATTCCCCAAACACGTCTCCTGTCCGGTGTCGACCATTGCGGGCCAGGCGGACCGAAAGATGGCTGGGAAACGCGATATCCCGGCAGCCGATGTCCTGCACCCAATGGTCCGGCGTGCCGCAGTCCAGCCAAGTCAATACGATTCCGGCGCCGTCCAACACAGTCTCAGCTCGTCTTTGAGCGACCTGCAAGACGTTCTGGGGAACTTCGGCGTCATTAAAGACAGAGACCGCCAGTCGGATCGTCGGTTCTTGCTTTGGTCGCCCGGAGGCTGCGCTGCCAGACAGGCTTACAAGCGCCGCGAGGAGGACCCAGATTCTGCGAGCCATCGTCAGGTTCCCCTTTCTGGTGGCGCTAACTTGACTGGCATGCGGGCGTGCCTCAAGGCATGGCGGGTAACGGGGAGCCTAAATGTGGGTGACTCACTAACTTGGCTTTCGTCAATCAGTTACAGCGGCAGATGACACGATATTTTGCGAAATTTAAAGCAAACAGGAGGAACGAAACCCTCCCTAGTACGTACTTGTAAGAGAACCTACGCGGTGTCGGAATAGGTGAACCCAGGTGGCCAGCGTCCCTAACAGGAACTTGACTGAGGTGGTTCGATTCGGTGTCTTTGAGGTCGATCCCCGCGCGGGGGAGCTCCGGCGCAACGGCGTTAAGGTCAAAATCCAGGAGCAGCCTTATCAGGTACTTGCCATGCTTCTCGAGCGGCCTGGCGAAGTCGTCTCGCGCGAAGAGCTGAAACGCCGACTCTGGCCGGCGGACACCTTCGTGGACTTCGACCACAGCCTTAACGCCGCCATTAAGAGGTTACGCGACGCCTTGCGCGACTCGGCCGACAACCCGCGCTTCGTCGAAACCCTGGCACGCCGCGGCTACCGCTTTTTGGCTCCCGTAAGCGACGCAACCCCACTTGGAACGGATGCGACTGCGGTTCCAAAAACTACGTCGAGCGGCCGGAGCTGGGCGCGCTGGGTTGCCTCTATCGTCGTCTTTAGTGGCGCCTGCATTTCCGTCGGTTTCCACATCGGCAATCGCGCCGCCCACGCATCCGTGCCGCGCGAAGTTCGGCTCACAGCAAACTCTCCCGACGTTCCCGTCTATCGCGCTGCGATCTCACCCGATGGCCACCTGCTTGCCTACACCGACCCACGCGGCCTTTTCCTGCGCGAAATCGCCCGCGAAGACTCCCATCAATTGTGGCTGCCCGTCGGGCTTAAGCCTTATGCGGTCACATGGTTTCCCGACGGCAATCACCTGCTGGTGGGCGGCGTGCAATCGGAAGGGGAAAAACCAAGTGTCTGGAACATTTCTATCCTCGGTGGCCCATCGCGAAAAATCTCCGACCAGACCGACACCGGGGTCGTTTCTCCCGACGGCACCAAGATCGCCGCGCTGGGCAACTCCATCAAGTTAAATACCTCGGAGCTGTGGGTGCTGAACTCCGACGGCAGCCAGCCCAAGCAGCTTCTGGAAATTTCCGGCTACTCGAACTCGTTGACCTGGTCGCCCAACGGCCAGCGCCTCGCCTACATGAAAGCCAGCTACTGGCCCGGCTATCACGAAGAAGTCCAAATCGAAACGGTTGACCTGGCCACGGGGAAAACCAACACTGTTTTTTCCGATTACCGTATCGGCGGCGGGCTTGTATGGAGCCGCGACGGCAGGCTGCTCTTCAGCCGCATCGAAGAAGGAAACAACGTCAAGTCCGACATCTGGTCCCTCCGTGTAGAAGAGCGCTCCGGCGAATCCAAGGGCGACCTCACTCAGCTGACCAGCGGTCCCGATTGGAAACCCCGCCCGGAACTTAGCGCGGACGGCAAGCACTTGGTTTTCCTGCGCAACAACATAGCGCCCACGATTTATTTCGCTCAGGTGGATGCCAAGACCAATACGCTGGGCCAGCCGCAGCGGCTTACCCTCGACGAAAGCCAAAGCCGCCCCTATGAATGGACGCCCGATGGCACGGCTCTTCTTTATATTTCCAACCGCGACGGCCAATTCCATATCTTCCGGCAACGGCTCGGCGCCGCATCTCCTGAATTGATCGTGGATGGCGATGACAATCCCAATATCATGCGGTTAAATCCCGACGGCACTCAGATCCTCTATCTGAGTGAACTCAGTCGCGCCGGACGCGGCGGGCCTCCCGTGTCGCACACCGTCGGTTTTGATCGCGAAAAAGTCCGCGTGATGACTGCGCCCATCAACGGCGGCGTGGGCAAATTAATTCTGGAAGCCGACGGCATCAACAATTTCCAGTGTGCCCGCGCACCATCCACTTTTTGCTTGTTCAGCAAGTTCACCAAGGATGTACTGACCTTCGTACAGTTCGACCCCGTGACCGGCGTCACCAAAAACTTTTTCCAGGCTGACGACCCCGGCTGGCAGGACTACAACTGGACGCTGTCGCCCGACGGCAAGACACTGGCTCTGTGCAAAGAAGCCCGCGTGTCGCTGGACACAAAAATCCGCCTCATCCCCACCGACGGTGAACCCGAGCGCGCCGTCACCGTCAACGATTGGGTGGGCATCGCCGCGATCGATTGGGCCGCGGACGGCAAAAGCTTCTGGGCCAGCGCTACCATGCGAGGTGAAACCCGCGCGCTTATCAATATCGATTTGAATGGAAACTTCAAGCCTGTGCTGCAGGATGGCAAGCCTTACGTCGGCTGGGGAATTCAGTCGCGCGACGGCAAGCGCATCGCCATCTGGCAAGCCACCGGCGGCTCAAATGTCTGGATGCTGGAAGGATTTTAGGGCCGATGAATGGGACCAGCCGCCGCGATAGTAGCGAGCTGTCGTGAGGTAGCTCTTGCCGGATCGGGATTCACCCACATTTGAAAAAGCGGTGAGCTGAACCCAAGCAAGTAACTCGTTGACCCTGAACCAGCTGTCGGCAAAAAAAACAGTACGGCAAGTTCTGGGATATGCTAGAAGCGAGTGTAAACACAATGGGTTGTCGGCGACGACTTCGTTTTAGGCCGTCCATGACCGGTTGTATTAGGTCGGTCTAAACAAGAATTAGTGCGCAGAGGGGACCCGATGAAGCGCACGTGGACGATCATAGGGGTAGGCGACGTGCCGGGCAGCTTGAAATGGTACCAGGCACTGTTCGGTCAGCCGGCTACCCTTCCTGCCCATGATTACTTTGGGCAAATTCTCGATGCAGATGGAACTGTCTTGCTCTGCCTGCACGAATGGGGTGCCCACGGGCATCCCTCATTGATGAGCCCCGATCACGGGACACCCGGCAACGGGCTCCTGTTGTTCTTCCGTGTCGATGATTTCGACCTGGCGCTTCAAAGGGCACGCTCTCTTGTCACTCGGCTCGAAGAGGAGCTACACGTGAATCCGAACACTCAAACCAAGGAGTTCTCGCTCCGAGATCCGGACGGATATTACGTTACGGTCAGTGCGCTATCTGCGGCCTGACAAGTCGCTGCAGCTGCCGAGCGTTGGCCGGGCTTCATGGGGCAGCGCCGTCTGACCTCGCTCCTCACGCCGGGCGGCTCTTGCTGTCTGATCACCCATTCCATTAGGCTGAAGCCAGTTATGAGTGTTTTAAGGTATAACTTTAGAATACTCAAACGGGCTTTTCTAGTCTTTCGAGTGTCGATGATTCAATTTGGCTTGCCTGGCTTGCGCGGGTCTTGTGTGGCATCCACGTACTCGGTCGAAGATGGACCGAACCCAGT
>Ga0307477_10001078_pt1 | contig 24333 bp, 12 predicted proteins | sample atmos_gasesECM2C_FD_203316 | JGI IMG/M metagenome (GOLD analysis project Ga0307477, IMG submission 203316) | Hardwood forest soil microbial communities from Morgan-Monroe State Forest, Indiana, United States - atmos_gasesECM2C_515 | ecosystem: Environmental > Terrestrial > Soil > Temperate...
GCTTCAGCTTTTCCTTGCTGGCGACGAGAACGGCGGGATCGCCCGGACGCCGTGGCCCGAGTTTGCGGGGAATTTTGCGGCCGGTGATGCGTTCGGCAGCATCGATCACTTCGAGAATGGAAAAACCGCGGCTGTTACCCACGTTAAAGGCTTCGCCGGGAACGCGCTCGATCTCCTGGAGCGCGCGAACATGGGAGTCGGCAATATCCAGCACGTGGATGTAGTCGCGGAGGCAGGTTCCATCCGGCGTGGGGTAGTCTGTCCCAAAAACATCGACGTGAGTCAGAACTCCGCTCGCCGCGTCAAGAACGCGCGGGATGCGGTGATGCTCGCCGAGCTCTTGGGAGGCTCCGGCGGCGTTGAAATAGCGCAGGGACACGTACTTCAGCTGGGTATAGGTATGGTAATCGGCCAAGATTTGCTCGAAAACGAGCTTGGATTTTCCGTACGGATTGATGGGCACTTTGCGATGGTCTTCGGGGATAGGAACAATCTCGGGTTCGCCATAAGTGGCGGCGGTCGAGGAAAAAATAAATTTCTTTACCCCGTGACGGGTGACGGCATCCAGCAAATTCACGCCGCAGGCTACGTTGGTAGCATAGAAAATGCTGGGCTCGCGCACGGATTTGGCGACCAGAGCTTCGGCGGCAAAGTGCATCACCGCGTCGATCTTGTGTTGGGAGAAAACGCTTTCGATTTGGGCCCGATTTCCAAGATCAACCTGGCAAAAGAGCGCACCCGGTGGCACGGCCGCGCGATGACCTTCAACCAAGTTGTCCAGCGCGATGACGCGCATTCCGCGCGCCAGCAGGACTTCCGAACAGATGCTGCCAATATAGCCCGCCGCTCCCGTGACTAGAATATTCACGTGTCCGATCTCCCCGAGTATGTCGTGAACCGAAATAAATTGTGCTCAGAACCAGCGGATACAACACAACGGCCGGCAAGGATGCAGAGAGCGCCAACCAGGAAAATCCATAAAGGCTAAGCCTGCGACAAGCGGCGCTGGAAGGTAAGGAGAATCAAGTCGGCGCGGCGGCGCACGCCGAATTTATTCAGCAAGTTGGAAACATGAAACTTCACCGTACGTTCCGCGATGTTGAGCTTGCTGGCGATCTCTTTGTTGGAAAGGTTCTCCAGAAGTGAATCGAGGACCTCTTGCTCGCGGCGGCTGAGATTCGTGACCGAATCGGTCTTCAGGCGGCGGCCCTGGCCGGTGAGGATGGAATCGACAAATCCGGAGAGAAGCTGCCGCGGAACCCAGAATCCTCCGCTGGCGACTAGCGGTAGCGCGCGGACTAGCTGCTCGCGGGCCTCAACGTAAGTGAGAAGGCCTTTCACGCCGGAGCGCAAAAGAGAAAAGCTGTTGGCGTCGTTGTGCTGTTCGCCGACGACGATGAGCCGGGCATCCGGATGGCGTTCCAGAAGATTGGCCAAGAGCGCGCCAGTGGCGGGCTTGGCCGCGTGAGCGTCGACAACATAGACCTGCGCGCGAGGCGGCTCGAGATTTCGCAAGTCCGGGGCGAGCGTGGATTCAAGCTGCTTGGAGATCACCTTGAACGGCGCTTTCGCCAGAATGCGTTCGAACTCGCTCAGCACCAACGGGTGCGGCGAAAGAATGCAAACGGTCAGTTTCGTGGAAGCACGTTTCGTAGTCACTGTTTGCCAGGGTATTGAAAACTGGCCAAAGGGGCAAGTCCCTTTGGTGTTTCTGTTCTCGAATTGTTACTGACAGCTACGACGCATGTCCCCGAGGTACTTCCTTCAATAGAATGTCAACTATACGCTTTGCCGCATAGCCGTCCCAGAGAGGAGGAATGTGGCCGGCTTTGCCCTTGCCTGCCAGCGTATCACGGGCGGCGGCAACAATCTTGGCCGGATCAGTACCAACGAGCAGGTTTGTGCCTCGGGAGATTGTGATGGGGCGCTCCGTGTTCTCCCGTAGCGTGAGGCAGGGGACACCAAGAGCTGTGGTCTCTTCCTGGATGCCACCAGAATCGGTAAGAACGAGCCTTGCTTTGCTCAGGAGACAGAGAAAATCGAGGTACCCGACCGGGGGAATCAGCCGCAACTGAGGGTGATGTTGGATACCGCCGTGCGTCAAGCGCTGTTGGGTGCGTGGATGCACTGGAAAGATGACGGGCACTTCGGCGGCCACGGCATCGATCGCTCCCAGAAGCTGGCTGAGCTTCTCCGTGGAATCGACATTCGAAGGACGATGGAGTGTGAGGACGCCGAAACGTTGCCAGCCTACTCCATTCTTCAATCCGAGTTCATCACCGATTCCGGACTGCTGGGCAATGGGCAGAAAGTGGCGCAAGGAATCGATCATCACGTTGCCGACCATGAACATGCTGCTCCGGGGCCGGCCTTCCCTCAGGAGGTGCTCGATGGCATCCTCTTCCGTAACAAAGAGATAGTCGGCAAGTGCGTCGGTCAGGACACGGTTGATCTCCTCGGGCATGGTGCGGTCAAAGCTGCGGAGCCCGGCCTCGACGTGGGCTACGCGGATGCCAAGTTTTGCGGCGGCGAGCGAAACAGCAATGGTGGAATTGACATCGCCGACGACAAGAACCAAGTCCGGCTCGCGTTCGATAAGGACCGGCTCAATACGCTTCAGAATTTCAGCGGTTTGCGATGCGTGGGAGCCGGAACCGACCTCCAGATTCACGTGCGGGGGGGGGATGCCCATCTGGCGGAAGAAAACGTCGGAGAGCTTGTCGTCGTAGTGCTGGCCGGTGTGGACGAGGATGGCCTCGATCTCGGGATGGCGCTGCATCTCATGCATGAGCGGCGCGATTTTCGGGAGGTTCGGGCGCGCTCCGACGATATTAAGGATTTTCAGGCGTTGGCTCATGGAGCGTTCGTTTCCGGCGACGGAATGCAGTATAGCATCCGGGAATTGGGCATTCGATGCGGCCCACTCGCCATTCGCGCGAAAAAAGCACTAGTTCAATGCGTGGGGATAGGTATCCACTGGGAAACCTGGGTAAAATAGAGGTGCCCGGAAACGCTAGATTTCTTTGGTATTTGCGCAATTTCGTCCGGCGAACCGGCAAGGAGTAACACTTTCCAGCAGATGAGTAACCTGAACGAATCGGCCAGAGCCTTGCGTGACTTGCTTGCGCAAAAGATCCTCGTGCTTGATGGCGCGATGGGGACGATGCTGCAACAACGGAACCTGAACGCCGCGGATTTCGGCGGAGCTGCGCTCGAAGGGTGCAACGAAAACCTGGTTCGAACGCGCCCGGATGTCGTTCTGGATATTCACAGGAAATACTTTGAGGCGGGATCGGACATCGTCGAGACGAACAGCTTCGGCGGAGCGCCGATCGTGCTTGCGGAGTACGGATTGGCTGCGGACGCGCATGCTTTGAACAAACGCGCGGCAGAGTTAGCGCGGCAAGCGGCGGATGAACTCAGTGCCCCCGGGAAGCCGCGGTTTGTGGCCGGTTCCATGGGGCCGACGACGAAGTCACTGACTCTGACACCGGGTCTGAAATTTTATGACATTTCGGAAGCGTACTACGTGCAGGCCAAAGGGCTGGTCGAAGGCGGAGTGGACTTGCTTATTGTGGAAACGAGCAACGACACACGCAACGTGAAAGCAGCGGTGCTGGCCATCAAGAAACTTTCGCGAGAGATCGGCAGTGAAATACCGCTGATATTGTCGATCACAATCGAGCAGAACGGAACGATGCTGGCTGGACAGCCGATCGAGGCCGCTTGGGCATCGCTGAGACACGTCAAACCGCTGGCCTTTGGTCTCAACTGCGCTACGGGTCCTGAGTTCATGACCGACCACATACGCACTCTCAGCCAGGTTTCTGCCGAGTACGTTTCTTGCTATCCGAATGCCGGGCTGCCCAATCCTGAAACAAATCAGTACGGGGAAACGCCGACGTCGCTTGCGACGCAGCTCGAAAAGTTTTTGGATCACGGCTGGCTGAATCTAGTGGGCGGCTGCTGCGGAACGACCGAACGGCATATTCGCGCGATCGCGCAAATGGCTGAGGGCAAGAAGCCGCGTGTGAGGCCGGCGGAATCGCATCGGGCAGTGTATTCCGGGATTGAATCGATTGAAGCGGAGGACAGCACGCGGCCGTTGCTCGTCGGCGAGCGCACCAACGTAATCGGCTCGCGCTTGTTCAAGAACCTGGTAGCGGAAGAAAAATGGGAGGACGCCAGCGAAATCGGGCGGCGGCAGGTGCGCGGCGGCGCGCAAGTCGTGGACGTATGCCTGCAGAGCACGGAGCGCGATGAGAAGAAAGATATTCCGCCGTTCTATGAAAAATTGATCCGCAAAGTAAAAGCGCCCTTGATGATCGATACGACCGATGCCACAGCGATCGAGCTGGCGCTGACCTATTGCCAGGGCAAATCGATCATCAATTCGATCAACTTGGAAGACGGCGAGGAAAAATTTGAGCGCACAGTGCCGATTGCGCATGAATTTGGCGCCGCGGTGGTGGTGGGCTGCATCGATGAGGACAAGCTGCAGGCGCAAGCGTTTACGCGCGAGCGGAAGCTGGCGATTGCGCAGCGTTCGTACAAGCTGCTGACGGAAAAATACGGGCTGGGCCCGGAGGACATCATTTTTGATCCTCTGGTTTTCCCCTGCGCGACGGGTGATGAAAACTATATCGGCGGCGCGGTCGAAACGATGGAAGGCATCCGGCTGATCAAACAGGCTTTGCCGGATGTGCGCACAATTCTCGGGATTTCTAACGTTTCCTTCGGGCTGCCGGCAGGGGCGCGCGAAGTGGTGAACTCTGTTTTCCTTTATTACTGCACGAAGGCAGGGCTGGATCTCGCCATCGTGAACACGGAAAAGATCGACCGGTTCGCGTCCATTCCTCCGCACGAGCGCGAACTCGCGGAAAACCTTCTGTTTTCGCACCCGCCGAAAGATGTGCCTGCCGATCATTCGAATGCCGCGTTGCTACGAAATGCCCCCGCCGACTGGCGCAAGCAGAGCAAGGAACAACGCGCAGCGATCAATCAATACTATATCGCAGCGATCACAGAACATTTCCGGACCACCAAGAAGAAAGAAAAAGCTCACGCGGCGGACCTGCCATTGGATGAGCGGTTGGCGAACTACATCATCGAAGGCACGAGAGACGGGCTCATCGCGGATCTGGAGAGAAAACGTGGAGAAGGTGCACCGCCGCTGGATATCGTGAACGGACCGCTGATGGCGGGGATGGCGGAAGTCGGGCGGCTCTTCAATGCGAATGAACTGATCGTCGCGGAAGTGTTGCAGTCCGCGGAAGCCATGAAAGCGGCGGTGAGTCATCTCGAGCAGTTCATGGAGAAGGCGGATACGGCGAAGCGCGGAAAAGTGGTGCTGGCGACGGTAAAGGGCGACGTCCACGACATTGGGAAAAACCTCGTTGAGATCATTCTGAAAAACAACGGCTATGACGTGGTGAATCTCGGGATCAAGGTGCCGCCGGAGGAGTTGATCAAGGCTTATCAGGAGCACAAACCGGATGCGATTGGATTGTCCGGGCTTCTGGTGAAGAGTGCGCAACAGATGGTGATTACCGCGAATGACTTGAAAGATGCGGGGATCGAGATTCCCATGCTGGTGGGCGGCGCGGCGCTTTCGGCAAAGTTTACACAAACGAAGATCGCGCCAAGCTACGGGAAAGCCGTGTGCTACGCGAAAGACGCCATGACCGGGCTACGGCTGATGAACGAATTGATGGACCCGGCGACGCGTGAGACCGTGTTGCGGAATCACACGGCAAGCGGAAATGGCGCGAGCGTGTCTACGATCGTGACCGTGCAGGAGATCCCGGCCGTAAAGCGCTCGCCGCGGGTTCGCGCGGACCTGCCGATTCCGACGGTGAAGTATCTGGACCGCAAAGTCCGGCTGGTGCCGGATTTGCGCGAAGTCTGGGGCTACATCAACCCTTTCATGCTCTACGGACGGCACATGGGCTTCCGAGGCGACTTCGAAAAGCGCTTGGCGGAGCGCGATCCGAAGGCCGTCGAGCTATTCGAGAACATGGAAGAGGTGAATAAGGAAGCAGCCGAGTTCATGAAGATCCGCGCCGTATGGCAGTTTTTTGAGGTGGAAGCGGAAGGAGATTCCCTGCACCTTTTTGCACCGGGCGCGAAGGGACCATTGCATACGTTTCGATTTGGGAGGCAACGTCAGGGCGATTTTCTGTGTTTAGCCGATTATGTATTGCCGGCGAAAGACGGCCAGCGTGACCACCTGGCGTTGTTCGTGGTAACGGCCGGCGAAGGGATTCGGAGCCGCTCGGAGAAGGCAAAGAACGAAGGCTACTACTTCAAATCCCACGGCCTGCAGGCTCTGGCAATCGAGACAGCGGAAGCGTGCGCGGAATGGCTGCATCGGCGCATTCGCGAAGACTGGGGCTTCCCTGACCCGCCAGAGATGACCATGGGGCGGCGATTTACTTCGCGCTACCGCGGGAAGCGATACAGCTTTGGTTATCCGGCTTGCCCGAATCTCGAAGATCAGGCAGGACTCTGGGAGCTATTGAAGCCGGAAGAGATCGGCGTACAACTCACCGAAGGAATGATGATGGACCCTGAGGCCAGCGTAAGCGCACTGGTGTTTCATCATCCGGATTGCGCTTATTTTTCCGTGGGGGATGCCGGCGAAAACTGAGCGTAGATTACAGACGCCAGAAATGTGGGCAAGCAACTATCTCTTAATCTGCCAGAGAATTAGAGAATTCACCTAACTAATCCCTTTGCCAGCAGTCACAACCAGATCGGCTAGCCGCTTCGAAGGCTAATCACGAGTATTTAGGTATTTAGAAGACTTACTGGAGTCCCTTTTGCAATTTTGCTGTTCTGCAGACTGATGAGTAAACCGAGTCCTCTCCCCCGGCTGCCCTACTGAGGCATAAGCACACGAGGTGCTAACCGAGCTCAGCGGACTCCAGGAACGAAAAAGGAGACAGGCATTTCGCCTGTCTCCTTCCCCAATTAGTTTCAGCAATTATGGTGGCGGACGAGCCTTCCTGTCTCAGGCGAGCTCCTTCTTAAACATCGCGAGAGCGAGAACGGCTAAGCCAGATAGGCACAGAACTAAAGTCGCCGGTTCCGGAGTCACTGCGACTGGCGGAGGGTCAGTTAAGGTAAAAGTTACGGGGACGTAGTTAAAGTCCCAAGGAAAGCGCGCACCGTTGTTCAGGTACGCGGATTCCAGGTAGAACGACGATCCAATGGAGTAGAGATTCTCAAAGATCGAAGTGCCGTTGGGGCCGATAAGTGTGAACAACAAGCCAGCGTTATCGAACACCGGTAGCGAGGTCGGGAACAGCTTGTCGTCATAGCTAAAACCATTGCCGTCCGGCATGGCGAAGAAACCAGAAGAATTGGGAGCGATGATTCCGCCCACAGCCAAACCGTTTTCGGAGCCGGCGACCCCGGTCACCAGGAAAGAGCCTCCCCCTTGTGCCGTTGCGGTCAAATTCAGGGCGCCAGTGATACCACTTACAAAAGTGATTTTAAAAGAGTCGGCGCGCGCAGATACCGCGCAACCTAGAAGACCAATTGCCGCGAATGCCAGGATAATGTGGCGAGCTACGGAACTCACAGTAATTGCGCCTCGAACACTGCATTTCGAAGGTCCTTGGAATCTTCGGTCGTGTGACTTGTCGAACATGGTACGTCGCCCTCCAACGGCAGGCCCTAATTCGAGCTCCGCAGGTAGACACATTCTTAGCTGCGTTACTTCTAGCACGTTGAGCACCATATGAAGGTCCATGAAATTAAAGGACTTGGAATCTCCTCCCTACCAAGAGTATCGAGGCGATTGTTAAATAGTGGAACTCTCTTGCAGGTTTTAAGGTTTTAATACTAGGTGCCTCGAACCTGCTGTTGCAGCCTGCGTTGCCGTCCGCACCATACTTGGCGCCGACTCCAGGCGCGTCGTGGTTTCGTGTGTTTCGGCTGAACTCGCCGAGACCATTGGTTTAGGGCACCTGGACGATCGAAGCGACTGAAGGCACACCAGAGCTATTGACCAAGAACAGCATGTAATACCCCGGCGGCGCCAGGTTGCCGTCCACCGGCCCGGTGACGGTGAGGCCACCGGTAGTCTGTTGAAAAGCCAGAGGCACGTAGCGCGTGTTTTGATCGAAAAAGTGGGTTGTGGCACCCGTCCGGATCAAAACGACTTTCGAGATGCTGGCATAGTCGGGAGTCGTGACCGAGAAGTTGCTGCCATATTGAATTTGCGCCGGTGCCGAACTGATCGTGGGGCGCGCGCCTTTGAAAAGATACGGTGGCGAGAAGATTTCCGCGTTGGTTTGATCGGGCACTTGGCCAAAGTCGAAGCCCATGCCTGAAACCAATACGCGCGCATCGGGCAAAAGCAATGCCGTTGAGTGATACTCCCGGGGAGTCTTCATCGAGGACATCGTGGTCCAAGTTTGTGTTTGGGGTGACCAGAGTTCTGCCGCATAAACGGCATTGGAAATAGTCCCCCCGTTCTTGTCAGTCTCACCACCGGTAGCCAGGACAGAGCCATCGGGCAACTCGGTAAGGTTCAAGAAACTCCGCGGATAGGCCATGGCGGGTGTTTGCTGCCAGGTGGGGGTGGGCTGCGTCATGTCGAGAACGAACGTTGTGTTTGCGGAAGTGCCGGTGCCCTGGCTATCGGTAGCACTTCCAGCCTTCATGATCTTTCCTGGCAAATACATGGACGCGGCACCGCCGTCGAGAACACGGGAATCGACAACAGACCAAGACTGAGTGGACACATTGAGAATGTCAGTGTTTGTAGCGTACTCCGAGCCGCCAACATGAATGATCCTGCCATCCTGAAGAACGAACATAAACGGATAGGTCTCAAAAGGATTGTTGGCATTCATCAGTTTGGTCCACTGGTTTGTGGAAGGATCGTAGATTTCCGGAATGCCTGCATTGGTATGGTTTGTCGTCTGCCAACCGGCGGTGACCAGGATGCGGCCGTCGGACAACGTCGTAGCTGTGGGGTACCAACGCCGATAAGACATGTTTGGCACAGTTGTCCATGAGTTGTTGGAGGGATCGAAGATCTCGGCATTCGCGATTCCGATCGTGTTGCTTCCCCCATACCCTCCAACCACGAAAATTCTTCCGTCAGCCAAGGATGCAAATCCAGAACAGAAGAGGTCGACGGATACTGGAGCACTTGTAAAGACGTTGTTCAGGTAATCCCAAATGGTGACGCTTCCGCCGTCTTCGTAAAACATCAATTTGTTATTCTTCAGCAGTATCAGATTCATAGCGACCGTCGGAAGATTGACCACCGAGGACCAACTGCCGACAACGACCGCATTGCCGGAGTGATCGACGGTAACGGCTACGGGAGAGGCGGTTGCGTTCATTCCAGCTGAGTTATAGGCGATTGCTGAGAGGGTGTGGGTGCCCGCAGTCACGGCAGAAGAATCCCAAGTGATGGAGTACGGCGCAGAAGTCAACTTTGTACCCAGATTGCCACCGTCGAGCAAAAATTGCACGCCAGTGATCGCATAGTTTGAGTCCGCAACATTCGCGGATACTGTTGCAAGTGTGGTCACCGTTCCGCTGGTCGCGGGGGAAGACATAGCCACGGAGGGAGGTGTACCGTTCGTGACCGTGCCCGGAAGGACTTCGACAATGGCCAGGTTATATCGGTCTGCGGTCGGTGTCGTATCGTTGATCGAAACAGACGTCCCGCTTGTTGGGGTAGTACTGTTCTGCATCTGAACCCAGTAGGCGTCTCCGGCGGACGTCAGGAACTGCTGTACCACCGTCTGATTCGCTCCGGCTGTCCGGGCGATCGCGTTGTCGAAATCACTCCCTACTCCAAACACCCAGGAGCTATTGCGGGTGGTAGTGAGCGTGGCCGTCGGCGCCCCCGAAGCTGCACTGGCACTCTTGGTCGCCCCGATTGCGCCGGAGCCGTTCGTGCCGGTTGCGTCGACACCGCTGAAGCTGAGCACAGTTATCGAAGAGATCACACTCTGAGAAAGAGTTGCGGTGATCGTAACATTGGTAAGTGGAGATGGTGCAAAGGCTCGCCAGATTTCCGATGTTCCACTCTGCCCATTGGCACGCACCACCAGCGTCCATGTCAGGGCAGCACCGCTGACTCCGGTGACCGTGGTGTTCGCGCCGCTGAGATAATCTGTGGCGATAAACGCCAGGAGCAACTCATTGGTCGACTCCGTGGAGATGGCAGGGGAGGTCACGGTCGTCCCTTGTCCGCCATTTGTCGATGCATTCGCATCCAACCCCAGTGCCCCTGATGCTGAGACCGCCTGCGCCGTAAAATTGACGCCGGTCGCGTTGGCGACGTTGAGGCTCAAAGTCTGACTCGTTGGCGTAAACGTCAAGCCCGATTTCGCTGGTGTGACTGTATAGTTCCCAGCTTGGAGATTGCTGAAGGCGTAGTTGCCCGAGGCATCTGCGGTGCCGCTCGCAGTGGAAGTGCCGCCAAGAGCCACCGTGGCGCCACTGGATAGCGAAGAGGGGCTGATGGTTCCGGAAATGCCCCAAGTCGGCGCGATGGCAGCGGTAAAATTAACTGCAGATACGTTTGCTCCGCTGATGGTTAGGCCCTGACTCGAGGGCGTAAACGCGTAACCAGCTTTGCTGGGTATCACCGTGTAATTACCGTTCGACAGGCCCACGAATGAATAATTCCCTGAGCCGTCTGTTGTGGTGGTCCCAGTAGACGTCCCAGCAAGAGTTACGGTCACGCCGCTTGTAATGGATCCCGAGCCTGTTCCAGAGATCGAGTATGTTGGTACAGCAACAGAAGTGAAGTTCTGGCCAGGAACGTTGGCACCGCTGACCGTAACAGATAGATTCGCAGGCGTGAAGGTGTAACCCGTTTTGGTCGGTGTGACCGTGTAGGTCCCGTTGGATAGGCCTGCAAAGCTGTAATTGCCGGACCCGTCGGTGGTGGCCGTCCCGGTCGAGGTTCCAGTGAGGTTTATCGTCACGCCGTTCAAAACAGCACCGGACACCGTTCCTGAAATGGAGTACGTTGGCGGTGGTGGCGCAGTTGTGGGCAGGACTTCCACAATGGAGAGGTTGTAGCGGTCTCCGGTCGGGGCGGTATCGTTGATGGTCACAGACGTACCGCTTAACGGCGTGGTGCTGCTTTGTTTCTGCACCCAGTAGGTGTCTCCCGCCGAGGTGAGATATTGCTGCACCATGGCCTGGTTTGCACCTGGCGTGCGCGAGATGGCGTTGTCAAAATCATTGCCGACGCCAAATACCCAGGAATTATTTCGCGTTGTGACAAGTGTGGCAGTGGGAGCTCCGGAGGCTGCGCTTGCACTCTTTGTTGCGCCAACGGCTCCAGAGCCGTTGGTCCCCGTGGTATCGACACCAGTGAAGCTCAGCACAGCGATGGCGGAGAACGCACTTTGGGACAAGGTCGCTGTCACCGAAACATTGGTGAGGGTGGTAGGAGCAAACGCACGCCAGATTTCTGATGTTCCACTTTGTGCGTTGCTCCGAACAACCAGAGCCCACGTCAGCCCACCGCCCGACACTCCTGTCACCGCGGTATTCGCTCCGCTGAGATAGTCTGTGGCAACGAAAGCAAGTAGTAGTTCGTTGGTCGCCGTCGTCGAAAAAGTAGGCGATGTCAAGGTCGTCGCTTTGGCCCCCAAAACAGATACGTTTGCGTCCATAGCGAGCGTGGATGTCTGCACAACCGTTTGCGCGGTGAAATTAATTGAGGGCACATTCGCATTGTTCACACTAGCTGCCTGGTTTGCCGGCGTGAATGTGTAACCGGTCTTGCTGGGTGTGACTGTGTAGCTGCCGTTTGCCAAACCAGTAAAACTATAGTTGCCGGATGGGTCGGTTGTGGTTGACCCGGTTGAGGTGCCCGAGAGAGCCATGGTCACGCCGCTGAGTACGGCACCTGAGACGGTTCCTGAAATGGAATGAGTTGGCGTGACGGAAGCGGTGAAATTTATTCCGGGAACATTGGCTCCGTTCACAGTAACTGTTTGGCTGGCCGGTACAAAAGTGGAGCCGGTCTTGGAAGGAGTGACAGTGTAGGTCCCATTTAGAACACTCGGAAACGTATAGTTCCCGGAGCCATCGGCCGTCACCGTCGCGTTGGTTCCCCCCCCGCTTGAGCTTGTCAGGTTCACGGTTGCACCACTGCCGTTGGCGGCCGGAGCGATAGCGCCAGAGACTGAAAAAGTCGGCAAGGCAGTGGCCGTAAAATTAATTGCTGTAGCGTTCGCCCCGCTGACGGTCACTGTCTGATTCGGGGGATTGACGGAAAACCCGGCCTTACTTGGTGTTACCGTGTAGATGCCGTCGACTAGACCAGTGAAGTTGAAATTCCCAGAGGCATCGGCGCTGATGGTCGCGTTGGAAGGTCCGCTTAGGGCAACGAGCGTCCCGCTTCCAGTGGAGGAGGGAGAAATAGTGCCCGAGAGACTCCAGGTCTGTGAAGAACCGGCCAAGATCTCGCAGATGGCGAGATTGTAGCGATCGCCGGTCGGAGCGGTGTCATTGATCGACACGCTTGTCCCGCTTAGAAAGGTGGGGATATTTTGCATTTGCACCCAGTAGGTGTCCCCCGCTGGTGTTAGGTATTGGTGGACCAGGCTCTGCCCAGTACCAGGTGTCCTAGCGATGGCATTGTCGTAGTCATTTCCTACGCCGAAAACCCAGGAATTGTTTCGCGTGGTGATGAGTGTTGCCGTCGGGGCTCCGGAAGCAGCACTCGCGCTCTTAGTCCCTCCAATTGCTCCTGAGCCATTTGTCCCGGAAGTGTCGACGCCGGTGAAGCTTAACACGGTGATCGAAGCAACCACACTCTGAGAGAGGGTCGCCGTCACAGAAACATTGCTGAGTGGCGTAGCTGAGAAGGCGCGCCATATTTCAGACGTGCCGCTTTGCCCATTGGCCCGAACTACAGGCTGCCACGTCAGACCTCCACCGCTAACGCTCGTCACCGTCGTGTTCGCGCCGGTGAGATAGTCCGCGCCAATAAATGCCAACAAGAGCTCATTTACACCACTTGTCGAAAAGCCTGAGGACTTAACTGTCGTGCTGACGCTGGATCCATCGCTGCTCACTTGGGCATCTATGCTGACAGGAGTTTTGGGAACAGTAACAGTAACCCCCGCTGAAGGTACCTCGAGATTACCGCTATCATCGACCGCGCGGCTCTTGATGTTTATCGAGCCAGAAGCCAAAGCAGTCCAACTAAAAGTCCAGCTTTCGCGCCCTTTGCCGGGATGCCATGTCTGGCCGCCATCAATCGAGACCTCGACGCCACCGACGACGCCGCCTCCCGAATCCGCTGCGGTTCCAGTAATCGTCACGATATTCCCCAGTGTTATAGTCGAGCCCGCTGCGGGTGCGGTGATCGTCGAAGAGGGAGGAGTGGTATCCGTGGACTTTGAAGCAAAGAGCAGACCGGACTGCAACGACCCCGGCTGAACGCCCATATCCGCCAGCAAATTTACCGTCGCCTGCTGCATGTTTTGATCGGGGTTCGGGGGAGCCCCGAATGGGTCGTCATGATTGCTGTTGAGACCAAAAGCCCAATCAACCGTGCCAGCCCCAAAAACTAGAGCTTCGCTTGGCGCGCGATACATCATTAGGTGATGCGTAGCCGTCCCCGCTCCATAGGTGGCGCCGTAATCAAGCAGATGATCAGTCGTCAGAGATTGTGTTGTGGTTGAAAGTTGGAAAGCCCCGGCAGGCCTTGAACCGTTGTCAAGGTCTTCATCCCACTCATATCCCAAAGTTTGCGAGGGGAGGGCGTAAGTTTGCCCCAAGGCGAGCGATGCGACCCGTGTGTTGCGCCAGAAGCGCATCTTGCCATCGGCGGCGGGTACATGTATGGAGAGAGTGCCGTCGTTGTCTGCGCCCGTGCCGTTCACAGTGAAGATACTGCCCGTGAGGGCGTTTTCGGGCCTTCCACCGTCTGCAGGGGGGCTGAAGCTCGGATCGCGCCAAGTACCTGTCCAGGTTGGGGGGTCGGCGGGGTCAGTCTTGGCAAAAGCCAGAGTCTCCTTGTAGCAGACCAGTGTTCGGTAGGGGGTATTTGTTCCATCGACGCTATTCTCCCAGCGCGTTTTCCAGAAAACTTCGTTGCCGCTAAAAAACGCCATGTTGACGCCGGCGTTTCTGGCGGTCTCAACGTTCGCCCTTTGGGGTCCCGACCAATATTCATCATGACCTGCAGTCACATAGGCTTTGTGATTCAGGATTAAGTTTCCGGTGCGGGCAGCATCGACACCGGTAAAGTACGTAACGTCGTAACCGCTTTGCTCAAGCCACTGAATCATTGCGAACTCGGCGCCAAATACCCAAGTTGCTGCCTCTTGTGAAAATGATCGCGTATTGAAGGGGCGATTATAGCTCACCTTAAAGGCGCGATTTGGCAGGTCGAAGGTGCCATTCCCGCCGTAAAGACTATTTCCACCGTAGTAGTTGTACGCCTGCCAAGTCTCGTCTGAGGTTTGGTAGAGAATATCGGATTTGCTGGTGTCATTGCGGACGATGAAAACGATGTGGCTGACGCCTCCAGTATCCGAGCGGCGGAGAAGTGCTAGATACACTCCAGAAGTTGCATTTGATGGAACTTGCCACGAAGCCGAGACAGCCCAATTCCCACAGTCATACAGATTCGTTGCCGCAACAGTTAAGCAAGCCGGTTGCGTTTGCGGCAGATTGACTGAGGGAGTTAAGGTGGCTATTTGTCGAGCTCCACTTCCGCCATAGTATCCCAGTCGGAAGACCGTTATGGAGTAAACCTTGGCATCGGTATTGACTTTGAAGGATATCGTTCCTCCTTGACCGACGCTGATGTCGGTAGCAAATCCCTGAATGGATGAATCGCCCGATCCGGTGATTTGCCAGTCGCTGCTGGGATTCCCAGGCCTGGAGTTCTCACACACGATGTCGTTGGCCATCGCGGGAGTGCACCCAAACATTTGGGCGCCCGCCGGTCTTGCCGAAAGAAGGCAACCCGCCAGGAGCAACGCGAAAAGCACGAACCTGGATGCAACCCGATCCTCCCCTGCCCGCGAAGGCTTTCTTGCATGCGAAACTGACAAGGGGGCCGCTTGCACCGAGCGGGCGCGCAAACATTCGTTCGCTGACTGCAAATGATTCATCATTTCCTTCGAGACGATGTGGACATTAGAAGCGAGTCCGACAGGAGCGGGGAGTTTTCTCCCAAGCTCGTCCCTGCGATCCATCAGTCACAACGCGGCGAGTGAGCCATGCGGTCAATTCAACGCATTTCACAATTAACCCGGGCGATGGAGCATTTGCTCTGCCCTTCTGTTGTGGTTCGATGGCCGGGGAGTTCCGATGTGATCTTATAACTTGCTGAACAATAAGCATTTATTACGGCATGAAGCCGGTGAGCTGAGAAGAACTTCCCCGGCGAGTTGCTTACCATAGTTCGGTGCTAAATGGTTTCTTCTAATATCCAGAACATTGCCCAAAGTAGGATTCCAGCTGACTGCCTCAAGAGATCCTTGAAGACACCGCCTGTATGCTTAGGTTCCCATTGCTTGGCCTTATCCCTCCGCATCGCCAGCAAAAGTGCTCCTAAATAACCGTACGTTCCAAGGCCGGCTTGAGGCTTGACAATGCACTCGAAGCGGACTCGGTCCGGTGTGGGCACTCGGCCTGAGGAAGGGGTAGGGAAAAGCTTTACCATGGTTGAGCAGAGCAGAGCCAAAACATTGAGCTATTTTGGCCGAGTTCAAGGTCTATGTCTTGCTTAACCTGTTTATTATGAAGAATTTACATGAGACAATTCGGCGTTTCACTTCGGAAGGAGCCGTGCCTTTCTTTCTACCAAACGTTCTACATGAACACAAGAGGTAGTCTGGAACCGTTCGAACCGGTGGCGCGAGACCTCATAGGAGACAGCCTTGGCAAGTAAGCTTTGGGTAAGAGTATTGAAGGTGGCCACATTCCTCGCGGTGATTTCGGCGATTTTGGCTCGGCCGGCCTTGGCAGCCATCAGGTTGGCGAGTATCCAATTGTTTCAACTGGCGCAGTCTCCAAAAATGCTCGAGTCGGCAGCGCTTGTGTTGTTTGGAGTTGGGTTTTTTGCGCTTGCGTTTGTCGTGCGCCGTTTCCAACCTTCCACAGAGTAACCCTCCATATTCGGAGGCGAAACTTTAGTCTCACTTACGGAATGGTCATCGTGCGGGCGTAAATTTTTTCGAATCATAGCGCGGGGCTATGGCCAGCCATTTGGCACGGCACCCATTGCCAGAACAGCAATCCATTTATCATCACCGATGTCGACTCTCTAATCTATCCCAGTCTCACTTCCCCGAGTTATGCGGAGATTGACAAGGTGGAAGACGGTTGCCACCGAAAATGATAAATCGAAACGCACCCTTGCTGAGAAATCAACTGAGCAGAAGCAATCCTTGACGCAGGAGGAGCGAGTCCACTACCTATACGCGCAAATTGGGCGGGAGAGATCAGGCCGCTATCAAGACTTGGACGCCTTGATGCGCAAAACCTGGCGGCCAATCTCGTCCACTCTGGCTTCCCAAGTTTCGCCGCGCATGGATTCACTTCGGCGCCGGCGTTGTTCAGCAGAATCTTCTCGCAGGGCATGTTCAATGCCAGCAATGAATTCTTGTCGATTGGAAGCCACGCAAACTGGCACGCCGCACCGCCGCACTTCTGGCAATTCGGTGGACACCACCGGGAGTCCGGCACTCAGGTACTCTCTCAGTTTGATGGGATTCACGTTGCGCGTAAGCTCGTTCACCTGGAAGGGAATGATGGCAACATCGAAGCCTTTGGAGTAGGCCGGCAAAGCCTCATAAGGACGGCGATCCAAGAGATGGACGTTCGGCAGGTTGGATATCAATGACACATCGGTTTCAAGCTTGCCGATGAGTGCCAGCGACCATTCGGGATGCGCACGGGCAATCGCGACAAGTAGCGGAAAATCCAACCACTCATGTAGAGCTCCGTAGAAGCCGATCACCGGATGCGGAAGGCGGGCGAGGTCTTCCGGTACCATGGTGGCCGGGTCGAGGGCCTTGGAAAAATGCTCGTAATCCACTCCGTGCAGAGCCAGAAATGTATTCGGATTATGCCTCCGGGCGACATCGGCCAAAGAATGGGCAGTGGCGAAACAAAGATCGGCTTTCTCGAGCAGTTCCTTTTCCAGGGTGGCCATTCTGGCTCCATCTAAGTACGAGAACTCAGACCAGGCGTCTACGCAGTAGTAGACCACCAGTGACTCGTCCAGATGGCCAGTAATAAAGCCCACGTTTGGCAAGAACGTCCACAACTGGGAGTGCCGCATGCCCAATTTGCGCGCTTGCCGTCTCAAGGACCACCGTAAAATCCACCGGTTAAGCTTCTGGGCAGTTTCTGAGTGCGGCAACGGAATCACGAACGGCTGGTAGACCCAGGCGGAAAGGCCAACCTGTCGCAACCCGCCCAGGCTCATTCGCAATTTGGAGAAGATCTTGGTCACGTCGCGCGCAGAGGAGAGCCTAGGTTTGCGCATCGAGATCGAGTTCACCCACATGACCTTGTTGCGGCGCGCCAGTTGCTTGAAGACCTGGTCACAACTGGTAGGCACTTCGCCCCATTCTTTAGCAAAATAGATGATTGATTCTCCCGTCAAAGTGTTTGTCTCTCCAGTCGCAACCAGCGAAGAGTGGCTGGCTCGCATATAGTATAATCGATTGTGTATCCCATGCTGAAAGTAGCAATCGTAGGTTGCGGCAAGATTGCCGACGGGCACGTAGAGGAGATTCAAAAGCAGTCCAACGCCCACATCGTGGGGGTGTGCGACCAGGAGCCGCTGATGGCGGAGCAGATCGCAGTCCGTTATGGACTGGGGGCGTACTTCGCCAACTTTGATCGCCTGCTTGCTGAAGCCCGCCCAGATGTCGTGCACATCACCACGCCGCCGCAATCGCACTTGCCGCTGGCAGTCAAAGCGATGGACGCGGGATGTCATGTGTACGTAGAAAAGCCGCTGGCGTTGAACGCTGCCGACTCGCGCACACTTCTGGACCATGCCACGCGAACAGGAAAGAAAATGACGGTCGGTTATTCGGCCTATTACGATCCTCCCGCCCGGATGATGCGGGCGCTGGCGGCCCAAGGAGTGCTGGGCGAGCCCGTCCACGTGGAAAGCTTCCTGGGATACAGTCTCGCAGGAGTCTTCGGCAAGGCCGTGCTGGCCGATCGCGGCCACTGGGTGCACCAGTTGCCGGGGAAGCTCTTTCAGAACAACCTTGACCACATACTTTACAAGATAGCCGAGTTCGTAACCGATGAGCATCCCCTAGTGAAGACGTTCGGATATCGCAGACGCCCGGCCACGGGCGACGAAGTAGTGGACAGCATGCCCGACGAGCTGCGCGTCATAATAGGCGGAGCGAAGGTCTCGGGCTATGGAACGTTTTCATCTCATGCTAAGCCGGTGGGCCACTTCCTGAGGGTGTACGGAACGCGGAATACCATCCACGTGAACTATGTGACGCGAACGGTGACGCTCGATCCCGACCCTAAGTTGCCTTCAGCAATCGGGCGAATCCTGCCCGCCTTCGGTCAGGCTTGGGAGTACTTCCGCGAGGGTAGCCGGAATGTGCTGCGCTTCGCACGTTCCGAATACTCCTTTTTCGCGGGCATGAATTATTTGATCTCGGCGTTCTACGCGAGCATCCAGAAAGATGAACCGCTCCCTATACCGTATGGGCAGATGCTGCGTGTGGCGGAGACGATGGACCAGATCTTCGCACAAATGGGAGAAACGCCGATTGGTGATGCTTCATGAAGGTGCTAGTTACGGGAGCCCGGGGATTCCTTGGCAGTGCCGTGCTGGAACGCCTTCTGGCCCATGGAGAGAAGGACGTCCGCTGTTTTCTGCGGACGGGATCTGATCGTTCGCGTCTTCAGGCGCTGGTCGCGAAGCATTCCAGCGCGCAAGTCGAATTCTCCTGTGGCAACTTGAACTCGCTAGCCGACATTGCCAATGCAACCGAAGGCGTTGGAACGATCTATCACCTGGCCGCGGGTATGAGCGGGGCGCCGGCCGACCTTTTCTTGAATACTGTGATCGCTTCCAAGAATTTGCTGGAGGCAGTGAAGGATCTTCGGCCGTTGCGGATTGTGCTGGTGAGTTCCTTCGGCGTTTACGGCGCGGCCGATTTGCCTCCCGGCACGGTAGTGGACGAGAGCACGCCGCTCGAAACGCGTCCCGAAAAGCGCGATCCGTATTCCTACGCCAAGCTGCGGCAGGAGCTTTTGTTCCGTGAATACCAGCAGCGGCACGGCTTCGAGCTGGTGGTGCTGCGTCCCGGAGTGGTCTACGGCCCTCGGGGCACGGCATTCTCCTCGCGCGTGGGGCTCAACGTTGGCGGCCTGTTCTTGCACATGGGCGGAAGCAACTTGATTCCACTGAGTTACGTGGAGAATTGTGCCGAGGCCATCGTGCTTGCTGGGCGGAACGCGGAGGCCGCGGGCCAAACCTACAACGTCCACGACGACGGGCTGCCCACTTCGAGGGAGTACTTGTGTGCTTACAAGAAAAGCGTAAGACGAATTCACTCCGTTTGGATACCTTATCCAATGATGCTACTGATTTCCTACATCGTACAGAAGTACCATCTCTGGTCGCGCGGGCAACTCCCAGCGGTCTTCACCCCATATAAGAGCGCCACAACTTGGAAAGGGACTCGCTTCGACAATCGCAAGCTGAAAGGCCTGGGATGGAGGCAGTTGGTTTCTACACCAGAGGGAATTAGCCGGACCTTTGCTTATCTGAAGGCTCAGGAAGACTTGGGCAAGGCCCTGTAGATCTCGAAGATTTCCTGGGCTACGTGGTCCCAACTGCGACCCAGACGGGCGGCGATGAAGGTTTCGTCCCATTTCCGCTGCAGAGCTTCGGAAAGGGCAGCGGCCAAAGCGCCTGCATCACGCGGGGGGAGCAAGAGGCCGCAGTTCGGGTCCATCAGTTCGGGAACTCCACCAACATCACAGGCAACCACCGGTCGCCCACAAGAGAAAGCTTCCAGGATCACGTTCGGACAGCCTTCCGAATGGCTTGGCAGGCAGAGGAGATCGCAGGCCGCCAGCCAACGGGCGACATCGGGTTGCGAGCGGCGCCCCAGCAGGGAGACGTGTCCGGCCAAATCGGGCCCGTTGCTGCGGGCCCGGGCTTCGTCTTCCATTACTCCGCCGCCGATACAGACTAGTTGTACTCGAGGGTGGGAAGGAAGCAGACGTGCAGTGGCATCCAGGAGTTCGCGAACCCCTTTTGCCGCTTCTAACCGCCCTACATAGAGCACTACTTGTGCTTCGGGAACGATGCCCAGAGCGGCCCGCGCCGGGGCCCGCGCGGCGAAACGGAATACGGACGCATCACAGCCGTTAACGATGCGATGGATCTTTTCCGGAGATGCGCCGAGAGCGATGGCTCGCTGGCGCAAATCCTCGCTGACGGTTATCACGGCGGTGGCCCGCCTCAAGCTTTGTTTTACTCCAATCCGGCTCAGCGGGTCGGGGATCTGACGCAAGTCCGAGCCCATGGCCCGTAGTATGACGGGAATGCCTAGCTCTTCGCCGACGCGCACGGCGCCGAATCCTTCCGGATACACCCAAAAAGCTAAGAGGGCGTCCGGCCGGATCGTGGCCATGTAGGGACGCAACAGACGCGCACACGTCCCACTGTTGAAAGGCCGCGTCAAGACCGGAAAGGCTGGATATTCGATAAAGTGAGCCTTCACGCCCGGATGGCGCTCGTCCGAATCACCGCCGGTTTCCAGGTGATGGTGTGCGCGCCGACGCGGGCGCCACCAGCGAGACTTAGGATAGGTGGAGATGAGGTTGTACACTTCCACCTCCGCCCACTTCTGCAACGCTTTTGAAATGTAGTAGCAGTATATTCCCCGGTCGGGATCGGTCTTGTTTGGAAAGACCGGAGTGATCACAGCAAGTCGCGGCATATCGCTATTCAAGTATACGCTATACTGTTCAGAGAGACCGCGACATTTGAAAGCTAGAGTCAAAGTTTTCCTGACAGTGGATACGGAGTTCTGGCCTCGATTCCGGGGCTGGCCCCCGTTGGGTTTGTCCCAAGAGCAACAACTAACCTATTTAACCCCCGACCTACTGCGCGATATTGACGGCTTGACCCCGCAGGGCGATTTCGGTCTTTCCTACCAGCTTAAGGTACTGAATGCCCATGGCTTGAAAGGCGTGTTCCTTGTGGAGGCGCTATTCGCCGATGCTTTGGGATTGGAACCGCTGCGCCGGATCGTACAAATGATCCAGGAAGCTGGGCAAGAAGTTCAGATTCATCTGCATCCAGAATGGCTGCCCTGGGTGTCCCCGCCGATCCTGCCTGGGCGCCGGGGAGAGAATGTGATGGATTTCTCTGAGGATGAACAGACTTTGCTGATTGCGCGCGGCATAGAAAACCTCAAGAAGGCTGGAGCCGGGGACGTCTGCGCTTTTCGCGCCGGGAACTACGGCGCCAATTTTCAGACGTTGCGGGCATTGGCACGCAATGGGATCCTCTACGACACAAGTTACAACTACTGTTACCTCGATTCGTGGTGCGGCATGCAAACCGATGAGCCATGGTTGCACCCTCGCGATCGGGACCATGTGTCCGAGTTGCCGGTTTCCTATTTTCGCGCGTGGGCCGGTCCTTACCGCCACGCCCAGATTACAGCTTGCTCCAGCGACGAGATGGAGTCTGCTTTGCTCCACGCCTGGAATGAAAGTTGGTATTCCTTCGTAATCGTCTCCCACAGCTTTGAGTTGGTCCGCAGGGAACGAGGACAGCAACCACGGGCAGACCGCATAGCGATTCGACGATTCGAAAGGCTATGCCGGTTCCTTGACAGCCAGAGGGAGAAGTTCGATACGTCATTCTTTAGCGAACTCGATCCAGAGGAAGTCCGCTCCGCCGCCGCGACCGCCCGGCCGGCAAGGCCATCTCAGGTGCCCACGCAATATACCTTGCGACGCTTCGCCGAACAGGCACTTCGCAAGGTGTGGTAGTTGGCTCGCCTCAGCCGGACGTCTCACTGTGCCGGAAAGCTCTCAATGATTCCGGCAGTTCGTCTGGACGCCTGCCCATCCGACAACCCGTGGACTCTGCCCTCTAGCTATGGCTAGTTGCCCACCACGATCCGAGCGCTGGCGGCCAAGACGCTCTACCAGAATTGCTGATCACCAAGGCTGGCCTGGGCCCCAGCAGCTCCGCATCAAGAGTTTCCCTCAGTGTTATGCGCTCTTTATATCGGATGGCTGCTGGAGGCCTAGCCGAAGTTCGTCACGGAATGAGTAATTATTATTTTTTCTGCACGATTTTCCGCTGCAACCTGCTTTGTTTTCAGCCTAGCCTAGTGAAAAAACTGATGTAGTGCAGACCAACCATCTTGAACCGCGGAGTTTTGCTGACACGATGCGCACGAGATGTTTCTTCGAGAGCATTCGCGGCTTAAAGATGGCAAGGAGCACGGATACTGGTCGCTCGTCGAGACCGTTCCGACTGTTATCTTGGCCTGGAGTTGTGGAAGCAGTTGGGGCTTGCTGAGTTCTTGGCGGGACATCTGGACGTAGACGATGCCGATGTACCCTGGTCCCGTATTGCCGCCGTGCTGGCGATCAACCGGCTGTGCGATCCAGGCAGCGAATTGGCCGTGGAACAGCACTGGTATCCCTCCGCGGCGTTGGATGATCTGTTGCACATTGCCAAAGGCAAGATCAACGACACGCGGCTCTATCGTTGTCTGGATCGTCTACTGCCACTGAAGACTGAAGACCGAGATCGAACAGCATCTGAAGCAGCGCTTCGGCGAGTTATTCCAGGCCGAGTTTGATGTGCTGCTCTACGACTTGACCAGCACGTATGTGGAAGGAGCCGCGGAAGAAAATCCCATGATGCGGCGGGGCTACTCGCGGGATCATCGTCCGGACTGCGAGCAACTGGTATTGTTCAATCTGAATCTGTCTGAAGCAAACACTTTCTTGGTTCGATTCACTGGACGTTGATGATGATGTTCGCCGTGCTTCGCCCATAAGCGTTTGTGGCGGTAAGCGTGTACGTCGTTGTGACCGTTGGATGCACAATGAGGGTGGTCCCACGCACCACGCCAACTTCGGTCCCAACAGAAGGATTTACGTAATAGTAGGAAACATTGCTGGCGTTCCAGCTTAACGTCACGGCCGTACCAGCGGAGACCGTAGTGGCAGGAGCGGTAAATGTGTTGATGATCGGAGCCGGACCCGTAGGCACATTGCTGGAGCTGATCTCGGTTGGCATCTGAACAACTTCAAAATCAGAAGCCGTGATGTTCCCGAGAGTATGTAGGTCGCTGTCGTTCCAGCGGGTGTCTGGTGCTCCGGTGACGTACATCGCGCTTCCATTGTCTGCCAAAATCAAGCCGTACTTCTTCATCGCGGTTAAGATGACCTGGTTTGGAGTCGAGAAGGCTGAAATATCCACGTTGGCTTTCAAGCGCAGGCGCATGCCCATGGGAACGGGCGAACCGCTGTTTGTGGCTGCCCAATGGGTTGCCGGAGGAACAAATGCCGCCCATGTCTTTGGCACGGTGAATCGAAATGCGTGATTTACGATACCAGAAGCCACTTCGTCGTAACGCACCAAGCCTGGAAGGATGGGGAGTCCGGCCGCATCTGCTGACGTCCAAGTGTAGGGGCGGTTTTCGTAGTTCTCTAGGTCCCACACCGCGCTGTTGTTTGCCGACCACTGGCCATTGTTGTATGCGCCCAGCCACACCTCGTAGAGCCAGCAGGTGTTTTTATCCACCACCAGGACGTGTTGGTCCGAACCGCTCTCGATCGGTGCGTTCGCGGGGAAAGGCATCGGCATCAAGTCGCTCTCAGACGAATCCGCGAGATTGACTTTCACGAGTGGCGTAACCGAGGAATCGACGATCATGTACGGAATTCCGAACCCGGTGCTACCGAAATCCGGATGAACCGGCGCAGTTGAGCCAACATAATTGATGATTGAAGATGAGTTGGGATCCACCGGGGCAGTCGAAATGTCTTCATTCCAAGTATTGGTGTTCGGGAATGGTACAAAACCGTTGAAACTGCCGCCGATGCCCGCGCTCATGCCGGCGCATGCGGAGCCTGTGGTGGTCGTTACACTCACTGTCACCGTGCTGGTCACTGAACCTGCACTGTTGGCCGCCGTCAGCGTGTAGGTCGTTGTCGCCGCCGGCGCTACGCTCGTCGAACCGCTCGCCAATGTCGACGTGAATCCCCCAGGGCTGATGCTGATACTCGTCGCTCCACTCGTCGCCCAGCTCAGCGTGCTGTTGGTCCCTCCATTGATGC
>Ga0307477_10001079_pt1 | contig 24324 bp, 14 predicted proteins | sample atmos_gasesECM2C_FD_203316 | JGI IMG/M metagenome (GOLD analysis project Ga0307477, IMG submission 203316) | Hardwood forest soil microbial communities from Morgan-Monroe State Forest, Indiana, United States - atmos_gasesECM2C_515 | ecosystem: Environmental > Terrestrial > Soil > Temperate...
TTTAAACTCGGTGTGCCCGTCAAGCGCGGGCCGTACACATCCGCGATCTCATGAATGATCCACATAATCTTGGAGTTGTTCGTTTCTTCGGCGCGGATCTGCGCATACGTCTCGGAGAGTCCCGGAGCTTGCGCAGGAAGCGGCATCGCTGCCAGCAGTAAGAAGCACATCACGCACGCAATCAATTTCCCCACGTTCCCTCCCAGGATTCTTCGAAAGTTTTCAATTTGCATCGCCCGTCTGAATGTCAATATACTCTCGCGCCTCCCTCCCAGGCAACGCACCAAAGTTTACATTTCTATTAGACTCGACGAGTCCAAGTCGTGTGATTTGAAAATGGCCCAACCCCACTTATCCTTACTCCTGCCAAACGATGCCGAAGCCAACGGCATTGATCTCATGGTCACGAATTACGTTGATTTTCACCTCCATGATCTTCCCGGCTTCGGCAAATCTCCCAATTGCAAGTATCGCGGAATTGACGTGCAGTGCGGCCCGCGCGGATTGCAGGGCGCCGGCGACGCCCTGTTTCACAACAATGGCGACGGTACCTTCAAGGATGTCGCGAAAAGCGCCGGTGTCGATGATCCGAATGGTTACTACGGCATGGGCGTGGTCTGGGCGGATTTTAACAATACCGGGCGACCCGACATTTATATCGCCAACGATTCGACTCCCAAATTTCTCTACAAGAATTTGGGGAATGGAAAATTCATCGACATCGGGCTCGAGTCCGGAACCGCCGTCAGCGAAGATGGTTCCGAGCAAGCTTCCATGGGTATCGCCATCGGCGATTACCTGCACACCGGCCGCCCTTCGCTTTATGTCACAAATTTCTCGGACGAGAATGATGTTCTTTACCGCAACGATGGCAATTGGAATTTTAGCGATGTCTCCTACGCCTCGGGAGTGGCCCTTCCGACCTTGCCGTACGTTAAGTGGGGCACCACTTTTGCCGATCTAGACAACGACGGATGGCTGGACCTCATCACCGTGACTGGGCACGTTTACCCGCAGGTGGATTTGCTGCCTTCCGGCGCCAGTTATCGCGAGCCCAAGCTGCTTCGCATGAATCAGAAAGACGGAACGTTTTGCGACGCCAGCGACCAGGCCGGGCCAGCGCTTCTCGAGAAGCGCGTTTCTCGCGGGCTGGCCATCGGCGATCTTTTCAACACCGCCAACGTGGACGTGGTGGTTGGCGATATCGATGGCGCCCCCATGATTTTGAAAAATCATGGCGTCACCGGCCGCCACTGGGCCAGTTTCGAATTGACGGGAACCGAGAGCAATCGCCTGGCGATCGGCGCAAGAATCAAAGTCGTCGCTAGCGGAATGACGCAAACCGACGAGGTCCACAGCGGCGGCAGCTATTTACCGCAGAACGATCTACGCTTGCATTTTGGTTTGAACACCGCTACGAAGATCGATCGCGTCGAAATTCATTGGCCCTCCGGAAAGGTGGACACCCTTACTGATTTGCCCGCCGACCAGTTTTATTCCGTCCTGGAAGGCGCCGGCGTGGTGCCTGCAGAACGTATCCGTCCCAATCCGGCGGTCAAGGCCAAGCTGCCGGTAACGCCGGCCCAGACCTCTCGGTAGAAAATTTGCTTCCAATATAGCGTGGCCTGCCACCCCGGGGATTCTTCTCATGAAACGCCTGCTGCAGTTTCCTCCCGCAACTTGCCGCGTCCGATGTATTGTTAGCAGGGAGCCCAAAGAGGGAATTCGTATCGCCATGAAAAAGTTGCGCATTTTGGTTTCTCTCACGACCAACGACAACGACTACCAGATCGAACAAGCGCTATCTGCTGAGCAAATGGCCCGCAAACTCGGCTTGGAAATCCAGATTGTTTATGCCGATAACGACGCCATCACCCAGAGCACGCAAATCCTAAAAGCCATTCAAGCCGACGAAAATCAGCGGCCGGACGCCGTTGTATTTGAGCCTGTCGGCGGCACCGCCCTACCCCAAGTTGCCCGCGCCGCCGCTGCCGCCGGCGTCGGATGGGCGGTGCTGAATCGCGATGCCAACTACATCCCAGAGCTGCGCAGGTCGTCGTCCGCTCCCTTTTTTGGCGTGAGCTCCGACCATCTCGAAATCGGCCGCATTCAGGGCCGCCAGTTTGCTGCCCTGCTTCCCCATGGTGGCTCGATCCTTTATATCCAGGGGCCGGCGGAGAATTCCGCCGCAAAAGACCGCACCATGGGAATGCAAGAGACCAAACCATCCAATATTCACGCCACCTTGCTCCGCGCGCAATGGACGGAGGAAAGCTCCCAGCGCGCCGTGCGTTCCTGGCTGAAATTAAGTACCTCGCAAAAAGCGCCTATTGACCTGATTGGCGCGCAAGACGATTCCATGGCCATAGGCGCGAGGAAAGCTTTTGAAGAATTGCCGAATGAATCGGAAATCGAACGCTGGCTGAAACTTCCCTTTACCGGCTGTGACGGTTTACCCAAGACCGGCGAGGCTTGGGTCCGCACCGGGCTATTGGCCGCGACTGTCTTCGTTCCTCCCAATACCGGGCAAGCCATCGAGATGCTCTTCCAAGCCATCCAGAATGGCAAAAGGCCCCCTGAACGCGCCCTGACCGTGCCCGTTTCCATTCCCGAACTGCAAGCGTTGAAGCCGCGCTGATCACTTGTCAGCTTGTCCGCCGCTGCGGACGGTGAAAGCCGGTGCCCTGAAATGTCGTTCCTAGGATGAGATCAGGCAGCCGGGTCGAAAGAGACTGAGCCACTCGATAACCGTTTGCCACTCACCGAGGAGCAGAAGCCAAGCAGGGCAGTGGTTTTCAGGCAGCATCCCACTAGGAAAACAAACAAGAGTTCAGAGCCATCGCGCAGGCCCACGGTTAACTCCCTTTCCGGTCTTTTGCGAGGAGGCCCGCCAGCCGGTCCAGCTCTTCCCGCGAAATTCGCGAAATCTCGCCGCCGAGCAGCGCAGCCGCCAGCTTTTCTGGGGAGCCGTCAAAAAAAGTCTCGACCAAGTGCCGAAGAGCGGACCGCCGCGCCACCTCCCGGGGTATCGTCGGAACGTACACGTATCGCAATCCGTGCTCTTCGTGCCGCACATGCCCTTTTTCTTCGAGCACCCGGAGCTGCGCGCGCACGGTCGAATAACTGGGCCGCCCCGTGAGTTGCGCGAGCACCTCCGAGACGGTGGCCCGCTCGAGTTTGTAGAGCGCGTCCATGATCTGCCGCTCGCGGCGAGTGAGTGTATGGGCCTTCGGTTTTTTCATCTTTCGTATGCTACGTTTCTAGCATATGTGCTAGAAAAATAGCATCTGCATTTTTCCGTGTCATGCCGTTTTTTCATTGCCCCTGGATCATCCCACGGCAGTCACCATCGGCTTGTCGGTAAAGGTGCCTTCCGTTAGAATCCCGCCCTGCCCCTGGGCCTGCGGCAAAACCGCTGCAAGGTATCAGAAAAACGATTTTCCCTGCTTCTTTGTCCCCAAGTCTGAAGTATAATGCGGCGGTTTGGTGCGGCGTTTATCGAGGAGACGCATGATGAAGCAATCCCAGAACTCCGGGATGGGACGGAGAGAGTTTCTTGCTGCCACCAGTGGCTTGCTAGCGGCCACCGTTCCCGGAAGTGAAATTCTTGCTCGCGCGTCAAGTTCTGAGGCCCCGCTTCCTAGCGTTCCCACACCCAAGCCTCCCGGCAACTTGCGCAAAATTCCCATCGGCGTCTTCGATCCCGTTTACGACCATCTCTCCCTTGACGCCATGCTAGACAAAGTTACAGCCTTGGGTCTGGAAGCCATGGAGATCGGCACCGGTGGCTATCCCAACAATCATCATTGTCCTCTTGACGACCTCATCACCGACCGCGCTAAAGCCAAAGCTTGGCTGAAGAAATTTGAAGACCGCGGCATTCGCGTCGCCACTCTCAGTTGCCATGGGAACCCGATTCATCCCGATCCCCAGCATGCCCAGAAGGACATCGATACCTTCCGCAAGACCGTTCTTCTCGCCGAAATGCTCGATGTAAGAGTCATCGTCGGTTTTTCCGGCTGCCCGGGCGGCACTCCCCAGGATACTCAGCCGAATTGGATCACCTACCGCTGGCCGCCCGAATACGCCAAGATGCAGGACTGGCAGTGGAAGGAAAAAATCATTCCGTATTGGAAGGACGCCGCCAAATATTCCCGCGAGCACGGCATCAAGCGCCTAGCGTTCGAAATGCATCCCAATTTTGCCGTCTATAACCCTCGCACTTTAATAAAACTCCGCGAAGCCGTCGGCGAGGAGATCGGCGCCAACTGCGATTTGAGCCATCTCTTCTGGCAGGGCTGCGATCCCGTCGAAGTGATCCACTTTCTTGGAAAACAGGGCGCCCTTTTCCACGCGCACATGAAGGACACGGTTTTCTTTCCCGAAAACGTCAATAAGTATGGAGTGCTCAATTTTGCATTCGAAACCAGCGAACTCGACTCCGCCTCGGAGACTTTCCGCGCCGTCGGCTACGGCCACGGCGCTGGCCTGTGGAAGTCCATCATCAAGGCTTACATGGACGTCGGCTTCGAAGGCATTCTCAGCATCGAAAACGAAGATCCTATTCTCGCGGGAGAAGTCGGAGTGGAGCGCGCTGCTTACGTCTTGAAAAACGTACGGAAGGAACTTTTGGGTGAATAAGCAGTGCTGCTACTGGAGACAGCTTTGCACTTCGCGTCCCGCCAGCAAAAGCTTTCTCTGAGTGCAGCCACCCGAGGGAGGAACCATGCAACGCCGTGAAGCATTGAAATTACTTTTGGCTGGCGGAGTTCTGCCCGCCATGCCCACCGACGTTTTTGCTTTTTTCCAAGGCGCGCATCCTGCGTCCGGTTACGTGTTGCGTACGCTCAACCCGCATCAAGACGCCACCGTTGTCGCCATGATCGATCAAATCATTCCGGCCACCGACACGCCCGGCGCCAAGGGTGCTCGAGTCAACGAATTCATCGACGTCATCCTCGCCGATTGGGCTTTCGACGACGAGCGCCGAGATTTTCTCGCCGGCCTCGCTGGTGTCGACAAAAAGAGCAACGATCTCTTCGGCAAGGATTTCGTCGATGCTTCACCGGCGCAGCAATTCACGCTGCTCAGCGCTATGGACGAATCCATCGCTGGAACACGCGCTCGCCGGAGGCGTGCCGGAAACACCGTCCCCGACGACCGCGACAAGCAACTCAAAGGTGAATTCTTCAAAGTCTTTAAAAACATCACCGTTCACGGCTACTACACCTCCGAAATCGGCTTCAAGCAGGAATTGAAGTTGGAAATCTTTCCGGGCGCCCAGCATGGCTGCATGCCGTTGCCCGAAGAGAAGAAAGCATAGGGGAGATTCGAATGGCATCCAATACCTATGACGCAGTCATCGTCGGCTCGGGAATCACTGGCGGCTGGGCGGCCAAAGAACTCACGGAAAAAGGTCTGAACACTCTCATCCTCGAAGCCGGGCGCACCATCGTCCCCGAAAAGGATTACGTCGAGCACGTTCCCACCTGGGAACTCAAGTTCCGCGGCTGGGACAATCGTGTCGAGCGCGAGACCACCCAACACATCCAGCGTGAGTGCTACTACGCTTGTGACGAGTATTCCAATAAGTTTTTCGTCAGCGACAAGGACAATCCTTACTCCAGCGATCCTGACAAGAAATTCACCTGGATTCGCGGCCGCCAAGTCGGCGGAAAATCTATCACCTGGGGGCGCCAGAGCTATCGCTGGAGCGATCTCGACTTTGAAGCCAATTTAAAAGACGGAATCGCCGTCGATTGGCCCATTCGCTACGCCGACATCGCGCCTTGGTACGACTACGTCGAAGAGTTTGCCGGCATCAGCGGCCAAGCTGAAGGTTTGCCGCAATTGCCCGACGGAAAATTTCTGCCTCCGATGGAAATGACTTGCGTCGAGCAAGATTTCCGTGATGCCCTCGCCAGACACTTCGACGACCGCATCATGACCATCGGCCGCTCCGCCGTGCTTACGCGCGTTCACCAAGGGCGCGCCCCCTGCCACTACTGTGGCGTTTGCCACCGCGGTTGCATCACCAATTCCTATTTCAGCAGCCTCAGTTCGACTCTTCCCGCCGCGCAAAAAACTGGCCGCTTCACCATTCGTCCGTACAGCGTCGTTCACAGCCTGGTCTTCGATCCGCAAACCCGCCGCGTCACCGGCGTTCGCGTCATCGATGCGCAGACCAAAGCTCCACTCGAATTTAAGGCGCGCGTCTTTTTTCTCTGCGCTTCCACGCTGGAGTCCACGCGCATCCTCCTCAATTCTGCCACTCCGGAATTTCCCGACGGCTTGGCCAACAGCAGCGGCGAACTCGGCCATAACCTCATGGATCACCACATGGGCGCCGGAGCCGGCGGTGAAATGCCCGGCCACGAAGACAAAAAGCCCTTCGGCAATCGCCCCAACGGCATTTACATCCCCCGTTTCCGCAACGTGAAAACCAAACATAGGGAATTTATCCGCGGTTACGGGTACCAAGGTGGCGGAAGCCGCGACGGCTGGTCCGCCAACGCTGCGAAAGGCGGCATCGGCGTGGAATTCAAGAATTCCATCAAAATGCCCGGCCCGTGGCGTATGGGCATGGGCGGCTTCGGCGAGTGCTTGCCCTATCACGGCAATTACGTTGAAATTGACAAAGATAAGCTCGATGCCTGGGGCATACCTACTCTGAAAATTCACTGCGCCTGGGGCGACAACGAAAAAACGATGTCCAAGGATATTGCCGTTCAAGCCGCCGAAATGCTCGCCGCCGCGGGCGCGCGGGACATTTATGTTTATCAGGATATGTCTCCTCCCGGCCTCGGCATTCACGAAATGGGCACCGCGCGGATGGGCCGCGATCCGCAAACCTCCGTCTTGAACGAACACAATCAAGCCCACGACGCGAAGAACCTTTTCATGCCCGATGGCGCTTGCATGACGTCAGCTGCTTGTGTGAATCCGTCTCTTACGTACATGGCGCTGACCGCGCGCGCTTGCGATTTCGCCGTCTCCGAACTTAAGAAAAATAATCTGTAGGGGTGGGGCTTGTTTATCCTGAGCCAGCGCGAAGGGCCCCCACCCGCAGTACTTGGCGCGGCATAATTTGTAAGGAGTGTTCTTCAAATGTCCCAGGTGATTCGCTCTCCAAAACAATACGATGTCTGCATCATCGGCTCCGGGGCGGGCGGAGGCATGGCCGCGAAAGTCCTCACCGAAGGCGGCTTGAACTGCGCGCTGCTCGAAGCCGGCCCTAACTTAAATCCCGAAAAAGATTTCAAGATGCTCATGTGGCCGTACGAAGCGCCGCATCGCGGCGCGGGCGTCGGCGGGCACGCGAGCGAGAATTTCGGCGAGTTTCTCGCTCCCAACGGCGCCTGGGAAATTGAAGGCGAGCCGTATACTTCCGCTCCCGGGTCGACTTTCCAGTGGTTTCGCTCGCGCATCGTCGGCGGCCGCACCAACCACTGGGGCCGCATCGCGCTCCGCTTTGCTCCCATCGATTTCAAATCCGCCACGCGCGATGGCCTCGGCGACGATTGGCCCATCACTTACGAAGATCTCGCGCCCTATTACGACAAAGTGGAATCCTACATCGGCGTCTTCGGCACGAAAGAAAATGTTTCCAGCGCCCCTGATGGTGTATTCCTTCCTCCTCCCAAGCCCCGTTGCACCGAGCTGATGGTCAAGAAAGCCTGCGACAAGCTCGGAATCATTTGCATTCCTTCGCGCCTCGCGATCATCACTCGCTCCATAAACGGCCGCCTCCCTTGCCACTATTGTGGCCAATGCGGCCGCGGCTGCATCACTGCCTCGAATTTCAGTTCCAGCCAGGTTCTGCTTCCTCCGGCGATGAAAACGGGAAAGCTCACGCTGATTACCGGCGCGATGGCCCGCGAAGTTTTCGTCAATAAGGAAGGCAAAGCCGAAGGGGTCTCCTACGTAGATAAGGTCACGCGCACTGAGAAGCGCGTCTACGCCCGCGCCGTCGTCGTGGCCGCCAGCGCTTGCGAGTCCGCACGCCTGCTCCTCAATTCCAAATCTCCCGCTTATCCCGCCGGAATCGCCAATTCTTCCGGAACCGTCGGCAGATATCTCACCGATTCCGTGGGCAGCAGCGGGTCTGGCTACTTCCCCCAACTGGAGAAGATGCCGCCTCACAATCACGATGGCGTCGGTGGCATGCACATGTACATGCCGTGGTGGAAATTCGACCGCAAGAATGCTTTTCCTCGCGGCTATCACATCGAATTTGGCGGAGGTCGCGAGTTGCCGGGCGTCGGCATGTTCCACGGCCTTTGCCACGACGAAGAAGGCTACGGCGCGAAGTTGAAGCAGCGCGCTCGCGAAGTGTACGGCACGCACATCGGTTTTGCCGGTCGTGGTGAGATGATTCCCAATCCGGACACCTACTGCGAGATCGATCCCGACGTCGTCGATCAGTGGGGCATTCCCGCTCTGCAGTTTCACTTCAAGTGGTCCGATTACGAACTGTTGCAGGCCAAGGACATGCAGGAAACGTTCCGCTCCATCGTCGAAACCATGGGCGGCGAATACCGCACCAAGACTTCCATCCACGGTGACCTTCCGTTTGGCATCGAAGAAGGCGGCAAAATCATTCACGAAGTCGGCACCGCGCGCATGGGCGCCGACCCTAAAACCTCTGTCCTCAACGGTTTCTGTCAGGCCCACGACGTGAAAAATCTTTTCGTCACCGACGGCGCCCCGCTAGTCACCAATCCCGACAAAAATCCTACGCTCACCATCATGGCACTAGCCTGGCGCGCCTCCGACTACCTCCTAGACGAAGGCAAGAAAGGCAACCTCTAACATGCGTTACAAGAGCGTGTCACCGCGACTTTCTAGAGGCAGCTTTACGTCGCCATCCCTTTCTTCTCTCGGCACCCTCTTTGTCTCTGCGTTTAGCTCTCCTTCTTTTCTTTCTGTGAGGAACCCATGAACGAATCCATCTCCCGCCGCGACATCCTCCGCACTCTTGCCTTGGGCGCCGCCGCAGGCTCCGTCATGCAAATCATCCCTGCCGAAGCCGCCGCTTACGTCCACCAAATGGTCCGCAAGGAAAAATCGGCCGTCCCCGCCGGCGAATACACCCCAAAGTATTTTTCCCCCGCGCAATACGCCACACTGCTCTTCTTATGCGACGCCATCATCCCCAAGGACGAAAAATCCGGTGGGGCCATCGAAGCCGGTGCCCCCGAATTCATCGATCTCCTTACCAGCGAGAACCCCGACTATCAATTGAAGCTCGGCGGCGGCCTCTACTGGCTCGATGCCGCCTGCACCGACCGCTACGACAAAGTTTTCATGGATTGCACTCCGGAACAAAAGAAGGAAATCCTCGACCTGATCGCTTATCGCAAGAACGCCAAAAAAGATCCCTCGCTCAGCCAGGGCGTAGCTTTCTTCACCTTCCTCCGCAACTTCACCTGCGACGGCTTCTACACCAGCAAAATTGGCATCGCCGACCTCCAATACATCGGCAACACCGCCCTCCGCGAATTCCCCGGCTGCCCGGTCCCGCCCGAGTCCTGATTTGTAGATGTAGGGCCCGCCTTTGACTCTGCGCAGTTCCGAAGGGCCTAGGCGGGCCGCTCTTCCGGAAGACCGCTTACCAGTCAATCTTTTCCGGGAAAAACTCGGAGACCAGCTCTTGATAGTAGGGCAAGATTTCCTTGGTGTTCGGGCGCTCGCGGCCTTTCGAGTAAAGGTCGTAGGGATTGAACTTCCGCACCCACTCGAACAGCGCCTCGTCGCGCTCATTCATCAGGTGCCGGTAAGCGCCATGCCGGTGCGCCGCGTAGAACGAATGATACCGGAGCATGTACTGCGCTTCATCCGGCAGATATTTCTCCGTCACTCGAAAGATGTATTCGTCGTGTCCAAACGAGAGATGCACGTTGTCCAGCCCGCAGCTTGGCTCGTAGATCCCATACTGCGCTTGATACTCGGGCTTGCCGCTGTCGGGATTGGCGGCAAAGAATTCCGGAAAAACCACCTGATCCGAATACGCACACCCCACGGGGAACGTATCGCCTACGACCGCCCATTGCGGCTCTCCATAGAGACAAAGCACTTTTCCAAGGTCGTGCAAAAAGCCGGTGAGAATGAACCACCGCGGATGTCCGTCCTTGCGAATCGCTTCTGCGGTCTGCAGCAGGTGTTCGATCTGCGTGACATCGGTATCGGGATCGCTATCGTCCACTAAAGTGTTCAGGTACTCGGCCATTTCCCAGATGCTCTTTTTCCCCCGGTTCAGCCCGCAGTATTCGGCTTTCTTCTTCAGGACGAAATCCAGTGTTTGGTACTTGTGATTTTGCCGGTAGAACTCCGTCACCGTGGGGTTGGCGTCGGCCTTATAGTTCCGGAACTCCTCTTCCGATTTGCCTTGCCGGTAGCGGGTTGCCACAAAATCGTCCCACTCATCCAGTTCTTTCAGCGGCGCCTGGTCTTCTATCAGAGACGTACTGTCTTTCTGCAGAAACGAATGTTCGTCGGTTTGTGTCATAGCCGTACTCCATTTCCGATTATCGACCGTTGTCCCTCACCGCACAATAGGGGGGTCCTCCCCCAGCCAGCCCAGTCCAGACTCCTCATCCCGGGCCAGGCCAACGATCCTCGCGCATTCCTTGTTCCTGGGGCCCGCGGCTGACCGCGGCTTTTGCCCCGTCTTCCATCTTCCGTATCCCGCAACCCCTTTGTTTGCCCGCTCTTGCGAAAAACTGCCGGGGTGTGTACCAACAATTCGCAATTCGGAACTCAAGCCGATCATCGAGAGAAAAAGAAAGGGCACCCGCCACGGCGGGTGCCCAACGAGAAGAGGTGGCCTAAAGCTGCCGCGACTACGATTTGATTTGGTTGGAGGCCGCGTCCCAGGTGACGGCGCTACTCCTGAAATAAGATTCATTGACCATGTGGCAGGCCAGCGCGGCGTGGTGACCGAATACCGCGTCTTCCGTCAGCGGCTTGCGCGATTTGACGCTGGAAAAGTACGTCCAGAGGTGGGGACGTTCGTCGTCCCAGGAATCGCCATGCCAGGAATAGGCTTGCGAAAGTGGTTCCTGGCCCGGACCGGGGTCGTGCTCCTTGTGCCATTGCTTGAGATAGGCCTCACGCAAAGCGTGCGGGTAGCCGCCGGTGTAATAGCTGGGCGCGGAATCTTCCCCAGATTGCGGATAGTGGTTGATGGTGAATTCCGTGACTTCCAAAATTCCGTGTGACCCCTGGAATCGGTAAACTTCCGGCGTTTCACAGCCGAGGTTGAGACGCAAGTAGACGGGGGCGCCTCCGGCTGAGGGGTACTCATAGAGCGCAGCCTGGACATCCGGCATATTGCGCCCGTCGGGGAAGCGAATTATGGCGCCGAGCGCCATGACGCGCTTGGGCGGTTCGTTCCAGCCGAGCATGTAGTTCATGCCGGAGACGAGATGGACAAGCAAGTCGCCGGCGACTCCCGTGCCGTATTCCTTCCAGCAGCGCCAGCGCGCGAACCACTTGGGCGACATGTCGGGATCCCATGGGCGACTGGTGGCGCCGCTTTGCCAGGTGTCCCAATCGAAATTGGAAAGGGACAGGTCGGGAGGCGGAGGATACTCCCACGCGCCAGTGGGATCGTTGCGGCCGAGCGAGCCTTCGACAAGAGTCAGCTTGCCGACAGCGCCGGCAGCAAGCATTTCTTTGGCCTTGGCGCAGATTACGGAGCTGACGCGCTGCGAGCCGACTTGCACGATGCGGCCCGATTTTTGCTGCGCGGCGACCATCGCGACGCCCTCGGCGGCCGTGTGCGACATGGGCTTTTCAATGTAGATGTCTTTTCCGGCGGAGGTGGCGTCCACGACCACGCGCTTGTGCCAGTGGTCGGGCACGGCGGCGACGATGCAGTCGATGTCCTTTTTGTCGAGCAGTTCCTGATATTTCCGCGTGACGAAGAGATCTTTGTTGCCGGTGAGTTCCTTAGCAAGGGTGTGCCGGCCGTCATAAAGATCGGCCGCGCCCCCGCACTGGACACCGGGAAGCGTAAGGGCATCGTGAAGCAAGCCGGAACCTTGCATGCCGATGCCGATAATGCCGAACCGAACGGTGTCGCTCGGCGGAACGTAGGACATGGCGGGAATGGGATGGGGGTCCGTGATTAGCTTTGGAGCGATGGTTGCCGCGCCCGCGATTCCAGCGGAGCCTCTGAGGAATTGACGGCGGGTGAAATCGTTTTTCATGGTGTGCTCCTTAAGAAAGTTGAGAGTCAAAAGTTCAAAGTTGAAAACGCAAAAAAGAAACCTTGGAAAAAATTGCCCGGCGTTGCTTGTTCAACTGCTAAGCCCCGTAACATGCAGCGGACGGAAAAGCGTCGGAGATCCGCGGCACTCCAAATTACTTCAGCGGCTGGACGCTGACTTCCTTGAAAAAGACGATGTCGTTGTCGCTGTGATTCTGGAGGCCGATGTAGCCCTCGTTGGGACGAACGCCGCGGTGCGGTTCGAAATCGAATTTGCGCTCGGGGACCGGCTGCTCTTCGGTGTAGTCGGTGACGGTCACATCGTTCAGAACAACGACGGTGCGCGGGCCGTCGAGCTTGATGAACATGGTGTTCCATTCGGGGCCGGGCTTGCCGGGTTTGGCGAGGGGCTTGGTGAGCGAATAGAGCGTGCCGGTGACGTGGTATTCGTCTTCTTTCGAATCCTCGGGATGGTTGTCGATCTGGACTTCGTAACCGTAGTGGACGGGCATCCACTCCTCGCGCGGCTCGATGGGGATGCGGATGAAGACGCCGGAATTGTCATTGAAGTCGCGCATTTTGTAGACCACGCGGATGCGGCAGTCGCCCAGCTTGCCGCCGGTCCAGTAAAGGAGGCCCATACCGCCGTGGGTGCGAATGAGGCCGTCTTCGACGGTCATGCTGCCGGGGCCGACGTGCTTCCAGCCGGTGAGATCCTTGCCGTTGAACAGTTGCTTCCAGGCGGGGGCTTGCGGCTGCGCGACGGTGGCCAATGAAAAAGCTACGATCGCAAACAGAGTCGTGACGGTGAGTGGCTTGCGCATGCTGACGATTCCTCCGGCTGAAAAGGACGGCAAGAATGTCTGTCCCACTGCTAGAAACGCAACGTGTGCAGATAGTCGTAACAGATTTTTATGTCGTCGAAAGCGGACTTGGGCTCGTCGTTCTCGACGAAGTAATGCTTAATGCCGGCATTGCCGGCGTGCGAGAAAATGTTTTTCCAATCGATGGAACCCTGACCGACATCGGCCAAGCGGCCCCCGATTTTCACCGAAGAGCCGGTAGCGCCCTTGTAGGAGTCCGTGGCGTCGGGGTCCTTGATCCAGTCTTTTACGTGAACGAGGGGGAAGCGCCCGGGGAATTTGTCAAAGTAGGCGAGAGGGTCTTTCCCGGCGACGTTGATCCAGCAGAGATCCATTTCCATGGCGACGAGTTTTGGATCTGTTTCGGCGAGGAGAAAATCGTAAGGAAGCTTTCCGCCAAGCGAGTCGGCAGGCTGGAACTCAAAGGAGTGATTGTGATAGCCAAACTGAATGCCGGCTTTGGCGCTAGCTTCGCCGGCTTTGTTGAAAAGTTCGGCGGCGCGCTTCCAGCCACGGGATTCGGCGCGCTGCTTTTCGTCAATCCACGGGCAAATGATGTAGGTGTGGCCGACGATTTTGGCGGCTTCGAGAGCTTCTGGCCACTTTTTTTCGACGACGTCGTAGCCCGCGTGGCACGAAGGGGAGGCTAAGCCATTCTTGTCGAGGATGGCGCGGACGTCTTTGGGAGAATGGCCGAAGTAGCCGCTTTTGGGGTCAAGAACCCCAGCGAATTCGACTTCCTGGTAACCAGCGGCAGCGACTTTGGCGATAGTGCCGTCGAAGTCGGTTTTCATAGCGGCGCGCACGGTGTAAAGCTGCAGGCCGACACGGTCGATTGAGTGTGCGGAGTCCGCGGCCCAGGAGGGCTTGGCGGCGGTTGCGAGAGTTGCTGCCATGGAGGTGCCGATAAATGTGCGTCGATTCATGGGCGGCATTTTACTCCTTCCGGGCGGGAAGAGAACAGGGATTGGTGAAAAAAGAAGGGCGGCCCGGCCTAGGCCGGACCGCCCTTCCGGGGTTAGGGGCTAGAACTGGAACCGGAAGCCAAACTGCATGCGGCGCGGCGCATGGGTCCCGTTCACGTGCAAGAAGCTAGAACTGCTTATGCAAGAAGGATCACCTGCGGAGTTATTTGCTCCTCCAATGCAATTCATTGAGCCATCGATGCCACTGTATTGCGTGTGGTTGAACAGGTTGTAGTTTTCCCAACGGAGATCGAACTCCTTGTGTTCCCCGATGGCGAACTTCTTGAACAAGCCGAAATCGAAGTTCAAGCGCCCTGGTAGATATAAAGTGTCACGCCCGACATTGCCGAAGGTGAGTCCCGTAGGCGCGACGAAAGCCGCGGGATTGTAATAAAGCGGCCCGAATATGCCGGCGACGTTTGTCTTTGAGAAGGCATAGGGGCTACTCACCTGGTCGGGGCGGGAACCAGTACCTACGCCGTTCCCCACGCCAGCGTTGTCTCCAAATACGGCGTTGGTGATGCTGATGGGCAGACCGGTTTGAGCAATGGTGATACCAGAGACTTGCCAGCCGCCAAGGAGTTTATGCTGCAGTCCAGAGCCCTTGAAGAACGGCAGGGCGTAGACGTAGCTGAGGGACAGAGCGTGACGCTGGTCGAAAGTGGAGCTGCCCCGGTTGGTGGCGAGGTTATACGCGTTAACGAAGGCGTTGTCGTAGCGATCAGAGGAATCGTCGATCGAGTGGCTGTAGGTATAGGCGAGGCTGAGTTGCAGATCGCCGACAGTACGCTGCGCGGTAGCCTGCATGGCGTTATAAATGGAATTGGCCACGTTATACAAGTGAGTGATATTGCCATAACCCAGGGTGGGCCGGGACGGATTCGCATTGTTTCCGCAAGCGACACCAAGATTGGTTTGCTCTTGCGTGGTGAGTGCGGTTCCATTGGCGAGGGTGCCGGAGGCTGACAAACTAGTGCAATCGGCATTTGTAATCGGTTGTCCAGCCGCAAAAGGAGTCGTCGGCACAGGCTGGAGTTGATTGAGGTTGTTCTCGATGGTTAGGTGCGTTCCCTTGCTTCCCACGTAGGCAACCGATAGAACGATGTGGGAAGGCATTTCACGCTGTACATTCAAGTTCCACTGTTGGACGTAAGGCCAGATCGCCTTGGTCGGGATGGAATTGACCCCGAGGGGGAAGAAAGGAACGGTACCGGCGCCGGCACCAATGTTGTTGTAGCCGACGATGTTGGATTGCGCTGCGGTCATCGCAAACGGGGGAGAGCCTTCGAGGGACTCGGTATTGCCTTCGTTGCCGTTAGTATGTTCGTAGAAGATACCGTACCCTCCGCGGATGGCCATCTTGCCATTGCCCTTGGGGTCGAAGGCAAACCCGATGCGAGGCGCCGGGTTGAAGAGGTGGCCGCTGAGACATCCGGCGTTTGGGGAAGAAGCAACGTTAGCGGTCGGGAAAAATGAACCTGGGACGAGAGGGAGGTTCCCTCCCTTTCCTCCGCACTGAACAAAGCCGTTCAGCGGATTGGCAGTATTCCCGGCATTCTGCGCCAGAGATCCATCGGCATTGAAGACAGGCGCATTGGCTGCGACGAAGTCGCTCGGATAGAAGTTGAAAGCATGCTGATAGCGCTCGCGGTAGGTTCCGTACATGCTGATTCGGAGCCCCAGGTTGAGGGTCAGCCGCTTGTTGATGCGCCAATCATCCTGGAAGTAGGGTTCGACAATTTTATAACGGTTGTAATACTTGGCCGTGAGGTTTGCTTGCGAGTATTGCGCGATGTTTCCCATCAGCAGGTCAGCGAAAGCGTTTCCGGTGCTGACATTCGCGTTGGTGGAGCTGAAGGTGAGGACCCCCTGGACGTAGGGAGAGTTTTCCTCATTTTTCTGAGCAAAAACCACATAAGCGCCGAAGATCAGCGTGTGAGTTCCGTGAATCTTAGTCATATTGTCGCGGTAGGTGTAAGTAGGGTTGGCATTGTTCCAGGGAAAATAACCGGTATCCGCCGAAAACCCGCCACCGTAGGCCACGTTATTAGAGAGAGAGATGGCCGGAAGCTTTCCGCCAAATCCGTTACTGAAGATGTGGCCCATCGAAAAACCCGAAGGCAGGGCTGTTTCTGCTGCGGGGCCGACGGCGTTCAGGAAGATGTGGTCGGCGGTGTAGCTGGCGACAAATTCGTTCAGGAGGGTGGGGCTAATGTTGGAATTCAGACGCGCCACGAAGCTGGTTCCCGGCCCGACGAACTGTGTATGGATGTCCGTAAAACTGGAGCCATTGCCCCAGAGGGCGTTGGGAGTGACGGTCTGCCAAGAATCGTGGATGTAACGGAAGGTCAGACGCTCGTTGCTGGTAAAGTTGTGATCGATGCGGACCAATTCTTCGCGCCAGGTGGTAGGTAGCGAGACGGTCTGCGTGACCGCAGGGAAACCATTGTTGGTGGTATTGGCGGTTGGGATGAGTGGCAAAAGAGCCGACCCTGTCGGACTTACCGCAACCGTATTGTTCGGGAACGCCAGCCCCGCATTAGCTCCCAGTTGGGTCGGGCAGTCTGGAAAAGCAGTCTTATCGACTTTGGTCGTTGCCGAATAGGTTGGGCACAGATCCGAAAAATTCCCTCCAACCTCGGCGGCCGAGGGGACGTTTTGAAGAATTGTCGTCGGGTTCTTCTCGCGGCGCCACTCTTCGGAGAAGAAAAAGAAGGTTTTCTTCTTGTCGGCATTGAAATGGTTGGGGATGTAAACCGGCCCGCCAATGGTGTAGCCAAAGTCATGCTTTTTATACGGTGCCTTCGGCGTTGTGGGGTCCTGGCCCTGTTCCCAAGAGCGCGCGTTGAAAAAATCGTTGCGCAGGTACTCGAAGGCGCTGCCATGGAAAGAGCTGCCGCCTGACTTGGTTTCGACTTCGATGGTGCCTGAGCCGTTGCGGCCATACTGAGCGCCATAGTTGGAAGTGAGCACTTTGAATTCGGCGATGGCTTCGGGATTGGGATAAACGTTAAGGGTGGCGTTGCTGCCGTTATCCATGTTGTCGCCACCGTCGAGCTCCCAGTTGTTGTATTCGGTGCGGCCGCCATTCATGCTGTAGGCCACGTTGCCATATACGCCGACGGTGCCCTCGTCCTGACCAGTTTGATTGACGACGCCCGGACTGAGAGTGACAAGCTGGGTAAAGTTACGGCCGTTCAGAATGAGGTTATCGATTTGCTTGCCGGTGATGGTGCTGCTAAGAGCGGAGGATTGCGTTTCGACTTGAGCGACGCTCTCGCCCGTTACCTCCACAATTTGGGTAATCGCGCCGACGGTCAACTGTATGTCGACGCGGATCTTCTGGGCCACGTCCAGCACCACTCCCGTAGCCGAGTATTTTTGGAAGCCCTTTGCGGTCACCACGATGTTGTAAGAGCCGCCTGGCAACCCAGGGACAACATAAGCGCCATCCGCATTAGACGCAGTCGTGCGAGTCAGACTGCCGCCAACACTCTTAATAGCGACTTCAGCGCCGACGACGGCGGCGCCGGTCTTGTCGGTAACGGTGCCGCTGATATAGCCGGTGTCCTGCGCGGGAGAAGAGAGTGGGAGGGCCAAGGCGAGGATCAGCACGCCAAGCCACAAGCACGCGACTCCCAAAATATTCTTTCGACGATTGGAAACGCCACAGTTTTCCTTCACGTTAAGACCTCCAAGTAAAGATTCGAATTTGGGGAGACCATGGAAGGCAAGGACCGGCGCAAAGGAATAGAGCAGCTACCCCTGAAGTCACCTCGCGCAGAAAGCTTCCTGCTTTGGATACAGCCTCCACCACTCGACGACCGTAGGCACCGAACCGAAACTGTCTATTAAAACGAGTTAATAGTGCATTTAACTGTCCGTGTCAAGCGGGAAATTTGCAAGCGGGTGAACTATAGCGCGCTGGGTCGGGGAATAGGGTGACCCTGGGCGACGCTAGGGTTCAGGGCGCAGAGGCTTCTTGAATTCTGGGCGGGACTGCCGGACACTAAATTCCGATGAGAACACGACTCTTGAGCCTGCGAACGCGGGCCTGCCTTCTGGCGGCTGGCGCTATTTTGTTCTTGGCTGGGTCTTGTTGCGCGAGGCCTTTGGCGGAAGCGCGCTCAGAGCAGCAGTCCAACTCGTCGATAGCTGGGGCGAACGAGCAGATCGATCCCCAAGCCTGGTTTGCAAAGGGGCAGGCGGCGCTGCAGGCCGGTGACCTCGATGCCGCGGAGGCGGCGTTTCGCAAAGTGTTGGTGGCGGACCCGCGAGCCGGCTCGGCGTATGCGAATCTCGGCGTCATCGCCATGCGCCGCAAGGATTGGGGCCGCGCGATCGTGCTGTTGCACAAAGCCGAGAAACTCGAGCCCAAGATGGCGGGAATCCGGCTGAATATCGGGCTGGTGGAATACAGGCAAGGCAACTACGCGGCGGCGATCCCGCCGCTGGCGTTCGTGTTGCGCGACCAGCCGGATTCTCAGCAGGCGCGTTACCTTCTGGGACTTTGCCAGGTGTTTACGAAAAAATTTGCGGAGGCCGTGAAGGTGCTCGAACCGCTGTGGGCCGAGAAGTCCAATGACGTGCTTTATCTCTATCTGCTCGATATCGCGGCGGTGGAGTCCGGCCAAAAAGAACTCGACGAGAAGGTCCTCAGCCGCATGGTGGCGGTCGGAGGGGGAACGCCGGAATTTCATCTCATCATGGGCAAAGCATTTCTGAACCGCTACGAAGTCGCGGAAGGCCAAGCGGAGCTGGAACTGGCCGAGAAAGGGAACCCGGACCTGCCTTTTGTGCACCTCAACTTGGGCATCACTTATATGCGGCTAGGTGACAACGAGCGGGCGGAGGCGGAGTTTCGTCGCGATATCGCGCTGGAGCCGGACCTTGCCGACAATTACGAACAACTCGGCGTTCTGTATTCGCGAATGCAGCGGGACGAGGACGCGGAAAAATCATTTCAGGAAGCGCTGAAGCGCGATTCGAAAAGCGCCGGCGCCTATCTGGGACTGGCAAAGCTTTATCAGAAACAGAATAAGCCGGAGCCCGGTTTGAAAATGGTTGACGCGGCGTTGCGGCTTTCGCCGGACATTCATGGCGGGCACTATCTTCGAGGACGAATCCTGACGCAACTCGACCGCCACCGAGAGGCGCGTGTGGAATTTGCGGCGGCGCAGAAAGGAATACAGGGGCAGCTGAATAAGGAACGGGAGTCACGAGACGATGATCGGGTGCCGAATCCGGAGCTGACTCGCCAGCCGCAATAGCCGGGATCGCTGAACAGGAAGAGATTAAATGGGTGGCGCTTTCCAGGGCCCCCGGGACTGCTCGATGGCTTCGGCAACGGCGAGGACCAGTTCGTCTTCAAACGGACGGCCGATAACCTGCACGCCGATGGGTAGGCCGTCATGCGAATGACTGACCGGGACGGACGCGCCGGGAAAGCCGGTAAGGTTCAGCCATTGCGAAAAGCGCATGGTGTCGCGGTATCCCGTGCCGGGAAGATAATTTCCTTGGCCATGGCGGAATGCCGGGCCCGCGGAAACTGGGGAGAGCAGAATCGGCGTGTCGTGCATTTGGCGAAGAATTTCGGCGCGGAGAAGATCGCGGTCGGCGCAGGCTTTTGTGAATTGGTCGAGGGTGATCGGATCTCCAGGGGTTGCGCAGGAGAGATATTCGCGCAGCATCGGGCTGATTTGATTTTCGTGGCCAGCGATACTGCGCTGGATCAAGTGAGCGATCACCGGGCCAAAGAAAAACCACCACCGTTCGAGAGCGCGATCAAGACCGCCAAGTCGAAATGGTTCGAGGGTGAAGCCGCGATCGGCGAGCGAGGTTGCGGCTTGCTTGACAGCCAGGCGAGCCTCTGGAGTTGCGGTGCCTAGAGCGTCGTCGCTTTCTAGAATTCCAATGCGCATGCCGCGCAACTCAGCTTCTCGGTACGAACGCAAGGGGACGGGAGCAGAGAGCGCGTCGCCCGCGTCTGGTCCAGCCATCACCTCGAAGAGCAAGCGCACATCCGCGATCGTGCGTGCCATAGGGCCAACAACGCCGATCCAAGAAAAAGCGCCTGCGCCCGGTGGGAAATGTCCTGTCGCAGGGATGCGCCCGGGCGTGGGCTTCAGTCCGCAGATTCCACAGAAATGCGCGGGCACGCGGATCGAGCCGCCGCCGTCGCTGCCGACGCCGCCTGCGGAACAGCCTGAGGCAATTACCGCGGCTTCCCCTCCACTCGAGCCTCCCGCGGAGTATGCCAAATTCCACGGATTGCTAGTTTTCCCGTGGGTCAAATTGTTTGTCTCGTAAGCCATCAAGAATTCGGGAGTGTTGGTATTCCCGAGAAGGATAGCGCCTGCGGCTTTCAATCGAGAGACCAGAGGCGCTTCTTGATTGGGGATGTAATCTCTGCGGAGAAGCGAACCGGCGGGACACGGCCAGCCAGCGACATCAATACAGCTTTTAACTGTGAGGGGAACGCCGTGGAGCGGCCCGAGTTGCGCGCCTTCGATTACAGAACTTTCCGCGGCGTGGGCCTGCTTACGGGCTCCTCGGGCGTCTAGATGGGCAAACCCGTTTAGTTTTGGCTGTAGTGCTTCAATGCGCTTCAGATAGAGTTCGACGATTCGAAGTGGAGAGACATTCTTGGAGCGAATTTCTCTGGTGATTTCCGCTAGCGAGCCGAAAGGAAACAAGTCCATGGCTAGATGCGCGAGAGTAAGCGCATGGGCGGCGCAGGTCAAGCAGCTGCGAGATGCGTGCCGCGAAATGCGAGGCGCGGCGAGAATAGTACGCATAATAACGGTTGACGATGCGCAGGGCAGCCGGGAGAATTCCAAGTGCGCCCGGATGGATTGCATTCGGGATTCGGGCATCCCGCGCGGACAGGAAAAAACGTTCATGGATTCAACTCATCGGCGTGTCATCGGCATAGTTCTCGCTTGTTCGTTACTAGTTTGTGGTGGTGCGATATTGTTGCGCTCCAACGCGCCGTCCGCACAAGAGAAGGCTGCGGTTGAAAAGAAATCCGCGTCGTCGAGCCGTGGGATCGCGGAAGCTTATCGGTTCAATACGCTGGGTGTGGCGTACATGAACCAGCAGCGCCCGGCGGATGCCCAAAAATATTTCGAGCAAGCGCTGGAAGCCGACCCCAAGTTTGCGGTAGCGCGCCTGAACTTGGGTATTTCTCTGCTTGCGCAGCAAAAATTGGAGCCAGCGCGGGCGTCGCTCGAAGCGGCAGCGCAGCAGCTTCCTAAAGATGCTTACGCCTGGTACAACCTCGGACTCGCCTACAAAGATCTCGGCGAGCCGGAAAAAGGCATCGTCGCGTTTGAACAAGTCACGGCAATCGCTCCGAACGAGGCGGACGCCTATTACTTTGCAGGCTTCTTGAACGCTCAAATCCAGAAATATGACGAAGCCATCGCGGCGTTTCAGAAGGGGCTGGCGCTAAATGCGTTTCATGCATCGTCGGAATTCGGGCTGGCGCGCGCATTGCAACGCAAGGGCGATGCTGCGGGAGCGCGTGAACATCTGGCGCGCTTCCAGAAAATCACGGCGGAGCATCTCGGAGCGCCATTCGGCGCAGGCTACGGCGATCAAGGGCGCTACTCGCTTGCGGAGTTGCCGATGAATTCGGTTGTTGATGTGCCTGCGGCGATTCCCGTGCGGTATACCGCGCAGTCCAGCACGGTGGTTTCAAGAAATACGGACGCAAAACACACCGACATCGGACCGAGCACCGGCGCATGCTTCTTTGATTACGACGGCGATGGCAAGCCCGATCTTTTTCTGGTGAGCGGAGTGGCGGAGAGCTCTAGTAGACTGCTGCACAATCTTGGCAATGGCGGGTTTGAAGATAAGACGGTGGAAGCCGGATTGGGCATCGCCGGCAGCGGCTTGGGTTGCGCCTCGGGAGACTTCGACAATGACGGCAAGACCGATTTGGCAGTGTGCTTGAGCGATGGGGTGAAGCTTTTTCATAACAAAGGTGACGGCAAGTTTGAAGATGTAACGCAAGCGGTAGGCATCCGCAGAGAAAAAGGCTGCGTTGGCGTGACGTTCGTGGACTATGACCACGACGGTGACCTCGATCTGTACATTACGGCGGCCGACGCTAGCGGTCTCGCTGACTCTGGCAGGGCTACGCACAATACGCTTTGGCGGAACAACGGGAATAGCACGTTCACCGATGTTTCGGCGGAAACGGCCCTTGGTTTTGCGGCCACGGGAGCTGGTGTAGTCACCACCGATTTCAACAATGACCGCGCGGTGGACTTCGTTATCGCGGGGGGTCTCGGCGGAGCATCGATCTATCTCAATCCTCGCGAGGGGAAATTCACGCCATTCGGCGGTATCGATTTCAAAAAAGAGAAGTTGCCGCCGGCCGTGGGCGTGGTGGCTTTCGACTTCGATAAAGATGGTTGGATGGATCTGGCATTCACCCATGACGGTGCGCCGGGCATCAGCTTGTGGCGGAATGTAGAAGGGAAGCGGCTGGAGCGGGCTGGGCTTCCTGATTTAAGCTGGCAGAAGGGGTGGGGCATCGCCGCGCTCGATTACGACAATGATGGCTGGCTCGATCTGGTCGCTGCCGGCGAATCAAGCGACGGCGGTGAATTACGACTGCTGAGAAATTTGGGGAGCAAAGGCTGGGCCGACGTCACAAAGGATGTGCGCCTCGATGCGGTCAAGCTGAATCAGCCGCGCGCGATTGCGGTTGCGGATATCGCGGGAAACGGCGACGCTGATTTAATCGTGACCCAACTCGGAGCCGCGCCGCTTGTTCTCCGCAACGAGGGCGGGAACAAGAACAACTGGATGAGCATCGACCTCAAAGGGCTGAACGACAACAAGAGCGGAATCGGGACCAAGGTCGAGCTCTACGCTGGTACGCTCTATCAAAAGTGGGAGGTAGCGGGCGCTTCGGGCTATCTGGGACAGAACGCAGCGTCAATTCTGGCGGGACTCGGCGCGGAACGCAACGCCGAAGTCGTTCGATTGCTTTGGCCAACAGGCGTGCCACAAGACGAAATCAACCTGGCCGCAAAAAAAGTGCAGAGTCTCACGGAACTTGACCGCCGTGGAAGTTCCTGCCCCGTTTTATTTTCTTGGAATGGCCGAGGATATGAATTCATTGCGGACATGATCGGCCCTGGCGTGGTGGGCCACTGGGTCGCTCCGGGGGAAAGAGATGTTCCCGATCCGGACGAGTATTTGAAAGTGCCCGCGCGCAGTGTGAAGGCCCGGAACGGCCTGCTCAGTTTTCGTTTCATGGAGCCGATGGAAGAAACCGTTTATCTCGACCAGGTACGGCTGGTAGCCATCGATCATCCCGCGGCGTACGAAGTTTTTCCGAATGAGCGATTCGTCAGCGCGCCGCCCTTTCCGGAGTTTCACGTGATCGCCAGCCGCGATGCGCATCCGCCTATAGGCGCCTGGGACGACCGTGGAAATGATGTACGACCGCTGATTTCCAATCGCGACCGCAAATATGTCACGAGTTTTGAGAACTTGCCGTTCGCGGGATTCGCCAAGCTGCACTGGATTGAACTTGACCTTGGTGCGTGGGACGCGCAAGAACCATTGCGATTAATCATCGATGGCTACACGGATTATTTCACCGCGACTTCGATGTACGCGGCGGATCAAGCGGGAATCAAAGTGATTCCGCCCTATGTCGAAACACTCGATGCCCAAGGCAAGTGGGTGCGCGTCGTCGAGGATATGGGCTTTCCTGCCGGACTGGAACGGACCATGGTGGCGGACCTGACTGGCAAGCTTCCGGCGGGAACGCGACGGATTCGCATCGTCAACAATTTGAAGATTTATTGGGACGCGATTCGTATCGATCAGACCCCGGCCGTGAAGGACCTCCGTGTGGCGCAAGTGCCTCTCGCTAAGGCGGAACTCAATTTCGTCGGCTATCCCCGCGAAACGCGGCTGCAGCCGGCGAGCGACACGGTCTATTCGTATGCGCATCGCAGCATGACGGGTCCCTACGCGCGCGCGGCCGGTAACTACACGCGCTATGGCAATGTGTTCGATTTGCTGCGCGCTTCCGATGATCGATTCGTCGTTTTTGGCTCCGGCGAAGGACTGAAGCTCGATTTTGATCCCCGGCCGCTTCCCGTGCTTCCGGCCGGATGGGTTCGCGATTATTTCTTCTACGCCGACGGCTTCGAAAAGGATCTGGATTTCTACGCGGCGCATGCGTTTAGCGTCGAGCCGCTGCCCAGACATTCGCTGCTGCCGTATCCCTATCCCGAGGGGCGAGACTATCCCA
>Ga0307477_10001080_pt1 | contig 24303 bp, 19 predicted proteins | sample atmos_gasesECM2C_FD_203316 | JGI IMG/M metagenome (GOLD analysis project Ga0307477, IMG submission 203316) | Hardwood forest soil microbial communities from Morgan-Monroe State Forest, Indiana, United States - atmos_gasesECM2C_515 | ecosystem: Environmental > Terrestrial > Soil > Temperate...
CGCTTGGCATCGGGCCGGGCGATGCGGTCATCACGAGTCCCTTCACGTTCTTCGCCACTGCTGGAACCATCGCACGCAGCGGCGCGCGGCCGCTCTTCTGCGACATCGATCCGGTGACCTTCAATCTGTCTCCCGCGGCACTGCAGAGCTTCCTCGAGAAGCACTGTGAGCAGCGCGAGGGCGAGCTGCTGCATCGCGGCAGCGGCGCGAGAGTGCGTGCCCTTATGCCGGTGCACCTGTACGGGCAGGTGGCCGACATGCTGCCGCTCATGGAGAGCGCGCGGCGCTACGGACTGAAGGTCATCGAGGACGCGGCGCAGGCCATAGGAGCAGAGGACGCGGAGCACAAGCGCGCCGGCAGCTTCGGTGATATCGGCTGCCTGTCCTTCTTCCCCACCAAGAACCTGGGCGCATTCGGGGATGCCGGCATGTGCGTCACCGATGACGCGGCGCTGGCGGAGCGCATGGAAGTCCTGCGGGCGCACGGCGGGAAACCCAGGTACTACCACGCGCTCATCGGCGGGAACTTCCGGCTCGATGAGCTGCAGGCGGTGGTGCTCAGTGTGAAGCTCAAGCGGCTGGATGACTGGACCGCCGGCCGCCAGCGCAATGCCGCGTTCTACGACGCAGCGTTGCGGCGCGCGCAGCTCGATGCCGTACAGACCCCGCACGCCTCCCTCGGGGTGCGCCACATCTACAACCAGTACGTGATCCGCGCCCGCGAGCGCGATGCCTTGCGGGCGTACCTCACCGCCGCCGGCGTGGGCACTGAGATCTACTATCCGGTGCCGTTGCACCTGCAGCAGTGCTTCGCGTATCTCGGGTGCAAGCCGGGCGATTGTCCGCAATCCGAGCGCGCGGCTGGCGAGACCCTGGCGCTGCCGATCTATCCGGAACTCAGTGAAGCCCAGCTGCAGTACGTCGTCGACACCATCGCGGCCTATTATCGGCTTTAGTCGGAGCGCCTCATGCCAGTCACGACACGTCCCGGTCCGCGCACGCCGGTGTGGACGGATCTGAGCGCACACGCCGCGCGCCTCGCGGCGGTGCCGGTGCAGGAATTGTTCGAGCGCGATCCAAAACGTTTCGAGCGCCTGTCACGCGAGCAGGCGGGGCTCCTCATGGACTTCTCACGCCAGCGGCTCGATGAGATCGCGCTCGCCAAGCTCTTTGCCCTCGCGGATGCGATCGGCCTGCGCGCGCGCATCGACGCCATGTGGCGCGGCGAGCACATCAACACCACCGAAGACCGCGCGGTGTTGCACGTGGCGCTGCGGCAGCCGCGCGGCGCCGGAGTGGGAGGCGCGGATATCGAGCAGGCGGTCATGGCCGAGCGCGCCCGCATGCTCGGTTTTGCGCGCGGCGTGCGCGAGGGCGCGATCCAGGGCAGCGCGGGCAAGCCCTTCCGGCTGGTGGTGAACATCGGCATCGGCGGCTCGGACCTGGGACCGGCCATGGCGGTGCAGGCGCTCGCCGCGTTCAGCGTTGGCGCGCCACGCTGCGAGTTCGTCTCCAACATCGACGGTTGTCACCTCGCGCAAGTGCTGCGGGACGCCGATCCGAGCACCACGCTCTTCATCGTCTCCTCCAAAACCTTCACGACCCTCGAGACGCTGACCAACGCGCGCACGGCACGCGCGTGGCTCGCAGGCACGCTGGGCGAGGCGGCGGTGCCGCGGCATTTCGCGGCGGTGTCGGTCAACACCCGGGCCATGAATGAGTTCGGCGTGCATCCCGAGTACCGCTTCCCGATGTGGGACTGGGTCGGGGGCCGCTATTCGGTGTGGTCCTCCATCGGCGTGTCGCTCGCCGTTGCCATCGGGGAGCGCAACTTCCTCGAGCTCCTCGCGGGCGGGCATGAGATGGATGAGCACTTCCGCACCGCCCCCTGGGCTGAGAACCTGCCGGTGCTGATGGGGCTCATCGCGGTGTGGAACATCAACTTCATGAACCTGCCGACGCTCGCAGTGCTCCCCTACGATGACTCGCTGCGGCGCTTCCCGGCCTACCTGCAGCAACTGCAGATGGAGAGCAACGGCAAGTCCGTGACGCTCGAAGGGAAGCCCGTCGAGTGGCAGACCGCGGCGGTGATCTGGGGTGAGCCGGGCAACAATGGCCAACACTCCTTCTTTCAGCTCCTGCACCAGGGCACGCCGCGCGCCGCGCTGGACTTCCTGCTGCCCGCGCGCTCCTCGTGCGGCAACCAGGCCCAGCAGAACCTGGCGATCGCCAGCTGTCTCGCGCAGGCGGAAGCCTTCATGACCGGGCAGTCCGCGGCAACCGTGCGCGCAGATCTCGAGCGACGGGAGATGCCGCCGGCGCAACTCGAGCCTCTCATCCCGCACAAGGTCCACCCCGGCAGTCGTCCGAGCACCATCGTGCTGTTTCAGAAGCTCGATCCCGCTACCCTCGGCCGGCTCATCGCGCTCTACGAGCACAGCGTGTTCACTCAGAGCGTCGTGTGGGGCATCAATGCCTTCGACCAGTGGGGTGTCGAGCTGGGGAAGAGGCTCACAGAGCAGCTCGCACCGGCGGTGCAGAATCCGGACGGCGGCCACGCGGCGCCCGCTTCCGTGATGAAGCTGCTCGCGACAGTGGCGAAGTGGCGGCGGTGAATGCTCAGCGCCGGCGGCCTGTCAGCCGGCGTCCTCCTTTAGCACTCCGCGCTACATGAATCGGCGCGCTTCAGTACAATCGCTCATTTCGTAAGGACCTTAAAGGCTCAGATGCCTCTGCGATCGCGCTCGTTCCTGCTGATTGCCTTGCTCACCTTGTCGGCCGTTCCGCTGATCTTCGTCGGTCTGGCGAGCGGGCAGACCGGGGGCGTGGAGTTGCAGATGTTGCAGGGCCTCTCGCCCGAGCAGCGAGATGCGATCGCGAGACAGCTTGGAGGACAGCTTGGAGGGCTCGGGGCCGGCGGCCATGGCGGCACGCAGAGCGCGCCCGGCGGTCGCCAGGAGCAAGGGGACGAAGAGCTTCGGAATCTCACGCAGCAGCAGCAGCGCGATCTGCTGATGGACGCGCAAAAGCAGCGCGCGGAGATGGAGCGTCTGAGCCCCTTCCTCGAGAGTGAGGATTGGATCGTCATCACCATCGACTCAAAACCTCTCCCCGTCGTTGCCGAGACGCCGACTGTGCCGTCTTTGGGCACGCTGCCGCTCGGACTGGGCGTGAATCCGGGCTCAACCGGGGCAGCCGGTGCGGCGCCTGTCAGGTCGCCGAACGTGACCGCCGGCGGCTACGCCACCCCGTCGCCCAGCGCCGGCACGCTAATGGACCTAATCCGTTCCAAGAACCCCTATCAGCTCTCGCGCGACGGAGTGCTCACCTTGCCCGGATTTGCGCCGATTCCTCTCGCCGGACTGACCGAGGACCTCGCGACGCTTCGCCTGGGAGCCGAGCCGGCGCTGCGCGATCTCTACATACGGGTTACGAAATTGCCGTTGAACAAGACCGGGCCCACGGCGCTGAGGCCCTTCGGCTACGATCTGTTCGACCGTCAGATCTCGACGTTTGCCCCTGCCACGAACGTCCCGGTGCCGGCCGACTACGTCGTCGGCCCTGGTGACGAGCTCGACGTGCAGCTCTACGGGAACAAGAATGAAAATCTTCAGCTCGTGGTCGGCCGTGACGGCCGCGTGAGTTTTCCGCAGCTGGGCCCGGTCAGCGTCGGCGGGCAGACCTTCAACAACGTGAAGGCAGGGCTCGAGTCGCGCGTTGAGCGGCAGATGATCGGCGTGCGTGCGAGCGTCACGATGGGCGATACACGCACGATTCGCGTATTCGTGCTGGGGGATGCGAAGCGGCCCGGCTCGTACGCGGTCAGCGGGTTGGCGACCATCAGCTCGGCGCTGTACGCCGCAGGCGGTGTCCAGCCCATCGGATCACTTCGCGATATCCAGCTGAAGCGGCGAGGCGAGGTCGTGCGCCGGCTGGATCTCTACGACATGCTGATTCGTGGGGACACGACCGACGACGCGAAGCTCCTGCCCGGAGACGTGATTTTCGTCCCGCCCGTCGGACCCACCATTACGGTCGATGGCGAAATCCATCGTCCGGCGATTTACGAGATCCGCAATGAAAGCTCGGTCGCCGACGTGATTCAGCTCGCCGCCGGTCTCACGCCCGAAGCCGACACGGCGAAGGTGGCGCTCACGCGTATCGATGGCGCTCTGCATCGGGTGGTGCTTCAAGTCGACCTGGGCGCGGTCGCAGGCAAGTCCGAGCCGGTGCGTAATGGCGACACGCTTCGGATCTTCCGACTGCGTCCGACGCTCGATGCCGGAGTACTGGTGCAGGGGCACGTCTACACGTCCGGTGCGTTCGCATTTCACCCGGGTATGCGGCTCACGGACGTAATCCGCTCGGTAGACGATCTGAAGCCCAACGCTGACCTGCACTACATCCTGATCCGCCGTGAACTGCCTCCCGATCGGCGCGTCACGGTTCTATCCGCTGACCTGGCGGCGGCGCTGCACGCGCCGGGTTCACCGGCGGATGTACCGCTGATGGCGCTCGATCGCATCACGGTATTTGATCTGCAGTCGAGCCGCGACAGAGTCATCCGGCCACTGCTCGATGACCTGGAGCTCCAGTCCAACATCGGGTATCCGGAGGAGGAGGTGCGCATCTACGGGCATGCCAACGTTCCGGGAACATATCCGCTCGAAGCCGGCATGACGGTGCGAGACCTCATCAGAGCCGGTGGGGGCTTAAGCCAAGCGGCGTACGGCGGCAGCGCCGAACTCACGCGCTACCAAGTCATCAATGGCGAGGAGCGCCGAAGCGACGTCATCCGGGTTGACCTGGCGGCGGTTCTGCGCGGAGACCCGGCGGCCAATCTGCGCCTTGAGCCTTTCGACACTCTAAGCGTCAAGGAGGTGCAGGCATGGGCTGACCAGGGATTCATGATACTCCGCGGGGAAGTGAAGTTTCCTGGCACATACTCCATTAAAGAAGGTGAGACCTTGAAGTCGGTGTTGCTGCGCGCCGGCGGGTTGACGCAGTACGCGTTCCCGGAGGGAAGCGTCTTTACCCGCGTGGAGCTGCGCCAACGGGAGCAGCAGGAACTGGACCTGCTTACCGTCCGCCTGCAGAAGGACATTGCATTCACCGCGCTGCAGGGCGCTGCTTTGAGCCATTCTGGGGTGGCCGGGGGAGCCGGGGGGGACGCCGGGGGGGGCGCAGCTTTGGCCGTCGGCCGCTCGCTTCTCGCCCAGCTGACCGAATCCCGGGCAGCAGGCCGTCTGGTCATCAATCTGCCTCGTTTGCTGCGCTCACCGATCGGCTCGCCGTCCGACGTCATTGTGCGTAACGGCGACGAACTTTTCGTGCGAAAATTCCAGCAGGAGGTGACGGTGATCGGTGAGGTGCAAACCGTCACCTCTCACCTATACCGACCAGGTCTGTCGCGGGATGACTACATCACCATGAGCGGCGGCGAGACTGCTCGCGCCGACAAAAGCCGCATATACGTCGTGCGTGCGGACGGCAGTGTGGTCGCGAATGAGGGCGCCGTCTGGTTCCGTACTCGCTCGAATGCCGAGATCAGACCTGGCGATACCGTGGTCGTGCCGCTGAACGCCGAGCACATACCCGCACTCCCGCTGTGGGGGGCGGTTACACAGATCCTCTACAACGTGGCTATTGCGGTGGCGGCCGTGCACGCGCTCTGAGTTGGGTCGATCGCGCGTGGGATGCTAAGAGTAGTCGTGAGGGTTCCCCCGAAGAAAACCTTGACTCCCGACGCGACTGGGGACACCCGCGTGATTACGTGCGGGCTCAGTGGCTCATGCTGGAGCAGCCCGAGCCCGAGGATTTCGTCATTGCCAATCTGAACCCAGGCTCGGCGGACCAAGTGGGGACCGGCGCACTTCGGTACAATCCCGGTTGATCACTGAGCAGGCGAATCCCATGAAACTCCATCTCGGGTGCGGTCGTCGCCACATTCCCGGTTACGCGCATATTGACGTGGTCGACCACCCCCATGTCGATCATGTTTCGAGCATCCACAATCTGTCGTTCCTGCAGGACCGTTCGGTCGATTTGATCTACAACTGCCGCGTGCTTGAGCACTTCAAGCGTTGCGAGGTTGCGGTGATCGGTCCGATCTTCGGGCGACAGGATTACCTCTACAACATCCATTACAATCTGTTCGACTTCGAGACGCTCAAGCCTCAACTCGAGCAGACCAGGTTCTGCGAGGCGCGCTGCTACGACTGGCAGCATACCGAGCGCGCCAACGTCGATGATTACTCGCAAGCGTACATCCCGCACATGGACAAGGAACGGGGTGTTCTGAAAAGCCTCGACGTAGAGTGCCGGCATTCCGCAACCTGAGTATCCCTCGCCCGACTTCGATGCTCCGCGCCTCGGCCGCTTCACTGCTGCAGCGGGTAACGCGCCATCCAGTGATTCGCGCCGCCGCCGGCTTCGCCGCCAGTACCACGTTGGTGAAGGCCGTGGCGTTCCTCAAGGAGGCGGTCGTGGCGGCGGCGTTTGGTGTGGGTTCCTCGATGGACTCCTACCTGATGGCGCTCGTGGTCGTCGGCCTTCCCTCGGGAATGCTGGTGAACGCTGCGCAGACAGTGTTTATCCGCGAGTACGTGCGCATCGCGGAGGTGAACGGCGAGACAGCGGCCAGCCGTTTCCTGCGCGCCGCAATGCTCGGATTACTGGCGGCTCTGAGCGCGTTGCTGGTAGTGTGGATCGTGGCGCTTCCGGCGATCCTCTCGGTCGTCGGCCACGGACTGGGTCCCGCACAGCGAGCCCTGGTGTCGGCCAACGTGCATGGGCTGATACCGTACTACTATCTCAGCGGCATCAATCTGCTGGGCTATGGTGTTCTACAGTCGCGCAAGGCCTTTCTGCGCGCGGCCCTGATTCCGATCGCGACTCCCGTGCTCACGATCCTCCTCGTAGCGCCCCTGGGCGCGGATCTGCGCATCCTCATCAGCGCGTTGACCCTCGGTACCGGCGTCGAGACCGCGCTCATTTTCGTTCTCATCGCGAAGGCGCAGCGGCGATCCGCGGGCCCTGAGCCCGAAGCAACCCACAGGTTGAGAGAACTTGCCTGGGGAACCCTCTTCCTGGTGCCCGGCACGCTGATTTCCGGGTTGTTGCCCGTCATCGAGCAAACCATCGCTTCGGGCCTTGGGCACGGGACCATCTCCGCGCTCGGCTACGCTGCCAAATTGCCGGCGACGCTGAACAGCTTGTTGACGACAGCGGTGGCCGTCACGATTCTGCCGTACTTCTCGCAGCAGTTGTCGCGCGGTCATGACGAGAGCTGTCGCCGCTTCTTCATTCGCTACGCGGGTATTCTGATGCTTGTGGGCACGGCGATTGCCGCGGCGGCCGTTCTTGGGTCCGAGCCCTTCGTGCGAGTCGCGTTCCAGCGCGGTGAGTTCTCAGCGCAGGACGCGCTGGTGGTCACGGCGTTGCAGCGGGCCTACCTGTGGCAGTTACCGGGGGCGCTGGTGGGGATCCTAGCGATCCGGTTTGTAGTGGCGCAGGGTCGGTACAAAGCGTTCATGCTCGGTAGCATGCTGGTGGTGCCGGTCACGGCCCTTCTGCAATGGGCCTTGTCGGTGGCTTGGGGCGCTGCGGGGCTTGCGTTTGGCTATTCAGCCGGAGCTGCTGTAACAGCGATTGTGTTTTTCTGGCTCGCGCTGCGTCGAAGGCCTAAACCTGTTCGATCGTGGGAGACAACGTGAACCCGGTGTGCTACTTCCCCAATCCCTCCCCGGCTGGTCTCTTCCATGGCTACGACATCAGCACGCTGGATCCGACTCCGTACTTCCTCAGCAACGCGCCGCGGTGTCGCCCGTGGCGCGCGCGTCTACCCCCACCCGGGTCACGTCGCTGTCAGGACGCTGAACGCCGCGCGCTCTATCTGCGGGCCAAGATCGGCATCAACATGCATCTGTCGAATCAGCCGAGCGAAACCGGAAATGTCAGGATGTACGAGGTGCCCGCCCACGTAGCGATGCCGCTCTCCGACAAGGCGGCGCTCGATGTCCGAGGAGCGTATCGGCATCGCGCGTGCCGGATTCCAGCCCACCCGTCGTGACTACGACTTTGAAGCGGTGCTACGGGCCTTGCTAGACTGGGCGAGCGGCCTCCGGCAACAGGATTTGACGCATGAATAAAGGCTCGAGCACGCCGACACCAGCCGTTGGAAGCAGCGACGTTTCCGGTGAGCGTATCATTTGTGTTGTCGCGCGAGATGTTATATCCCTGGATCGCCGCGACGCTGACTTCAGCGCGTTCACGGCGAGCGTTTGGAAAGGGCGCTGGCTGATGCTCGCGTTCGTGCTCGGCTTCGCTATTCTGGCGGGGGCATACGGAGTCCTCGCAACCGAATGGTACACGGCCGAGGTCGAGCTAACGCCTGCCGCGACGAGCATGCAGCAGGGGTTATCCTCTCAGCTCGAGGGTCTTGGTTCACTGACTGGCCTTGCCGCAGGCCTTGGCATGCCAAGTGCACGCACCGCGGAGCCGATCGGTGTGCTCAAGTCACGGGACTTTGCGAGGCAATTCATCGATGAGCACGGGCTGCTTCACGTGCTCCTGGCCGACCGGTGGGATGCACGCAAGGGTCGCTGGAAGGAATCCGATCCACAACGCCAGCCGGATATCCGAGACGCGATCGCATACTTCGACAAACAGGTCCTGCGGGTGGACGAGGACAAGAAGACTGGATTGATCACGGTCAGTATTCGATGGAAGGACGCCGCAGCGGCGGCTGCCTGGGCCAACATGATTGTCGAGCGCCTGAACGACCAGATGCGCTCACGGTCGTTGGCCGAGAGCGAAGCCAATGTGGCTTACCTGCAGAAAGCGTTGGCTGACACGAACGTCGTCGAGGCCAGGTTCGCGATCTCCCGGCTCCTCGAAAAGGAGCTGCAAAAAGTGATGGTGGCGCGTGGTGAGAAGCAATTCACGTTTCGCGTTGTCGACCACGCGGATGTGCCGAAGTGGCGCTCCTCGCCTAAGCGACGCGTCGTCGTCGCCCTCGGGATCCTGGCCGGTGGTCTAGCGGGACTTGTGGCGGTGTTCATGCGTGAGCGGCTCGCGCGAAGGTCCCTCAAGAATGTATGACATGACCTTAGCCGGCGCACCCGCGAGATGAAGTGAGTTGTGCCCATTCATGCGGCTCTCGCGCCCGGTGCGAACGGCACCTTATGCAAGCTAACTGTTGCAGCTGACTCGGTAGGTAAACGGAGCGACCTCTGGTAAACGGGCACTACTTTCTTGTGTCCCTCGGATATGTGTTTCTGACCATCGCGGTCGGTGTATTCGAGGCAAAGCGAATCAGCGGGAGGGGTCCCGACGCCATCAGCATTTTCATAGTGCTCTTTGTGCTGCAATGCTGCCTGCCAGGAATCGTCATCTACGCGTGCCTGCCCTTGGTAGAAGGGCCGTCCCCAACTGATGTTTATGCGTTCGACCGTATTTTCGCCGCCGCGGACCTCCCCGCAGCCCTCCTGATCCTCGGGCTGACAGCCTGGTTTGTGTTTTTCTTCTACAGCTTCGCAGCGCTCAACGGCCGGCTGCTGAGGAATTTCCTGGGCCCCGCTCCGAGCGGCTTACGCCTGGTGCTGACTGGCTCACCGTCCCGTCTGCTGATTGTGCTCGCGTTCGGGTTCGCTCTCAGTGTTGGTTCTTTCTACGTCCTCGGAAGCACGCTGGTTGAGCGATTCACGAACCTGATCCTCTACCGTGCAGGCGACAAGGATGTTCAGTCGAGTTTGTTCAATGCGTTCGCCTTTGCCCTGACCCAGACCTGGGCGTGGTTATCCGTGCCGGCGTTATTCGTGATCTACGAGCGTCATGGACGTCGGCTGTCCTGGCTCCTGTGTCTTTTCTTTCTGGGTGTAATCATGCTCCTGGGGGTCTCGCGCCGGGCGCTGTTCATACCCCTCCTTCTGGCTTACCTGACCCTGGTCCTATTCGACCACCGCTGGCGCGCGCGGTGGCTGCTCGCGGCGGCAATCCCGGTGCTCCTGTGGATCGCGTTCGGGAAGGAGCTCATCGGGAGCGTGGCATTCGGCGGGACCCTGGGCGATGTCGCTGGACGTTACGAAACTCTTTCCGCTTCACTGCTTCGGACCGCTTCAGAGATTGGCCTGACAATCGTCGAATCGCTGGGGTCAATAAATCTACTGGATCTCCCGCCGCGATTCGGCGTCGATCATCTGCTGTCAGTGTTGCGTGAAATCCCCACGAGTCACCGCTGGCTCGGTATTCTGCCCACCCGCATCGTGAGGCTCAGCACGGCGGCGTTTGCCGCTCCATATGATGAAGACATTCCGCCTGGCTTATTTGGGCAGATGTGGATGGACTTTCGGGTTTTCGGTCCGATCGTTTGGGGACTTATCCTGAGCCTGCAGATGAGCGTCGTTCAGCACGTTTTCGCCAGAACCATTCGGACCAGGCAGGCTGTGGCGCTGTTTGTGCTCGTTACTTTTGTCGTCGCGCTTCCCCTGACTACGGGCACCTACGACTTCACTTTCAGCATTGATATTTATGTACTCGTGCTTTGCCTCTTCCTGACCTTCAGATTCATTCGGGTGCGTGTTCCCACTGCGGCCTACGCGGCCGTCGGTGGGGCGCGCAGGTGACCTGCCTGACGCGCCGAGCGGGTCGCAACTATGCGAATCGTGCTGGCGATCTCTAGCCTCGGATCCGGGGGGGCGGAACGCGTCGTAGCGCTGCTCGCCGGGGGACTCGCCGCCCGAGATCACGAGGTGTGGCTCGTCACGCTAACGCAGAGCGGGGATGATTTCTTCACCCTCGACCCACGCGTGCGGCGCCTTGGTCTTGGTCTAATAGGCGATTCGCCTAACATGCTGCATGGATTGTGGGCTAACGCACGGCGGTTACGCGCATTGCGGCGGGTAGTGTCGACCGTCGAGGCTCACGCCGTGGTGTCCTTCATGACGAGCATGAATGTGCTGGCGATTCTGGCGTGTGTGCGTTTGCGGGTGCGCGTCATCGTTTCCGAGCGCACCGATCCGGCTGCCCATCGGGAGGCGCGAGTCTGGACTGCATTGCGCTCGATGTTGTATCAACATGCCGACGTCGTCGTGGTCCAGACGGAGCGCATCGCCGAGTGGTTCCGCAAGCGCCTGCGGAAGAGCGCGCGCGTCGTCGTTATCTCCAACCCTGTGGCTCCCGTGTCCGACTTCGAGCCGGATGTCTGCGAGTCGCAACCGTACATCCTTGCCGCCGGGCGGCTCACGCACGAGAAGGGCTTCGACTTGCTGATCCGCGCGTTCGCGATAGCGCGAGCACAAACCCGGCAGTTGCGCCTTGTAATCGCTGGTGACGGTCCAGAAGGTCAGCATTTGCGTGATCTGGCGGTGGAGCTGGGTCTCGGGACGCGGGTGTCGTTCCGGGGTCGGGTGCGCGAATTGTCCGCGCTGATGAAGGCCGCAACGGCGTTCATCCTCCCGTCACGCTACGAGGGCTTTCCAAACGTGCTGCTCGAGGCGCTGGTAGCCGGCGTGCCGTGTGTGGCGGCAGACTGTCCAGGCGCCACGCGCGAGATTCTCGCCGATGGTGCCTACGGGCTGCTGGTGCCGCCCGAGGACCCCGGCGCCCTGGCCGAGGCAATCAACCTAATTGCGACGGACAGCGAGTTGCATAAGCGGTTCTCGGGGGCCGGAGCGGCAGCGATCGAGCGTTACGGGCTCGATCGTGTGGTAGTAGAGTGGGAACGGGTTTTGGCGGGTCCATGAGGCAAGTCGGGCGCTGAGCGGCGACGCGCCTGTACGTATGATCTGGGAAGAGAACCGGGTGTGTGATAGCTGCCATGAATGATGCGACCAAGCTTCTAAAACAGGACTCCCATTTCGCCTTTGGCAAGAACTGGGCGAGCTACAGCCGCCTCGTCACAGAAGTGCGCATGCAGGCGGCGGTCGACTCGCTGCGCAAGCTCGCTGGCGGTGATCTCCAGGGGAAGCGCTTTCTGGACATTGGATGTGGCTCAGGGCTGCACGCGCTCGCAGCATTGCGTCTCGGTGCGCGCGAGGTGGTTGCACTCGACATTGACGGCGACTCGGTAATGACTACGCAGCAGGTGTTGCGGACTCACGCTGCCGGACAAAGTTGGTCAGCACGCCAGGCAAGCGTCTTTGACTTCCAGACGGATTCTCCGGGTGCGTTCGACGTCGTCTATTCGTGGGGAGTATTGCATCACACCGGTGACATGTACCGCGCGCTGAATGCAGCCGCGGCCCTCGTTGCGCCCCAAGGGCAGTTCATATTCGCGCTATACCGTCGCACGCCGCTATGTTGGCTGTGGAAGATCGAGAAGCGATGGTACGCCGGCGCGAGCCCGGCGGCGCAGTCGCGTGCCCGCTCGGTATATGTCGGGCTCTTTCGGCTGGCATTTTCATTTGTAAGGCGGCGCGGCAGCTTCAGCGATTATGTGGCCGGCTATGGGCAACAGCGGGGGATGGATTTCTATCACGACGTTCACGATTGGCTCGGCGGTTGGCCGTACGAGTCCATCACACCGGCACGCACCGAACGATTGATGGCGAGACTGGGGTTATATCGTGTGCGTGCTTTTATACTTCAGGGCGTTAAACTCGGACTCTTCGGCGCTGGGTGCGACGAGTACGTGTACGCCAGGAGGTAGTCACGAGCCATGTGCGGAATTGCCGGATTCATAGACCGAGCATCTTTGGACATGGACGCTGTCTGCGCTGCCATGGCCGGTGCGCTGACCCATCGTGGTCCCGATGATTTCGGGTATTGGTTTGAGCGTGATGTCGGCGTGGGGATGGGGCATCGGCGGCTCTCGATCGTCGACCTCTCGCCGGCCGGTCATCAACCCATGGGCTCCGCGAGTGGGCGATACCAGATCACTCTCAACGGCGAGATTTACAACCATGCGGCGCTGCGCGCTGACCTGGAGAGCAGTGGTGCGGCTCCCGCATGGCGCGGACACTCTGATACGGAAACGCTGCTCGCCGCCATCGAGTCGTGGGGATTGCGTCGGGCATTGGAACACTCGGTGGGCATGTTTGCGCTCGCGCTCTGGGATCGCAAGCACCGCCGGCTCAGTCTGGCGCGAGACCGCGCCGGCGAGAAGCCGCTGTACTACGGCAAAGCAGGCCGCGCATTCCTGTACGGGTCAGAGCTGAAGGCGCTCCAGGCCTATCCGGACTTCGATGCACAGATCGATCGCGGTTGTCTGGCATTGTTTCTACGCCACAACTACGTGCCAGAGCCGCGATCGATTTACGTCGGCATTCAGCGGGTACCGGCTGGCACGATCCTCGAAGTCGACGAATTCGGTCGCTACGGCGAACCGGGCCCGTACTGGAGTCTCGCCGCGTTGGCTGACACAGTGCCGACCGCCCGTTTCGCCGGGAGTGACGAGGATGCCGTCGAGACGCTCGAGCGAGTACTGGGAGAGGCGGTTGGCCTGCAAATGGTCGCCGACGTTCCGCTGGGCGCGTTTTTATCCGGAGGCATCGATTCGTCACTAATAGTGGCACTCATGCAGCAGCGTTCTGCTCGTCGCGTCCGCACTTTTACAATCGGCTTCAGTGAGCCGGAGTACGACGAGTCGCACCACGCCCGAGCGGTCGCGCAGCATCTCGGCACCGAGCACACCGAGCTGATCGTCACTCCAACGGAGGCAATGGCTGTCATCCCGCGATTGGCCACGATCTACGATGAACCATTCGCCGACTCTTCCCAGATCCCGACGTACCTCGTTGCGCAGCTTGCGCGGCAGCATGTGACAGTGTCGCTGTCGGGTGATGCGGGAGATGAACTGTTCGGCGGTTACAACCGCTATACGTGGGCGAAGCGCCTCTCGGACACTATGAATTTCCTCGGCCCGTTTCGCAGCGTGGCGGCACGCTCGATACGCACCCTGTCTCCGGAGACGTGGACGCGGCTGCACGGGGTCGGCAGCCGATTCATGCCGCGGCGCTGGCGGGAAACCCGGGCGGGCGACAAGCTTCACAGGGTCGCGGATCTGCTGGAGTGCTCACCTGCGGAAATGTATCGAGCGCTGATTTCGCATTGGCCGGCGCCCGCCGACCTTGTGGTCGGCAGCCGGGAGCCTGAGTCGCGGTTGACTGAAATAATGGCCCGAAGCAGCAAGCGGCGATTCGAAGAAGACATGATGTATTGGGACTTTCTGACTTACCTGCCCGGCGACATTCTGATCAAGGTGGATCGCGCCGCGATGGCGGTCTCGCTCGAGGCGCGGGTGCCGATGCTGGATCACCGCGTGATTGAATTCGCGTGGTCACTGCCCCTCAGAATGCGCGTACGGGCCGGGACCGGAAAGTGGCTATTGAAAGAGCTTCTAAGCCGCTACGTTCCGCGCACCCTGACCGATCGTCCGAAGACGGGTTTCGGGATTCCCATCGACAGCTGGCTGCGCGGACCTTTGCGGGACTGGGCCGATTCGTTGCTGGATGAATCGCGTCTGCGGAGCGAGGGCTTTCTGAACCCCGGTCCAATCCGCCAGAAGTGGCTGGAACACGTGAGCGGTCGCCGCAATTGGGCATACTGGTTGTGGGACGTCATCATGTTCCAGACCTGGCACGAAGAGCAGGTGCGGCGACGGGCGCACAGTGGCGACCATCGCAAGCTCGCTGAGCTTTCCCCGATGGCTTCGGGACCAGTTCCGTCGCGACGCTATGGGAACGTTTAATGTCCATCTCAAGCCACTTGTGAGCACGGCGCCGCGGAGTCGACATCCTAACGGAACACCGCGCGCCACGCGCCGCATCGTCATCGTCGTCGGCTCATTGGCCGCCGGGGGCGCTGAGCGTGTCGCGGCCACCTTGGCAAACGCGTGGCTCAACAGAGGTCACGAAGTGTGGCTCGTATCTACCTATCTGGGCGCGTGCGCGGCCGCCTATCTACTTCGCCCGGGGGTTTCGGTCGTTCTCCTTTCCGCAGCCATGTCCGGCCACGGATTTGCTCCGGGGCTCGCCACGCTGCGAAAGATTCGAGTCCTGCGCAGGCTCCTCTTGAACATCAAACCCGATGTGGTCATCTCGTTTCTCACCAACGTCAATGTCCTCACGATCATCGCGCACGCAAACTCTGGCATCCCACTGATCATTTCGGAGCGCACCGATCCGCTTCACGACAGCGAGCTTCCGCGCGCACTGCGCATCGGCCGCTCGCTCAGCTATCGATTCGCCAACGCGCTGGTGGTTCAGAGTACTGCCGCAGCGCAGCGTTACGGTGCACGGCTACCTGGCGCTTCACGTATGACGGTTATCCACAATCCGCTTCCTGCGGAGCTGGCGGCTTCGACGACACGCGCTCGCCAGGACGGAGAAGGCGGCACCGTGATGGCAATGGGCAGGCTCACCCCCGAGAAGGGCTATTCCAGGCTCGTCGAGGCATTCGCAAGTGGTCTGGGTGATGATAGGGCGTGGCAGCTCAGGATCTGGGGCGATGGCCCGCTGCGTGAGGATTTGCAGAGCCTTGTGGACCGGCTGCAACTTACGGATCGAGTCCAGCTTTGCGGCTTGACCGATCAACCCTGGGCTTCGCTCGCAGGGGGGCAGATTTTTGTATTGTCATCGGAGTACGAGGGCTTTCCGAACGCAATGCTCGAGGCAATGGCGCTGGGATTGCCGTGTGTCGCATTCGATTGCCCCTCGGGACCCCGCGAATTGGCCGACGGCGGCCGCGCCGCAATCCTGATTGCGCCGGGTGATGTCAGAGCGCTCGCGACCGCACTCCGAGAGTTGGCTAGCGACCGCGAACTACGCAGAACGCTCGGGGCTCGCGGGGCAGCCTTTGTCCGGAGCGAATTTGCGGAAGCGGCCGTCATGGCTGACTGGGATGCTCTGATAGAAGAAGTGACGGGCCGCCGCGCCGGGGACGACCAACGTGTGCGGTCATCGGCCTCAAGTCCATTGAGGCGCAGATGACTGGTGCAGATGCCGGTGCGCCGGGTACCCGTGCTCCCGCGATGGACTTCTGCGTGACATGGGGCAATCGTACGGTTGTCGCATCCGGCGGGGGACCCGAGTGCAAGGAGAGCGTTAGCCAGTTGCGCGCCCTTGAGTTCGCATGAAGATTGTCCACGTGATTACCGGGCTGAATCAGGGTGGCGCCGAGGCGATGCTCGAGAAGCTCGTGCTGACGGGAAGACGTATGAACCCCGAGATCGAGCAAGTGGTGATCAACCTGGGGAAGCCGGGTGTCGTGGGAAGTCGCCTTGCGGGTGCCAGCGTAGCCGTGGAGTCTCTGGAGATGGGGCTTTCACTTCGCTCGCTCGGCCAGCTACGCGTCTTGGCGCGCCGCCTACGGTCAGGGCCCGCGAGGGTGGTGATTCAGACGTGGCTTTGGCACGCTGATCTGATCGCCGGGCTGTGCGCGCGCGCCACAGGTAATCGCAGGGTGGTATGGAACCTCAGGAACTCGATGCCGCGTCATTCGGCGACGAAGCGGGCGTCGCGCGCGGTTGCGCGCGTGTGTGCATCGCTGTCGCGCCGTGTGCCGGCCGCGATCATTTGCAACTCCACGGCGGCGTTGCGAGAACACGTAGCAATCGGCTATTGCGCCGACAAGTGCATCGTCATCCCGAATGGATTTGATCTGCGCCTGTTCGTTAACTCGGCCAGTGCACGCGCTGAGGTGCGTGGCCGTTGGGGAGCCGAACCGGGAGACGCGCTCGTCGGAATGGTCGCACGCGTAGACCCACTGAAGGATCACGCAACCTTCATTCGGGCTGCCGCCAGGGTCGCTGCGCGTGGACCACGCGTGCGATTTGTTCTGGTCGGCGAAGCGGTCACTCGGGACCCGAACATCGGCGCGTTGCTGGCGGAAACGAATCTGGGGAGTCGGTTCATCCTGGATGAATGCAGTGATAACGTACAGCAGATAATGAGCGCACTGGATGTGTTTTGCCTGGCTTCCAAGAGCGAGGGTTTTCCGAACGTGGTGGGTGAAGCCATGGCGTGCGCAACGCCGACGGTCGCAACGGACGTGGGCGATGTGCGGAGTATTCTGGGAGATCACCGCCTAGTCGCGGCCCCCCAAAGCCCGGAAAGCCTCGCGAGCTGCATCGATTATGTACTGGGATTGGGTGAGCAGGAGCGACGCGCCCTCGGGCTGAGGCAGCGGCTCCAAGTGGAGACCGAGTTTGACATCGAACGTGTCTGGATGAAATACCGAGATCTATACGGCTCGATCTAGCAGGGTGCGGGATCGAATGATCCCTCCAGGCGATCGATTGTTTTGCCATCTGGCACCGCGCTGGTGCGAGGCCTCTTATGAGTCAGGCTGCAATGTGGTCATACTTTCAGAATGAAAGGGGCGAGTCCTTTTTGGGGGCGGAAAGCCGGATAAAAGCGCTTCTCCGGATCACAGGGCGGGAGTGTCGCGGAGGGCACCTGCTTAACATCGGGGCAGGGAATGGTTTTCTTGAACTCGAAGCGCGACGCCGCGGCTTTAACGTGGTGTCAGTCGACCCGGATGAGGAGACCTGCGCTCGACTGGTGTCCGCGGGGATTGATGCGCGCGTGGGGCTCGTTGAAAAGATTCCTGCGGATGCGTGCACGTTCGATACTGTTGTTGCGACCGAGGTTGTCGAGCATCTCTCTCCCGCTTCGTTCCACGCTGGATTGGGAGAAATCGATAGGGTGCTGAAGCCACGCGGTCGCTTTGTCGGCACGGTTCCCTATCGCGAAAAGCTGGAAGACAATTTGGTGGTCTGTCCAGATTGCCAGAAGGTGTTTCACAGGTGGGGTCATCAACAGTCGTTCACGGTCGAGTCGCTTGGAACAGCCTTGGCAGGGTTTTTCGAGGTCAAAGCGTGCCGGCCGGTAGTCTATCCGCCTTGGAACCTTCTGAATTGGAAAGGGAAGACTGGGGCCACGCTGGGCGTGTTGTTGAGTCTTTTAGGTATTTATGGCTCAAGTGCAAATATTCTCTTCGTGTGCCGTAAGAGGGCCGTGGCGCAAATCGGGTAATCGGCCGGCCAGACGTGAGAAGCACAGCGTATGACGCGACGTGAACTGCTGAAACTCTGCGGGTTCGGCATTCCAGCATTTGCCTACGAGCCACAGTTGGTCCACGCAGAAGGCGGCGCCTCCCCCACTGCTGCGGAAAGTGTCGTCGGCGTAATCCCAAAAAATTACGCGTACCCACCCCTTAACATCCTGCGTTACGGGGCTCTGGGGGACGGAGTAACTGATGACGGACGTGCCATCCGCAGTGCCTGGCTCGTAGCAAAGCAACAGGGCGGCGGGACAATCGTCTTCCCCAATGCCGCGACGTATTTAGTCAGCAGCCCTGATCCCTCATCGCCGATCAAGGTCCCGCAACAACAGTCGAGTGGGTCGATTCTTTACCTGCCCTATCAGACGCAGCTCTATTTTCAGAATGGATCGAACGTGGTATTCGATTTCCAGGGCTCTACGCTCAAGACGACCCTGACGGGCGGGGGCGCCTTCCTCATGCTGGATGGATGCAGCAACATCCGAATGCTGGCGCCGAAGATTACCGGTGCCCAGTTAATGTCATCCGGCGTCGTGTCTCTTGGAACTATCACGGGTGGTGCCGCATACACCAATGGCACATACAACAATGTGCCCCTGACAGGTGGCTCAGGGGGAGGTGCGGTAGCGAGCGTTGTCGTAAGTGGAGGCGCGGTCACTTCCGTCACGGTGATCTACCCCGGCGGCTCCTACGTTGTGGGCAACACCTTAAGCTGCAGGAGCATCGATATCGGAGGCACGGGCAGGGGATTCAGTGTCCAAGTAACCAGTGTCTTGGGCGCGGGTCCTAGAGTATCCGTGGCCGCGCCGAATGCCATCGTATGCACGGCGCTCTCGCAGCCGTCTGCGAACATCACGATCGCCGATCTTGATGTGGCGACGATGTACACAGCGCTCTACGTGGTCGGGGATCCCAACTCCGCCAACACCATCACCCACGTGAATCTTTTGGGCCGTACTCGTGCGCTCAACTGTGAATACGGGGTCGCGCTCCACGATAGCGGCGATGACACCTTGATCGAGAATCTGTATACGTACCGCGTTAGCCGGCCGTTCTTTTTCTACGGAGTGCAGAACGTCAAAGTCACGTGTGTCGGCGATCAGACCAATTTCGGTTTTGCGCCGATCGTGAAGGCCTATAGCAGAAGCGCGCGCAACATCACGATCAAGTATTCGGCCATCAACCAGCCCGGCCAATCCGAAGTGGTTGCAAAGATCAATTTCCAGGTTCAGTCCGATCCGGCCGTCGTCAATCCACCGCCAACCGTGCAGGCAGTATCCCTGGACTACGATGAAGCCAACCTGACTTCGGGCGGCAGGGGCATCGAGTTTGATTATTACGCCGGGGCCGGTGGGCTGATACAGCAGTCTGCTTCTTCCAAACTCCTGTTCGACGACTTCATCATCAAGGGATCCACTCGCAACACTCTTCTGACGACGGTGGCGCTGGACACCGCGGCTGCGCGTTGCCGGATCAGGTTCGACAGGTTCCAGTTCGCCCAGCCACGGGCGGCCGACGAGCTCAACAATAACGGCTTTCTGGTCAGCAGGAAGTGAGTCGGGGTCGAGGCCGGCCGTCGTCGCGTCGAGCGCGCGGGGCCCGCGATGGTTGAGCGCCCCGCCGTCGAAAACGGCGTGCAGGGATCGACCATCGTGAGCATGAGCCGCTCCTACATAGTCAGTACAATCAAGGGTGAACCTCGCGGCAATTCAAGGCGTTCGCGCCGGGGCGGCAGTCAGCTCGAGGACCGCCGGGTGCGGACACAGGCTCTGCCGTTGTGAAACCAGATACCCATCTTCTGGAGCCTCATCGGACCGAGCAATTGTCCAAGAAAGCGCTAGAATGATACCGGCGGCCCAGACGCATACGTGTGGCACGCCAGGATACCGAGGGTGCGGCAGTAGTGGTGACTTTGTCGGCATGGGCCTGCGTGAGCTGACGCCATGGTATTTGCGCATGGCGGCGAAGGTCGTCCTGTCCCGCATCCCGGTGTCGTATCAGGCTTGGCGGGCACTGCGACTATTCGCGCACGGCGACATGGCAAAGTCCGCGTACGCGTACGGAGTATTCCGGCAGCACTTTGACGCCAGCGCCTTTCCGCGTAAGGCAGGTGGCTTCGTCGCCCTGGAGATTGGCCCCGGCGACAGCCTTCTTTCGACCGTCATCGCCGCGGCTTTCGGGGCGTCGAAGTGTTATCTGGTCGACACGGGCAACTACGCGATAACGCGCGTCGCGCCTTACCGCGAGGTCGTGCGGCTGCTGAGCAGCTATGGCCTCGCGCCACCGGATCTCGCCGGTGCGCAGGATCTGGGAGACATTCTTCGGCGCTGCAACGCCACGTATTTGATCGAGGGTCTGGCGTCGCTGCGCGAGCTGCCGTCGCATTCGATCGACTTTGCCTGGTCGCACGCGGTCCTCGAGCACATCCGACACCGCGAGTTCGCTGCGGGTGTGCATGAGTTACGCCGCGTACTGGTCCCTGACGGCTGCGTCTCGCATCAGGTCGATCTCAAAGACCATCTGGGCGGCGGTTTGAATAACCTGCGGTTCCCGAGTCGGTGGTGGGAGGCGGAGTGGCTGGCCCACTCCGGTTTTTACACCAACAGGCTACGGTTCAGCGAAATGATGCGTGTCTTTGCCGCGGAGGGCTTCAGTGTTGAAAGTCTCGTAACGGGCCGGTTTGAATCCCTCCCGCTTCCGCGAGCGTCACTCGCTCGTGAATTCCGCAACCTGTCGCATGAGGATCTCATGGTCAGTGATTTCCACGCGGTCCTGCGCGCGCCGGGATCGAGCGCCAATGGGGTGGCGACTTGATTCCCGGTGAGCAAGTCGTCTCTGCCAACAGCACGCTCGATCTCGGTCGCCGGGAACAACGTTCGGAGTGCTCTGTTACCTGCGGACTGGCGCGTGGGAATCGAGGGACATTGATGTTTGTCGTCAACGTTGCGTGGTTTTTTCTGTCACACCGTCTACCGCTGGCGCGAGCGGCAATGGCTGACGGGTTCCGTGTTCATCTGGTCAGCGACGTGGAGGACGAGTCCGAGACTCGCGAGGTACAAAGGGCTGGCATTATATTTCACCGCTTCAACATCGCGCGCAGCGGTTTGAACCCCATTAGTGAGGTCAACACGTTGCGGGAGCTTTGGCGCATCCTGCGGCGAGTACGACCGGATATCGTGCACAACGTCACGCCAAAGCCGGTGATCTACTGCACGCATGTTGCGCGCGCGCTCGGCACGAGAGGCATTGTGAACGCGATCTCCGGCTTTGGGCATGTTTACGGCTCGCGTTCCCGCTGGCCGTTGCTGCGCGGGTTGCTGGACAGGGCCTACGCAAGTTCCTTTCGCCCGCAGAACGTCCGTATCATTGTGCAGAACGACGCAGACCGCTCGGAGGCGGTGCGGCTGTGCCCGGACGCTGGCGACCGTATTCGCTTGATCCGGGGCTCCGGCGTGGATCTTGCTGAGTTTCAGCCCTCGCCGGAGCCCGCGGGCATTCCCACGGTTCTGTTGCCCGCGCGGCTACTACGCGCGAAGGGAATCTGTGAGTTCGCGGCAGCGGCAGCCGAGCTGCGCCGTTGCGGCCTCGCAGCCCGGTTCGTCGTAGCAGGGCGACTGGATCCCGCTAATCGTGGAGCGCTCTCAGCACAGGAGATGACAGAGTTGTCGGCGGCAAGCGGCGTGCAATGGCTGGGTGACTGTCGGGACATGCCCCGCTGCCTGAATGAAGCGCATATCGTGTGTCTTCCTACCTATTATCGCGAGGGCGTACCGAAGGTATTGCTGGAGGCATGCGCTGTTGGCCGCGCGATCGTTACGACCGATATCCCGGGCTGTCGAGACGTGGTGCGCGAAGGTGAGAACGGCCTTCTCGTGCCGCCGCAAGATGCCGCTGCACTCGCCGCCGCGATTCGACGACTGCTGGGGGATCCGCAGGAAAGGACTCGCATGGGGATGGCGGGTCGGGTACGTGCGGAGCGCGAGTTTAGGATCGAAAAGGTGGTGCAGTCGCACCTTGAGCTCTATAGCGAGCTTATCGAACACGGCGCGGCAGGGGCTTGAGTGTGGGCGCTCAGGTGGTGGTGACTGGCGCCGGGGGTTTCGTCGGGCAGGAAGCCTGCACCACGCTTTTGCGAGCCGGGTATTCGGTGCGTGCGCTAGCGCGACGCAGTTTCACACCGCCTGAAGGGCAGACACCGCGACTCAGGATCGCCGTGGTTGAGGATCTGGCCACGGCAGACCGTGTCGAAGACCTGTTGGCTGGAGCGGACGCAGTTGTCCATCTGGCGGCACGCGTGCATCGCCTGTCAGACAAGCCGAGTGTTGCGGCCCGTGCTTACCATCACGACGTGCAAATGACCAAGGCGCTCGCGCAGGCAGCTCATCGCGCCGGGGTGCGCCGCTTGGTGTACTTGAGCAGCATCAAGGCGCTGGCCGATCGTTCACCGAACGGCGCCTTGGCGCGCGCGGCCCCTCCGAAGCCAGTGGGCCCTTACGGTCGATCCAAGCTCGAAGCGGAGAGGGAACTCGCAGCCATCAGCGCCTCGACGGGGCTGCAGGTAGTTGTAATACGCCCGCCGCTTGTATACGGCTCCGGAGCTAGTGCGAACTTCAGACAACTCGTGCGCTGGGTGGGACGCGGAATTCCGCTACCGCTTGCCGGAGTACAGAACCGCAGGAGCATCGTAAGTGTCGACAACCTAGCGAACTTCATCGTTCGCTGTCTGGGGCCGATCGGCGGAGCCTTCAACGTCTTTCACGTGAGCGACCCGGAGCCGGTTTCGACGCCGCAGCTGCTGCGCTACGTCGCCGCCGGACTCGGCGTGCGGCCTCGCCTGTTCTCCGTTCGTACCGATATCCTGGGATCGTTGTGCGCGCTGGTGGGTAGATCTGATATCGCCGCAAGCCTCCTCATGTCACTGGAGCTGGAAACCGAAGACTCCTTCGCCGCGCTTGGATGGCGTCCCCCAACTGCTACGCGGGAAGGAATTCTCCGCGCCATACGTGGCATGAGGCACTAAAGGGGAGCGCTCAGTCCTTCAGGGCGGAGAGGTCAAGACGACCGTTCCGGTGGGGTGCGCCGTCGAGGGTGCGTACGCCTGAGCGTGTTGGCCGGGCTGTATCGAGAAGGTCAAAACCGCTGGCTTGCAGGGGGGTCCGCCGTAGGCACACGGCGTGAGGGGTGCGAAGTACACCTTAACCGTATGCGCACCCGGATAGGGGCTACCGACGAGAATGGGATACTGATTCTGGGTCAAGTAACCCGAGCCGCTGTCGACCACGCGCGTGAAGATCCGTCGTGAGGTTCCGGGTGGAAATACCTGGATGACTCGACCGTATTGATTGTGCTCACCGTTGGGCCCGAGCGCCTCGACGGTGAACGAACCTGCCCCAGGCGTCTGCGTCTCATTGATGTAGGACGCGCGCTCGACTGCTTCAGGGTAGATGATATCGATCTTGCCATCGACGTTGAGATCGGCGAGGGCCATGCCGCCATTCCCGCCGCCCGGAACCTGCGTCAGGTCGCCAGCGGGGACCTCAACGAATCCGCAACCGTAGTTGTAGAAGATAGCGCTGCCTGTACTGTCTCCGCTGACCAGAACATCCTCGAGGCCGTCGGAAGTGAGATCATACGAATTGATGCCGGACGCGAGACTCAATGTCACCAACGGTCTGCTCGACCAGAAGAATGCCGTTTGATGGGTGGGTGGATTCTGGCAGGTCGCTGTCTTGGACGACTGAGCGTACACCCGCTCGACAAGCTGCGAGCCGTTGAACTCGAACAGGCGCGGACCATGCGCCGGCCCCCAGTTCCAGCGAAACAACAACAGGGCCAGATGCCCGTCGTTGTTCCAGTCGATGAATTTTGCGCCCTCGTCGGTGACCAGCCAGGTATCCGGAAGAACGTCATTCGGAACCCAGGGAGCGGGCCCGTGCAGAACGGCTGGGGTCAGTCCCCACGCGGACGCCATATCCTTGAAGTGCGGCACGCCGTTCGAATCAACCCCTTGGTTGATGAACAGGTGTCCGCCGGCGTATAGATCGATCAGCCCGTCCATGTTGAAGTCTACGGCCTGCGCCCCCTCCGGCTGGTTTCCCTCTGGATCGGTGGACGGCGGCATGATTCCGGAGAGGGTGGAATGCATGCTGACCCCGGCCGCGACGGCCGCCTCCTTGAAGTTCGCCTTGCCGTCGTTAAGCAGCAGAAAGCTCTGATGAGCGTTGTATACGTTCGGTGGCGGGCCGCTGGTGTAGAACATCCCCGGCAGGCCCGAGAGGTCGTGCACACTGTCCAGATACG
>Ga0307477_10001081_pt1 | contig 24284 bp, 22 predicted proteins | sample atmos_gasesECM2C_FD_203316 | JGI IMG/M metagenome (GOLD analysis project Ga0307477, IMG submission 203316) | Hardwood forest soil microbial communities from Morgan-Monroe State Forest, Indiana, United States - atmos_gasesECM2C_515 | ecosystem: Environmental > Terrestrial > Soil > Temperate...
GCGACTTGCCGTACTGGCGTTCGTAGTAAGCGCGATAGTCGCCCGAGCGGATCGGCTCCCACCACCAAGCGTTGTCGCGATACCACGCCACGGTCTCCGCCAGGCCGTTCTCGAAGCGCACCCGCGGCGTCCAGCCCAGCGCGCGGACCTTCTCGGATGACAGCGAATAGCGGCGGTCGTGGCCGGGGCGATCGCTGACGTGCTCGATCTGTGACTCCGACGCGTCCGTGAGCGCGACGATGCGTCGGACGACGTCGATGTTCGCCTGCTCGTCCGGGCCGCCCGCGTTGTAGACCTCGCCCGGCAGGCCGTGCGCGAGCACATGCCCGATCGCGCGCGCGAAGTCGGTCGCGTGGATCCAGTTGCGCACCTGCATCCCGTCGCCATACACCGGCAGCCCGTCGCCGTGCAGCGCGTTAAGGACCATCAACGGGATCAGCTTCTCCGGGTACTGATACGGGCCGTAATTGTTCGAGCCGCGCACGGTGCTCGCCTGCAGCGAGTAGGTGTGGAAGTAGCTCTGCACGAGCAGGTCGGCGCCCGTCTTCGTGGCCGAGTAGGGCGAGGAGGGACGCAAGGGGCTCTCCTCGGTGAACGTACCGACCTCGATCGACCCGTAGACCTCGTCGGTCGAGACCTGCACGTAGCGCAGCTCGCGCTCGCGCGCGGCCTCCAGCAGCACGTATGTCCCCAGCGCATGGGTGCGCACGAACGCGTCCGGTTCGGCGATCGAGCGATCGACGTGGGTCTCGGCGGCGAAGTTGACGATCGCCTCGGGCACGCCCGCGTCGAGCGCGGCGCCCACGGCCTCGACGTCCTCGATCGCGCCGCGGATGAACCGGAACCCGGGCTCGGAGGCGACGTCGTGGAAGTTCTCCTCGCGTCCGGCGTACGTGAGCTTGTCGAGCACCGTCACCTCGTCGCCGTGCTCGCGCAGGCGCTGGCGCACGAACGTCGAGCCGATGAACCCGGCGCCTCCGCAGACCAGAAGTTTCATGCGCGCATCATTTCAGGGTTGGCGGGAGGCTACGCCGCCGCCGACCACCCTCGGGGCGGAGGATTCCGGCACGGGCCGCCAGATACCCCGCGAGACCATCCTGCCAGGGCGGCATCGGCAGCACGTCGGCGCGCTCGGACTCGAGCACCGAGTAGGCCGGTCGCGGGGCGGGGCGGGCCATCTGCTCGTTCGTGGCGGTCTCCACCCGGCACTGCACCTCGGCCTGGCGAAAGATCTCCCGCGCAAACCCGTTCCAGGAGACCTCACCGGCTCCGGCGAGGTGCACGAGGCCGCGCACCTGGCGTTCAAGCAACCCGAGCAGAGCGGGCGCCAGGTGCCCGGACCACGTGGGACAGCCGACCTGGTCGTCTACGACCTGCACCGCCTCGCGCTCTCCCGCCAGCCGCAGCATCGTGTCGGCGAAGTTGTGTCCGTCGATCCCGTAGAGCCAGGCTGTGCGCACGACAGTGTGCTCCGCGGAGGCGGCGAGCACCTGGCGCTCGCCCTCGAGCTTGGTCGCGCCATACACCGAGCGGGGACCGGTGGGGTCGGACTCCACATAGGGCCGCGCGCGCCCCTCACCGTCCAGGGGCGCCGCGCCGTCGAACACGTAGTCGGTGGAGATGTGCAGCAACGGCGTGCCGAGCTTCGCCGCCGCGCGCGCGAGGTTGCCCGCGCCGTCGGCGTTGACCGCGTGGGCCTGGGCGCGCTTGGTCTCGGCGCCGTCCACGTCGGTCCAGGCCGCGCAGTTGACGCTCGCTTCGGGACGCTCGCGCTCGAAGAACGCATCCACGGCGGACTCGTCGGTGATGTCTAGCTCCGGCAGATCGATCAGCACCAGCTCGTGCCCGGTGCGCTCGGCGACCCTGCGTACGTCGTGGGCGAGCATGCCATTGGCGCCCGTGATCAGGAGCCGCATTGCCACGGCGGGCCTGGATGGCCCGCCTCCGTAACTTGTCGTGGCGGGCGGAACGTTCTCCTGCAACTTTGGAGTGGAGCCCGACGCGACCCTGGAGGCTGGATGCCGGTCACAGGATCGAGATGTCGGAGTTGTCCCCCACCATGAACCGATACGCGCGCGGCTGGCTGTCGGAGCGGCGCACGGTCACGTTGCGGCCCAGCAGCGAGGACTCCATGCGCCCGTCCAGGTCACACACCGAGGATCCGGCGAGCAGGATCGAGTGCTCGACCTCGGCGCCGGAGATCGCGCAGTTCTCTCCGATCGCCGTATACGGGCCGATGTAGCAGTCGCGCAGCTGCGCACCCGAGCCAATCACCGCGGGACCACGCACGGTCGTGCGCTCCAGGCGGGCGCCGGCCTCGATTACCACGCGCCCCGCGACCTGCGAGTCGATCAGCTCGCCGTCGTGGCGCTCGATCAGGTTGTCGAGGATCAAGCGGTTGGCCTCGAGCATGTCCTCCAAGCGCCCCGTGTCCTTCCACCACCCGCGCACGATATGGGGCTCCACGCGCCGGCCGCTGTCGAGCAGATGCTGGATCGCGTCAGTGATCTCGAGCTCGCCGCGAGTGGAGGGCGCGATCGCGCGAGCGGCGTCCTGGATGGCGGAGGTGAACATGTACACCCCCACGAGCGCCAGGTCGGTCGCCGGCTGGGTCGGCTTCTCAATGAGCCGCACCACCGGGCCCACGTCCCCCGGACGGCCCGACGCGGCCGGCCCGAGCTCGGCGACGCCGAAGTTCTCCGGGTCGGGTACCGGCGTGAGCAGGATCAGCGCGTCCGGACTGTGCTCGCGAAATGCCGCCACCAGGTCGGCGATCCCACCCTGCAGCAGGTTGTCACCCAGATACATCACGAACGGGCTCTCGCCGAGAAAGGGCTCGGCCGTTAGCACCGCATGAGCGAGGCCCAGCGGCTCGTCCTGGACGATGTAGGAAATCTCCACGCCAAAGCGCGAGCCGTCGCCGGCGGCCGCTTCGATCTCCGGCCCGGTCTCCGGCGCGATGATGATCCCGACCTGCTCGATCCCTGCCGCGGCCATCGCCTCGATCCCGTAGAACAGCACCGGCTTGTTGGCCACGGGCACGAGCTGCTTGGCGCTCGTGTGCGTAATCGGCCGCAGGCGCGTGCCCTTGCCGCCCGAGAGAATCAGGCCCTTGAGCGTCTGCATTGGCCGCGGAGGTTAGTGGACACCGGTCCAAAAGGGGAGGGGGCTCGGGGGGAAGGCCTGCCCTCCCCCCGCTCAGTGATGAGGCCCTTGAGCTCCGCCATGTGTGGGCGGAGCCTATCTTGAAATCACAGACCGGTCGTCGCCCACTAGCCTGACCTGGATTAAGAGGCTCCCGCAAGTCTGCTGCTGAGCGCAGTGTTGACACGCTCGAATGACTCGATCTCGGCCTTCTCTTTAGCCAGCCTGGCAGGTTGGGGGCCAATCGGAGCCCGATACTTACCATCGGGTCCGTAACCGTGCTTCGTGGGGCCGTCCAACCTGTGAACAGCCAACTGTGCGATGCGCGAACCCGGGTAGAGGCTGATCGGACTATCCCCGTCGTTAACAAGCTCCAGCGTGAGGCATCCTGCAAATCCGGGCTGAACCATGATCGCAGTCGCGACTATTAGTCCGACCCGCCCCCACGACGAACGTCCCAGCAGATAGGCCGAGAGGTCCTTCGGCATTCGGAGATACTCCAGTGTCGAGGCGAGCAGAAAGTGTCCCGGATGCAGCCATATGGGCTTGCCGATCGGCACCACTATACGTTCGTGCATCGCGTCGATATCAGCCTGCACTTGAGTTTTTGGGTCGAGACCGGGCTCCAGTGTACGCTGCAACACGAGAAACTCCGTGCCGAGGCGAACGTCGACTGTCGCCTCCGTGATTTGCGTCTCGTCGAGAAGCGGGGTCAGAACGAGGGCGTTTTCGACCGAACGCTCGAACATAGCCGCGACGAGATCCTCATGCTTGAGTAGCGTCACTGCTTGTGACCTCCTTCCACAACCTGAACGTCGTACTCATCTCGAACGCCTTGGCGATGAAGCGCTGATAATCGCGCTCAGCAAGAGACTTGGGGATCGCGTCGGGCCTGCCCCCATGCTTTGTCAATACGTGAAGCTACGCCGCCAGCATAATGTCACGATGATCGGCTGGCGTGCTGGGGTCCAGCTGAGCCGGAAGAATGTCGTTTGAGAGCAACTCGCCGAGCTTACCCGCCACGGATCGGTAGGCGCCAGCGTCAAACAGCCCTGCGCCAAGACACTTCACCGCTTCGTCCCTGACTTGTACCTCAACGCTTTCACTCATATGTTGCACAAAGGACGTCAGGGGGTCGCTGACCGGCAATGGAGTATTCGCGGCGAGGGCCAGCCATGACCAGATCTCCGGCAGCTCCATCTTGATGAGGTCGTCCCATTCAAGCGCCTCAAGTGAAGCGAGAAGTAGTCGGACTCGCATGGTCGCATTGGGATGACGGCTCTGCGGCTCGTTCCATGTGACTGGCAGGATCATGGCGGTGAAGCACAACACAAAGCTCGGCCCCAGATATGCGAGAGCGAGCTGATCGCACAGCAGCTCTTCGATCCAGCCGAGAATGAGCTCTCTGATCTTCACGCGCGTAGCACTGGCTGCAGAATCCGTCGTCGTCTTGACGAGAGTCCTAAGACCATCGAGATAGGCGTCGCTCCGCAACAACGGGTCCGCGACCGCGTCACGGAGTCCGTGCTGATCCACCGCCGAGTGCCCCAGCTCATGAGCAAACGCGCCGTGCAACAACACCGAGGAGGCCTCATGAGGCGGATAAGCAATCACTATCGGCCTTGTGCCACGCGGCATTGCCGTATGCAACTGCTCCTCCCACAATTCCTCAAAAGGCCAACTGAGCGTCCAGTACATGTAATACCCGGACTCTGTTGGAACCACCTCTACCGGAGGGCCGACCATGGCCAGCGCCGCCTCGTCGATGAAGAACACGGCGCCCAAGTCGAGCTGTCGATGGGGCCTCTCCAGCCAAGGCATTGCGTCGTGAATACCCCAAGTCATCGAGATGTACAGGCGAAGCTGGCGCGAGAGCGTCCTCTTCGCCACCTCGCTCGTGACGGTTTTGAATCGCTGCCGTTCCCGCTCGATCCCATCGCGGATTACGCCCAGTGTCTCGGAAATGTGTCGAGCGAGGGCAGTTCCGGGCTTGCTGTACGTAGCATCAGGGTCCACATCGACGCCGAGCTGCGCGATGAGACGCTCAGCCGTCGCGACTAGGAAGGCGAAGTCGTCATCGATGACGGCCACGTCACAAGCTCCTCACGAGTCCTCAGAAGCGTATTGGCACGTGCCAGCTCGAGGTCGCCCAGATGAGAAAAGACATTAAGTACGGACCTCAGCGCAGGCTCGTCGTCCGCAGCGACCCCCTGCTCGAGGGCCCGGCTTATCACATCGGCTAGGCCTGTGACGAACGTGTTGAAGTCCTTGCCAACCGAGGCTGCCTGGACTACCTCGATGGCATCCAGCGCCGTGCCAGCGCTCATCAGATGCTGAGCGCCGCGGGTGCGACCGACCGTTCCCCGGATCTCGGGGTTCGCCAAGTGTCGCAGAAGCGCCTCGCCAGCTTCCAAGGCTCCGCGCTCTGACTCGGTCGGAGTCTCGCCGGCCATCGCTCGATCCAGGGCGAGTACGACCTCGCCGGATTGAAGTCCGGCGGCGATTGTGCTTGGCAGTCCTTGAAGACGTTCGAAGTTACGCATGGTGTCACCTCGGTCGAACGTATGTTCGTATCGCATAGCAAGATAACGAGGCTCCAGGACGATTCTATGATCCCCGCCTCTTATTGCATGCAACACTATGAAGTTCTCCTCGGACAGACTGTAAGTTCGGGGTATTTGGAGTGTAAGCACGATTTGCATGCAAACACCACCCGCAAGTATGGACGATCGCGGAAAAGCCGTTGCGTTTCGCGGGTCGCGATGGCTTGACATCGCCGTAACGCTTTGCGACCGGCCTCGAACGCTCGCCGAGTGCGCACATGTGCTGGGGGTCCCCAGCGCGACGATCTTCCGGCAGCTCCACAACATGGTCGAGGAGGGCCTGGTCGAGGCGGAGGGGAAGGAGATCGGACCCGGAACCCATTTCCACTTCGTCTCCAACTATCGAGAAGACCTCGAAAGGGCTCTGGCCGACAGACAGCCCCCGGGGGTGCTTCAGGCTCAGCAGCCGGTCCTGTTCGTCGAGAGCACGGGCCTGCTCGACCTCGCCCGAGCCCTCGCGCCCGGCGATGTCGCCGCCACTGTGGTGTGGGCCGCGCAGTTGCATGACGATACATTCGTGTTGGGACTGGATCGCAAGTCGGGTGCCATCGCTCGGGGTCGACTTCGCACGGCACTGGAAGCCGCCGGGGTCGCGTGCAGAGCGGGAAGCGTAAGCGAGGTCTACCCCGCAAAAGCCTGGAATGACTTCCTGGCCGCCGTTCGCGCCGCTGCGCTTTGAGACAAGAGCACGCTTTGCTCGCCACGACGCAGCAGCTGGACCGACCTCCCTCGGGCCGACCTTCTGGCGCGCCTCGGCGGGCGGGCGTTCAGCGATGCGACCACGTCCCTACGCCGCGACCGGCTCCAGCTCGATCTCCAGCGGCGCGTGGTTGGAGGGCTTGCGACCCTGGCGGTAGGTGTGGTTGACGTCGCAGCTCCTCACGTACGGCGTCAGGTGCTCGCTCGCCAGCGCGAGGTCGATGCGCAGACCGTAGTCGCGGGCGTAGTGGCCGTCGCGCTGATCCCAGCAGGTGTAGCCGCGCTCGCCCGGGTGCAAACGCCGGTAGACGTCCACCAGCTCGCCCTCTTCGATGATCTCGCGCACGCTCTCGCGCTCGGCCTCGCCCGTGTGCGAGGAGTCCTGCAGCCACTCCGGCTCGTACACGTCCTGATCGGTCGGCGCGACGTTGAAGTCGCCCGTGATCAGCAGCGGGCGCTCCTGCTCGCCGTAGACCTGGCGGGCGATCGCCTCCAGGAACGCGAGCTTGGCCTCGGCGTCGTCGGCCTCATCCAGCGAGCCGGCAGGCACGTACACCGAGCTGATCGTCAGACCGTTGAGCGAGACCTGCAGCCAGCGGCCGGCGGCCATCGCGTGATCGTGGTCGAGCGCCAGGCTGCGGCTTGAGACCTCGTGGTCGGCCCGTACCAGGATCGCCACGCCGGCCCCGCCCCGCCCGCAGCTGTGCTGCGCCTCATAGCCGAGGTCGCGCAGTTGCCCGTAGGGGAAGCGGTGGTCGGGGCAGCGAGTCTCCTGCAGGCAGACCACGTCCGGCTGCTGCTCGCTCAGCAGCTCGACCAGACGCGGCCAGCGTGCGCGGATCCCGTTGACGTTCCAGCTCACGACCCTGATCTTGTTCTCCGTCATGTCTGTCGCCGTCTCCCCGGTGTCTGTGGTGTCTGATCTCATGACCGTTGATGACTTCATGTAACGCTCTGATGACTCCATGTAAAACCTCGTCTTACATCAAACAAGAGTAGGGATGGCAGGGAGATACGCATAGAGACCGAACGGCAAATGTCGCGGAGCGTGGTTAGACGTTTTGAACATTGCTTGTTCTTGATTCTCATGGACAGTTGAGCCATCAGCCGTACTCATCTATTGACAGTCCGGCCGCCCTCGATTGGACGCGCCGTCCGAAGCAACGCCTAACGTCAAAGGCGTGTTCGTGAACGAGCTGCAAGACGGCGCCGAAATCGACCAGGTGTTGCTGGTGCGCGAGGCCGAGCGCCGGCAGCGACGCGACGGCGGGGACTACCTGCGCCTGCGTCTGGGCGACCGCACCGGCGCGGTCGTCTCGATGGTGTGGGAGGAGTCGTTGGGCGAGATCGAGAGCCTGGCGCGGGCGGGCGAGGCCGTGCGCGTGCGCGGCCGCTACACCGTGCACCCTCGCTTCGGCCCGCAGATCAACCTGCGTGGGTTGGAGGCGCCCGCGCCCGGGAGCTATGCGCCTGAGGATCTGCGCGACGGCCCGGCGCACACGGTGGAGCAGCTGGAGGCGCAGCTGCGCGAGCTGCTGGAGACCGTCCGCCGGCCGCACCTGCGCGAGCTGCTGGAGCGGATGATCGGCGAGGACTCCGAGCTATGGAGCGCCTACCGCGTCGCACCCGCCGCCAAGCACTACCACCAGGCCTACCCCCACGGGCTGCTCGAGCACTGCCTCGGCGTCGCCCAGGCAGTCAGTGCCACCAGCGCGACGTTCGGAGGAATCGACCGCGACGTCGCGGTCACGGGCGCGCTGCTGCACGACATCGGCAAGCTCGAGGCCTACACCGAGGAGGGCGGGGGCGATCTGGTAATCGACCTCACCGACGCCGGGCGGTTGCAGGGCGAGATCGCACTCGGCTACTACCGCGTCCGTCGGGGGATCGAGGAGATCGAGGGCTTTCCCCCCGAGCTGGCGCAAGCGGTGACCCACATCATCCTGTCCCATCACGGCTCCCTGGAGCACGGCAGCCCGGTCGTGCCGTGCACGCGTGAGGCGACGCTCGTGCACATGATCGACAATCTCGGCGGGCGGTTGGGCAGCTTCGACCGCCTCGAAAAGGAGCTCGCTCCCGGAAAGCGCTGGTCCGGCTATGACCGGGCGCTGGAAGGTAGCGCGTTCTTCGCCGGCTCGTCGACGAACGAGGCGGTCGCCACCGACGTGCCAAACGACGTGCCAAACGACGTGCCGGACGATATCCCAGCGGGTCAGTTCTCGCTCGAAGTCCCGGGCGAAGCTCCGCGCCACGCACGGACGCAGACGGCGCCCGCGGCCGCACCAGCGCGCGAAGCCGCCTGAAGGCGATCCGCGGGCTGTGAAAGTCCGCAAATAGCGAGCGCGAACGGCAGCGGCCGTAAGCCTCCCACCGTCGGGTTCTATCTTTCACGGTGGGATGGCCAAGGACACCGAGAAGCTGATCCGCCAGCTGTCGCTGATCTCCTACCTGATGGCCGAGCGCCGGCCCGTCACGGCCCTGGAGATACGGCGCGACGTGGAGGGCTACAGCGGCATGAACGAGGATGCGTTCGCGCGCCGCTTCTACGCCGACCGCTCCGAGCTCGAGTCGCTGCGCATCCAGCTCACCGTCGAGCGCCCCACCGACGGCGCGGCCGAGCAAGAGAACTACTCGCTGCGGCCCGAGAACTTCCATCTACCGCCGATCGCCTTCTCCGATGAGGAGCTCGCGGCACTGCAAACGGCGCTGAGCCTGCTCGACGGCGAATTCGCCTACGCCGAGCCACTGCGGTTGGCGCTGCAACAGATCACCTGGGGACGCCCCAGCCCGCTGCGCGCCCCCGAGCAGCGCTCGGTCGCGCTGGGGATCACGGCCTCCGCCGGCGGGCACGAGCTGTCGGCGCGCCTAGCGAAGGTCGAGACGGCGATCTTCCGCAACAAGACGATCGTGTTCGACTACTACACGATGGAGCGCGACGAGACCGGCCCCCGCCGCGTCGATCCCTACCACCTGCTGTTCCAGGGCGGGCAGTTCTACCTGCTCGGGTACGCCCACGAGCGCAAGGCGATCCGCGTGTTCCGACTGTCGCGTATCCGCGGCAAGGTCTCCTACGCGACCAAGGCCGAGCACGACTTCCGCCGGCCCGAGGACTTCGACCCGCGCGCCTACGCGCGCCGTGCGGATTGGCAGCTCGGCGATCCGGTGGATGTCGCCGAGGTGCTCATCTGCGCGCGGATCGCCTGGCAGGTCGAACGCCATTTCGGTCGCTACGGCGAGATCCGTGCGCTCGAGGATGGCGACGTCGTCTTCACCACCGACTACTCCAGCCCACGCACGATCATCGCGTGGGTGCTCGGCCTCGGCGCCAACGCGCGGCTACTCGGCCCGGAATCGCTCACGCACGAGCTGGGGCGACGCCTGGAGCTGCTGTGGCAGCGTCACGGCGAGGGCTTCCTCGACGCCGCGACCGAGGCCGTCCAGGCAACATCGAGCAAAGGCTCCTCCACGGCCGCCGCGAACCGCTCGATCAAGGAGCATCCCGCGAGCGAGCGCGGAGGCTCCTCCCCCCGCGCCCGGGGCGGGCGCCGCGGCGGCAGCTCAGAGGACAGCGAGGAGACAGGGGCCTCATCATCGTCATCGCGCGGAAGCGACACCGCGATCAGGCCCGAGCGGTTCGCGCGGCTGGTCACGCTCGCCAGCATCCTGATCCACGCCGGGCGCGCCGGCGAGCCCGTGTCGATCGAGGATGTGTGCGAGCGGCTGCAGATCAGCGTCGAGGAGCTGCACGAGGACGTCAACGTGCTGAACGTCGTCAACTTCGGCGGTGGCTCCTACGTGCTGTATGCGGAAATCCTCGAAACCGAGGAGGGGGTCGGCACGATCGAGGTCGACCCCGAGCCCTACAGCGACAACTTCGACCGCCCCGCCCGCCTGCTGCCGGTCGAGGGCAAGGCCCTGGTCGCGGCGATCGACCTGATCGGCGAGCACATCCCCGAGGGCTCGCTGAGCAGCGCGCGCGAGAAGATCGTCGCCGCGCTGGGTGAGGATCCGATGGAGCAGGGGCTGCAGGTCGCCCATGCCGCGAGCGACGACTCGGACATGGCGCGCCTGGTCTCCACCGCGATCGTCGAGCACCGGTTGATCGAGCTCGAGTACTTCAAGGAGAACGAGAACGAGATCTCCCAGCGCACGGTCGAGCCCTACGCGCTCACCAATGGGCGCGAGGGGTGGTACGTCGCCTGCTTCGACCCCGCGCGCGACGGCGTGCGCCACTTCCGCCTGGACCGGATCAAGCGCGCGGAGATCTCCGACGAGAAGTTCGAGCCCCGCCCCGAGGTCGACCCCGCCGCCGAGGTCGACGGCTGGCTGCGCACCGGCGAGGTGCAGGCCTCGCGCACCGCGCGCGTGTGGGTATCCCCCGAGCGCGCCCGCTGGGCCCGCGAGGCCCGCCGCGTCGTGGCCGAGCGCACCGACGGCTCAGTCGTCGTCGAGCTGAGCTTCGCCGGGGTCGACTGGCTCGTGCGCGAGATCCTCAAGGAAGCCGGCGACGCCGCCGTGCTCGAGCCCGCCGACGCGCGCGAGGCGGTGCTCGCCGCCGTGGGCCGACTCCGTGACGGTGGGGCCGTTGCCGCTGGCGTGAGCTGAGCAGCCTCGTCTGCGCGAGGGCGGATACGCTGCCCGCGTGAGCAGACGCAAGCAGATCGAGATGTCCGCCGAGGAGGTCGCGGCGTTCCTCGCCCAGGAGCGCACGGTCACCTGCGCGACCGCCGGACCACGCGGATGGCCGCACCTGATGCCCCTGTGGTACGTCCTGCGCGACGCTCCCGCTGACGAGCCGGGGCCGCGCGTGTGGGGGTGGACGTACGGGCGCTCGCAAAAGGTACGCAACCTCGAACGCAACCCCCGCGCGACGCTCCAGGTCGAGGCAGGCGAGGAATACGCGCAGCTGCGCGGAGTGATGCTCGAGTGCGAGGTCGTCATCCACCGCGACCTCGACACGGTCGCGCCGCTGGGCGGGGCGATCCTGCTGCGCAACTCCGTCCCGCGAGGACAGGACCCGCCCGCGGAGATGCCGGCAGATGCGCGCGCGGCGGTTGACGCCCAGGCCGCCAAGCGCGTCGGCCTCGAGTTCGTCGAGCGCCGCCGCGCGAGCTGGGATCACCGCAAGCTCGGCGGGGTTTACTGAGGAATGAGACTCATGCACGGCTAAGACGGCCGCTGGGCAAGCAAGGCCAGGACGCAAGGGAGCGCGGCGTACTGCGTACGCGAGCGACTGAGGACGCAGCATTGCGCCGCCCAGCGTTCGTCTCAGGGGGCTCAATTTCAACTCGTAATCCCGCTCTGAGCTTAAGATTGTGGAGGCTACATAATCCTTATCGGGATTATTCGCGGATTTTCTCGCTCTCGGCGGGGCGCCTATCGGGACGACGCCTGATTGATCGCGTCGCTGTTAGTGCGAGCGGTATTGCCTCGGCGTGGGTGAGGTACAGGCTTGCTGTGCTCAGCCACCCAGCGCTCCGTCTTCTCGCGCATCCAGTAGAGGTACAGAGAGAGGCACCCGTCCGGCGGCGGCACAGTCCCCGTACTCTTGTGCAACATACTATTCAGGCTGTTACGAGTGACGCCCACCAAATGTGCCACTTCATTCGAGTTCATCACTTGCGGGCGCAGCTCGTTTTCCTGGCGTGACGGAACCTGGCGCCCGGCAACGAACGCTTCGATGTCCTTGATGAACCACCCTCGCGCTCTCGCCAGAATCAGCACTGGTACTGCTGCGAGCATCCCGCGCTTGTGCAAGTACATGACATCCGCTGATGACCGACCGAGCATGTGTCCCACTCCCTCGCTCGTCACGAGGCCCAGCGGCCCGTAGTCCTTGGCAAGATGTTCGCGCAGAGCTTCGGCCCGGAGCGCGTCGTAGTCGGCCCCTTCCTCGCAGAGGCGCAATACGGCAGGCCACCGCAGCCCCAGGCCGGCCATCACGCCAGCGCCGCCCACCATCATCATCCCCTCCTTGCCCGACAAGACGCCGCTGTTGTGCTGACGAGCGTAGTCGTCATAACCTGGCTTCGCAGATGATGCAGGGTTGGTCTCCAGCCACCTGCGCACCCCGCTCACATAGTCCTCACGCGCACGCGCACGTCCTGATGTGCTTCGACGCAATCTTTGTTGCGCAACCGTCTCGGGGACTGCCTCGCCACGGAGTGCCTGTTGCGCGAAGCGGTAGCGCCCCCAGGCTTCTCCCACCCGAGTGACGCTCCAGCCATCCGTCACCTCGGAGGGCGTCTGCTTGTGTTGGGTGGCGGTTGGCGCAACGTTCGCCTCTAGCCGCCAGTGATCGGCGACGCGCCGCATCGCCCCTAGGGCACCTTGCCTCTCGCGTATCTCCTTATCGAAGATGTTCTCCTCGCCGATCTCGTTCCCCAGGTACTCGCGCAACGCTCGGAAGACCATCATTTGTTCCCGCACTGGTAGCCGGTAGATGTGGCGCATGACCGCCTCGTACTCGCGCCGTTCGCGGGGGCCTGGCTTCATCCCCTTCTTGTTGGCCGCGCGCCTCTATCTTCCTGCGCTCCGTCCGTCTAGGCGGCTAGCTTCGCGGGTGCCTTCCTGCACGCGCCCGCCCTTCGCGCCGGCATTGGCAGTGGCGATGCTGCTTTGCTTTCCCGTTGGCGTCTTGCCTCCATCGCCAGCCCGTGCATGAGGCAGTACGTGAGGAGCACGTCGAGCCGGGCTTGATTCACGCGCCGATAGTACGCCTTGTCCTTGAACAGGTTCCATCTTGTCGTCGTGCTGCCATGCAGACCCTCGCCTTGGGCGTAGCGGTTGCGCCCGTAGGCTTCGGCACGCGAGTCGCCGTAGGTGAGAGGGTTGCCGAAGGTGAGATCGGCATCACCTGCGCTCGCCTTGTCCATCGGGTTGACGCGCACGAACCCCTCCGGGCTATGCACGCGCCGCCAGTCACCCGACGTCACGCGGATGGGGCCGCAGCGTGGGCACGAACCCTCGACGGCGACGCTGACGCTGCCATCAGCGAGGAGGCGCGGGCGGGAGAAAGTGTCGCCCCTGCCACAGAGGCAATAGAGTTCCCGCAGGCCATTCGCGCGCCAGTTCGGGTAGCCCGCGATCAGCATCACCCCCGCTTCTAGCTGCTGGCGATGGCGCTTCGTCTCCTCTCGGTCCTCTTCACGGCTCACGCGATGCGTGTTCTCGATGAATCCGAGCTTGCGATGCGCGCGACGGATGCGCGGGGCGGAGAATGCGCCGTCCATTGTCGAGACTCCAATCACTGAAGGCTCCATGCGCTTGCGGATGCGCGGCATGTCCTCTCTGAAGATGTCAAGGACGCACTCGATCTCGGGGTCGTGGATGCGGACAGTGCGGCAGGCTATGGGGAGGGCTTGGGCGGTGTGGCCGGTGACGGTCATCATCCCGTGGCCGCGCTTGCTCTCGGGGGCGCCGTCCCTCGTCATGCTGCCTCCCTCCCAGCCCTTGAGGCGGGACACAAGCCTTCCGTCCTCATCACGGATGGGGTTGCCGTCTTCGTCCTTGACGACGCCGGGCTTGTAGATGACCTTGTGCGAGGAGCCATCGAAGCCGATGACTCGCAGCTCCTCGCGGAACTCGGGGAACTTGGCGGCGTGCTCCTCCACGAGCCGTATGAAGCACTCCGCATACAGATCGGCGCGCTCGGCCTCCGGGAAGCGGCTCGTGCGATGCCGGGAGATCGTCGCCTCGCTAGGGACGCCATCGAGTCGGCGGCGGTGCTCGTACTTCACGCGCCGGTTCGGCACATGGTCGCGGGGATGGTCGAAGCCGAGCGTCACGCGGGCCGAGCTTCCCTCGTCGCTTGCCAGTTGAGCGCGCGCAGCCTTGTAGGTGCGCTTGCCGATGAGCCGCTGGTAGAGGAGGGCGCGCTCGCACTCCTCGGCTGAGTACGCTCGGCGCGAGTCCGCCGCCGCGTCCAGCTCCCGGCAGCGCTCGCCGACCGTGCTCTGCCAGGCGTCGGAGTTGATGACCAGCATCACGCGCTCGCCGTCGTCCAAGTGCCGTAGCTGCTCGTGGAGCTTGGCGTACAGGAGTTCCACGTCGCCACGCTCGGGTGGCTTGGGCAGCTTGCCGTAGCGGGTCCGGCGCTTCTTCGCTGACCAGCACTCCCAGGCCCGTTGCTCGCGGCTTGCCCCTCCGGCGCTGGCTTTCTGGCGACTCACTTCCCCTTAATAGGGGCCCTTGATATCCCGACCGGGCGGGTGAGTTGAGGGACACGGGCAGCCCTGAGCAAAGCTCCGCAAGTGAGGGCAAATCACCTGCAAGTTCTCGTGCCCTAGGCCCGCGCAGGCATTCCCTACCCTGCGCAAGATCGCGCGTCATCATGCGCGTACCCGCCCTCAGCGAAGCGAAAAGCCAGTCCCGTCGGAGGCTGCCGTGGCAGGGTCAGACCATGCAGGGCAAGGCTCATCCGGCCTGTGCGCAGGCGGCTCCATCATCGCCCTTGGCTAGCCTCGGGTGGCACCTCTTCGGCGTGCTGGACAGGCGCCTCCCGAAGGTCAGCGATGACGTGATACTCACCCTTGCTGTCACTTCCTCCCTCTTGTTAATCGCTCTCGATGTCGTGGGAGCGCTCCCCGGCTGGAGTGTGTGGGCCTACACTGGCGCCCTCCTCGCCGTCAGCTTCACCCTCCTCACCAGGAACACGCTTTGCCTCATCCGCGCGGAGAAAACTCAGAAGCGCGAATGCGATCACGCCTACGAGCGCGACGAACGCTAGGGCTGCTTGAGCGTGGTGCTTATCCCTATAGGCGCCGACATCGTGGTAAATGCTGATGGCCGCCCCGACGAGGAGTGAGATCGCTCCGAAGCTGGTCGTCCGCTTGGTCCATCTCTCCGTCATCCCGGCCTTCATGAGGCCAAACAGCGTCAGCGCGGAGCCGAGAAAGAGGAAGATGTCTCCCCAGAACGTCGCCGCTGAGACTGACGCGAGGGCCATCCCTGCCCGGTTCGCCGACTGGGGGCGATGCCCTCCCCGGCTACGGCCCACTCGGAGCACTGGCGAGGGTCCGGGTACTACCCCTTGCCAGTCACCTCATCGTCATCCGAGGGAGGGTCATCCACCCAATCCTCGAAGACCGAGAGGGCAGAGAAGCCGTACCCTTGCACGCCCGAGCCCAGGCAGTCAGGGCACCCGATGAGGTGGATGAGTCCGATGCGCTGCCGCCCATTGACGCATGACGGACACGGGATGATGCTCCCATCCTCCGGCGGCGGGGTCTTGCCGAACTCCTTGGAGGGATAAGCGAAGCCCACGGCTACCGGCTCCGATCCCCGCGCTCGTCGCCTCCGTGCCGAACAGAGGCCACGCGGTAGGCGCTGGCGGCTGCGGCATGGAGCGCGTCATCTATGCGCCGATCCTCAGCCTCGTGGGCGAGGACTGAGACAGGCACGCCGAGGGCTTCCGCCAGGTCCGAGACCTTGTCCCAGGTCGGATTCCTGACGCCGCGCTCGATGCCGGAGAGGTAGGTGGGGTGCATCCCCGCCTCGCCAGCCAGGGCCTCGATGCTCAAGCGGAGCCGGGAGCGCCGCGCCCGAATGATTGCTCCCAGCTCGGCGCCTGACGTGCGCCAGAAGACGCTCGGGGGCGGGAGGGAGACGGAGACCTCCAGATCGGAGAGTGAGACGGCGCGCGCCATCATTTCACTTCCCGCGCTTCAGCGGCGATCACAAGCTGATCGATAGTGGTGCCGAGAGCTTCCGCGATGTCGAACAGAGTCGAGAGCCTGGGGTTCCCACGCCCCCGCTCGATCACGGAGAGATGTCCCGAGGATATTCCGGCCTCGCGGGCCAGGGCCTTGACAGAGAGGCGTCGAGCATGGCGTCGATGGCGGATCGCCTGCCCGAGGGCAGCCAACTCCGGGCCTCGCTCATCCATCCCCTCCTGGGACGCGGTACCTTCGGTTGGCACGTCGGCTCCTTCCTCTCACTGGGTGATCAAAAGCGGCCGACAAGCTAGGGTCGAACATCCGTCCGACCGGAGAGCGATCACTTGAGGCGCATCGAGCTCGTCCTCGCGCCTCGGGGTGAGCGGGGTGAGCGCCGATCCTGTCCCCGGTCGCCCTTATGGGCACCCCTATCGTCGCGCCGTGAAGCGCCTGCCCACCCCGGAGGAGGCCAGCGCGCCTGCCCCAGGCGAACGGCTCCTCCACGCCCTCGGCCAGCTCCACCGGCGCTGGCACGCTGGCACAGGCCGGACGCCCCCGCACGAGGTCGATATCGAGGCCCTGGCACGGACGCTCGGGGTATGGGCAGTGGTGGAGTTCGTCCTAGACGACGATGGCGAGCAACGCCTCCACTTCCCCGATGAGATCTTGATCATCGACCATCGCCACAGCTTCCCGTGGCAACTGATGGGCACCTGGGAGTGGGCGCGTGGGCAAGAGGTCGGGGAGTTCTGGCGGTACCTCGACTGATGAGCGCAGCGACCGGAGCCGACGCCCTCCTCGTCCTCTACGAGGCCCTAGCCCCGGAAGAACAAGACGCGGCCTACGAGCGGATCTGCGAGGCCCATCTGCGCCAGCTCTCAACAGATGATGTCGAGCTTGAGAAGTACGTCCGTTCGCTCCGACGAGTCGCGGGTGCGCTCGGCCACGTGCCCGGCACGAGCGACTACCGGAGAATCGCCAAGCAGCTACGCAAAGAGGGCGAGGACATCGAGTCATTTCCTCGCCTCTACAACTTCTTCGGCTGCTCCTGGTCCCGAGCCAAGGAAGCGCTCGAACTATCCGGGGAGACAACCACTCGGGCGGTCGAAGCCCGGTTCCGGCGTCGTCAGCTCGGCAAGATCGGGCAGTACCCCGACGAGGTGCTACGCGACTGCCTCACCCGCGCTGTCGAGCACTATGGTCGCCCGCCAACGACGGCTGAGTACGGCTGGTGGCGCGAGCAGCAGATGGCGCTCGCGCGCTCGCAAGGCAATCCCTACCCACACGTCCCGACCGACGCTCCATTCCGACAGCGCTGGCGCACCTGGGAGGCGGCGCTTCTCTATCACGGCTACACACCCACGGAGGTCGCTCGGCGGCTAGAGCACCGAGACGAAATCTGCGGGCGCCTAGCCGAGCCGTACTTGCCCGATGGTCTTCCTGTGGCTGAGCTAACTCAAAAGCTGCCTGCAAACAAGGCCCTCCCGCTGAGCCACGCTGAGATCGAGAGCGTGCGAGAGACCTATGACGGGTTCTCGAAGCGTACGCGCCACGTGCTCACGGTTCGCCTCGGCCTCGGCGTCCCTCAGCAGACCTGCCGCAGAGCAGCCGAACCGCTCAAGCTGCACCAGACGCGCGTCAAGCAATTGCAGGCTTACGCCCTCGACGCCCTCGCGCTTGCCGTCGAGGGCCGCAAGACGGAACGCTCGGGCCTACGCGCGGCGATCATCGAGAGTCTGTCGCTGATGACCGGAGACGGACAGTAATGATGCCTCTCGCCCGCACCAAGATCTGACCGATAGAGATGGATGGCTTGCTCAAGGGCGGCGGGCTCGCCTAGCCCAGGGCTAGCCCTGATTGCCCGTCTCCAGTTCTTTGATGATGTTGTCTAGACACCCGACCTGCTCCGTGAGAATGACGGGGGCAAGATTTGGGTTGGCGAGGCCGAGATGATGACCAGGAATCGCTGGAACAGCCTCCGTCTCATCTAGCCATCGCTTCGCAGCCTCCGGCTTTCCTTCCGTAGTAAGCAACTTGTAGATGTCATCGTGCCAATCACGGGCGAGCGCAAGCATCGCTGGGTCTGAGCCAGTCAAGAACGGAGCAACACCACTATTTGCCTGCTGCACGAACCCCTGCCCGCGCTTCAAGGCGAGCTTCAATCGGTCTATCAACGAGAGCCCAGCGGCCTCAACACCCGGTTGTGCTCGTAGAGCGGCCTCGCGCCCCACGCGGTAGGTGCCCTCAAAAAAGATGGCGGACACAAGGACTACGAGGACTCCTGCGACGAACCACGCCGGACGATGCACGAGAACACCCGCGACGGTAACTCCCGCGACTATGAGGAGGAGTCCTGCCGCAAACACGATATGGCCCAGGATTCCGTGACCCCATCGCAGCCCCTCGCTCACGGCGCGTCCCAAGAATGCCCAGCGCTCACGCACGCCAGCAGCCTACGTCGAGCCGCTGTCGGCTCGTGCCACCCCTATCACGCCCCGATAAGCCTTTTCCAGTTTTCCGCCCGTCTTTTCGGGCCTCGTGACAGGCCACCGTTCTTCAGCAGACCTCCTCAAGACCGCTCATTTTTGGCTCTAGGAGTTGAAATCAGAGGCCCTTTGAGAGTTGAAATTGACCCCTCAGGGCATGAGCCGGTGCGGGCCGCGATACAGGAACGTCACCTCGCGCACGTTGTCCTGCCCCAGCAGCTGCATCAGCAGTCGCGTCAAGCCGAAGCCGAAGCCGCCGTGGGGCGGGGCGCCGTAGCGGAAGAAGTCGAGGTAGTAGGAGATCGGACCGGGGTCAACCTGCTTGTCTGCCGCCTGGGCGAGCAGGACGTCGTGGCGGTGCTCGCGCTGGGCGCCGGTCGTGAGCTCCAGGCCCCGCCACAGGAGGTCGAAGCTGCGCGTCAGAGTCGGATCGTCGGGGTGGCGCATGTGGTAGAAGGGCCGCACCGTCGAGGGGTAGTCGGTGACGAACGCGAACTCGTGGCCGTGCTGCGCCGCGACGAGCGCCGACAGCGCCCGCTCGCTCGGGGGGTCGAGATCGTGGTCGGGGCCGGGGACGGACTCGTGGCCCGAGTCGCGCAACATCTCCTTCGCGTCCGCGAGCGAGATCCGCGGAAACGGCACACTCGGAACCAAGACCTCGGCGCCGAACGTCCGCGCGATCTCCTCGCCGTGCGCGGCCTTGACGACCCCGAGCACATGCGCGAGCCAGCGCTCCTCAAACGCCATCACGTCCTCGTGTGAGTCGATCCACGCGATCTCCACGTCCACGCTCGTGAACTCCGTGTCGTGGCGAGAGGTGAACGACGGGTTGGCGCGGAACACCGGACCGATCTCAAACACGCGTTCGAACCCCCCGGCGATCGCCATCTGCTTGTAGAACTGCGGCGACTGCGCGAGGTAGGCGGTCGTCTCGAAATACTCGACCTTGAACAGCTCGGCGCCGGACTCGCTGGCGGAGCCCATCAGCTTGGGGGTGTGGATCTCCACGAACCGCTCCGCGCGCCAGAACTCGCGCATGGCGTGCTCGATCGTGCTCTGCACCTCGAATATCAGCCGCCGGTCGGGGCGGCGCAGATCGAGATAGCGCCAGTCGATGCGCTTATCCAGAGCGGAGTCGGGCGCGATCGGCAGCTCGGGCTCCGCCGGCGAATCCACGTGCAGCGCCTCCAACTGCAGCTCCAACCCACCGAGGTTCACGCGCTCATCCGCGACGACGCTGCCGGTGACCGTCACCGCCGACTCGGGCGTAAGCGCAGACACGGCCTCGTTCAGATCGCTTGGCGGATCGTCCTTGCCGAGCACGACCTGCACCGCGCCGGCCTCATCGCGAACGACGACGAACTGCACCCGCTTCTGGTCGCGGATCGCGTGCACCCAACCGCGCACGCTTGCGCGGGCGCCAATCTTCGCGGGTAGATCCGTTGTCAGCGTGCGGTCCACGACGAGGACCCTACCTATGCCAGCTCGACCTCGACGGCATGCTCGTCTGACTCGATGGGCTCGAGCTGCTCGATCGCGCCAGCCCCCAGCAGATCACCGAGGCCCAACCGCAGAGCGGACAGCCGCGCGGGGGTGTCATACACGCGCACCAGGCGCACAGGCGCGCGCATCGGACGCTGCGCTTCGGACTTGGCCTTGCGCACCTCGCCCAGCACCTCGGCGGCGACCGTGAGCGCCTCGTCCTCAGCGCCCGCCGGCTCACCCCCGCCGTCGGCGTCCAACTCCGCGCGCAGCTCGGCGGCATCGGGCCATGGCGCCAGGTGGATCGAACCGGACTGCCACCACGACCACACCTCCTCGCACACGAACGGCAAAAACGGCGCGAACAGGCGCTGGAACACGGAGACCGATAGACGCAGCGCGCGGCTGACCGAGGCCGCGCCCTCAGGATCTCCGGCGGAGTCATAGCGCCGCCCCTTGACGAGCTCTAGGTAGTAGTCGCAGAACCACCAGAACCGCTCCTCGGTGTGTTGCAGCGCACGCGCGTAGTCGTAGGACTCAAACGACGCCGTCGCGTCCTCCACGACCGTGGCCAGGCGCGCGATCAGCGCACGGTCCAGCGAGCTAGTGAGCTCCTGACCCTGGGGCGGTAGGTCGGCGAGCGCGAACTTGGACGCGTTCAGGAGCTTTACCGCCAGGCGCCGGCCGACCTTCATCTGCTGGGCGTCAAACGCGGTGTCGGTGCCCGGGCGGCCGTTGGCGGCCCAGTAGCGCACGGAGTCGGCGCCGTGCTCCTGGAGCAGGTGCATCGGCGTGACGACGTTGCCCTTGGACTTGGACATCTTCTTGCGGTCGGGGTCGAGCACCCAGCCCGACAGCGCGGCCACGCGCCACGGCAGCTCCTCCGCGTCCAGATGCGAGCGCAGAATCGTCGTGAACAGCCACGTCCTGATGATGTCGTGGGCCTGGGGGCGCATGTCCATCGGGAACACCCGCCCGAACAGATCCTCGTCCTCACCGGCCATGCCGGCGATCTGGGGCGTCAGCGAGGACGTCGCCCACGTATCCATCACGTCGGGGTCGCCGGCGAACCCTCCGGGCCGCCCGCGCTGCTCCGGAGCGTATCCGTCGGGCACGTCCGTGGAAGGGTCGACCGGCAGCCGCTCGGCCGCGGGGACGAGCGGGCGCGCGTGGATGATCGTGCCCCCCTCGTCGATCTCGTACCACAGCGGGAACGGCACCCCGAAGAAGCGCTGGCGGCTGACGCACCAGTCGCCGGTCAGGCCGTTCACCCAGTCCTCGTAGCGCGCGCGCATGTATGGCGGATGCCACTGAAGCTCGCGTCCGCGGGCGAGCAGCTCCTCGCGATGCTCCACGGTCTTGAAGAACCACTGGCGACTGGTGACGATCTCGATGGGACGCTCGCCCTTCTCGAAGAACTTGACGGCGCGCGTGACGGGCTCGGGCTCGCCGATCAGCTCGCCCGACTCGCCCAGCAGCTCGACGATGCGCCGGCGCGCCTGGTTGACGCTGCGCCCGCGCAGCTCCTCGTAGTTGGAGCGCGCCCGCGCGACGTCCACGGACTCCCAGCCGGGCTCCCCCCACGGCACGTCCACCAGACGCCCATCCTCGCCCAGCACCGCACGGACGGGCAGGCTCAGCTCACGCCACCACGTCACGTCGGTGAGGTCGCCGAACGTGCACACCATCACCAGGCCCGTGCCCTTGTCCGGCTCGACCAGCGGATGCGCGAGCACCGGCACGCGCGTCCCAAACAGCGGCGTCAGCGCCTCCCCGCCAACCAACCCCTTCCAGCGGGCGTCCTGCGGATGGGCGAGCAGCGCCACGCACGCGGGGATCAGCTCGGGGCGGGTCGTCTCGATCAGTATGTCTCTGACAGCGGCCACGGTGCCGCCATCTTCTGGTACCCGGCCGAAGCGCACCCGGTGCATCGCCCCGGGCCGCTCGCGGTCCTCCAGCTCGGCCTGCGCGACCGCCGTCCGGAAGTCGACGTCCCACAGCGTCGGCGCCTGCAGCTGGTAGGCCTCCCCGCGCGCGAGCAGATCCAGGAACGAGCGCTGCGAGATCCGCTGGGCGACCCGCCCGATCGTCGTGTACGTCATCGACCAGTCGACCGACAGGCCGAGCGTGCGCCACAGCGCCTCGAACGCCCGCTCATCGTCCTGCGTCAATGCCAGGCACAGCTCCACGAAGTTCGGCCGCGAGATCGACACCGGCTCCTTCGCCGAGGGCTCTACGGGCGGCGTGAACTGCGGGTCGTAGGCGACCGACGGGTCACAACGCACGCCATAATGGTTCTGCACGCGCCGCTCGGTCGGCAGACCGTTGTCGTCCCAGCCCATCGGGTAGAACACGACCTTGCCGCGCATCCGCCGATAGCGGGCGATCGCGTCGGTGTGGGTGTAAGAGAACACGTGCCCCACGTGCAGCGAGCCGCTGACCGTCGGCGGCGGCGTGTCGATCGCGAACACCCGCTCGCGCGGAGCCTCACGGTCGAAGCGGTAGACGCCGTCGCGTTCCCATACCGCGCTCCACTTCGCCTCCAGCCCGTCGAGCGACGGACGCTCCGGGACGTTCGGGACCGTCGGGCTAGCTTGCGTGTCCGGCTGCTGTGAGGGCAAGCCCGGGATCGTAGCCGAGCCGTTGCTCGCGCTCAGCTCGATGTGTCGGGCAGTAGACGCCGCGGACCTCGCCGTCGGGCAGGCCGTATGCGAGCCACTGCTCGCCGCGCCAGTCGAAGTTGAAGAAGTCCGCGCGCACGCCGCGAAGCTCCAGCTCCCTGCGCCACGCGGCGGCCACCCGGCGGGCGGGAGCCCGCGCCTGACAGCGATGGTCGTTGGTCGGCTGACGCGTCCATACGCACTGCACCGGCAACTCTTCGAGCTTCATGATCACTGCCCCTTTTGGACTGTTCATGTCGGTCTTTTCGGACGACACGCCCAGGGTGGATCGATTCTTCTAAGTATTTGGACGTTCGTTCTACCTAAACGCGGAATATTGGCGTTTGCAGGTAGATTCAGCGCTCGTGCACCCGGACAACGTTTGAGCTGCCCGTGGCGTACGGATAATCCGCTTCGCCTTCGCTTACCGCACGGAAGTGGTAGTCGACCGGGCCGGGAAACTTGAACGTGTATGCGTCGTGGTAGCGACCGTGGCGATTCGTGCGGACCACGTCGAACTCGATCCACGGCCCACCCGGCGAGCGCGCCTCGAGCACGACCTGCTTGCCGCCACGCGGGATCGGCCCGCCCAACAACGCGCCGGTGAAGTGGATCACGTGTCCGACGCTCGTCATGTGCGGGCTGACGCGCAGCCTCACGCCGGCCCGTACTACCAGGCCGAGCGTGCGCGTCGCCACCGGCAGCGCGTCGCCGACGTGGGCGCGATACGCGAGCCGGATCGTGCGCGAACTCGCGTTGCCCGGCACCCTGACCGTGAAGCGGCCATCGATCCCCGTACGCGGACACGCCATCGCGACGGACTCAGCGCCCTGATACGCGGGGGTTGCGGTGCAGTCGACCCTCGCGCCGGCGATCGGCGTACCGCCCGGGGCGGTGAGCCGGCCGGCGATCGTGTGCGCGTGGCCGTACGCACTCGTGACCCGTGCCTGCTTCGATCCGACCCAACCTGCCGTCAGCGTCGCCTGGGTGGAGGCGTTCGTCCCGTTCGGCCCTCCCACCGGCGGGGGGTTGGCGATTGTGATTGTGCGATCGAGCACGGGTGCGCTGTTGCCGGCCGCGTCGATCACACTCACGACCAGGTGGTGGGCACCGTTGCTTACGCGCGTCGTGTCGAACGGCACGTCCACGCTCACGCTTCCCCTGCACGGCTGCACGTACAGGAAGGCCGGTCGCCCGTCACTGGTGCCGCCAACGTCATGGCAGCGCCCGTTGTTGTCATCCACGACAGTGCTCTGCACGACCTGGCCGTCGACCGTGAACACCGCCTCATACACGCCCGAGCCCGGATCGCTCGCGTCGAACGCCACATCGCTCGTGCCTCGTACCGTGGGCGCGGTCGTTAGTTCGCCGGAGACGTTACTTGCGGTCGGGCCTACGGTCTGTTCGAGGGTTATGTCGGCCGCATACAGGTATATGGCAGATGCGTAGCCGTTTTCATCGCCTACAGTCTTCTTACATTCTTGTCCTGGGTCTACACCGCATGATGTGCTGATATCGAGATTGCTGAGTTTGGAGGTCGATACCAGGCGATTA
>Ga0307477_10001082_pt1 | contig 24283 bp, 26 predicted proteins | sample atmos_gasesECM2C_FD_203316 | JGI IMG/M metagenome (GOLD analysis project Ga0307477, IMG submission 203316) | Hardwood forest soil microbial communities from Morgan-Monroe State Forest, Indiana, United States - atmos_gasesECM2C_515 | ecosystem: Environmental > Terrestrial > Soil > Temperate...
GGGCCTCAAGTCCCCGCTCATGTGCCTGACCGCCGCGCGCTATGGCATCGCGTGGGGCGCCGTGGGCGCAGCGATGGCGTGCTATGACGAAGCGCTGCGCTACGCGAAGGCGCGCGTCATGTTCGATAAACCCATCGGCGGGTTTCAGCTGCAGCAGGCACGCCTGGTGGACATGCTCACCGAGATCACCAAAGCCCAGCTCCTGTGTCTGCGGCTCGGCCGGCTCAAGGACGCGGGCGCTATGTCGGCCGCACAGGTGTCCCTCGCGAAACGGAACAACGTCGACATGGCGACCGACGTCGCGCGCGAAGCGCGGCGGCTCCTCGGCGCGAACGGGATTCTGGCCGAGTACCAAGCCATGCGGCACCTCGCGAACCTCGAGTCGGTCTATACCTACGAAGGGACACACGACGTGCACACGCTCATCCTGGGGCAGGAGATCACGGGACTGAGCGCGTTCACGTGAGTACGACCACTCTTACCGCCAACGACATTGGCACGGAGTATCCATGACGCGGCTCATCTTAGCCTGCGCGTGCGCCACGGCGCTCGTCGCCTCGCGCGGCGCGGCGCAGGGCTCGTTCGAGGGCACGGTCACGCTGACCGTGACGCAACCGGGCGGGCAGACGCACCAGATGACCTACTACCAGCTCGGCAGTCGCGTGCGCCACGAGACCGAGGCCAATGGCGTCACCATGGCGACGATTGTCGATGGGTCGACCGGCGACGCGATGACGTTGATGCCGCAGCAGAAGCAGTACTTGGTCTTCAACCTGAAGACGATGGGCACGCAAATGGCGCGGCTCGGCCAAGGGATGTCGGGAACGGCGGGACCAATGCCCGACTTCTCCAAGGTCAAGGTCACCGCCACGGGGCAACGGGAGACCGTGGCGGGCATCGCGTGCACGCACTATCTGTTCGAGAGCACGGAGGTAGATACGCACGGCCAAGCGGACATTTGCGGGGCGAGCGGGATGGGCTTCTTGAGCGTCCCCGGCGGAGCCGGGCTTTCCAGCCTGGCCACGGCCAGCGCCTCCAATCCGCGGCTTGCGGAGCTCGCTCGCCAGGGCTTCTTCCCCCTCAAGATGACCATCACGGATCCGCATGGGCAGCAGACGGTCTGGCAGGTGACGCAGATCGACCGCACCCGCCCAGACGCCGCGCTGTTCGTGCCGCCGCCGGGGTATACGAAGTTCAGTCTCCCGACGATGCCGGGTGCGAAGCCGTAGCGAGGCCCGTGGGCTCGGGGCGTGATCGAAGCCCGCGGGCCAAGCCCGAAGGCGGCGATGCGCCGAGCCGATGCCCTCCTGAGCGGCGTTGACCCGGGAGGGCCGCCGTGAGGATCGCCGTCTGCATCAAGCGTGTCCCCGATAGCGAAACCCGCGTCAAGATTGCGGCCGACGGGAAATCGCTCGATGAGGGCGGGGTCAAGTTCGTCGTCAATCCCTACGACGAGTTCGCGGTGGAAGAGGCGCTCCGCCGCCGCGACGAGGGCGGAGCCGGCGAGGTGGTGGTGGTCGCCCTCGGTCCGCCCGCGGCGCAAGAGACGATCCGGACGGCGCTCGCCATGGGCGCGGACCGCGGGGTGCTGCTCGCAGTGGACCGCATCCCCGCGGACGCGCTCGTTGTCGCTCGCGCGCTCGCGGCAGAGCTCAAGGAGGGCGCCTACGATCTCATCTTGTGTGGGAAGATGGCGATCGACGACTACAACCAGCAGGTGGGGCCGATGGTCGCCCATTTGCTCGACGTGCCCTGCGTGACATCGGTCACGCGCCTCGAGTTCGCCGGGGGCAAGGGAACCGCGGAGCGGGAGATTGAGGGCGGGATCGAAGTGACGGAGTTTCCTCTTCCCGCTCTCATCACGACGGACAAGGGCCTGAACGAGCCGCGCTACCCCTCCCTTAAAGGCATCATGGCGGCGAAGAACAAGCCCCTCGCCGTGAAGCCCGTCCAGCTCGGCGGGGGCGGCATCGAAGTGCTGGCACTCGCGCCGCCTCCCGCGCGCCGGGAGGGACGGATCGTGGGGGAGGGCGCCGCGGCAATTCCCGAGCTGCTCCGGCTCTTGCGCGACGAGGCGAAAGTCCTATGAGCGCGGTGCTCGCCGTGCTTGAGCAGCGCGACGGCGTGCTTCGGCAAGTCTCGCACGAAGTTGTCACCGGAGCGCGGCGGCTGGCGGACCGAGACAGTGGTGCCGTGGAGGCGCTTCTCGTCGCTGCCGGCGCGGTGCGCGGCGCCGAGGAGCTCGGTCGCTTCGGGGCGGACACCGTGGTCACCGCGACGGGGATGGGGCTTGGGCACTACGCCCCCGAAGGCTATGCCGCCGCCGTCGCCGAGCGCGTCCGCGTTCGGCGTCCGGACGTCGTGGTGTTCGCGGCGACGGCGATGGGACGGGACCTTGCGCCCCGGGTCGCCGCGCAGCTCGGCGTGCCGCTCGCGGCCGACGTGACGGAGGTGGGAGTGGACGGGGGGGCGATTGTCGCGACGCGACCGGTGTATGCCGGCAAAGCGCTGCTCAAAGTGCGGGTCATGGCGCGGCCCGCCCTGCTGTCGCTGCGGCCGAACGTGTTCACGCCGGTCGAGCGCCCCCGGGCGGGAGCTCGAGAGACGGTTGCCGCCGCCGGCCCCCCCGGCGGAGGACGTGTTGTTGTGCGCGAGGTCAAGGCCGCGGCGGCGGGGGCACTCGACGTCGCGGAGGCGCCAATCGTTGTTTCGGGGGGACGGGGTCTCAAGGCGCCCGCCAATTTTGGGCTGCTCGAGGATCTCGCGCGCGCGTTCGGCAGCGGGGCGGCCGTGGGCGCGTCGCGCGCCGTCGTCGACGCGGGCTGGCGCCCGCACGCGGACCAGGTGGGCCAGACGGGCAAAACGGTTAGTCCCACTTTGTACGTCGCGGTCGGCATCTCTGGCGCGATACAACATCTTGCGGGCATGCGCACAGCGAAGGTCATCGTCGCCATCAATCGCGACCGGGACGCGCCGATCTTCAAAATCGCCGACTACGGCATTGTGGGTGACCTGTTCGAGATCGTGCCGCGGCTCACGGTGGAGGTTCGGAAGCTGCGTGGATAACGGAGGGGACAGCGGGACGAGGGGGAGGGAGGGGAGGGAGTGGTTCGTGCCGGCCCACTTCCAACCAGCCCTTCCGCTCGACCGCCTCCTTCTCAGGGCGGCCTCGCCTGGTGCCGGCGACCGCACCGACCTGGATGTGCTGATCGTCGGGGCGGGACCGGCGGGACTCGCGGCGGCGATCGAACTCGCGCGGCTGGCGCGCGCGGCGCACCGCGAGCTGCGCATCGGCGTGCTCGAGAAAGCCCAGGCCCTCGGCGAGCACTCGCTCTCCGGCGCCGTCGTGAATCCGCGGCCGTTTCGCGAGCTGTTTCCCCACCTGAACGATTCGGATTTTCCCTTTCGTGCGGCGGTCTCGGGGGAACGGGTCTGCTTGCTCACGACGCGGCGGGCCTGGACCTTGCCCACGCCGCCCACGATGCGCAACGCGGGGAACTACGTCGCGTCGCTGTGCGAGATCGTGCGGTGGCTGGGCGCTCAGGCCGAGGCGCTCGGTGTGACGGTGCTCACGGGATTCCCGGCGGCGGCGCTGCTCGTCGACGGCGAGCGCGTGGTGGGGGTCCGTACGGCCGCCGCGGGGCTCGACCGTGGCGGCCAGCCGCTCGCCACCTACGTGCCCCCGAACGACCTCGTCGCGCACGTCACGGCGCTCGCCGAGGGCACCCGCGGGCTCTTGTCGCAGGCCTACCTCGCATGGCAGCACATCTCGTCTGAGAACCCCCAGACGTTCGCCCTTGGCGTGAAAGAGATCTGGGAGACGAAACGGCCGCTCGCCACGATCGTGCACACCCTCGGCTGGCCGGTCCCAAGTGCCGCCTTCGGGGGAAGCTTTCTGTACCCGCTCGAACCCCGGCTCGTCGCGCTCGGGCTCGTCGTTGGACTCGACTATCGGGACAGTATGCTCGACGTGCACGGGCTACTGCAGCGCCTGAAACAGCACCGCGCCGTGCGCCGCTACCTCGACGGCGGGGAGTTGGTCGAGTGGGGCGCGAAGACCATTCCCGAGGGCGGCTATTATTCGTTGCCCGCGCGCCGCTCGGGCGATGGCATCGTGATCCTCGGTGACTCAGCGGGCTTCGTGGACGTGCCCTCCCTCAAGGGGGTGCATTACGCCATGCACTCCGGGATCTTGGCGGCGCGCGCGATGTTCCGAGCCCTCGCGGGCCCGGGACCCACCGCGGCAGCCCTCGCCGAGTACGACCGCCTCGTCAACAACTCCTACATCGTTCACGATCTCTACCGCACGCGGAACATGCGCCTCGCGTTCTCGCATGGCTTGTACGCAGGCGGCATCCAGGCGGCGCTGATGACGCTCACCGGTGGCCGTTTCCCGAGCAGACGAATCGCGATTCCTCCGGATGCAGCGGTTGCGCGGCGAGCGGGCCCGGCCCCCTCGTTCGTCCCCGATGGCAAGGTCACGTTCAGCAAGGCGGACGGCGTCTTCAAGTCGGGGAACACAACACGCGACACCATTCCGCCCCATCTCGTCGTCGCCGGCTCGGTCCCTCCCGACGTCGCCGCGTTCTATGCCCATCTCTGTCCGGCGGGTGTCTACGAGGCGGCCGAGGACGGGCTCCGGGTAAATGCGCCGAATTGCATCGACTGCAAGGCGACGGACGTGTTGGGGCCGCGCTGGACGCCCCGCGAGGGTGGGGCCGGGCCGCGCTACAGGCGGATGTAATGGCGCGCTGTGGCGTGGACGCAGCGGCTCCCGGCGCGCCGACTGCGCAGCCCCCACAGCACACCAGCCGAGCGCGTGTGACCAGCGCCCTTGGTCACGCGACAAGCGATTTCCCAACAGAGCCTTAGTCTCCGGTCGTCCCTGCGGAGCGCGACACCGCAACATGGTCCACTTCCTGCGTCGCTCGCTTGGCACGGCTCCTACATCGTGATCGGAGGCCAGGATGGGCGAGCGGAAAGCGCCGGAGTTTCGAGCGACAGCGTCTGAGCCTCCCGTCAAGGAACGCCGGGGCCAGTCGGACCGCCGTGAGGCACCGCGACGCCAGGGGGACGAGCCGCCACCGATCGAGCGGCGGCTGGGCTTCGACCGGCGCACGCTGCGCGAGCGGCGAGGCATGTGGAAGCGGGCCCCGGGCTTCGGTCCCGTCACGGGTTGGGCGACGCAATCGCTCCCCGCCACTCCGCCGCCGGACGCCGAGCTCCCCTTCGCTGCCCGCCTCCGCGAGCACGCGCGCCTCGAGTTTGCCGAGGCGGAGGCGGAGCGGCATTGGCATGCGTGCGCCCGTCACCGGCGGAACCTGGCCGAGCGGCTGGGGCGCGACGTCGGCGAGGAGGTCGCGCTGCTCGACTACTTCCAGAACATCAGCCCGCGGCTGACGCGGCCCACCATCATCGAGCGAGCCGCCCTTGCGGCCATCGAGCGCGACGCGCTCACTGATGGCCTGACGGGCCTCTTCAACCAGCGGTGCCTCGAGTCCACCCTCGCCCGAGAGTTGGCGCGCTGCCGCCGGCATCGGGTCGTGGTGTCGCTCGTCCTCCTCGACGTGGACGCCTTCAAGGCGGTGAACGAGCGGCTCGGGCACCGGGTGGGTGACGCGGCGCTGCAGGCGTTGGGCGGATTGATCTGTCGCGCGCAGCGCGCCGTCGACATCCCGTGCCGCTACGACGGCGACGCGTTCGGCGTCGTGTTGCCCGACACGGATCGCCGCGGCGCGGTGCTCGTGGCCGAGCGGATTAGCGCCGACGCGCAGCAGTATTTCGCCGAGCGCCCGGTCGCCGGGAGCACCCTCGCGCTCACGCTGAGTGCCGGGGTGGTAGCCTACGGGCCGAAATGCACCACGCTCGACGCCATGCTGCGGGCCGCGCAGGGCGCCCTGCTCGTGGCGCAGGAGGCCGGGGGAGGTGGCGTCGTCTGCGCCCGCTGATCCGCGAGGATCAGCTGCGCCCGGCGAGCCCCGTCATCTTGATCCCATCCACAATGAACTGGACCGCGATGGCGCAAAGCACCAGTCCCATCAGCCGCGTAAGGATGCGCATACCCGTCTGCCCGAGGCGTTGCTCGACCAGCGGGGCGGCGGCGAGGATGAGGTAGGAGGCGTAGGCGCTCAGCGCGATCGAGCCGTAGAGGGCGGCAGTGCTGACCGGCGCGTGCGCCCCGACGGCGAGCACCATCACCGTCGAGATCGCGCCTGGCCCCGCGAGCATCGGGACGCCGAGCGGGATGATCCCGACATCTTCCTTCTGCGTCGCCTCGGCCTGTTCGGCGGGGGTCTCGCGCTGCTGGCTGCGGCGTGCCTGCACCATCTCGAGGGCGTTCAGCCCGATCAGCACGCCGCCCGCAATCTTGAAGGCCCCGAGCGTAATCCCGAACAGGGTGAAGATGAGGCTGCCGCCCAAGGCGAACACCGTGAGCGTGACGCCGCAGGTCCAGGCGCCGCGCCGGGCCATCTGCCGCCGGGCCCGCGGCGTGTCGCGCGCGGTCATGGCGAGGAAGCTGGGAACGGCGGCGAAGGGATCCACGATGAACAGGACCGACGTGAAGATGAGGAGCAGCTCCTTGAGGAGCATCACAGGGCGACCTGCACCACCCGATCCTTTCCCGCACGCTTCGCCTCGTACATCGCTTTGTCGGCCCGCCGCAGGAGCTCATCCGGCCCGAGGGCGGCGCCGGGGGCCGACACGACGCCGATGCTCGCGGTGACCGAGGGTGTGCCGCGGAACACGGTGCGAATGCCGCCGGCGAGACGCGTCGCGGCTGCGTGAGCCACGGCCCCATCGGTCTCAGGCATCAGCACGGCGAACTCGTCGCCCCCCAAGCGCGCGACAATGTCGGATTGGCGCACCGCGCCCCGGGTCGCTTCGGCGACCAGGCGGAGCACCGCGTCCCCCGTTTGGTGACCGTGGCGGTCGTTGACGGTCTTGAAGTCGTCGAGATCGAGATACAGGAGTGCGAGCGGGCGGTTGTAACGCCGGTTGCGGTCGAGTTCCTGACTCAGCCGCTCGGCGAAGGCGCGCGGGTTGAGCGCGCCCGTGAGCTGGTCGTGGGCCGCGAGCCGCTCGAGTTGCGCCTGGGTGCGCCGCAGCTGGCCGAGGCCCGCCATGGCGACACCCACGACGACGAGGTACGCCACTTCGTTCGTGATCCGTGCCCCCTGAGCGGCCTCCGGCACCTGGACGACCCCCGTGGCGTAGCGCAATACGACGGTACCGATCGCGAAGCCCGCCCCCCAGCCGACCCCGTCATGCCACGTGACAAGCAGCACGGGAACGAGATAGAGGATCCCGAGGCGGACGTCGGACTGTGTGTGGGTGTTGAGCCACCACACGGCCGCGACCAGGAGGCCTTCGCCCCCGAGCCGAAGGGCGCGACGCACGGGCGGACCGACGGGGAGGCGCATCAAAACGGCGGGGCCGCGACGTGCTGCGGGTCGTCGAGGAGGAGCGCCTGGAGCGCCGAGCCCGCGGGGACCGCCTGGCGATCCTCGGGCACGATCAACAGAGCGTTGGCACGCGCCATCGACGTGAGGATGCCGGAACCCTGCGGCCCCGTCAAGCGCGCCGTCAGAACGCCATCCTCCCCGGGCGCTACGACCGCGCGCAGGAAATGCCGCAGCGGCGGCCCGAGGGCGATGGGCTCGGCGAGGCAGACGGTGACGCTCCGTCGGTACGGCAGCGTGTGGCCCAGCAGGCGCCGGATGGCCGGCCGCACGAACAGCTCGAAGGTGACCATGACGCTGACCGGATTGCCCGGAAGGCCGATCCAGACTCCGCCCGCGCGCGTGCCAACGGCCAGCGGCGCCCCCGGACGCATCCGGACGCGCCCTACTTTCATTTCGTAGCCGAGCTCCATCATCACGGCGCGCACGAGGTCGTGGTCTCCCACGCTCACCCCCGCGGTCGTGACGAGCAGGTCGGTGCCGGCGGCATCGACGAGGTGCTCCAGAAGGCTCTCCTTGGAGTCGCGGGCGAGCCCGAGGTCAACCGGGATCCCCCCCGCGCGGTGAATCATGCCCCTGACGGTATAGGAGTTGGAGGTCGCGACCTTGCGGCCGGCGAGGATCTCCGCCGCCTGATCGAGATCGGCGATCTCGTCGCCCGACCCCAGGAACGCCACGCGGGGCGGCGGGTGCACCAACGGGCGGGCGTGCGCGATGGATGCGAGGACACCAAGCTGCGCGGGGCCAAGGGGTACCCCGGTCGCGAGAACGACGTCGCCACGGCGAATGTCCTCGCCGCGATGCCGGATGTTGTGGCGCGCATCCCGGTCGTCGAGCACCGCCACGCGACCCTCGTCCAGGGTCGTCGTGTCCTCCTGACGGATGACGGTGTCGGCACCCGCGGGGAGCGGCGCCCCGGTGAAGATCCGGGTCGCCATGCCGGCGGCCACCGGTTGCTCGGGGAACCGGCCCGCCGCTACGGTCTCGGTGACCTGTAGCGTCGCGGGGCGATCGCGGGTCGCCCCCGCCACGTCGACGGCGCGCACGGCGTAGCCGTCCATCGCAGAATTGTCCCAGCTGGGCAGATCGATGGGACTCCGCACGTCTTCCGCCAGGACCAGGTCGAGCGTCTCCCTCAGCGGCCGGCGAATCGCAGGGAGAGGCGTGACCTGCTCGACGATGAGCCGCGCGGCTTCCGTCGGACTCAGCATCTCAGGGAGCGAGAATCTTGGCGCGGTCCCAGGCCAGGTTCGCGAGGGTGACGAGCCACGCTGTGTCGGTGAAGCGGAACACCGGAAACGGCGCGCGGTACCGTGGGTCGTCCGTCACCAAGGCGACCCAGTCCGCGGGGTCGTGGAGGGCGGGGTCGAATACCGGGTCCGGGCCACTGACGAGCCGATGCACCTCGATCTTCGGGAGGGGAGCCCGCTTGAATCCCTCCACGAGTACGATGTCCGCGCCCTCGAGATAGCGGCGGGCGAGCGCTACAGGATCAGCCTCCGCCGCGGTCCGCTCGAAAAGCACGCGCTCGCCCGGGGCTTCCATCAGCACGCGCTCCGCCTTGCCCTCATGCCAGTGCCGCCAGGTGTCCTTGCCCCGTTGGTCCATGTCGGCCGGGTGCGTGCCATGCTTGATCGTCATGACGCGGAACTTGCGGCGCGCGAGCTCGGCGGCGAGAGCGACGAGGAGGGTCGTCTTCCCCGCGTTCTTGCGGCCGATCACCGAGATCATCCGCGTCGCCGCCACAGCGCCTCCGCCCGCTCGAGGTCTTCCGGGCGGTTGACGTTGAAAAACAGGACCTCCGGGTCGCCGCAGAGGCGCACCCGCTCGAGGCGTAGTGTACCGACCTTCACATCCGGGTGGAAGCCGATGGCCTCGAATGCGCCTTGGCCGAGGCGTCGCTCGATGGCGGGCGCGCACGCTGGCCCGTACACGGCGCACAGCGGCTCCATCCCCCGGCGGCCGTCGCTCTCGGGCAGAAACGCGTCGCATCCCGGAAAGCCCGCCACGAGCGCTGCGAGGAGCTCGGTCGTCACGAAGGGCATGTCCCACGCGACGCACACGACGGCCTCGGGACCGGCGCGCACGGCGGTGTAGATACCTCCGAGGCTGCCACACCCGGGGCGGGCGTCCGGGATGGTGTGGAGGTCGGGTCGCCACGCGGGCGCCTGAGGGTCATTCGCCACGAGGAGGGGGAGAGCCCCGGTCGCGGCCGCCACGGCCGCTACGACCCGATCGAGGATCCGGAGGCCGCCCACTTCCAGGAGCCCTTTCGGGAGGCCACCGTAGCGCCGCGCGCCGCCGCCCGCGAGCACGGCGCCGCGCATCAGCCGGTGAGGTGTTGGTGCTCGACCATGAGGCAGCGGTCCATCACGCAGGGAATCCCCGCCGCCGTCGCGCGGGCGCAGGCTGCGGGGTCGCGCACGCCCACCTGGAGCCAGATCAGCTTGGGATGCAGCGCGATTGCCTCATCCACGACCGGCCCCACGAGCTCACTGCGGCGGAATACGTCGACGACGTCGATCGCCTCGGCCTGCGCGGCGGCGGTGAGGCTCGGGTAGCTGGGCTCGCCAAGAATCATCGGGTGGCCGGGGTTGACCGGGATGACACGGAAGCCCGCGCCCTGGAGATAGCGGGCCACCGCGTTGCTCGGCCGATCGCGGTTGGGCGACAAGCCGACGACGGCCACGGTCTTCGCGTCGTGGAGGAGGGCGCGCAGCGTCTCCTCGGTCACGTCTCGGGCCGATGGACGTGCGGCGCCCCACTCACGGCCCGGCCGATGAGAATCATCCCCGAGTGGCGGCCGATAGTGAGCGCAAGGGTCGAGGGCACGCTGGGGGTGGCGACATAGGCGACACCGGCGCGGGCGGCTTTGAACGCGAGTTCGGCCGAGATCCGGCCGGTCACAAGCAGCCCGCGGTCGCGGATCGGCCGACGCGCGAGCACGGCGGCGCCGATCACTTTGTCGACGGCGTTATGGCGCCCGATATCTTCCGCGTGGAACTCCAGGCCCACGTCGTCGGTAAGCGCGGCGGCGTGGATGCCGCCGGTCTCGTTGTAGCGTGCGCCCCGGGCGAACAGCTCCTTGAACAGGGCCCGCAGCCCCGGCGCGGGCGGAGGCTCGCGGCGCGCTGCCGCGCGCTGCAGTGTGTGCGGATCCGCGAGCATCGTGGAAACCGCGCCACACCCCGATGCCAGCACTGGTCGCCGGCGCTCACCCTTGACGAGCGCCACGCGCTCGGCCCGGACGTCGGCCCAGAAGCCGAGGTCGGTGGCGCAGGGCCGGAGCTTGAGGAGGTCGTCCAGGGTCTCGAGGTATCCCTCCCCATGCAGCCAGCCGGTGGCCAGCTCCTCCAGCTGGTCGGGCGTGCACATCCAGGTCACGGCCGGCTCGTGGTTCACCTCGAGCCAGACCGCCACCTCTTCCACGGCAGCGGACTCGGCGCTCATGCGACCTCGGCGCGAGCCCGGCGCCCTAGAGTTCGCCGAAGTACTCGGAGTAGATATGCGGTCCCTCCTGCACGCGCACCGCGTGCAGCACGACGGGAGGGGGAAGGCGCGCCGCGAGCCGGTCCCACACGAACACGGCGAGCGCTTCCCCGGTCGCCAACCGGCGGCCGTCGGCAAACTCGGGCACGGCGTCGTTAATATGCCGCCCGTCGAACCGCGCCGTGATCTCTACGGCAAGCAACGCGTCGAGCGCGACGAGGCTGATCACGCCGCCGTCCTCGGGCTGGAGCGGGCCCTTCACCGTGACCCGCACTTGGTAGCGGTGTCCGTGGTCGGCCGCCGCCTTCCCGAAGGCTAGCGCGTTTCGTTCGGGCGTCCAGTCGGCGCGCCGGATGCGGTGCGACGCGGTAAACTCGACGATGCGGGTGAGGTGACTGATGGGCATCGCTAGAACACGCGCACCGCGCTGGCTTTGAAGGCGAACACCGCGCCGCCGCCTGGGGAGAGGCCCAAGTCGCTGACCGCCTCTTCCGAGACCACGGCGACGAGGTCGACGCCCACATCCGCCGTCACGTGCACCGCGCCCGGACGCTCGCGGGCGAGACGAGTCACGCGGCCGGCGAACACGTTGCGCGCCGAGGACGGGACCCGCTCCTTGCTGACCACGATGTCGGTCGCGGGGATCGCGAGAATGGCCGGACCGGACCGCTCGGTCACAACCGCGATCGTGAGGGGCCCGACTCGGGCGTGCTTCAACGCGCCGACGGCGGCCTCAGGGAGCTCGACCCGAAAGAGGTTCTCGGGGGTCACGGGCGACAGCCGGCCCTCGGCAAGGGCCCGGATGTCGTCCCCCCAGCGATAGGCGTCCTCGAGTTGATGCGAGGCCAGGCAGATGGCGAAGGAGCGCCGCTGCCGCTCTTCCGCGAGGGCGTGATACAGCGCGTGCGCGGCCGCGCGGTCGGCGGCGCTGGCCGGCTCGTCGAGCAGCAAGATGTCCGGCTCGACCGCGAGGGCGCGCGCGACGGCGACGCGCTGGACCTCGCCGTCGGAGAGCTCATGACTGTGGCGCCCAAGGAGGCGCGTGAGGGCGAACCGCTCGGCGACTTCGGCGACCCGCTGGTTGACGGCCGAGCGTCGGACGCCTCGCACGCGGAGCCCGTAGCCGAGATTGTCCGACACCTTGCCCCGGAACAACACGGGTTGTTGCTCAACCAGGGTCACGTGACGCCGCGGCGCCCATGGGCCCTGCGGCCTCAGGTCGGAGACGGGGCGCCCGTCGAGTAGCACCTCACCCTCGCTCGGGCGCTCGAGCAACGCAAGGATCCGCAAGAGCGTGCTCTTGCCCGAGCCGTTGTGTCCGACAATCGCGATCTGCGCGCCGGCCGTGACCGAGAAGGTGTCCAGCTCGAGCACCACCCGGCCGTTGTAGCGGTGCCGGACCCCGCGGAGTTCAAGCACGCCCCCGACCCTGGAGAAGCTGAAGGCCGACGTTGACGACGAGGGCCAGCACCACGAGGATGATCCCGAGGGCGAGCGCGAGACCAAACTCCCCCTGCGAGGCGTAGAGCGCCACGGCCGTCGTCAGGGTGCGCGTGGATCCCCGGATGTTGCCCCCTACGATCATCGCCGCGCCCACCTCGGCCACCGTTTGCCCGAACGCCGCTGTGAGCACCGCGGCAAGCGCGAACCGCGCTTCACGCGCCACCGCCCACGCGGTGCGCCAGGCACCGGCGCCAAGGGTTTGGGCGGTGCGCCGAATCCGGGGGTCGACCCCCTGCACGGCGGCCGCCGAAAGCGCGGCGGCCACGGGGAAGGCGAGGAAGACGTCTCCGATGACGATCGCAGGCCAGGTGTAGAGCAGCCGGAGACTCCCGAGGGGCCCGCGCCGCGAGAGCAGTCCGTAGAGCAGCAGGCCCACCACGACCGTCGGGAAGGCGAGCGCCGTGTTCACCACCGTCAGGGCTGCCCGGCGGCCCCAGAACGGCCGCGACGCCAGCGCGAACCCCGCCGGAATTCCGGCGGCGCAGGCAAGCGCCGTGGCGATTAACGCGACTTTGGTGGTGAGCAGGGCGATGCCATACACCTCGGCGTCGCCCGAGAACAGAAGCGCGAAGGCGCGGCGGAACCCGTCCGCTAGAAAGTCCATCCCACGCCGAGGCTGAGCCAGGGATGCGCCGTCCATTGGGCGAGCGACTGGCTCACCGGGATCACGCTCGTGCACCCGCTCGTGCACAAGGTCGGCGCCACGTGGTATTCGAGGGGGTAGCTCAGCCGCCACAAGACCAGCTTCGCGCCGGCGCGCAGGGTGAGCCGCGGCGCCACATACCAGCGCAGCCCGAGCTCCGGCTCGAGGGTCGCCTTGGTCCCGAATGTGTACTGGCTCGTATCCCCCGGTGCCCGGCCGCTGTAGGCCAGTCCCCCCGAAAACCCGAACGAGGGGATGAGCCCGTGCCAGCTCTTGCCGCCGGTCAGGAACACCTGCATCCCGAGGTCGGCCACCACGATGCTCGTGTTCGCCGGGCCTGTAGTGCGCGTGCTCGAGTCCTTCGTGGGATCGATCACGTAGCGCGACGTCAGGCCGTCCGCCAAGCCGATCGTCACCGCGAGTACACCGCCGAGCGCCTTAGAGTACCGCACGCCGAAGATGTCGCCGTCGGAGGGCCCCACGCCGACCACGCCACGCGAGCCGCTGAGATAGCCCCCAGTGAACTCGATCGCGCTCCCCACCCTGACGTCATGATAGGGCGAGTGATCCGGGGGGTGGCCGACTTGCGCGGCCAGGCGGCCCCAGAAACCGCTCGCGAGCAGGACAAGCACGCCGCGCGTCGCCATCGCCGCACGGGCCCTCCACGCGAGACCGCCCGCACGGATCCCTTGACCGCTCACCCGTCCACCTTTCGTAAGTCGTGTCCCGTCATCTCTCGAGGCGGCTCGAGCCCCAGCATCCCGAGCACCGTGGGCCCCACGTCACACAGCGCGCCCCCGTGGCGCAGCGGCCCGCGAAGGTCCTCGCTCACGATGACTAACGGCACCGGGTTCGTCGTGTGCGCGGTGTGCGGGCCGTCCGTGGCGGGATCGATCATGAGCTCGCAGTTACCGTGATCCGCCGTGATGACCACGCGAGCGCCCTTGGTTTGGACGGCCTTGAGCACCCGTGCGAGGCAGCGATCGACCGTTTCCACCGCTTTGACCGCGGCGCGCAGGACCCCGGAGTGACCCACCATGTCCCCGTTGGCATAGTTGCACAGAATGAAGTCGTGATCTCCCGCCGCGATAGCCTGGCAGAGCACATCCGTGACGCCCGCGGCGCTCATCTCCGGCATCAAGTCGTACGTGGCGACATGGGGCGACGGCACGAGCACACGCTCCTCGCCGGGGTAGGGCGTCTCCACGCCGCCGTTGAAGAAGTAGGTCACGTGGGCGTACTTCTCCGTCTCGGCCGTCCGGAACATAGTCATGCCGTGCGCCGATAGCACCTCGGCGACGATGTGCGACAACACGACCGGCGTGAAGGCGCTCGGAAAAGGAAAGGTTTCGTCGTACCGAGTCATGGTAACCACGCGCACGCGCGGCCGCACCCCGGTCTCGAAGTCGTCGAAGCCCTCGACGGCGAGGGCGCGCACCATCTGACGCATGCGGTCGGCGCGAAAGTTGACGCAGAAGACACCGTCTCCGCTCCGGATTCGAGGCGTCCCGGCGATCACTCGGGGGCGAACAAATTCGTCGGTTTCCCCCGCTTCGTACGCCTGGCGCACCGCGGTCAGGGGATCGGGGGCGAGCATGCCGCGACCGTGCACCATCGCGTCGTAGGCAACCTTAGTACGCTCCCAGCGCTTGTCGCGGTCCATGGCGTAGTACCGTCCGACGACCGTCGCGACTTCCCCGCGACGCCGTTCGTCCGCTCCCGGGGTGCCGAGGGTCTCGACCAGCTGCTCCATGAACTCGAGACCCGATTGGGGCGGGGTATCCCGGCCGTCGAGCCACGCGTGGATGGCGACCGGAACGTCAAAGCGTCGCCCCAGCTCGACCGCGGCGGCGAGGTGGGTATCGACGGCGTGCACTCCTCCGGTGCCGATGAGACCCAGGAGGTGCAGGGTGCCCCCGGTGCGCTGCAACTCGCGGCACAAATCGACGAGCGCTGGGAGCTGAAAGAACGCGCCGGTCTCGATCGTGCGAGAGATCCGTACGATCTCCTGGGGCACGACGCGTCCCGCGCCGAGATTCAAGTGGCCGACTTCGCTGTTCCCGATCAGACCTTCCGGCAGGCCCACGGCTAGGCCCGACGCCGCGAGCAGGGTGCGCGGCGCGCGTGCCCACAGGCCGTGCCACGTCGGCGTCTCACCGAGCTCGATGGCATTGCCATCGCGACCCGGACGGAAGCCCCAGCCGTCGAGGACGATGAGGACGACCGGGGTGCGCTGCCCGCGCGGCTTCGCCATATTGAGGGGGATGCAATCTAGCCAAGCCCTTCGTGCTCTTCCAGTTGCTGTGTGCCTCCTGGTCCCGCTCGTCCCCGGTGCCCCCCGCGCTGTCGCCGCCCAAGCCCACGTTCGGATCGTGGCGGACGGGGACTGGTTCTATCAGCAGCCGGCGGGCAAGCGACTCGCGCGCCTGCCCGGGGGCACGGAGCTCGTGGGCGGCGAGCTGCAAGGCGACTGGCAGGCCGTGACGCTCGACGGCTGGATCTTCCTGGCGTCGGTGGGTCCCGCGGGGCGGCCGGGGTTCGATCTCGCGGTGACGCGGGCGCCCGAGGAGAACTTGCGCGCGGCGGCCGCGGGCCCGCTCATCACCCAGCTCCCTCAGGGGTTCCTGTTAACGAAGGTCGGCGACGATCACCGCTGGGTGCACGTCCAGCGTGGGGGGTGGATGCGGCGCGCCGCGCTCGAGCCGGCGGCCGAGGTGGCGAGCGCGCGGAGCGCTCCCCCGGATACCGCGGTGTCGCGCTCCGTGCCGAGCCCCCCCGATTCGGGGCCCCCGGCTCCGGCGCCTCAGGACTCTTCGCGCGCCCAGGCCGCGCGGCGCACCGCGGTCTACCGCGCGCCCGACGGCCCCGAGGCGGGCCTGCTCGCCCCCTCAACTCCGATGCGGGTGCTGTCGCGGTCGGGGGAATGGACCCGGGTGCAATTCGAGGGATGGGTGAAGACGGCGGACGTCACGACGGCGCCACCCGGGGTCCTGCTCGGCGTGAGCGCCGCGGAGTTGCGGACGGATCCCGAGCGCTACATCGGACAGATGCTGCGCTGGACTCTCCAGTTCATCGCGGTCGAAACGGGTGACGAGTTGCGCCCCGAGATTCCAGCGGGCGCGACGTATTTGCTCGCGCGAGGACCTGTTCCCGAGCGCGGGTTTGTTTATGTCCTCGTCCCCGACGGGAAGCGTCAGCTGGTGCAAGCGCTCTCCCCCCTTGCGGTCGTGCAAGTCACGGCCCGGGTCCGGGCGGGCCGGAGCCGCTACCTGGGCAATCCGGTCGTGGAGCTCGAGTCACTCGACGTGGAGTCGCAGCCATGAACGAGATTCTGCTTGAGCGGCTCCGGCGCAAGCTGGAGGCGCTCCCCGACGAGAAGGCCTATCAGGTGCTGGACTATATCGAGTTTCTCGAGTCGAGGTACGCCGAGCGGCCCGCCGGGGCCCCGGCGTTCCAGCGGGTTGCCGAGACCCTCGAGGACACGATGCGCGCGGGGCGGGTGCCGCTCACCATGATCGCGGGCACGATGGAGGCGGTCGCGAAGGCGGGGAAATTCCTCGAGCGTGTGGCAGCTGCTGGCAAGGCGGCCGTCGAGGAGGCGACCCACAAGCCCGCCGAGCCGCCGCCCGTTGAGGAACAGCCCCCCCGCACGTAACTTGCGCTATGGGAACCTTCCGCCCCGGCGTGGCTCTCACATTCGACGACGTCCTGCTCGTGCCGCGTCACTCGAGCGTGCATCCCCGCAACGTCGACGTCCGCAGTCGCTTCACCCGCAAGATCCCCCTGAACATCCCCGTCGTCTCCGCCGCCATGGACACCGTGACCGAGGCGGACATGGCGATCGCCATGGCGCGCGAGGGCGGCCTCGGCGTCCTACACAAGAACATGCCGATTGACCGGCAAGCAGCGGAGGTGGACCGGGTCAAGCGCAGTGAATCGGGGATGATCCTGCACCCAATCACGCTCGGCCCCGACCGCCCGCTGCGCGAAGCCCAGCAGCTGATGGCGCGATTCCGCATCTCCGGTGTCCCCATCGTGGACGGGGCGGGGAAACTGATCGGGATCATTACGAACCGCGACCTGCAATTCGAGCGCGAGCTCGACCGCCCCATTCGTGACGCGATGACCAAAGAGCCGCTCGTCACCGCGCCGGTCGGTACGACGCTCGAGGAAGCGGAACGCATCCTCGGGCGCCACCGGATCGAGAAGCTGCCCGTGGTAGACGAGCGGGGCGTGCTCCGGGGCCTCATCACTGTGAAAGACATCTTCAAGCGCCGGCTCCACCCCAATGCGAACAAGGACGAGCACGGCCGCCTGCGAGTCGCCGCCGCGGTGGGAGGGAACAAGGAAGCCCTGGCGCGCGCACGCGCGCTCCTCGACGCCGGGTGCGACGTGGTCGTGGTGGATTCCGCCCATGGGCATTCGGCGGGTGTGCTGGAGACGGTCGCGTGCCTCCGCGAAGCGTTCCCGGACGCGCAACTGGTGGCGGGCAACGTCGCGACGGCGGCGGGTGCGAGGGCGCTCGTGGAGCGAGGCGTCGACGCCGTGAAGGTCGGTGTCGGGCCGGGGTCGATCTGCACTACGCGTGTGGTGACCGGCGTCGGTGTCCCCCAAATCACGGCGATCGTTGATGCCGTGGCTGGTGCCGGGGAGGTCCCGGTCGTGGCGGACGGAGGCATCAAGTACTCGGGGGATCTGGTGAAGGCGCTCGCCGCGGGGGCGTCAAGCGTGATGATGGGTTCGATGCTGGCCGGCACGGAAGAGAGCCCGGGCGAATCGTTCCTCTTGGAAGGGCGCCGCTTCAAGGTGATCCGTGGTATGGGGTCCTTGGGCGCCATGGAGGAGGGGTCGGGCGACCGCTACTTCCAAGAGGGTGAGGTGTCTCCGACCAAGCTCGTGCCCGAGGGGATCGAGGCGCGCGTGCCGTACAAGGGTCCCGTCGCGGATGTGATCTTCCAGCTCGTGGGGGGACTGCGCAGCGGCATGGGCTATTGCGGCGTCTGCGATGCGCAGGCGCTCCGCAGCGAGACCGAGTTCATCCATATCACGTCGGCGGGTCTGCGCGAGTCGCACCCGCACGATGTCGTCATCACGCGGGAAGCGCCGAACTACAGCCTGTAACGCTTGACACCCGCTCGGGCGGGGCCTACTCTAGCGCCCGTTCGCTCGCCCCACTCCCACCGCTCGTGAGGAGCCATGGACCTGTTCCGACGGAAGAGCATCACCGATCTGCAGGCCGAGGCCCTGACCGACCATAGCCTGAAGCGGGCGCTGAGCGCGCTGAACCTCACGATGCTGGGGATCGGCGCGATCATCGGGACGGGCATCTTCGTGCTCACCGGCACGGTCGCCGCGGTCAACGCCGGACCCGCCGTCGTCCTATCCTTCGTGCTGGCGGGGGTTGCCTCGATCTTCGCCGCCCTCTGCTATTCCGAGTTCGCATCGCTCGTCCCCATGGCTGGGAGCGCTTACACCTACGGCTACGCCACCCTGGGCGAGCTCATTGCCTGGATCATTGGGTGGGACCTGGTGCTCGAGTATGCGCTCGGCGCCGTCACGGTCGCGATCGGCTGGTCGGGTTACGTCGTGTCCTTCCTCAAAGACATCGGGATCACAGTGCCCTGTACCCTGGCCGGGGCGCGCGGCGCGCTCGTGCAATGCGCCGATGGCACGACCCGTGCGGCCGTTTTCAATCTCCCCGCCGTCCTCATCATCGCGATCGTCACCACACTCCTTGTGATCGGCATTAAGGAGTCCGCCAATTTCAATAACGCGATCGTGTTCGTGAAAGTCGCGGTGGTGTTGTTGTTCATCGTGGCGGCGGCCCACGCGGTCAACGCGGCCAACTTGCACCCCTTTATCCCGCCGCAGACGGTGCGGGACGGCGTGCCCGCGCGCGGCGAGTTCGGGTGGAGCGGCGTGATGGCGGGGGCCGGGATTGTCTTCTTTGCCTACATCGGATTCGACGCGGTGAGCACCGCTGCCCAGGAGGCCCGGAACCCCCAGAGGGACATGCCGATCGGCATCATCGGGTCGCTCCTCGTCTGCACGCTGCTCTATATCCTCGTGTCAGCGATCGCCACCGGCATCGTCCCGTACAAGGACTTGAACGTCCCGGATCCGATCGCCCTCGCCGCCGACCGGGCGGGGCTCGGGTGGATGGCGTCGTTGATCAAAGTGGGCGCGATCGCCGGATTGTCATCGGTCATCCTCGTCATGCTGCTTGGTCAGTCGCGGGTCTTCTGGAACATGTCCAAGGACGGGCTGCTCCCGCAGTTCGTCAACCGGATCCACCCGAAGTTCCAGACGCCCTGGGTGACGTCCATCATCACCGGCGTCGTGGTGGCGTTCTTCGCCGCGATCCTCCCGATTCGCGACGCCGCGAGCCTGGTCTCGATTGGCACGTTGCTCGCGTTCGTGATCGTCTCGGTCGGCATCCTTGTGTTACGCGTGCGCGAGCCCACCTTGGCGCGACATTTCAGGGCGCCCTGGATCTGGTTTGTCGCTCCCATGGGCGCCCTGTCGGCGCTCTATCTCATGGTCTCCCTCTCCGGGCGCACGTGGTTGCGCCTGTTGATTTGGTTCGTGCTGGGCATGGTGGTCTACTCCTTCTACGGAGTGCGGCACTCGCGGCTCGCGGCCAAGCCGTAGGCCCTGCATGATGCACGACGGCGTGCGGGTTCCCCCGGAGCGTACCCGCGCGGCCCAGGAAATCGCCGCGGCGCTTGGCCCCGGGCGGCGCGTCGCACTCACCACGCACGTGAACGCAGACGGCGACGGCGTGGGGAGCGAGGTGGCGTTGTGGCATTTGCTGACAGCGCGGCGCGTGCCGGCGGCCATCGCCAATCCCACCGCCATTCCCGAACGCTTTGCCTTCCTCGTGCCGAGCGGCGCCGACCGCTCTGACCGCGCGGCGAAGGAGATCGAAGCGGCCGACGTGATCCTGGTGGTGGATATCTCGGACCTGTCGCGCCTGGGGGATCTCGCACACGCCGTCCGCAAGACGCGCGTGCCTACGGCGTGCATCGACCACCACGTGAGTCCCGGCTCCCTCCCGGCCGGCCCGCGGCTCGTCGCTCCGGAAGCCTCGGCGACGGCGGAGCTCGTCTTCGATCTCGCCACCGCACTCGACTGGCCGCTCACGGCCGCCGCCGCGCGCGCGTTGTACGTGGGGATCCTCACCGACACGGGCGCGTTCCGGTTCGCCAACACGACGCCGCGCGTGCTGCGGGTGGCGAGCGCGTTGCTCGACTGCGGGGTCGATCCCGAGTCGATCTATGAGTCCGTGTATGCCAGCGCGCCGGAGGGCCGCATCCGGCTGACCGCCGAGGTGTTGGGAACCTTGATTGTGGAACCGGACGTGGGGCTCGCCTGGGTCACGGTGCCGCCCGACGCGCTTGATCGCCACGGCGCGACGGCCGACGACCTAGATGGGATCGTCGAGTTTCCCCGTTCCATCGCGGGCGTGCGGCTGGCGCTCCTGTTTCGCCAGCTCGCGAACGGGCGGATCAAGGTGTCCTTCCGCTCCCTCGGCAACGTGGATGCCGCCGAGCTCGCGCATGAATTCGCGGGTGGCGGCCATCGCAAAGCGGCGGGGGCGTCGGTGAGTGGCTCGCTCGCCGAGGTGCAGACGCGCGTCCTGGACGCGGCGCGGCGCTACCTGCGCCCGCGACCGGCCGGGTAGCGGCTCCGTGGTCCTCGTGCTACTGAGCCTGGTCGCCCTGGGGCGCGGCCGCGCGGGCCAGGGGGACTCGGCCGTCTATCTCGTGGGGCGGGAGAGCCGCCTTGAAGCGCATGTAGGGAAGGCCGGGGTGTTGGGATTCGCCGGTCATGAACACCTCGTGCGAGCCCGCGCCGTCCGTGGGCGGGTCGTCTACCGCCCCACGACGCCGGGCGGCTCCCGCGTGGAAATCATCGTGCGCGCGGACAGCCTCGAGGTTCTCACCCCCCCGGACCCCACGGAGCGCCGCCGGGTGACTGCGGTGATGCAGGCCGAGGTCCTCGCGGTGAGCGAACACCGGGAGATCACCTTCGTGTCGCAGCGGGTGATACCGACTATTGGCGGGTACCGGGTGCAGGGAGTGCTGACCCTGGCCGGGGTGTCGCGCGACGTCGCCACGGATGTCGCGGTGCGGATCACCGAGGATTCGCTACGGGCGAGCGGCACGTTCAGCGTGAAACAGACCGACTTCGGCATCAAGCTCGTGCAGGCAGGCGCGGGGACCGTGCGCGTCGCCGACCGTGTGACGATCACATTCGCCGTGGACGCGGCGCGGCTTACCCTCCCTTGACGCGCTGCGCGAGCCCGTCCGCTACCATCCGTGCGCACGTCATCAGGAGTGCAAACGGCGTGGGGGCGAGGGCCCCCATGCCTTCGCCGGTGAGCTCCGACGCCACGATGTGGCCGAGGTGCCGGCCGGTCCGCGCGTCGGTAAGGTCGGCCGACATCGCGCAGCGCGACGTGCCCAGGGTGGTGGGGAGCTTGAGCGCGAGCGCGCCGCTCCGGAAGCGTTCCAAGGTGGCCGCGATCACGAGCGCCCGGGCGGTCGAGTCCGCGGGGCCTTTGGCCACCGCGAGCCCCTGCGACTCCAATTCGGCGCTCAGACGCTGGCGCAACGAGTCGGTGATGTCGAAAGGAAAGGAGTAATCCGTGCCATCCTTCACTGGTGCGACGACGACCAGGTGGTAGTCCTTCAACGAGACCCCGGGCGCGAGAGTCACCTCGGGGTGCAGTGGCGAGCAGCCGGCGAACGCCAAGAGCAAAGTGGCGGCCCGGATGTTCAGCGGTTTCTTCAAAGGGGATGCACCCATCCTTTCGTTCGCGGCGACGCGAGCTCACTCATCTACGCACACTCGCGACCACGCCCCCCAAGCAGGTGATCTCGAAGCCTCATCCGCCCTCTTCTGAGACACGCCCTCACCCTTTGACGTAGGATAGCTTCTCGGCCACGCGGCCGTCCCGCACCCGGAAGATGTCGACGCCACGCACGTGGCCGCGCTTCCCGTCTTTCACCCACGAGTAGGCCCACCGCACGACGCAGCGATCGCCGGCCGCAAAGATCTCCTCGGTGTCGAAGTGGGCGTGCGGGGAGCGGGCAAAGAATTGCTCCCAGAACGCCCGGATCCGATCGTGGCCGTCGAACCGTTCACCGTCCGGTGCGGGCCGCGTGTTCTCAAAGACGCAGTCACTGTTCATGAGGGCCATGACGGCGTCGACGTCGTGACGGTTGAAGGCGTCGTTGAAGCGCTCTACCACCTCGAGAACGTCGCTGGTCGCGGTGGGTCGACGTTGCGATTCCATGGTGTCGGCACTCCCCGATGAGTTGGGCGCGGCGTCATGGCGGGCTGGCCGCGCGCCACTATCTGCCTAGGATTTCTTTCGCCACGCGCTGGGCGCTCGCGATTGCCCCGTGGACCGTCGCGTTCTGGCCATCCGATTCCGTGGCTTCCCCCGCGAAGAAGATCGTCGCCTCGAGCGGCGCCCCGAGCTCCTCCCCCGCCGCGCTGCCGCCAACCGCGGCATAGCTGTAAGCGCCGCGCGAGAACGGATCGACCTGCCAGTCATGACTGAATCCTCCATGGAGGCCCTTCTCGAGCCGCGCCGGATCCATCCCGAGGACCGCGGTCAAGGCGTCGATCGCGGCGCGCACGCGCTCGGGCTCGCCCTGCCTGGCGAGCGCCCGCGCATTGGGGCCCGCGGCCCACCCCGTAACAACGGGGAAGGGCGGTGGGCTGCTTACCCACCACGCGGGAAACGGAGGATCGCCGGTGAACAGGAACCCGTCGGACGAGAACCGCTCTTGGGCCGTCCAGACCTCGGTTGCAAGACTCAGGCTGACCCGCGTGACCGCGCCCATTTCCAAAGCGCTCAGCGCCTGTGCCTTGCTTGTCAGCGCCGGCGTGAAGTGGATCGCCCCGGCCTTGAGAACGCCGAGCGGCACCGTGACGATCGCCCGGGGTGCCGTAAACTCCGCGCCGGCAGAGGTTTTAATGAGCACGCGCCCGGGTCGCCACTCGATTGCGGTTACCACCGCGTTGCGCCGAACTTCGCAGAGCCGGGCGTCGACTCGCTGGACAATCGCGGTTACCAGGCTATCGTAGCCATCGGCAAACCGGAATTGCCGGTCGCCACCGGGTCGCTCGTCGGCGGCGGTGTTTCGGATGAGCGACTGGACGCTGATGCGCGCGGGATCTGCTGCGTGGTACCCCTCGACAAGACGCATCCCTCGCGCCTTGATCTTCCCGTCGACGGCGACCCGGTCGACCAAATGTTGGAAGGATTCGTCCGCGTCTCCGGCTGACGCGTGCCCGAGCAGCGTGTCCATGGCGGAGAAGTAGTCGGCCGCGTCGCGGGGCCGCGCGCCGCCACGCGGGGCGCCTCGATTCACCTCCCGGAGCCGCAACCCCGCTTCTTGTGCGAGTCCGAGAATCTGAGGGAAGGCTCCGTGCACAAACTCGGCTCCGAGCTCCACCGGGCCGTCCGCCGTGTGGTGTGTCATGACGCGGCCGCCGAGGCGATCCCGCGCTTCGAGCACCAGGACCCGCGCGCCCGCCGCGGAGAGTTCTCGCGCGGCCGTCAGGCCGGCGACGCCCGCGCCAACGATCACGACCTCAGGTGGGGCGGTCATGACCAAGGCTCCTCACACGGGCCTCCCACGCCAGGGAACGCCGCGCGAGAAATCGCCTAGATTCGTCCTGAGCGCACATCGCGGAACGTCGTCAGCGTCTCTCAATGGCTCATCCATGATTAATCTCGATCCGGTGGAACAACTGACATCGTGCGGCGGCCCGTCCTTTCGGGAACTCTACGCAATCTATGCCGCATCGATAGCAGCGCGAGAACAGAAGCCGGAACCCTGGATCTGCACGATGGTCCGCGCGCCGGAGTACCGGGTCTGGGTGACGAAGAGCGCCAGCCGCGTCACAGGGTTCAGCATTCTGTTCCTGCCACCGGCTGAGCGCTTTGCGCTCCTCGAGTACATGGCCGTGGCGCCCGAGCAACGCAATCGCGGGGTGGGGAGCCAATTGTTTCAACAGACCGTGAAACGGGCCGTGACGCCGGAAGGCCGGGCTCCCCCCATCCTGCTCGAGGTCGACTCCGATCGTGAAGCGTGCGGCGATCAGCACATTCGGGCACGCAGGCAGCAGTTCTATCGGCGCTTGGGATGTCTCCGAGTGTCCGGGCTGC
>Ga0307477_10001083_pt1 | contig 24282 bp, 25 predicted proteins | sample atmos_gasesECM2C_FD_203316 | JGI IMG/M metagenome (GOLD analysis project Ga0307477, IMG submission 203316) | Hardwood forest soil microbial communities from Morgan-Monroe State Forest, Indiana, United States - atmos_gasesECM2C_515 | ecosystem: Environmental > Terrestrial > Soil > Temperate...
AAATACCATGTGCCTGCAAATCACCCTTGGAGAAAACCATGGAAGCGGACATTTCTATCTGGCAAAAACCCGGACATTTCTACTTTGCGTTGACACGAACGGAACGAACGTGTCACCGCAAAATGAGAATGTCCGGTTTGTGCAAAGTAGAAATGTCCGCTTTCATGGATAGCCGAGGCCCCATGAAAACGGAGCGAATCACTTTGAGCCAACGATCGCTCGATTCCTTGCGAGGATCTTTTTCCCTGAGACCTACCTGGACACTGTATGTGCGGGCACACATTCGTACACTCTGGGACCACGTAACCGCGTCCGTAATATTCTCCATCGTCCCTTGCACCGAAACCTGCCCCAAGAGAAATTGGATCTGCTCCAACTCGCCTCCATAGGCGTGGCAGAACCGAGCACAGGTCCGTCCTAGATCGCCACCGATCTAGTGTCAGAATACGGCCGCGAGTGTAAGGTCAGAGTTGCCCGTAATCCGCGCAGCCCCGTCCGTTGCAAGCACCTAATTTGGAGCACCGGATTGCCACAATCCGCAAGACCCGACTCGACTGTTAAGGTTAAAGAACGCTAATCTGGCGACCACAAAAGTCATAAAATTAGCAAAGGTCGGGTGGCTCGCGGCCTACGATCTGAAACGGAGAACACAATGTCCAACAGCATATCGACCTTGCTGCTTCGTAATCTGAGCGACGTATTTGGCGAAAATGACCCCGTGCGTCGTCGCGCTGCAATCGAAGAGATCTTTCATGAAGATGCAGTATTCTATGACCCAAAAGGCGGTACATTTCGTAGCCGAGACGAGATTGATCGTATTGCTGGTGTGATAAAAGCAACACATCCGGACTTCGAATATCAGCCCCTCTTCCCTCCCGAGGAATTAGGTGATGCCGGACGGGTTCGATGGGTAGCTGGCACTCCCGGAAAACCACCAGCTTACGCGGGAACCGATTTTATCGTCGCTCGGAACGGTCGCATTGCTTCGCTCTATCTCTTTTTCGACAATCTACCTTAAAGCAAAAATGTGCAACCTCCATGAGATCGAATGCTTTGTCAAGGCAGTTGAGTTGAAAAGCCTGACGGCAGCAGCAAGAGCCCTAAAGCTGCCACAGGTCTAGCATCAGAAGCAAAATCAAGAATTTTGAAGAACGTGAGCTGCGTGTCGGACTCGAGTCTCGGTAAACGCGCAACCGGAAAAGCCAAGTAGCGGTACGGCGTGCAAAGCCTTGTGCAATCGCATTTTTTTAGTGTCTGAGCATCAGTGAGCTGCAGATGAGTAACGGTTGAAAGGACCCGTGCTCAGAGTGTGAATTCCACTCTGCTCAGATCGATTCTAATATGCCCAGCGGTTTGGCCGAGGTACTTCGCAGTTTGCTTATCAAGCCCCGAGCAGGAACAGGACCGACGCCGCGAGAGTCGGGATTGTGAGCGATTTTCTAACGAGCTTGGAGCTTAGCTCGGCTCTTGTGGATGCCGATTGCCACCGCACCTCTTACGAGGATTTCCGGGAGCATATCTTACTGGGTCGGCCAAGTACGAAGGCGCCACCGCGGAAATAGAGGGACACACCGGAAACGGCGCCTGGCACGAATGTCCCTAGGGTGACCGGATCTGCCGGGCCCGGAATGCTGCGGTCGACCGCCACATCACTGATGATCAACGGCCCAAACGGGCCAGCCGGTTCGCCAACTTCCCATTGAATGCGATTGGATTCTCGGTCCAATCAAGAAGGCTCTTCCGGACAAATCTTGATACGACTGTGGCTACTCCGAGGGATCGTTCACAATTCTGAGACGCAATCCGCGCTCAGTGCTCCACCAATTCGTGATCCAGCTGCGCCGGTGAAGGAATGTCGCGACGCTTGCGGTCAATATCCTTTTCCTTCAAATATTGAATCGATCGCTCCTTAAAATCCCAGTTTCTCGCCGCGCGCACCCGGGCGACAATCCATGCTACCGGCACAAAAACGCAGAGCACTAGAACAATCCAGGCAATCGTGGGAATTCCGAATAGGGTCATGGTAATTTTCATCCTTCGATCGGAAATATAGGGGCGGATTGTTGGCCCACCATGCATTGCAAGATAATGTTCTGTGAAATTCTGTTAAAAGAGATCTAAGTGAGCTAAAACACGCTTCGAAAGCGCCCGACGTCCGTAGATTCGGCCCACGCGACAAACTGCCTCATTCATCTTTGTTCACGCGGGTCTTACATGACGTTAACAAACACCCGGTAGCTTCAGTCCCTCCAATATCTGTCCGAGATGAGAATTCTTACGTTGAAATTTCAAAACGGGTGAGGTGAAGGATGGCCACGAGGTCAACGACCGATGGGCCTGATCATGCTTACCCTGATCGGCACGGTGCCGACGGCTTACGCGGTGAATCACGCAGTTATCTACCAACAGTCGCAGGATTTCGTTGCCGTTTCCATTCAGACAGCCGGAGTGCTGGACCATTACGTTTCTTCCAGCGCCGTAATCGGAGATCCGCGTGATGAGGTCACAGATTGCATTCGTTCGAAACATTTCACGCCGAACACCATGCTCGCGCTGCGCAGTTTGGTAAACGGGATCGGCACCGAAATTTCCCAGTACAGAGAACTCAAGGGTGTGCCACAAGATAAGGTTCGCAACTTCCGCAATGACATGTATGTGGTCAGCGAAGCGTTGCGCCTGATAAAGAAGTCAAAGCAACCGGAGTTTTCGACCGCCGACGCGGTCGTCATAGATAATTACAAAAAACACATCGACGATGCCACCAAGTTCATTCCCGTATGGGTAAGGTTGCCGTCGCCGTCGCCCTGGGCCTCGGAACGATGATTGGCTGGAAATGCATTGTCGTAACTGTTGGTGAGAAAATTGGCAAAGAACATCTGACCTACGTGCAGGGAGCCGCAGCGGAAATCACCGCCATGGCTACTATCGGAGCTGCCGACGGTTTTGGATTGCCCGCCAGTACCACGCATGTGCTTTCTTCCGGCGTCGCCGGGACCATGGCGGCCAACCAGTCGGGATTGCAATGGGGCACAGTAAAAAATCTTTTGATGGCGTGGGTTCTTACGCTTCCTGCGTCGATATGTTTGTCGGCGATTCTCTTCTGGACGTTTGGTAGGATCAGCCGCTAACGGCGGCTTGAGTGCATGACTTTAAAACCGGCGCCGGTCTTTGATGAGGTCGGTGCGCTCTGTTTTCGCAGACATTTCCCCGCCCATTACTCGTAGTATTTGACCGCAACAAATCATGGCTGCGAGTGTTCTATCACCTGAACGGGCTAGCATTGCGCTCATCCAAACCCCAGCGCTTGGAAAGTATCGGCCTTAAATACAGGGTTTCGGGGATTCCAATGGTAAGGCGGCATCCCGCATCATGCCTGTGTGCATTTATAGACGCCAGGGGGCGTCGTCGTAGTAGTAAAATAGAAGCAATAGAAGCACTTGAAAACTGTATTCCGGCCTCGCTGTTGTGACCAGGATGGTCAACAGTGGATATATCAAACTCAACTTACGAGGAGAAGCCTTGAACAAGCATCGTTCCGATACCATTTCTCAACTCGCGCTCCTGCTCTTGGGCTTTGCACTTTTACTTATCCTGCCGGGCGTGACACGCGCTCAAGACGCAGATCAACAAGACGCCGATCCTCCTAGCCGGGTCGCCCGACTCAACTTCATCCAGGGTTCAATCTCCTTCGAACCAGCCGGCACGTCTGACTGGGTGGATGCGAACCCCAATCGCCCGCTAACGACCGGCGATCAACTTTGGGTCGATCAAGACTCTCGCGGTGAACTGCACCTGGGTGGAAGCGTGCTTCGCATTGCGGGCCAGACCGCCGTATCCTTCCTAAACTTGACCGACCAAGCTGTTCAGATCCAGGTTGCACAGGGATCGGCAGATCTGCGCGTGCTGCATCTCGAAGACAATGAAAGTTACGAAATCGACACGCCGAACCTGGCCTTCTCGATTTTGCGCCCTGGTGAATATCGCATCGACGTCAACGCCGATGGGACATCTAGCGTAGTGAACGTCGTCAACGGCGATGGCGAAGTCACTGCCGGCGGACAAGCGTACAACGTCGCTCGCGGCCAGCAATACTCTTTTTCCGGTACAGATGAAGTGAGCTACGACGCCGGAGCCCTTCCCCAACCGGACGATTTTCAACAATGGAATTTCCAGCGCGATCAGCGTGAAGACAAAATGGCGTCTGCACAATACGTCTCGCGCGATGTTATCGGCTACGAAGATCTGGACGATAACGGCTCATGGCGTGACGATCCGACGTACGGCCATGTCTGGTTTCCGAGAGGCGTAGCCGTCGGCTGGGCGCCTTATCACGACGGGCACTGGGCGTTTGTGGCTCCGTGGGGTTGGACCTGGGTGGAAGACGAGCCTTGGGGCTTCGCGCCTTTCCATTATGGACGCTGGGCAATCGTTGGCGGAGGCTGGGGATGGGTTCCCGGCCCGGTACCGGTGGTTGGTGCGGTTTATGTGCGACCGGTATACGCGCCTGCTTTAGTAGCTTTCGTCGGAGGCGGCGGATTTGCCGCAACCATCGAGCTCGGCGGCGCGGTTGGAGTTGGAGTCGCTTGGTTTCCGTTGGGCCCGCGTGACGTTTGGGTGCCCTCTTACCACGTGAGCGAAGGTTATATGACCAGGGTCAACGTCACGAATACGAGAATTGTAAACAGGACGGAAATTGTGAATGTTTACAACACCACGGTAATCAACAGAAATACAAACGTAGCTGTGAACAGAACTTACCAGTATCAAAGCTCACCGGGAGCGGTAACAGCGGTTTCGAAGACTGCATTCCAGAATGGCGAGCCGGTTCGTAAGGCCGCAGTCCAGGTGAATGCCCAGGAAGTTCAACGGGCTAGAGTTGTGCAAACCGCGGCGGTCGCTCCGACCCCGAGGGCCGTAGCCGGGCCCAACCCTTCGGCCAAACCATCCTCACGCCCTCCTGCTACGCTTGCCAGCAGGCCGGTCGTTACGAAGATGGCCCCGTCGGCTCGCGCAATTCCAGTCGGCCAAACTAAGCCAGCGCCCCGCACCGCGTACCGCTCTATGGCGAACGCGAAACCTGCCACTTCGCAGCCACCCGCCAAGACCGGGGCGCCCAACGAACCCACAGCTAATCGACCCCCGGCGGCGCAGCCAACTGCGCCTGCCAATCATGCGGAAGCGCCGGCTCGTACAAATGAACCACCGGCTCGGGTAAATCAGCCCCCGGCTCGTACCAACGAGCCCGCTACACGGGAAAATCAACCGCCAACGCGTGCCAACGAAGCGCAGCCGAATCGGTCGGCACCGCCGCCGAGTCGAACTGAACCTCCGGTGCGCACGAACGAACCGCCAGCCCGGGCCAATGAGGCGGCGCCAAACAAGCCGACGCCTCCTCCGAGCCGCACGCAACCGCCGGTTCACGAAAATCAGCCTCCGGCCCGTACCAACGAACCGCCAGCGCGGGCCAATGAGGCCGCGCCAAACAAGCCGACGCCTCCTCCGAGCCGCACGCAACCGCCGGTTCGCGAAAATCAGCCTCCGGCCCGTACCAACGAACCGCCAGCGCGGGCCAACGAGGCCGCGCCAAACAAGCCGACACCTCCTCCGAGCCGCACGCAGCCGCCGGTTCACGAAAATCAGCCTCCGGCTCATAAGAGTGAAGCGCCCGCGGAGAAGCCGGCCCCTAACAGAACACCGCCGCCGGCGCGTGAAAATCCGCCGAGACAAACACCGCCAGCGGAGGCGAAACCCGCTCCTCGTCCACCGGCGCCCGAGGCAAAAAAGCCGAATCCGCCACCAAAGGAAAAGGAGTCAAAACCCTCTAAAGATAAAGAGAAGGATAAAGAACCGAAGAACTAGCAGCGATTCACTTCTAAATATCAATGGAAAGGCGGCTTCGAGAAATCGAAGCCGTCTTCTTTTTCGAGAGATTTAATGGCCGTACGGTTGCCGACAGCAGACGGGCGTGATCTTCTGGGGAGGATCTGCAGATTCGCAGGCCATGGTCTCACAGATTAAGCAAGCAGCACTTGCCAACCGAGTCCCAAGATTTCGCGCGCGCACAAACCTTCACGCGCGTCTTGAGCCAGGTGCGCGGACATCAGCTTTGAGAATACGGAGGGTTTGCGAGCAAATAGACGGAGCACCTTGCGCCTCACCACTTCGCTCTGGTCCATTAGCAGCAGAAGCCGGGTCATGCGCCACGGAGCCTTGGTAAGATTTCGGTGCGCTACTTCGTACTTGGCTAAATCACCGAGTGCGAGAGCTTCGGCCAAAAAAATGGCTTGCTGGAACGAAAGACTCAACCCGAGCCCCGCGATCCCGTCAACGGTGAACGAGGCGTCACCCACCAACGCCATGTTTCCTCTGACCACACCGCGGGCCCGTCCGAGTGCGGTCACATTTCCTAACTCAGCGGTCCGGGCCCGTGCGCCTGCTAAGTGTTTGGCCACTTGGGGAAAATGAATCAAACCGCCGTCAATTCGCAGTTGGGGGTCGTGCGACAGCAAAGCCACGCAGACTTCGTCCGCTGCCGTGGGTGTCACAAACATCTGGCAGCCCGCGCCCCAATAAACTTCAACCAAATCGCTCCACGGGCGTGCCTCGTAGTGCCGCGAAAAACCGAAACGAGAGAGCCGAGGACGCCCCGAACTGAGACCCACCCATTTTGCCACTAAGGAATTTTGTCCGTCGGCGCCAACCAGCCATTTGCACGATAAACGGACGCCATCCGCCAGCGCACCTTCGCGGTCAATTCCAGAAACATGGACGCTCCAACGGAACGACACACCGACTTCGTTTGCTCTCTCCACAAGCAAGGAGTGAAGCGTGCTGCGCCGCACGCCATATCCCATTCCTGTAGGGACGCAGGCACTCGCCGATGATTCCTGATCGGAAAAAGAAATGCCGCGGAACGGGCGTCCGTGGCGCGAATCCATTTGAATCCCCAGGCGATTCATACTTGAAACGGCGCTGGGGACCAGTCCTTCCCCACAAGCTTTTTCAATCGGAGGTTTTCTGCAATCTAGAACCGTTACGCGGAGTCCCTTGAGGGCTGCTGCAATCGCGGTTGCGATCCCAGCAGGTCCAGCTCCTATTACAAGGACATCCGCGCGCTTGGCCAGAACGTGCCACCTTTCACCATCTCAGCAGTACCAATTCTGAGCAAAATCCCGGGCCCATCGCCGCGAGAATGCTCAGTGAACCAGGTTCAGGACGCCGGTTCATGTAAACGTCTTCGAGCACCAGAAGGACGGAGGTGGAAGAAATGTTTCCGACCTTGCGCAAACATTCCCACGACGCGGCCAGGTCTTTTTCTTGCAAGTCCAGGGCAGTAGCCGTTGCTTCCAGAACCTTCGGGCCTCCGGTGTGCATTACCCAGGTCTTGATGTCGCTTCGTTTGTGGCCCTGCTCGGCCAGAAACGCGTCCACATCCTTGCCCAAGTGCTTTACGACCGTGTCCGGAACCTCCGGAGATAATACGATGCGGAAGCCTTTTTCCGAGATGTCCCAGCCCATCACTCTCTCGGTATGTGGGTAGAAAATCGATTTGGTGGCAAGTATCTCCGGCCCATCGGACTTCCTTTTCGATCCAACGATGATGGTAGCCGCCGCGCCATCGCCGAATAGTAGCGCCGAAATCAAATGCGCCATGGAGAGATCGTCCCGCTGCAATGTGAGCGAGCACAACTCGACGGAGAGCAATGCTGCCGCCTGGTCCGGGTAGCCGTGGACGTAATCAGCCGCGCGCGCGATCCCTGCAGCGCCCGCGACGCAACCCAATCCAAAGATGGGAATACGCTTGATGTTCGGCGACAGACCCATGCGATTCACCAGCCGCGCATCGATTGAAGGCGCAGCAATTCCGGTGACCGATGTAACGTAAATTGCGCTCAGTTCCTTCGGCTTCATGCCCGCCGCGTGAAGAGCTTTGCATAGGGCCTCTTCTCCCAATTCCAGCGCATGGTCAATCCACGCGTTGTTGGCCTGTCCCCAAGTTGTCAAATTTTCGTAAAAATCGAGCGTATGGACGAGATAACGCCCCTCCACTTTCATGCTTTCATCGAGGCGATCGAGAATGTCCGGATTGGGCAGACGATGCCGCCAATCGTTCTTCAGAGCATCGGTTAGAACTTGCTGGTCGTAGTAATTTTCAGGAAACGCACTCGCAACACTGGCAATCCTCATCTAGTCTCCCCTCAATGGTTGGCGTGACTCGCATAATATACCGACTTGGAACCATCTCCCACGCTGATTTGGAACTTTTTGTCGCTTCTTATAAAGACTACGAACACATGCCGGGCCGGTTTGTTCCGTTCTCACCCGGGAAAAAGGCCGGCGATCAATAGGCTTGATTCAGACTGCGATAGATGAATGCGGCGCAAGAAATTGAAAATGCCATGAACAGAGACCCCTGCCTGAATTCCAATAAGCAAAATTTCCCCACGCCGAAAAGTGCGGCGTAAACCATGGCACAGCCAATGATCCAGTCTACCAGATTACGGCCCAAGTCTTTAGTGGCCGGTACATCTTCAGCAAGGGCCGCGATCGGCTTCCAGCCGAACACGTCCGGCCTCACGCGACGATAAAACCTCAGGAGCGTATCACTGGGCTCGGCAGGCGTGAGAAGAGTTACCACCAGCCACATCGTTGTGGTTATCAGTGTGGTTGCCAGAGTCTCGTTGGCGAAAATAGCGGGCTCGGAACCGTGGAACGGAGCAGTCAGGCGAAACGTCACCGATACGATTAGCGCCGTGCTCATCGCAGCAATCTCGCTCCATGCGTTAATTCGCCACCAGTACCAGCGCAGTAGGTAAACGCTCCCCGTTCCAGCTCCCACCTCCAGCAAAATCTGCCAGCCTGCGCGGATCGAAACCAGTTCCCAAGAGACGTATGCGCCTGCAATAACCAGCAGCGCGGTGGTCCAGCGCGAAACCGAAACGTAATGACTTTCCGTGGCGTCACGCTTTACAAAGCGCCTGTAAAAATCCGACACAAGATAAGCACTACCCCAGTTCAGGTGCGTGGCAATAGTGGACATGAACGCCGCTAAAAATCCTGCCACCAACAACCCGCGCGCCGCGCGCGGGAGGTGATCAACCGCTAGCAAAATATACCCGGATTCCGGTCGTGCCAATTGTGGATACAACACCACAGTGGCTAGCCCACCGATAATCCACGGCCAGGATCGCAAGGCGTAATGCGCGAAATTAAACCACAAGACCGAGAGCAACCCCGCACGCTCGTTGCGCGCGCTCAAAATCCGTTGCGCGATGTATCCTCCACCCCCAGGTTCGGCCCCCGGGTACCAAAAGGCCCACCACTGTACACATAAATATACGCAGAAAGTGATCACAGGGATTGTCCACAAAGCTTCGCTTGCGAAGTCGCGAGAAAAGTCGGGGAAAAAGGACGTAATGTTTGCTGCGCCCGGCCCCACCGACTTTTGCATCGCACTCAGTTTAGAAAGCAACTCGGTCATGCCGCCGGCTGCGCGAACTCCGTACCATGCCACCGCGATAACCACACCCATCTTCAGCACGAATTGGAATAAGTCCGTCCACAACACTCCCCAAAGCCCGCCCAGCGAAACGTACAATCCCGTGAACGGAATCAGGAAGAACACGCACAGAGCGAGCGATCTGCGATCGTCCAGCCCCATTACCACGCTGACGATCGTAGTCATCGCCTTCGTAACCCAACCCAAGATTACGCAGTTAATCAACAACCCCAGATACAGCGCCCGAAATCCGCGCAGAAAGGCAGCGGGCTTGCCGGCGTAACGCACTTCGGCAAATTCGACGTCGGTGAGTAGCCCGGCGCGGACCCATAGCCGCGCAAAGAGAAAAACGGTCATCATTCCGGCTGGAAGCATGCTCCACCAGATCCAGTTTCCGGCAATTCCGAATCTGTAAACCAGGCCGGTGACTACCAGTGGCGTGTCTGCAGCAAAGGTCGTAGCCACCATCGAAGTGCCGATCAGCCACCACGCCGCGCGTCGTCCCGAGACAAAATAGTCGGCAGTGCTGCCGCTTGACCGCTTGCGAAAATACAAACCTTGCAGGAGGGTAAACAAGAGATAAGCCGCGACTACGGCCCAGTCGGCGAGGGTTAGTCTCATGTAAAGGCGGAAGCCGGCCTAGTCTTATCGAGGATGCCGCAGAGAGTCAAGTTACCGAGTGAAGAAGAACCCCAGGCCTGGGGGCACAGGCCTGGGGCAGGGGGTTGAGGAGGGGGGCCGGGGAACTTTGTGGAGCAACCGCGCTAGTAGTTCCAGCGCCGCAAAACTAGTGTTGCTCGGAAAATCATTTGAAGCGCTACTACCAAGACCGTGTCGCGCAGGGTCTCCAACCGGGCGCGCATATTTGTTTCCTCCCTGGAACTGGGAAGCGCCAGCACACTTGCATCGCTTTCCGGCCTAAGAACGTTGCCTGCCAGTGTGCTCACGTCTCCCCCTTAGTTGACTAGGTAAACTGGATTGTCGTGTTCCACGGCGACGACCATCGATTTGAAGATGTCGACGTCCCAGCTATCGGCGATTCGCAACCTCACAATTTCCTCTGTTTCACACAGCAATCTCCCGCGCAACGGCACTCGCATGTTGCCCGCTACCACTCGAAGAACCACCGGCTGGCCCATCCAGGCTGCGTATCCGCCTTCCATGAAATCCCCCTCCAGGTGCGTGCCTCGTACAGCTGCATCTTCGGACAGGGGGGCGACGTGGCCAATGGTACAGGGGGCTATCCTCAGTAGGAGGAAAGTACTAGCGCTTCATGGCTCGCGTCTGCGGGCTTTAATGTTATTGTGTTTAGAGGACTTGCAGCTCTTTGTGGCAGCGCAAGAGCTGCGAGAAAGAACCGACATGATCGAATTCCTGAAGCAAATCCTGGCGCGCCTTTACGACATTCGCGGGCTGCTCGATTGGGGCGGGACGCTCATGGTTTGCATAATCGTCTTCGTCGAAACCGGGATGTTCGTGGGCTTCTTCTTGCCAGGCGATTCCCTGCTGGTTACCGCTGGAGTTTTCGCCGGCGCGGGGAAGTTGCATCTGGCCTGGCTGCTCTCGCTCGTCACCCTATGCGCTATAGCCGGAGACCAACTGGGCTACTTCATCGGATGGAAGGCAGGCCCAAGCTTGTTCCGCCGCGAAGACTCCAGGTTCTTCAAAAAACGCCATCTTACGCGCGCTCACGAATTCTACGAGCGGTATGGCGGCAAGACGATTATCCTCGCGCGATTCGTACCTGTTATTCGGACATTTTGTCCGCCAGTAGCCGGCGCCGCAGGGATGAAGTATTCACGCTATCTGCTCTACGATATCGTGGGAGGGATTTGCTGGGTCTGGGGGATGATCCTGCTCGGGTTTACGATCGGCAAGACAGATCCGCACATAGATAAGCACATTCACTATGTGATCGCCGTCGTCATCGTCGTTTCTCTTCTTCCTGCCGCATACCACGCATCGAAGTCGCGCGGGCGTAAAGACACAACTCCGCTCAATCCAGCTTAACCGGCAAAAAAACAAAGTGTGAAAAATTGAACAGCAATGCTATTTGAGGAAAAGGCCTTCGCGCACCTGATCGCGCCCCACGAAAGTTTTCGACGAGCGAAACTTCCCGAAAATATCCAGGATTTCACGGTTTTGAAAAACGCGGGCATGAACGGAGAGCGTGGATGCGGGCAAAAGTTCGATCGTCTGCGGATCCGCTATGCGATAACGGCAGAACCGTTCAGGAGTCCTACTGTGAAAGAGCGAGAGCACAGCGCCCCCAGGCCGCAACATGGTGTACAGCCTGTCCATCACCTTAGGCAAAAGCTGGGCATCGAGGTAATCGAAAATATCCCACGCCAGCACGCCGTGGAAGTGCTCTGCGGGGTACTGCAAGTCTGATGCGAGAAACTTGTCCGCAAACATCGTCGGCGAGACATTTTCGAGGTGATCTCCTACCGGAGCCTTTCGGAAATTTTCCTCTTCCGCCACCAGGAATTCTTTCCACGCGCGCAACAAGTCTTCGGTTGAAACGCGGAATCCCTTCTCGATAAAGAAAGTCAGAGTGGCCTGCGATACTTGACCAAGATCGAGAATACGCCCTTGCGTCGAATCGCTAAGCAGCCACAGAAATTCTTTAAGCCCGTTTGAGACGCGGGCGTTCGCGGAAGGAACCACCACAGCTGCCGGGCCTGGTTTGGCACGCGAGCCAGGCACAGGCGTCGAGATCAGGCGAGGTTTGGCTTGCCAACTCATGGTGTTTTAATCGTCCTTGCCGCTTGCCGACATCGCTTTCGCTTTGCTTGCATCAGCAGTCGTCTCATTGCTGGAAGCGGATTGCGACCCGCCCATGCGCACCATTTCGACTTTGCCCCGCAGCCGTGCCCCATCTTCAATTGCAAACCGCGGTGTCAGCACGCTGCCCTGCACACGACTTCCAGCGCCTAGATACAGTCGCTCGCCCGCCTTCAGGTTTCCTTGCAAGGTTCCCTCGACAATAATTTCACGCGCTTCAATGTCGGCTTGTACCCGGCCATTCGGGCCGACGGTCACGCGCGCATTCGGAAGCCGGACCTTTCCCTGTGCTTCACCGTCGATATACAGGTCCGAGCTACCTGAAATTTCGCCGCTGATTTTCAATCCTGCTGCAATAGTGGTCGTGTCATTCGAAGCCGGCACTGTTGGAATACTCACAGGCGACGGAGCTTGAGCCGCCGGCGAAACTGCTGGCGCACTAACCGGCTGAGTTTGCTGCGCGTTTGCAACTGGTGCTGGTATTACTGGAACTGAGGTGTCGACTGCTTGCGAAGACGGTTTGGCCTCGGCGGATTTATCCCACATTAGATGTCTCTCCCCAATACGACTAGGTCTCTACGCCGGGCGGCCAGGGTCCCAAGCGATGTCCAAACTATAGTACAGAGGCGTCCCAGAGTAAATCGCGGCTTCGCCGGGAGTGACGATTTGGTACGGGTTAGCCGCTTCCCCGGCACGACGTTGGCACCCGGGCTCGGCCAGGAGTCGATAATCATCGTCCGTTAGGACGTTTGCGGTTCGTTGTGGCGCAATTCCCACATACAAACGATGTACCCCGCTGTTTCGTACAAAAATCTCTTCAGTCCAGCACGATGTTCCCACCAATTTTCCGGATCGTACTCAGAGTCGGGTGCGGAAACCACTCGAAGCTCCGTACCCTTCGGAAGCGTGCGAGCAAAGATGTAATCCGCCCGGCGAGTATGATAATTCGAAGTCACCAGTAAAACTCTCTTCCAGCCCCGCGACGCGATTACCTGAGCATCGGCGACAGCTTCTTCGCGCGTGTTCGTTCCGCGATGCGGCAAAGGGACAATCGCATTGGCGGGAACTCCCTGCGCTTTCAAATCATGCTCCATTAATTCGGCTATGCCGGCATAGGGGCGCAGCAAGCGTCCACTGGCCAAAATGCGAGGGGCCATTCCAGACCTAAAAAGTTGGGCTGCCCGAGTGGCCCGCGCCGCCTCATAATTATCATCGCTGAGGATAACGATAACGTCTGAAACTTGCGGCACTTCGTCCAGCACCCAGAAATCTCCGGCCAATCGCAATAAGGGATGACGGACCAAATATACGATGACCGCAAAAACGACTAGGAAAACCAGAAACAGAAGCTTCGAGAAAATTCCGCCGCGTTGGCCGGCCTTTTCTCTCAAGACATTTGCTCCAATTTCTTCATTGGCCTGGGTCAATCTTGTGCAAGCTTTCTGCCGCGTCTTCAGGCAGCGTCCCGTTAAAGTAGATTTCCTTGATGCTGTAGGACTTGCTTCTTTGCTGCACGATGGGAAGTATTTCGATATGCCAGTGGTAATCTCCGGCGATCGTGCGCCAATACTCGCTTAATTCTCCCTTGCTCTGCAGTGTGTTGGGAGAGGTGTGCAACACCATGTGATAGCTTTCCGACAATTGAAGGAGCCGTCGCAACGTTCTGCCCAGCAGGTTGGCCAGATTGCGCCGGTTCTCACCAGCCTGCTGGATCTCAAATTGATGATTGTGCGTTTTCGGCATCAGCCACACTTCGTATGGCACTCGGGACGCGTAAGGGCAGAATGCGTAGTAGTCCCCGGCGTTATCCACCACCCGCTTCGCCTGACGAATCTCCTGGCGCAAAATATCGCAAAAAACACAACGCTCGCGGTCGCGATACCATTCCCGCGCAGCGCGCAACTCGTAGAGAATTCGCCGCGGCACAAACGTTGTCGCCGTAATTTGCGAATGCGCGTGCGGCCACTCTTCTCCGGCTTGCGCGCCTTGGTTCTTGAAAACAGTGACGTACTTGAATCTTGCGTCACGCTTTAAATCAGCAATCCGCCGCGCGTAGGCGTCCAACACTCGTTCGATCTCTTCGTCGCTCATCTGCGACAACTGCCGCGTATGGTCTGGAGTCTCCACGATAATTTCGTGGGCGCCGGTAGCCGCCATCCGATCGTATATGCCTTCGGCTTCCCGCCCTGGCTCGCCTTCAATTCGATAGAGCGGACGGAAATGCGGATAGACTCGCACCTGCCAGGGCCCGTGCGCAGGCAAGTCCAGAATGGTGGGCGTCTCCGCGCGGTTTGCTGCACACAGTGGGCACGGATCGGGCCGAACTTTTTCGCGCTCGGGATGCCCCGCCACGACCCAGCTTCGAGTGATTGGATCCTTGCGTAATTCCATTGTTCGGTGTAACTGCGGCTCCGATAGAAATTCAACGCGCCATCTTATTACAATGTTGGGTGGTGGCGAGCAAAACAAACGCGACTGTCGCTCACTTGTAAATCAGCTTGAAGCTTTTTGCTGCTGGTAGAAGGCAGTGCGCAAATGAAGGAGGGCTACTCTTTGGAAAGTTTCTCTATTTTCTTCTGAACCTTCTTGAAATCTGGCGCGTCCGGAAAAACCTGTAAATATTCCTTGTAGTAGTGCAGTGCCTCGGACTTATCGCCCTTCTTCTCGTAGATCTCGGCGATCAAAAGCCGAGGCTTCGCAAAATTCGGGCGCAAGCGAATCGCGTCTTGAAATCGCCCGATCGCCGCATCCATGTCGCCTTTGTGCATGTAGAAGGTGCCCACATCGATGTCCTGGGCGGCGTGGAAGGGATCCCAAGCGGGATTATCTTCAGGCGGCAACACGCCAGCTTTCGCGGAGTTTGATGGCGCCCCCTTCGCTGTCTTAGGCGGGGTCGATGCGGGCTTCTCCGGAAATGGGGCGGAAGGATCTCCGGTCTGCTCCGGCTTCGCTGAAGAAGATTCCCCCGGGCCAACCGGTGGCGCCTGTCCCGGCTGTGGAGGATTCGCATGATCCGCTTGCGGCTCGGGTTTTGGGGGCTGCGGTTCCTGCCCTTGCTGAAAAGGCCACGCCGGCAGCCCGCTCACAGCTATCAACAGCGCCAGTCTCAGCATCCCAGGAAGCATCGGCCTGCTTGGATTTGTTGCGTTTGCTATCATTAAAGTTGTACGGCGCCATCGGCAATATCTGGCGGCGCAGACGTCCCGGTATTATTGTAACGCATCCATGGAACTCCGCGAAAAAGTCGCCAATTTGCCCTTACAGCCCGGCGTGTATCTTTTTAAGGACGCTGCCGAGAAAGTGCTTTACGTCGGAAAAGCTCAATCTCTGCGGAATCGTGTCCGTTCCTACTTTCTCGATAAGACCATACAGGACACCAAGACCGGCTCTTTGATGCGCGAAGTTGCGGACGTCGACTACATTGTCGTCGACAACGTAAAAGAGGCCCTCGCCCTTGAAAATAATCTGATCAAGCAGCACCAACCGAAGTTCAACATCCTTCTTCGTGACGATAAGACCTACCCCTATATTCGCTACACCGCATTCGAAAAGTATCCACGCGTGTACGTCACTCGCCGCCTGAAGAAAGATGGCTCCCTTTATTTCGGCCCGTACTTTCCTGCCGGCTTGGCCTACCGTTTGGTCCATCTCATCCACAAAAATTTCCTGGTCCCGTCCTGCACCGTCGATCTTGAGCGCAACCATCCGCGCCCGTGCTTGCAGTATTACATTCGTCGCTGCCTGGGCCCGTGCGTGAAAGAACTGGTAACCGATGACCGCTATGCCGAGGCCGCGCGCGACGTTCGGCTGTTTCTCGAAGGCCGCCGTAGCGACCTCGCCGGCAGCGTCGAGCAGCGCATGCGGGTAGCCTCGGAACAAGAGCGCTTCGAAGAAGCCGCAGGCTATCGCGATCTTCTCCGCACTCTCACAGAAATGGAGGAGCGCCAAAAAATTGCCGCAGCCTCGGGAGACGACACCGACGTCTTGGCCTGGTATGCCGAGCCTCCGCAAGTTGCCGTAAACCTGTTTCACCTGCGAGGCGGACGAGTTGTTGACCGTCGGGATTTCTACTGGGAAGATTTGGAACGGTTCGATCCTGCGGAATTTCTCCCATCATTATTGAAGCAACTCTACCTCGACGCAGCGTATTTCCCGCGGTTCATCAACACTCCCATGGCCTTTGAGGATTGCGATTTGCTGGAAGAAGTCTTAACCGAGCGAGCCGGCCATTGCGTAGAAATCATGACTCCGCAGCGCGGCCCAAAACACGCCTTCCTCGAACTCGTGGAGCGAAATGCCCAGCAATCTTTCATCCAGCGTTTCCGCGTATTGAAGCCCAGCTCCAAAGCAATCATCGAGGCTGTTGAGTCTGCGCTCAATCTGCCCACTGCGCCGCAGCGAATTGAGTGCTTCGATATTTCGCACATTCAAGGCTCCGACACCGTGGCTTCGATGGTTGTCTGGGAATCGGGCCGCATGAAGAAGTCCGACTACCGTAAGTTCATTATTCGCGGCGAAGCCATGCGGGATTGTGAGGAAAAATCCGAAGGCCGTCTGCGCGACGATTTCGCCAGCATGCAAGAAGCGGTCGAGCGCCGCTATCATCGTTTGCAAAATGAAGGAAAGCCGCTTCCCAGCCTGATTTTGGTTGACGGCGGACTCGGACAACTTCACGCGGCGGCCAAGGCTCTGGAAAAACTTGCCATCATCAATCAGCCGCTCGCCAGCATCGCGAAAAAAGAAGAGATTCTTTACGTTTTGGGTCGAGAAGATGAGCCGATTATTCTGGAACGCCACTCGCCGGTCCTGCATTTGATCCAGCAAATTCGCGATGAAACGCATCGCTTCGCGGTCACCTTCCACCGTCAGCGCCGTTCCAGTCGGCGATTGCGCACCTCGCTAACCGAAATTCCGGGCGTGGGCGAAAAGACGGCACGGAAGCTCCTTCGCCGTTTCGGGAGCGTCGCCCGCTTGCGGCAACTCAGTGTAAGTGAGCTCGCCTCCGAGCTACCTCGCGCGCGCGCCGAGCATATTTATGCCGCTCTCCGCGCATCTGATTCCCAAACAGCGCCGCCCGCCTCCGAATCTCAAGTCTAGATTCCCTGCTGGCCGCTTTGCTGCCTCTAACGTTTACCGCTTCGAGAATTAATCGCCTTCATCGAAATTCTGGGTTTTGAAGAATAACCATTTGAGACGGACCGTCGCAACCAGCGGCAAATCTTGCGATGACCCACCCGGCATAAAGGTGTAATTCCTCGGCACAAGCTTCAAATCGCTTGGGAGGCTCGTCCGCATCCTGTGGCAGCCGGCCATAAATCTCGCAATCTCTGCGCCGGCGCGTTGCCCTGTGTTCTTATCCATGCCATTCCCGTGCATTAATTCAATCTTCTCACTGGACGATTTGTATGGCCACAAGCTGAAGTCGCGATCGTCTGGTGGGAGTTTCTGATTCATCCGCGGGCGAGTCCCAGAATGGTTACCCGCCGGTTTCGGCAAGGAATCCTGCGCTAGAGCAGGCCTGCTCCAAATGAGGAATGCGATTGTCGCAGGCAGAACGATCCCCGGAGAAAGCGATTTAAATTTCATCAGGCATCCTAATTTGCCAATTCTGATCAGCCCATGGACCCTAGCATCGTTCCGGGGTGGCGTTACAGAATTCCAGAGTACTTTCTAATGGTTTCGCGCCATTGCTTGTACCTAAATGCTATGCTAAGGTCAAATTCAGGAACATCAACTTCGGAGGTGCTCTGTGGGTGACAGCAATGCCGGCTCAAAAGTGAGCTTTTTCCTGGCAGGTTTGGGAATTGGCGCGCTGGTCGGGATCTTATTTGCTCCGAAATCCGGAGAAGAGACACGCGAATATTTGACTTCGAAAGCCGACGAAGGCCGCGATTACGCGCAGCGCAAGGCACGCGAACTTCGCGAACGTGCGGAAGACTTGATCGAGCGCAGCAAAGAGATTATGGACCGGCAGAAGGAAGGCGTTGCCGCAGCGGTGGAAGCTGGCAAGGACGCCTACCGGCGCGAAGCGAAAGCTTAACAAGCCGCAGCGAGGAATTTCATGAACGTCTGGATTGAAGCATTCATTGTAATCGCCGGAGTCGCTATTGTGGTTCAAATGGCGATTCTTTTGGGAATGTATCTCCAGATGAAAGCCGCGATTGAGAAATTTGCGATCATCAGTAACGACCTCAAAACGCGCGTTGATCCGATACTCCTGCGCGTCGACCGCATCTTGGAAGATTCCGAAGACCGGATTGCCAGCATCATGGGTGACAGCGCGGAGATTACGCGCTTAGCACGCGGGCAGGCACAGAAAATCGACCGCGTGTTCACCGACAGCCTCGAGCGTCTGCGAGTCCAGGTAATTCGAGCCGATCAGATCCTCACCGGGGCGCTCGAAGTGATCGAGGATACCGGCACCCGGGTTCGAAAGACTCTATGGGCTCCGGTGCAGCAGGTATCTGCGGTGTTGAAGGGTGTAAGAGTTGGAATTGACGTGCTACGCGGGGTGCGAAACCGCGGGGCCGAATCTGACGGCGCTACTCAAGACGAAGAACTCTTCATTTGATTCACGTTCAACTTTAGCGAATCCATCCTCCACCCAGCACTCGCTCGCCTGAATAAAACACTGCCGCTTGACCCGGCGTGATGGCCCGTTGCGCTTCGCTAAAGGTAATTCGTGCATCGGTCTCCCCGATCGGTGTGATTTCCGCATCGGCGGGTTCGTGGCGGTTGCGAATGCGAACCTTCGCGCGCACCACGCCGCCGGGAACCTCGTAAGGAATCCAGTTCACTTGGCGGACGTCGCATGTTGTACTGCGAAGTTCGCAATCATCGCCCACTATCAGGCGGTTCGTTCGGCGATCCAACGCCACCACGTACATGGGCCGCCCTTCCGAGATCCCCAATCCCTTGCGCTGGCCAACGGTGTAGCGATGCAGTCCGTTATGGCGGCCAAGGACCTCTCCGGTTGTAGAAACGATGTCACCCACATCTTCCGGAAGCTTCTGCCCCTGCTCATGCAGGTATCCTTCAATAAAGCGCACATAATTCCCCGTCGGCACGAAACAGATTTCCTGGCTCTCAGGCTTCTCCGCCACCGGCACTTGCAGCCGACGAGCCATTTCGCGTACCTCACCTTTCGAAAGCTCACCGAGGGGAAAATCCGTGCGTGCAAGCTGCTCTTGAGTTAGGCCAAAGAGAAAATAGCTCTGGTCCTTCGATTCATCCACGGCACGAAGCAGTTCGTATCGCCCGGTTTCAGGATTGTGCCGAACGCGCGCGTAATGGCCGGTGGCAATGCGTTCTGCGCCAATGTGCCTGGCTGTCAGTAGCAATTGATCGAACTTCACATGATTATTGCAGAGCGTGCAAGGAATCGGAGTGCGTCCTTCCAGGTAATCGTCCACGAACGGACGAATTACATTCTTCTCGAACTCGCGCTCGAAGTTGACCACGTAAAAAGGGATGTGTAGGTGTTCGGCAACGCGTCGTGCATCGTAAACATCGTCTATCGAACAACAGCGGTGTTGCGCCGGCGCCGCCGTCTGAAGCTGCGGCAAGCGGCGCTGGTTCCAAAGCTGCATCGTAAGCCCAACGATCGGCTGCCCGCGCTCGCTCATCATTGCCGCAACGGTCGAACTATCCACGCCGCCACTCATGGCCACTGCCACAGACGCGGCCACCTGAGTCAGATTTCCGCTCTGCATCGCAATCGTCGGAGCTTCTACGACCGAGCCGGTTGCTGGGCTATCAGCACCGCAAGAACCTTCGAGTTGTATCAGTGGATTCGCCATCGGAAATCTATCGGGCGTGCGCCGCGGCCGATGTGCGTGGTGATAACGCTCGCAATCGCTCTACCGTCGGGGGAATGATAGCAATCGCACGATCTATCTCGTCGGATGTTGTGGCGCGCCCCACGCTGAACCGCAAGCTCGACCTCGCTTCATCCGCCGTTAAGCCTATGGCGAGCAACACGTGCGACGGCTCTACGGCTCCCGAAGAACACGCCGCTCCGGTGGAACACGAGATGCCTTGAAGATCGAGAGCGATCACAAGCGCTTCGCCGCCAGCTCCGGCAAAAGCCAAATTTGTAGTATTCGCAACGCGGCGGCCGCGGTCTCCATTCACATGCACCGATTCCAACGAGGTCAACATTTCTTCCATGCGGTCACGAAAAACTCCTATGCGCACTGCGTCCGCCTCGCAATTCATTTTTGCCAATTCGGCTGCCTTTCCGAAACCGACGATACCCGAGACATTCTCGGTGCCAGGTCGACGGTCGCGCTCGTGATGCCCGCCGTGAAACTGCGGCGCAAGCGGAGTTCCTGTGCGGACGTAAAGCGCTCCAACACCCTTGGGGCCGTAGATTTTGTGCGCGGAGACGGAAAGCAAATCCACTCCAAGACGGTTAACGTCGAGCGGCATCTTCCCGGCCGATTGCACAGCGTCACAATGAAAGTAAACGTCAGCCTCGGCAGCGATCCGCCCAATCTCCTCTATACGCTGAATCGTGCCGAGTTCGTTGTTCGCATGCATCGCGCTGATCAGTATCGTTTCAGGCCTTAGCGCCCGGCGAATATCCTGTGGATCGACAACACCGCCGCTGCCAACTGAAACATAGGTGACGTCGATGCCCTGCTTTTCAAGCGCTTGCGCCGCATTCAAGACCGCGTGATGCTCAATCGCCGTTGTAATGACATGCTTGCGGGATTGATTGGAAGCCATTACCGAGCCAAATAGTGCTAAGTTGTCAGCTTCCGTGCCTCCGCTGGTGAACACAACCTCAGCTGGCTTTGCGCCGATAAGAGCAGCCACGGAATCCCGGGCAGCGTCCACCGCTGAGCGCCCGCGCTGTCCACTGGAATGAATCGAGCTGGCATTCCCGAAATTTTCCGCGAAGTAAGGCAGCATAGCTTCGAGGACTGCGCGGTCCACGGGTGTTGTCGCATTGTAATCAAGATAGATATGCATAGCTGCGGCGTGAAGCATTCAGAATAGCGGCTGCGCGGCTCGGTAGCAAGCGGGACGTAATGTCAGAACAGAGCAACTGGGGCTGCACGCCTTGCGAAAAAGGTGGTGTTTATTGGCTCGCTGGCGTTTCGTCCACCACCTTGTAGTTTGCCGGTATCTGGAATCTGGCCTCATCAGGCTCACCCCGGTTGAGGTGCGTGACCGTAACCGTTTGTTCGCCGGTCCGCGGGTCGCTGTGCTTGACGAGCATATTCAGGTGCAGGTCGGCCGAATACCAGTATTCGTCGGTGATCACAATAGCCTGCCCAGTTCCGCTAAACTCCGCAGGAATCGTTCTGCTCTTGCGTGTGCCGTGAACTTCCACGTTTTCCATCACATCGCCGCCGAGGTCTTCCGCTTGCGAGCCATCGCTCCCGCGATTTGCGGAACCCCATGCCGGGTCTACCATCGGTTTGGTAAAAACACTTTGGCGCGCGATGTGGTTAAACGGGTCCAGGAAGGTGTTGAGCCGGCTCTCCGGATCGTAGATGTGCATCATTAGAATTCGCGGAGTTCCATTAAAAGACACAGGCGTCATAGAACGACGCTCGTTGTATATGCGACCCGACGCGTCTCGAGCGATGTTATTGAATGTTTTCTTCTGCTCCGTCGATCCGTCCGGTAGAACCTGGGAGCTTTCAAGCTCAACAACGGCTGAGAACGGAACATTCGGTACAGGAGTAACGAAAACTCCGTCGATGTGCACGTTTACTCCGCGGTACGGAGGCGGGGTGCTAGCCGTCGTTTGCTGTCCAAACGCGAGTGGAGCGGAAAGAATTGCCAAGCCCAGTAGATAAGAGAACTTCCTAACGCGGTTTCGCATGAGCACCTCCGCGAAGAACAATATTAACCCACTCCTAACCTCGAAGGAAGCCAGCTTTTCTATGAAGACTTTTCTTTCTAGACTCGCATGGTCATTCTGGTCTCAAACAAAGTTCCCTTCATGGACCGTTTCCTAAGCCGGAATACAGCGTCTTCCCGATGCGAGTCGAACGTCCGCGACATAAACCTTACCTGGTAATCCCGGACCTGGGCCAAACCGAGAAAAGGCTTCCATGCCCAGCCTCGCGGCATGTCCAACGCGGCTGTCCTGGCGATCAGCCTCCACGAACCGCAGCCGCATGTTGAAAGACTCCAGGAAATAGGCGCTCTTGGCTTCGTTCCGAAGGCGCGCTTTGGCAGCGGCCTCTTACCCGCCCTGGAAACGATTCTGCAAAGTGGAACGTGGTTCAAAGGTATCGGCGAGAAAAGTGCGTATCCACGCGGCGCGGGTCAAAACGAAAGCAGTCCCTTCGCCCCTGAATGCCCCGTTGTAGCAATCGTCTGTATCGGCTTCCCAGCTAGCTTATAATTTGTCCATGAGCGGATTGCGCTACAGAATCTCCGCGCCGATCGCCGCATTAGCTTCCTTCGTCTGCGTTTACGGCGTCGTCTACGCGAGAACCCGCCGATCGCAAGAAAAAATTGATTTAGGAGAGTTTTACATAGTGCGCCAGGCGTCTTCCAATAGAGGCCCGGGGTGGTCGGATACCATTCTGGACGTTCGTGACGAAGTCGGAGGGGCGCGCGTACGCGAAATCAGAATTGCGCCAATGAACCGCAATTGCGCGCACGTGGTCACCGTGAAGGCCGTGGAGCATGTGCTGCCGAATTTGATCGCCGCGAAAGTGGCTGGGAAATTCAAGCTCTGCTCCTATCCGGAAGACGATTTCGCCGGAGTGATTCAGGTGGCCAAACGAAACGACATCGAACCGGAAAGCCTGGAAGCCGCCGCCAATGTGACGATCGTTGCGAAATGCGGGACACAGGAGAGATTGTACGAACTTCCTGATCCCGACTTGTTGAAATTCGAAGCCTTAAAAAGAGCTGATCTCCGCATTGCCGCGCTTTGGGATTTGAAGGATGACGTCGAAGAGCGGGCGTTTGGGAAAGATTTTGCCTTTTCTAAAGCGACAATGCAGCAGAGTAAGGAGCAGCAAGAGTTGGGAGCAAAGTTCGTACCCGAGATTCTGGCCGGCAAATTCGATTCGGGGTTTGCGGACACCACATGTCCGTTTGCAGAATGCCGCGACCATAACGCGAAGTCTGCACTGCAGGGTTACGCCGGCCCCATCGAGGATCGGGATCCAGCGTTTGTTCAGCTCCTGAATCCCGCCTCACTGCACCTGTCCCAGTTCGACCTTCCTTCCTATCCGCAAGAAGCACAGCGCGCGGGAGCTCAAGGCGAAGTGCGCTTGCAAATATTCTTCGATCCCTCGACCGGCGCGGTCACCAATGCAGAACCTTTGTCAGGTGCCGATGCGCTGCAGGACCCCGCTGTAAGCGCAGCGCGGACTTGGCGTTTCGAGGCTGGAGCTGGATTGAAGTCGCCAGTGGAAGCCACGCTGCGGTTTGGGTTTCGCTGTCCCACCAAATGAAGGCCAACCTGCGAAGTATCCACCGAACGCGGGAAGGAGTAGGCAGATTTGAACGAAAACTAGCGATTCCGCCTGATTTCACGCCTGCGGATCGCATTCAATCTCCATGTTTGGCTTTGAAAGATGACGGTCCCACCCGGGGTATTTTCCATAACAATCCACTGCAGAAGCTTCGTAATCGAAGCGGAAATTCCCCAAGATACGCGTTCGCGAAGGATTCGCAGCCACAATTTTCGGGCATCCGTGCAGGCGTCCACCCGGCTGAAAGAAGTTCGCAGCTTGCGCGACGTTCTCCGGGACCATGGGATTAAAGGCTTTTACATAAGCCCCGGAAGGATCATCGCGGCGCAACGTGTGGCGAGTTCGATTTCGCTATGGACCTGATCGTCTGGACTCACAAATCCGCCGACGAATCCGATTACGATAGCCGACGTTGAAGTTCGATGAGCATTCGCTCTTACCAGCCAAGCTTCAGCCGCGAGAACCATGCACAACAGGCGCAACGACAAGAGAAATGAAATATGGGGTCGAAAACACTAGCGAATCCCATCGTAGCAAACGGCCTCA
>Ga0307477_10001084_pt1 | contig 24268 bp, 19 predicted proteins | sample atmos_gasesECM2C_FD_203316 | JGI IMG/M metagenome (GOLD analysis project Ga0307477, IMG submission 203316) | Hardwood forest soil microbial communities from Morgan-Monroe State Forest, Indiana, United States - atmos_gasesECM2C_515 | ecosystem: Environmental > Terrestrial > Soil > Temperate...
ATCCTCCATGCGCTTCAGCTTCTTAAGCAGTATCCCCGCTATACCTTCGTGCTCGACCAGGTGGCGTACATCAGGCCGTTTCTCGAGCGTTACCCGGAACAGGAGGCGTTGGTCCGCAAATTCGTGAGCGAGGGTCGCCTGGAACTGGTCCTCGGGATGGACGTGATGCCCGATGACAGCAAACCGGGCGGCGAGAGTTTCATCCGCCAGATTCAGTACGGCAAGGGTTACCTGCGCCGCAAGCTGGGCGTGGATGTGACCTGCGCCTGGCTGCTCGACACGTTCGGGCATCACGCCCAACTGCCGCAGGTCCTCAAACTGGCCGGCTACAAGTCATTTTGGTTCGCCCGCGGCGTGCCAAACGCCGATCAACCTTCGGAGTTTCTCTGGCAAGGGATCGACGGCACGCGGATACCGGCATTCTGGCTGCCGCACAGCTATGGGCTGTTCTGGGGAGCGCCGTCGAAGCTGGCGGATTTCGAGAAGTTCGCCAGGCAGCGTTTCGCCGCCCTGAATCGAAACTCCCATGGGCCCGATCGCGTGGCCCTGGCGGGCGTCGATGTCTCCGATCCGGAAGATCAGTTGCCCGCGGTGATGGAGGCCGCCAGCCACGATGACAAGCTTCCCTTCAACCTGCGATTCGGCGTGCCGCGTGAGTTCGAGTCGGCAGTCGCCCGGCGAACAGATCTTCCGGTCTTCAAGGGCGATCTTAATCCCATTTTCCAGGGAACTTACAGCAGCCGCGTCGAACTGAAACAATGGATGCGCCAAATGGAGCGGCTGCTCACCGATGCCGAAAAGCTTGGGGTCCTGTCCGAGTGGCTTGGAGGTTCACCAGATAATGAAACGCTTTGGAAAGCATGGGAGCCGGTTCTTTTCAACGAGACGCACGACCTGGCCTCCGGCGTGATGACCGACCACGTCTATGAGGACACCGTCCGGCAGTTCGAGTTCTCCCAGCGACTGGCCGGCCAGATGATCGATCAGCGATGGGAGCGGCTGGCCGACGGGATTGACACGCGGGGATCGGGCACCGCGGTGATTGTCTTCAACACGCTTGGCTGGGACCGAAGCGATATGGCCGAGATTACGCTTGGATTCGTCGATGCCGGCATCAAGGGGATTACGCTGACCGATGAAAAGGGTGTCGAGCTGCCGGTTCAGGTGCTCGATGCGGTCCGCGGCCAAGATGGGGGCCTTCGCCAGACCACGATCGCTTTCCCGGCGCGCGATGTTCCCGCGATGGGGTATTGCGTCTATCACGCTGTCCCGCGTTTTACCGATGGAGTGCCGCAATCCTCCGTCGTGCGACAGGATTCAGTATTGGAGAATCCGTTTTATCGCATCACCTTCGATGCCTTGACCGGCGCGATGACGGGCGTGCACGTCAAGGACGGCGAGTGGGAGGCCATCCGCGCCCCCGCCAATGTCATCGCCCGCCAGGAAGACCACGGCGACTTGTGGGAGCTCTACCAGGGCCTCGACGGCGGCAGCCGCTTCGCCATGACCCGCAAGGAACCGGTCCCCCAGCCCTCCAATGCCCTTCTCAGTGACCAGTTCAAAGGACAAGCCGGCATCGTCCATGTCGGGCCGGTGTTCGACGAGTTCACGTGCTCCCATCCGTTCGAGAACGGCTCATTTTCGACGACGGTGCGGCTCGCTCACGATTCACGCCGCGTTGACATCACCACCAGCCTGGTCAACAACTCGAAATTCGTCCGCTACCAAGCCCTGTTCCCAACCACCATCCACAAGGGCATCAGCTTTCAATCGATTCCGTTTGGCGCCATCCAGCGGCCGGAAGGCGTCGAGTTCCCCGCCCAGGAATGGGTGGACTGGGGCGATGCGGATCATGGCGTGGCGCTGCTCAACGTCGGCCTGCCAGGCAACCTCGTTGCCGATGGCACGCTGATGCTCTCCCTTTTACGCGCTCACACACTGGGAGCGTATGGCTTTGGCGGAGGATATGAGCCCGGGATGTCATCCGACACCGGCTTCGAGCTCGGCAAGGAGCGGACGCTGCGTTACGCGATGCTCCCGCATCGCGGCGACTGGCGCGACGCCCAGGTCTACCGCGAGGCGATGGAATTCGCTCATCCGCTGATCTGCCGCAAGGCTGCCGGGCATTCCGGAATGCTTCCGCCACGATGGGGATTTTTGGGTCTCTCGCAGCCGAACGTCGTCGTTTCAGCCTTGACCAGTGGCCGCGACGGCGCCGCGATTCTCCGTGTTTACGAAGCCACCGGCCAAGCCGCCCGCGACGTGAAGCTGAAGCTCGCCGCCGAAATCCTCTCCGCCTCGGATACCAATTTGATGGAGGACTCCGGCCCGCAATTAAACCCGCGGGGCAATACGCTCAGGTTTGACCTTGCTCCCTTCCAAATCCGCAATTTCAGCCTTCGAATCGCAAGGCCCCAATAACGGCGGCTCAATCGTCCGCAATGCTGCTATCATTGGGGCGTGCCGCTCGACAACTTTCACCCCACGATTCAGGCATGGTTTTCCCGGCGTTTTGGGGAGCCGACCGAGCCCCAGCGGCAGGGTTGGCCGGCCATCCGCGAGGGTCGGCATACGCTGATCTCCTCGCCCACGGGAACGGGCAAGACGCTGGCGGCATACCTGTCAGCGATCGACAGCCTGGTGCGGCAGGGGTCGGCGCTGCGCGATGAAACGTCGGTGCTTTACGTCTCGCCCCTGCGGGCGCTGAGCAACGACGTGCAGAAGAACCTTCAGGTCCCGCTGGGCGAACTGCGGGAGCTCGATCCGAATCTTCCCGAAGTTCGTGTGCTGGTAAGAACCGGGGACACGCCGCAGCGCGACCGCGCCGCGATGGCGCGCACGCCGCCTCACATCCTGGTCACCACTCCCGAGTCCCTATACATCCTGCTAACCAGCCGCGGCGGCCGGGAGATGCTGCGCACCGTCAAAACCGTTATCGTCGATGAGATTCACGCCGTGGCCAAAGACAAGCGCGGCTCGCATCTGGCCCTGTCGCTGGAAAGGTTAGAGGCGTTGACCGGCCCGGTTCAGCGCATCGGGCTGTCGGCGACGCAAAAGCCGCTTTGCGATGTCGGCCATTTCCTGGTCGGTGTTGGACGCGATTGCCAGTTGGTGGATGTCGGGCACCATCGCAAGATGGACGTCGCCATCGAGGTGCCACCGTCGCCGCTCACGACCGTCTGCTCGCACGAACAGTGGGACGAGATCTATGGCCAGATCGCCCGGCTCATCGGCGAGCATCGCACCACGCTGATCTTCGTCAACACGCGGAAGATGGCCGAGCGAATCACCGCCCGGCTGACGGACGTGCTGGGTCCTGAGCAGGTCACGTGCCATCACAGCAGCCTGTCGCGCCAGCGGCGGCTCGACGCCGAAAGCCGCCTGAAAAACGGCACGCTTCGCGCGCTGGTGGCGACGGCATCACTGGAACTCGGGATCGACATCGGCGACGTCGATCTGGTCATTCAGGTTGGCGCAACCAGATCGATCGCGACTTTTCTTCAACGCGTCGGCCGCTCGGGTCATGCCGTGCGGCGAATTCCCAAGGGCCGCTTATTTCCTTTGACGATTGACGAGCTTGTGGAAGCCGCCGCCCTTCTGAGGGCCGCGGCGCGGGGCGAGTTGGATCGCACGCCACAGCCGGCGGCGCCGCTGGACATCCTGGCCCAACAAATCATCGCCGCCTGCGTTGAAGCGGGCGAAGCCGGATGGCCTGAAGACTCGTTGTATGAGACGTTCAGGCGATCCTGGCCCTATCGCGATCTCGAGCGAGAGGATTTTGATCTCGTTGTCGCGATGCACTCGGACGGCCGCCGCGGTTTGCTTCACCGCGATGGCGTCGGCCGGCGGATCATGGCGCGAAAACGAGCCCGGCTTACCGCCATCACCGGAGGCGGGGCCATCCCCGACGTCGCCGACTATCGCGTGCTCCAGGAACCCGACGAGATGTTCGTCGGGACGCTCAACGAGGATTTCGCCGTCGAAGCCAACGTCGGCGACATTTTTCAGCTCGGCAATACGTCCTGGCGAATCCTGAGAGTCGAACGCGGCGTGGTGCGGGTGGCCGACGCCCGCGGCCAGCCGCCGTCGATCCCCTTCTGGTTGGGCGAGGGCCCGTCGCGGACGGCGGAGTTGTCCGCCGAGATCGCGACGCTCCGCGAAGACTGCGCCGACCCTCTGGTCTTACAACGGGAAATCGGCCTGTCGCCCGAAGCGGCGACCCAAATCGCTCAATACATCATCGAAGGCCGGCGTGTGCTTGGCACTGTTCCGACTCAGAATCGCGTCGTTCTGGAACGCTTCTTCGACGAGAGCGGCGGCATGCAGATGGTCCTGCACGCCCCCTTTGGCGGGCGGATCAACCGCGCCTGGGGCCTGGCCCTGCGCAAGCGATTCTGCCGGGGCTTTGGCTTCGAGCTTCAAGCCGCGGCTAACGAAGAGGCGATCGTCATCTCGCTGGGACCGCAGCACAGCTTCCCACTTGCCGATGTGTTCAATTACCTGCATCCCAATTCGGTGAGACAAGTGCTGACGCAGGCGGTGCTCGATCAGCCGATGTTCGAGTCGCGCTGGCGATGGAACGCCACCCGCTCGCTGATGCTCGAGCGGTTCCGCGGCGGCAAGGCGGTGCCGCCGGCTATCCTTCGCATGAGGGCCGGCGACCTGCTCGCCGCGGCCTTTCCGGCTGCCGTGGCCTGTCCGGAGAACCTTCCCGCCGGCGACCTGCCGATTCCGATGGATCACCCGCTGGTGCGCCAGACGATCGACGATTGCCTGACGGAAGCAACCGACGTGGCCGGATTGATTTGCGTGCTTGCCGGTCTGCGAGATGGCTCGATCGAAGGCGTCGCGGTGGACACGCCCGAGCCGTCCGCATTTGCCCGCGGCATCCTGTCCTCCGCTCCTTACACGTTTCTTGACGACGCGCCGCTGGAGGAGCGCCGCACGCAGGCGGTGCTGGCCCGCCGCACGCTCGACTCGCGCCTTGCCGACCAGATTGGGACCCTCGACCCCGCGGCTGTCGAGCGCGTCCGCCAGGAAGCCTGGCCGCAGCCGCAGACATCCGAAGAGGCGCATGATGCATTGGTATGCATGGGATTGGTCACCGACCAGGAAGCGGCCGCCGGCTGGCTGGAGTTTCTCGTGCCGCTTGCGGATCAGAATCGCGTGTTCCACAAGGACGGACGCTGGTTTGCCGCGGATGGCCCGACCGATCCGAAAAAGATATTGCACGGCCGGCTCGAAGCGCTCGGGCCCGTATCCGAAGATGATCCGCGAATATCATTGCCCGGCCAGCAACTCCCGCCGCTGCTGGCGGAACTCGAGCACGAGGGGGCGATCCTTCGCACGCGGCTGGACGGCCGCGCCGCCTGGTGCGAGCGGCGGCTGCTCGCGCGGATTCATCGTTACACGCTGGACAAATTGCGTCGCGAGATCGAGCCGGTCAGCGCCGCCGAATTTCTCCAGTTCCTGGCTTGCTGGCAACATGTCGACGAGGATTACCGTCTTGAAGGCCCTCGCGGCGTCAGCGAGGTCCTGCGGCAACTGGCCGGCTTCGAGGCGCCGGCCTGGGCGTGGGAAGCACACATCCTGCCGCTCCGTGTTCGCGACTATCGCCGCGACTGGCTTGACGAAGTGACGCTGTCGGGCGAGTTCGCGTGGGGCCGCCTGTGGGGCGGAGGCGGCAGCGCGGTTCGCATCACGCCGGTCAGCTTTGTGCCGCGCGAACAGTTGGACGCATGGCTTGCGATGACCGAGCCGCCGGCGCCCGACGGCATGAGCGGCGCGGCCGCCGATCTGCTCAAACCTCTTCGCGCTTGCGGCGCCATGTTCCCGCAGAATCTCCAGAAGGCGGCGAGCCTGGTGCCGGCACACCTCGAGATGGGCCTGGCCGATCTGGTGGCGCGGGGATTGATAACGTGCGATTCGTTCGCAGCGCTGCGGCAGATGCTCACGCCGCCGTCACGCCGCCGAGCGCCATTGCGCTCGGTCGGGCGGTGGAGCTGCCTGCGGGCGGCCGCGCCGCCGTCAAACAATCCGGACGAACTTCATGAATTGGCGGCAAAACAGTTGCTCCTGCGCACCGGCGTGGTGTTCCGCCGCACCATCACGCGAGAGAGACTCCCCACGACCTGGCTGGCATTGTCCCGCATCTACCGGCGGATGGAACTGCGCGGCGAGATACGCGGCGGCCGCTTCGTCGCCGGGTTCTCCGGCGAGCAATTTGCGCTTCCGCAGGCCGTCGAGTTGCTGCGGCATCTCCGCCGCCAGCCTCCGCGGCCGTCAACCTCCGTCGTCTCGGCTGATCCCCTGAACTTCCAGGGAATCCTCACGCCCACCGAGCGCATCGCCACGAACACACGGGAGCAGGTCCTGGTTGGCTGAGAGCTATTTGGCGTCAAACGATTTGAGCAGATAGGTGATTTCCTGGTTAGGCCCGGCGCCGCCGTGGAATTTCATCTGGACCGTCCCACCGGGAACTTTAGGAGAGACCCAGACCTTGGCGACGGTTTCGGTGGTCTGTCCGCCGCGGCTGGGAACTGCTCGCTTGGATTCGATGACTTTGCACTTGAAGGTCTGTCCCGCGGCCTGCACGTCCTCGTCGCCGATTTCCTTCCAATCCTCCCGCGGAGCCTTGGCGCGGATCGTCTGCCGCTGCGGCGGCCCCTTGTGCTCCTGGCCGGCAAAGGTTGTCACCGTAACGGCTTCGATCACGACCTCTGCGTCGTTTCGTTCAACCAGCGTCTGGGTTAGCTGAGCCTCGATCGTCATTGGGCCGGCGTTCATCGTTCCGGTCAGCGTCGTGCTCGAGCCGACCTTGAATTTGGCCCACGCCTGGTAAACAGGATTGTCAACCTCCTGCGCGTGGGCAATCGACGCGCTGATGAGCGCCGCGATCATGAGAGCGATGAATAATGGCGAGATTGGCCGGATGGACATGATGCCTCCTTGAGAGGATTCGATTGAAAGTCAGCATTGTATCGCTTGATGGGAATCGCGGTTACGGTTCTTTTCGACCCACGCCGCCCCAGATGCCAAAGCCGATCAGAAACGCCCCGGCGACAAACGTGAGGGCGGCCAGAAGCTGCACGAGCATCGGCATGTCGGGCGTCACCGCCGCCTGCCCATTGTTAATCTGAACGACGGCCCCGCGATTAAACAGCAACGGGATCGCCAGGGCGCCCAGCAGGCAGACCGCGCCGGTGATGATGCAGGTGATGGCGACGCCGCTCGTCGGCTTATCCCGCGTGCTGCCCAGCACGGCAATCACCCACTGCCCACCTCGCACCAGAAACAGCATGATCGCCAGCGCCACGAATCCCACGACGATGCCGCAGACGATTCTAAAAAAGACGTGCCCCGGCTCGCGTTCGGGGTCGGACACGGGGGCGATGCCCGCCGCGTCAGCGAAGGCATTGGCCTCCAGGAATCCCGCCGCTAATGCCACGGCAAGCACCAGCAGCCGATGCGACGGGGAGTTTCCACGGAATCTGGGTTGCGGCGTCGCGTAATCGAGAGGGCTTGCCTGGCTCATGCTTGTCCTCCAATGTTGGATTTCTAAAGGACCGGACGTGATTCCAGAGCGCGACCAGCATAACACGACATTGCGGGACGAAAAACGGCGACCGTTCATCTTTCTGGCGTGGAGAAGAAGTGCTCCGCCCGTCGAGGACGTGCTAGAATTGGGGTGTGGCGAGAGTTTACCTCGAAACCAGCTTCTTTAGCGCCTGCGTGTCTGACAGGACAGACCCTGCCAGCATCTTTCGCAAACAAGAAAGTCAGCGGTGGTGGACCCTGCAGAGGAAACTTCACGAGGTGTCGCTGTCACCCGAGGTACTGCGTGAGTTGTCTGATCCCGCCCACCGACATCGCGACCTGGCGTTGACTATGACTGTCGGGCTCAACCTTTTGTCGTTCAACGCGGAAGTGCTTGGACTCGCGGCGATCTTGGTCAGAGAACGATTGATGCCCGGCCCCGAGAGCTCAGGGGACGCCTTGCATGTTGCCGCGGCAACCGCTCACGGCACGGAATACCTGCTCAGTTGGAACGTGAAGCATTTAGCGAACCTCAACAAGGTCAAGCACTTACAGGAGGTATGTCGCCGGACGGGTTATGTGCCCCCAACGATTGTCACCCCGGACCTCTTATGGACCTGATAAGATGAATAGCGTGAACACCAAGCAAGAAACCACTAATGACAAAACGGACCCGCTCATCGAGGAGGTGAGGTCGATTCGGCGCTCCATCTGCGACGAGTTCGGGAACGACGTAGCGAAGCTCGCGGAGCATTTGCGCGGAGTCGAAGAGGAGTACCGGACGAGGACTGGCCGGTTCGCCGACGTTCCGAGGAAGGTAGAGGGCGAGCTCTTCCCCGAGGCCGCCCAAGCAGAAGTAGACCCATTTCTCTCAGAGCTTCGCCAACTCCGCAAAGCACAGTAGGCGCGATACAGGGGAACTGATTGAAACCCGCGGCAAGCGTGGTTACGAAGTGGAGCACATCTGGGAGTTTGAGCATCCGGCGGAATTCGGGGCGTATCGGAATCGGCTCGGCGATCTGCTACTACTGCCCAAGACGTTTAACGCGAGCTACGGAGCAGAAGCCCACGCAGGTAAACTCAAGCACTACGTCGAGCACGATATCTTGTCAAAATCACTACACTCGCAGGCTTACCAACACAACCCTGGCTTCACGAAATTCATCAAGGAAACCGGACTTCCATTTCACCCAGTCCAAGAGTTCAAGAAGGCCAATTTCGATGAGCGCCAAGAGCTGTATCGCCAGCTCGCCGAGCGCATCTGGAATCCGGAGTGGCTTAATCGGATAGCCGACGGCGAGGAGTCGATTCCATGACGGGCAACCGCAGCGCCACGAATCGACGAATTGTACCGGTGAACGCGACGCGGCCCGAGCAAGGCCGACTAGACCGGCGGGCGATTGCATTTCTGTCGGCCCGGCGTAGGCTCTTTCTGAAAACCTGAAGTATTCGCATCAAGGAATGCAACCGATGACATCATTGGCAATTCCCATTCTCGCCCAGGCCGCCGAGAACCAGGATTCGTGGGCGCCGGTCGTGCTGCTGCTGGTCATCGCGATCGGGTTCGCGGTGGTAAACGTCGCGGCGTCGCTGCTGATCGGCCCTTCGCGCACCGGACCGGGAAAGGAAATCACCTACGAGAGCGGCATGGTCCCGATCGGCGATACCCGCAAGCGTTTCAACGTCCGCTTCTACATCGTCGCCATGATCTTCCTCGTGTTCGACGTCGAGATCGTGTTCCTTTATCCCTGGGCGACGATCTTCGCCTCCGCCGCGGGAAACAATAAAACCCTTGAGGGACGCGCTTTTGGGGCAATGCTGCTGGTCGAAATGGGAATCTTCGTCGCCATCCTTCTCCTGGCCTATTTCTACGCCTGGGGAAAGGGCGTCTTTAAGTGGGACTGAGGGATTGCCGATTTGCGATTTGCGATTTGCGATTTGCAATTGCGATTTGAGCTTTGAATCGTGCTATAATTCACAAAGTGCAAGGCGGCCCTCATGGACACGCAGACCCTTCCCGACAATGTGCTGACGACGCAACTGAAGAAGGTGGTGAACTGGGCCCGGCGCAGCTCGCTGTGGCCGCTGCCGTTTGCCACCGCCTGCTGCGGCATCGAGGTGATGGCCACCGCTTCCAGCCGCTACGACCTGGCCCGTTTCGGGGCCGAGGCGATGCGGTTCAGCCCGCGGCAAAGCGACCTGCTGATCGTCGCCGGCCGCGTCGGCATCAAGATGATGCCCATCCTCCAGCACATCTATCAGCAGATGACCGAACCCAAGTGGGTGATCAGCATGGGGGCCTGCGCCAGCACGGGCGGCGTGTTTGATGCCTATGCAACCGTGCAGGGGATCGATCAGTTCATGCCGGTGGACGTGTACGTGCCCGGCTGCCCGCCGCGGCCCGAGACGCTTATTGAAGGGATCATGGCTATCCAGCGGATCATCGATGAGGATGGTCTGCCTCCCGCCGGGCGCCGGCGGCCGCTCCAGGTGGCCGTCGAACCCAGCTACAAGCCCACGCCCCAGCCCATCCCTCTGACCGCCGGCGGGCGGGCGATCTAACGCAATGACTCCAACCGCAACCGTTTCTCAACCCGCGGCCCGGGGATTGCGGATTGCACGGCAACGTCCTGCGGATCAAGCCACCGATGTGCATGAACAAAGACGACGCCGACTACATCGTGGATTGCCTCGACGAGATACTTCCGCTGGCGGGCGGGTAGCGATGCGACGATGCCATCCGTCGAATATCTAACGTGCAAATCGATAAGATTGGCGTCATGAGCCAGCCCGAGCCGAGTCCTCGCGCCAGGGACCTTGGCATCCCGTTCGAGGGAACGCCAGGGCCGCTCAATGCCATCACCGACGTAGCCGGCGTCGAGGTCGGCCACACGACGCTGATCCGCGGCGACGGCCCGCTGCGCGTCGGCGAAGGACCGGTGCGAACGGGAGTGACGGCGATCCTTCCGCGCGGCCGCACGGGTCTCGATCCCTGCTTTGCCGGGTGGTTCTCGCTCAACGGCAACGGCGAGCTGACCGGGACCGCATGGATCGACGAAGCCGGCATCCTCGACGCCCTGATCCTCCTGACCAACACCCACAGCGTCGGCATCGTGCGGGATGCGGCGCTGGCGTGGCTGCTGCAACGGCACGGACTGCACAATCCCGACATGCCGTGGTTCCTGCCGGTCGTCGGTGAAACCTGGGACGGCATGCTCAACGACATCAACGGCTTTCATGTCAAAAACGAGCACGTCTTTGCCGCCCTGGACGGCGCGCGGCCGGGCCGCGTTGAAGAAGGGAATGTCGGCGGTGGGACGGGGATGATCTGCTATCGCTTCAAAGGCGGTATCGGCACCGCTTCGCGAGTCGTACCCGCCGGCAACGAGAAATACACGCTCGGCGTGCTCGTGCAGGCCAATCACGGCTCGCAGCACCAACTGCGTATCGCAGGCGTTCCCATCGGCATTCAACTGCGCCAGGCGCCGGGAAAGCCTTCGGCTCAGCACACCGGCTCCATTTTGATCGTCATCGCGACCGATGCCCCGCTTCTGCCGCATCATCTCAAGGCGGTCGCCAAACGGGCCGGTCTGGGGATGGCCCGGACCGGTGGGATCGCGGCCTTAACCTCGGGTGATTTGTTTGTCGCATTTTCAACCGCCAACGCCAAAGCGATCGGCCGGCCACAGACCGCGACCGTGACGGTCATCGGATCGGACCATCTCAGCGGCCTCTATGAGGCGACCGTGCAGGCGACCGAGGAAGCAATCGTCAACGCGTTGATTGCGGCCCGAACGATGAGCGGCATCAACGGCTACACGGTCGAGGCGCTGCCGCACAAGGAAGTTCGGCAGATGTTCCGAAAGCAGTAATGTCAGAGTTTTCGCCCCAGCAAGCCTTCGAGCTGGCGACGCGCCACCACCAGGCGGGTCGGCTGCGGGAAGCGGAGTCGTTGTATCGCCAGGTCCTCTCGCAGCAGCCGCGGCACGCCGACGCTTTGCACCAACTGGGCGTGCTGGCCTATCAGCTCGGGAAGAACGCCGCCGCACTGGAGCTGATCCATCGAGCGATCGCGCAAAATCCTTCCGAGCCGAGCTATTACAGCAACCTCGGCCTGGTGCTGGCGGCTTTGCGTCAGTGGCAGCCGGCGATTGCCGCGTATCGCCAGGGGATATCGCTCCAGCCGAATTCTCCCGACGCCCAGAACAATCTGGGCATCGCCTTGCAGGAAACCGGACGGACCGACGAGGCCATCGCCGCGTACCGCATGGCAATCGAGCTTCGCCGGCAATACCCCGAAGCGCTGAACAATCTGGGAAGCGTGCTCCACAAACAGTGCAAGCTGGATGAGGCGATCGCCGCGTACCAGGCGGCCGTCGGCTCGCGGCCGAACTACGCCGAGGCCCATGCCGGGCTCGGCGCCGCCCTGGCAGAGAAGGGTCGGCTCGACGAATCGATGGCATCCTATGTAAACGTCATCCGGCTTCGCCCGGACTGTTCGATCGCGCACAACAATCTGGCCAACGGGTTGAAGGAGGCAGGACAGCTTGACGAGGCGATCGCCTGCTACCGCAAGTCCCTGGCGATCGACCCTCAGCCGTGGGTCCACAGCAACCTGCTCTACGCGCTACTGTTTCATCCGGCTTACGACGCGAGACGGCTCTATGAGGAGCACGTTCGATGGGACGAGTTGCACGCGCGGCCGCTTACACCGACGATTCCCCAGCACGGGGGTGACCAAACTCCCCGCAAGCGACTGCGGATCGGCTACCTCTCTCCTGACTTTCGCGGGCACGTGGTCGGATTCAATGTCCTGCCGCTTCTGCGCGAGCACGATCACAGTCAGTTCGAGGTTTACTGTTATTCGAATGTCACATCTCCCGACGCGATCACCGATCGCTTCCGATCGCATGCCGACGCGTGGCGGGACATCAGCCGGATCGACGACGGGCAGGCCGCCCAACTGATTCGAGACGACCGTATCGACATCCTGATCGACCTGTCGCTGCACATGGCCGGCAACCGCCTGCTCGTCTTCGCCCGCAAGCCCGCCCCGGTGCAGGCGACGTTCGGCGGATACCCCGGCACGACCGGACTGCAAGCCATCGACTACCGCCTGAGCGATCCCTTCCTCGATCCTTTGACAGACTCGGGACGGCCGGACGGTCGGGTTTACTCGGAGAAGACGATACTTCTGCCCGACAGCTTCTGGTGTTACGACCCGGCCGGCGAGCCGCCGCCAATCAACGATCTGCCAGCCTTGCAAAACGGCTTTGTCACCCTCGGCTGCCTCAGCAACTTCACCAAAATCAACGAGCTGGTCCTGAAGCTGTGGGCCCGGATCATGCGGGCGACGCCGGGATCGCGCTTGCTGCTGCTATCGCGGCCGGGCCGGCATCGCCAACGCACGGCGGAGCTTCTGGGGGCCGAGGGAATCGAACCGCGACGGTTGGATTTCGTGGACCATCAGCCGCGCGACCGATACTTACAGACTTATCACCGGATCGATCTCGGACTCGACACTTTTCCCTATAACGGCCACACCACCAGTCTCGACTCGTTATGGATGGGAGTTCCCTTGGTAACGCGGGTCGGCGCGACCGTGGTCGGCCGTGCGGGTCATTCCCAGTTGTCGAATCTCGGACTTACGGAGTTCGTCGCATTTGACGACGAGCGGTTCGTTCAGATCGCATCCGAATTGGCCGCGGACCTGTCGCGGCTCGCTTCATTTCGATCGACGCTCAGAACCACGATGCGGCAATCGCCGTTGATGGATGCCAAACGGTTTACGCATGGAATCGAACAAGCCTATTGGCGGATCTGGCGTGAGTGCGGCGGATAAGCAAGTCTGGCGACATTCGCCTTTGGGAAGTAGGATCGCTCTTCGGCGGGATACACGAGGGTTACCTGATGCAAGCCGATCGAACAACGTTTTCGAGCATTTGGCCTTGGCGGCCGCGGGTCGTGATTCTGGCCCTGTTGTGCCTGGCCGCCTGGACGCCCGTACTTGAGGCTCAGAATTCGCCCAAATTCCAGCGGACCGAAGATGTCATCTACGGCCGCAAGTTCGGCATCGCGCTGACGCTCGACGTGTTCCGTCCCGCCAACGCCAACGGGAAGGCGGTCATCTTGCTCGTCAGCGGCGGCTGGTATTCCAGCCACGACGCGATCAATCCCGGATTCCTGATACCCTTCCTCGACCACGGCTACACCGTCTTCGCGGTAGTACACGGCTCACAGCCCAAGTTCGATATCACTGAAATCGTGCCGGACATCCACCGCGCGGTGCGATTCATCCGGTACAGCGCCGGCCGATTTGAGATTGACCCCGGTCATCTCGGCTTGATCGGCGCTAGCGCTGGCGGGCATCTGACGCTGACGCTCGCGACGCAGGGCGGGTCCGGCAAGCCGGACGCGAAAGACCCGGTCGATCGCGAAAGCAGCGCCGTCCAGGCGGCGGTGGCCTTCTTTCCCCCCACCGATTTCCTCAATTACGGCCAGGACGGCGTCGATGCCGTGGGCGTCGGCCCGCTCAAGGATTTCCGCGGCGCTTTCGGTCCCCGCGCCGCCTCCGCCGAGGGCCGCCTGCAACTGGGCCGGGAAATCTCGCCGATCAACTTCGTCCATCCCGGCATGCCGCCGATCCTCATATTTCACGGCGACGCCGACAAGCTCGTCCCGATTCAGCAGGCCAACCTGTTCGTCGCCAAATGCGAATCGGTTCATTCGCCCGTGAAGCTGATCGTCCGCGAAGGCAAAGGCCACGGCTGGCCCGAGATCGGCCAGGATCTCAAGATCGCCGCGGACTGGTTCGATCAGCAACTGCCTTCCAAACAGTGAGTGTTTGCCGCCCGACCCGGGAGCTAGGGATACAGCAGATCGAGCGCACCGAGGATTTGTCGCAGTCGCCGAACCATCAGACCGGCGCAGTATCGAACCCGCTTCATTTCACCTACGCCTTTAATCGACTTCTCCACGCACTGCTGATACTTGGAAATAGCCTGGCAGCGGGTTCGGGCATCCGCGTGATTGTCAACCTGCTCGGCAGTGCGTAAATCGGATTCTGCCTCTGCCGCATCCATGCCTGGGGGAGCGTCATTTGAGGAGTGTCCACAACCGTTTTCCGAGCGCATCGGCATAAATGACGGTCGTCTGACCGGCCTCGTCAGCGGCGCGTAGTTCCCGGACGGCCTTCCAATCGTGAAAGATGGCGTGATGAAACTCGGCCGGGTTTGTGAGGACCATGCGCAAGTTGGCACCCGCAGGCACTGGAAATCCCGGAGCAGAGCGATAGCCGAATTCGAAAAGGTCGTCATCAGGGTCAACTGTGTTACCGCCGAAGCCGTCGATGACCTCGAAGAGGAAGATGTCACGCTTGTCTCGGCGCAGGGGGGCGAAATAGACCGCAAGATGAAGCCGCCCATTCTTCTTGCGGTGCTGATCCACAAGTTCACGCACTTGTGCTTCGAATTCTGGATATGCGGCAGTCGTTACCGGCATTCGGAGCTAAAGATAGCGCCGACGGTCCACCCCGTCCAACCGACGAATCACAAAACGCGTGACAGTCGTCCCCCAAATGGACCGGACGGGACTCGAACCCGCAACCTGCACATTACCAGCACGCCGGATTTCGTCCTCCGTGCCAGCGCTATAGACCAATGCGGCGCTCTCCCGGTTGAGCTACGGACCCAGCGTATTTACGCCGAAATCACTCCTTCACCTCGTACTCGGCGTCAATAACGTCTTCCTCTTTCTTTCCGTCGCCCGAAGGTCCCGCCCCCGCGGCGGCGCGATCGGCGCCTGGGCCGCGGCCGCCCGCGGCGCCGGCCCCGCCCGCACCGGCTGACGCCGCGGCACTCTTGTACATCTCCTCGGCCAGCTTGTGCGACACCTGGTTGAGGTTGTCCATCGCCTTCTTGATTCGGTCGCCTTCGTCGCTCTTGAGGGCCTCGCGGAGGTTGCTCAAGGCGCTTTCGATCTGGCCGCGAACGTCGCCCGAGACCTTTTCGCCATAATCCTTGAGTGATTTCTCGGTCGAATAGGCGAGCGATTCGCCCTGGTTCTTGAGGTCGATGACCTCGCGACGTTTCTTGTCCTCGGCGGCGTGGGCCTCGGCCTCACGCTTCATCTTCTCGATCTCGTCCTTCGAGAGTCCGCCGGCGTTCTGCACGGTGATCTTGTTCTCCTTGCCGGTGCCCAGGTCCTTGGCCTGCACGGTAAGGATGCCGTTTACATCGACGTTGAAGGTCACCTCGACCTGCGGCACGCCGCGTGGGGCCGGGGGGATTCCCTCGAGGTTGAAGGTGCCCAACAGCCGGTTGTCGCGGGCGAACTCGCGCTCACCCTGGAGGACGTTGATGGTCACCGCGTTCTGATTGTCGGCGGCGGTGGAGAAGACTTCCTTTTTGCTGGTGGGGATCGTGGTGTTCCGCGCGATGAGCACGGTCATCACGCCGCCCAGCGTCTCGACGCCCAGCGACAGCGGGGTTGCATCCAAAACGAGGATGTCCTTCACGTCGCCGGTTGCAATTGCGCCTTGGATCGCGGCGCCGACGGCGACCACTTCGTCAGGGTTGACGCTCTTGTTGGGCTCCTTGCCCTTGAACAGCTCCTTGACCAGCCGCTGCACCATCGGCACGCGGGTGGCCCCGCCGACCAGCACCACCTCGTCGATCTTTTCAGGACCCAGCTTTGCATCTTTGAGCGCGTCGATGACCGGCTGGCGGCACTTCTCGACCAGCGCGCCGATAAGTTGCTCGAGCTTGGCCCGGGTGATGGTCATCTGGAGGTGCTTGGGCCCGCTCTGGTCGGCGGTGATGAACGGCAGGTTGACCGTCGTCTCCATCGCGCTGGACAGCTCGATCTTGGCCTTCTCGGCAGCTTCCTTGAGGCGCTGAAGGGCCATCGGATCTTTGCGGAGGTCGATCCCTTCCTGCTTGCGGAATTCCTCCGCCAGGAAGTTGATCACCTCTTCGTCCATGTCGTCGCCGCCGAGATGGGTGTTGCCGTTGATCGACAGCACTTCGAATACGCCGTCGCCGACGTCGAGCACGGAAACGTCGAACGTTCCGCCGCCCAGATCGAAGACGCAGATCTTCTCGTTCTTTTTCTTGTCCAGGCCGTAAGCGAGGGCCGCGGCGGTCGGTTCGGGCAGCACCCGCATGACCTTGAGACCGGCGATTTCCCCGGCGTCCTTGGTGGCCTTGCGCTGGGCGTCGTTGAAATAGGCCGGCACGGTGATGACCGCATCGGTCACTTTCTCGCCCAGGTAGTCTTCCGCCGTCTTCTTGAGGTCCTGAAGGATGAACGCGGAGATTTGCTCCGGCGTGTACTCCTTGCCGCGGACGCGAACCTTCACGAAATCGTCGGGGCCGCCGACGATTTCGTAGGGGACCATCTTCTCTTCCTGGGCCACTTCCTTGTGCCGTCGGCCCATGAAACGCTTGATCGAAAAGACCGTGTTTTTCGGATTCGTGACTTGTTGATGTTTGGCGGTTTGACCCACGAGCCGCTCACCCTTTTCGGTGAACGCGACGACCGAAGGCGTCAGGCGGCTGCCCTGGGCATTGATCAGCACCTTGGGCTGATCGCCTTCCATGATCGCCACGACGCTGTTGGTTGTTCCAAGGTCAATTCCAATGATTTTTGCCATGTTGAATTACTCCTTCGGATGAGCAGGCGTGCAATTGAGATGCGCACGCCCCCAAGTCCGCAGCGTGTGCAAAAGCAAAGATTGTGCCATCAAGCGGATGGGGTCTCGACAGCTTATCCTCTGCCGGACAAGAATTTATACGTTAATAGGAGTTATCGGTTCGACCTCCGATTCGGGGTTGCAAATGCCGGATTGGCAGTCGGGTGGATACGTCTGCCATACTGGCAAACGAATCGATCACTTTTGCCGGTCGCACTAACCATCGACGAATTGCTCGCGCCAGTCCGGAGGCAGGTGGCTGAAAGTGCAATGAGCGACGATGGGCGCTTACGGCGCACCTCGGGGGCCGGTCGAGCACTGGCGCCCGGCGCGAGTGCCGCGTGTCTGAAATCGGCGCGAAAAGCCCCGCCGAAACCGTGACACACACTGTACCTGCCGCGGCGGAATAGGAACATATCGGGGCGTCCGTGTCACCGCCGGGGCTTTCAGGGCCGGAAGTTCTTGCGCTTTTTGCGCCAACTCGTTGAGCAGAGGGTCGGTTGGCCCCAAAACCGCGAAATCAGTTCAAAAACGCGGATTTCGGCGAGTGCGGCCGGAGTTCTTGCGCTTATTTCGCAAGCGGGCAACGAGGAGCCGGGGGCACGATGTTACATCATGTTACATTTTGGTGGCGCGACAATACGAGCGATCCGCGAGGCTGTCGCGCGGTCATTGGGAATCGGCGATTTTTCACGGATGATGGATGCGGCGGCATTTACGGGAATTGTGAAGCAACATTGTGCATCGAATCGCGCGACCAAGCGCGACAGATTTCGGTGTCTCGCTGCGCGCCGCGCCGTTAAGCGGGAAGGGGAAAGGGCCGTCAGCCGCGTCCTCGTTGATTGATCCCGGGGAAAGGACTCCGCGACTTCCGCCCGCAAAAAAGCCGTTATCCCGGTTCACGAGATGTTTGAGCAGATCCAGAGCCTTGCCATCGCAGCTATGGCGTTGTGCTCCCCGACTCAGCGATCTAAGATCGCACTTCGCCTTCGAGAGTTCCTTTCATGCCCGAACGCGCCCAACAATCCCATGCCGACTCCGAAGCCGCCTTCTTAAAAGCCCGCCAGCTCATGCCCGGCGGCGTCAGCTCGCCGGTGCGCGCCTTCAAGGCGGTCGGCGGAACGCCAGTCTTCATCTGCGAGGGCGAAGGCCCTTACGTCACCGACCTCGACGGCAACAAATACATCGACTACGTCGGCAGCTACGGCCCACTGATCGCCGGGCACGCCAACGAGCGGGTGGTGGCGGCGCTCTCGAAGGCCATTGGCCGCGGCACCACCTTCGGGGCGCCGACCGAATCGGAGACGCAACTCGCTTCGATCATCGTCTCGGCCCTGCCCGGCGTCGAGATGGTACGATTCGTCAACAGCGGAACCGAGGCGACGATGAGCGCGATGCGCCTCGCCCGCGCCGCCACCGGCCGCGACCTGATCGTCAAGTGCATCGGCTGCTATCACGGTCATGCCGACGGGCTGCTCGTGCAGGCCGGCAGCGGCGCCCTGACGCTGGGCACGCCCAGCAGCCCGGGCGTTCCCAAATCGATCGCGGCCGGCACGCTTCTGGCCCCATACAACGACTTGCCGGCCACCCGGGAACTGTTCGACGCTCACCCCGGCCGGATCGCCTGTTTCCTGGTCGAGCCGGTCGCGGGAAACATGGGCGTCGTCCCCCCCGCCGACGGGTATCTCCAGGGGCTTCGCGCGCTGTGCGATCGACACGGGACCTTGCTTCTCTTTGACGAGGTGATGACCGGCTTCCGCGTCGCCTGGGGCGGGGCGCAGGTACGATATGGCGTGGAGCCCGACCTGACCTGCCTGGGCAAGATCATCGGCGGCGGGCTGCCCTGCGCCGCCTACGGCGGGCCGCGAAAACTGATGGAACTGGTCAGCCCCGCGGGCAGCGTTTACCAGGCTGGCACGCTCAGCGGCAACCCGCTGGCAATGGCCGGCGGCATCGCCACCCTCGAGATTCTCGAGGAACCCGGCTCCTATGAGGCCCTCGAACGCCGCAGCGCCATGCTCGCCGAGGGCCTGATCGACGCCGCCCAGAAAACATCGGTTCCTCTGGCCCTCAACCGGGTCGGATCGATGATGACGCCCTTCTTCATCAGGCAATCCGGTCAATCAGTTGGCAACTTCTTGGAGGCGACTTCGGGCGACACCGCCGCCTACGCCACTTTTTTCCACGCGATGCTGGACAAGGGCATCTACCTTGCCCCTTCGCAATTCGAGGCGATGTTCGTTAGTCTTGCTCACACCGATAAAGTGATCGAACAAACGATCGACACCGCCGAAGCAGCATTCAAGGCGGTCGCGGACACGGGCAAAGGGAGATAGCGATGAGCGAATCTGACCCGACGGACAAGGTCTACCTGATCCACCTGATCGTCTCGGCCGGCGCCGAGTCGCACACTCACCTGGCGACTGATGTCGAGCGAACCCAGTTCATGGGAATTGAATGCCTCAAGGGAACGCTGCGGCCGGGCAAGGAGTCGCACTTCATGGCCGGGAGAGTGATGTACTTTCCCGTCGACAAGATCGTGTTCATCACGGAGTACGATTCCCACGCGGCGTACCAGGAAGCCGTGAAGAGGCATTACGAGGAAAGGTCCATGTGAGTCGCGTGCCGGCCGTAACCCGTCGAACGCTGTTGGCTTCATCCACGCTTTTGGCGATGGCGTTATCGGAATCGGCGGAGGCACAAGGCGCGGACCGGCCGAAACTGCGGGTCGTCGTGGCGGGGGCGCATCCGGACGATCCGGAGTCCGCGGCGGGCGGGGCGATGGCACGCCTGGCCGACCTCGGCCACGACGTGATCGCCCTGTACCTCACGCGCGGCGAGGCGGGGATTCGCGGCAAATCCCACGAGCAGGCCGCCGCCATCCGCACCGCCGAGGCGATCGATGCCTGCCGGATCTTCAAGGCCACCCCCGCCTTTGCCGGACAGATCGATGGCAGCACACAGATCAGCCTCGCTCACTACGACCAATTCCGCCGAGTTTTGCTGGACCAGAAGCCTGATATCGTCTTCACGCATTGGCCGATCGATACGCATCGCGATCACCGGGCCGCGTCGGTATTAACTTATGATGCCTGGCTCGCATCGAGAAAGTCGTTCGCGCTCTATTACTTCGAAGTGATGACGGGGACGCAAACGCAGTGTTTCCGCCCGAGCGATTACGTGGACATCACAGCAACCGAGCCACGCAAGCGCGAGGCGTGCTTCGCCCATGCCAGCCAGGACCCGCCGCACTTTTACGACCTGCACGCGGTCATGAACCAGTTCCGGGGAATGGAAAGCGGCTGCAAGTACGCCGAGGCATTTGTGCGGCAGGACCACAACCCGGCAGGGCCGGGCGCGATTCCGTGAGCCCGGCATTTCAGGTGCGTGCCCTGGGGGCAGGGCGATCAAGGCACACCGGAGAACTGAGGGTAAGTCGTAGTATCCACCGGCACGTAATGGCTCTTGGTGTGAGCGAAGTACCGGGTGACCGGCTCGGCGTGGCCATCGCAGAATCCGGCGTTACCGTAAGCGCCGGTGTTTGGCACCGCTGAATTAGTCGGACTCTTCAGTGTATTGTCGTTACCCGGCTGATCCGATAGGCCGCGAGCGCCCCAGTCATGACGGATTGATAGCAACTGAGTCTGTTGCGCCTGGGGCTTTAGTTGCCCGGAGCCGTCGTTGAGGAATCGCGGATCCATTTCGTAGACAAGAATCTTGGTCGCCGCGTCGTGGACCGACTGCAATGACCGGGCGAAGTAAGGCGGTTGCTGCATTCCCGTGGGCGCCGACGCAATGTCCACGTTCATGACGTAGCTGAACGTGTAACTTGGGTTCTTGTGACTTGCGCCGTCATCGGACGGGCAATGCAGCACCGACAGGTTCGGACTCGCGAGAGTCATGAACCCGTTCGTGTCCATTTTCAGGACCGGGAAATGGAGATACTGGCCAATTCCATGGCGGGCAATTCCGCCGTCGCCATATTTGCTCGTGCCGGCCCGCATTGGCTGCCACCAGATCCAGTCGGCGTAATCGCCTTGCATTCCGGATGCAGGAGTTGGGAGATTGCCGTCGTTGTCATTGGCATAAGCGATGAACGCAGCCGCGATCTGGCGAAGGTTGTTGGCACAGGAGGTTTGCTTGGCGGTCTCGCGGGCCCGTGCCACCATCGGTAACAGCAGGCTCACCAGCAGCGCGATGATGCCCACGACGATGAGCATCTCGGCCAGCGTGAATCCGGGCAGGCGCGCACAAATGAGTCTGCGCGAGCCTGGGGCTCTGTCGCGACCAAAGACATTCGCCTCCACCATGGCATCTCCTGTCCGGGCCGGGTCACTATTCGGAACCGGCAATTCCCCTCGCCTTCATTATATTACACCTTGTCCACGGCGACGATACACAAAGATACGGATCGGGGACAAATCCCGGGCGGGCGTCTCATCAGGCGTTCATGTTGGATTACCGGCTGCCGCGGCGTCTGTGCTTCGTCCGCGGGCCGATTGAGACCGCCGGCCGGACCGCTTATATTAGCGTTTTTCAGTCTATTCGGCTCGCGCCGGTTGCGCGGTCATTCCTTCATTTGCGGGGAGCCCGAGAATGTGCGGTGATGTGGGTCGAGCGTTGGCACATATTGCGCTCGGGGTTTGCCTGCTGGCTCGCCTGTCTCATGCCGCGCCCGGAGAACTGAAGGTCAGCGACAATCATCGCTTTCTCGTAACCGCGGATGGCAAGCCCTTCTTCTACCTCGCCGATACCGCCTGGGAATTGTTCCACCGCCTCAATCGCGAGGACGCCGAGCGGTATCTGAAGGACCGCGCGGCAAAACGTTTTAACGTCATTCAGGCCTGCATTCTGGCCGAGTACGGCGGCCTGACCGTTCCCAACGCCTACGGTCATCTTCCCCTGCACGGCAACAATCCAGCCGAGCCCGACGAAGACTATTTCAAGAACGTCGATTGGATCGTGGATCGGGCCGCGGAATTGGGCCTCTACATCGGCATGCTCCCGACCTGGGGCGACAAAATCGATAAGAAATGGGGCCAGGGGCCGGAGATCTTCACGGCGGCAAACGCCGCGGCTTACGGCGAATTTCTCGGCAAGCGCTACAAGGACAAGCCGATCATCTGGATCATCGGCGGCGACCGCCCAGCGGACAGCGACAAACAGCGGTCGATCTGGCACGCGCTGGCGGCCGGGCTGCGCAAGGGCGACGGCGGCACGCACCTGATCACCTTCCATCCGATGGGAGGCCGCTCGTCGGGTGAGTGGTTCCAGAACGACCCCGCGGTAGACTTCAACATGCTACAGTCAAGCCACAGCGCGCGGGACATCGCCGCGTGGGGAATGATCTGGACGGATTATCAAAGGGCGCCGATCAAGCCCACGCTCGACGGCGAAGCAAATTACGAAGACCATCCCATCAACTGGATGCCGCAGAACGGATACTTCGACGATTTTGACGTGCGCAAGCTGGCTTATTGGTCGGTCTTTGCCGGCGGGTGCGGGTATACCTACGGCTGTCATGACGTCTGGCAGTTCTATGAACCCGGTCGTGAGCCGGTATCGCACGCCCGCACGCCATGGAAGAAGGCAATGAATCTTGCGGGCGCATCGCAGATGGGCCATCTCCGAGCGCTAATGGAATCGCGGCCGTATCTGGTGCGCGTGCCCGATCAGTCGATGATCGAATCGCCACAGGGCTGGGACGGCACTCATTGCCAGGCCACGCGCAATTCGGACGGCAGCTATGCGTTCATTTATATCCCGGATGGCAGGCCGGTCCGCATCGACTTGAGCAAGCTCTGCGGTCAAACTCTCACCGCCTGGTGGTACGATCCGCGCGAAGGCGGCGCCAATCCGGCCGGACAATTCAAGAAGGAAGGCGTCCAGGAATTCATGCCCCCCGCCGCCTCGGCAAACGCGCGGGCTAACGACTGGGTGCTGGTGCTGGACGATGCTTCGCGGAAGTACGCGCCGCCAGGAACCAACTCTGGAGATCGATAATGCCCAAACGGCTGGCGTTCATCGGACTGGGGATCATGGGCGGGCCAATGGCGGGACATCTGCTGGCGGCAGGACATTCTCTGATCGTCAACACGCGGACGCGGGCCAGGGCGGCCGAATTGCTTTCGCGCGGCGCGCGCTGGGCCGATTCCCCGGCGGCCACGGCGGCCGAGGCCGACTTCATCTTCACCTGCGTTCCCGACACGCCCGATGTCGAAGCGGTGGTCCTCGGGAACAATGGAATCCTCACTTCGGCCCGCAACGGTATGATCGTGATCGATCACTCGACGATTTCTCCCGCCGCGACGCGAAACATGAACGAAGCGTTGCGTGCCCGCGGCGCGATTCTCCTCGATGCCCCGGTAAGCGGCGGAGACACCGGCGCAAAGAACGGCACCCTCTCGATCATGGTCGGTGGCGACGAAGGAGCCTTTGAGCAAACCCGCCCCCTGCTGGGTCACATGGGAAAGACCATCACCTGGTGCGGACCGAGCGGCGCGGGGCAGCTCACCAAGCTGGTCAACCAGATCCTGGTGAGTGTGACCAACCTCGCGGTGTCCGAGGGGCTGACGTTTGCCCGCCGCAGCGGGCTGGACGAGCAAAAGACGCTGGCGGCGGTGTCCGGCGGCGCCGCCGGGTCGTGGCAGCTTTCCAACCTGGGACCCAGGATGATCGCGGGCGATTTCAAGCCCGGGTTCATGATCAAGCTTCAGACCAAGGACCTTCGGCTCGCCATCGAGGCAGCGCGCCAGGCCGGGCTGGAATTGGCCGCTTTGCCCCTGGTCAACCGCCTGTTCGAGCAGGCGATCCGCGAGGGCCGCGGAAACGAGGGAACGCAGGCACTGTTTGCAGTGGTGGACGAACTCGCACACAGGCAAAGTCCGCCGGAGGGGTGAGTCACAACGCGCCACACCCAGGTGAGATCACGCGTTCAATTGTCCGCGGCGACCAGCGACGCCAGGACCCTGCGGATGCCGCTGAAGGTGCGTCGTCCGTGCATCACGACATAATTATCGACCAGCGCTACGTCGCCGTTCT
>Ga0307477_10001085_pt1 | contig 24251 bp, 9 predicted proteins | sample atmos_gasesECM2C_FD_203316 | JGI IMG/M metagenome (GOLD analysis project Ga0307477, IMG submission 203316) | Hardwood forest soil microbial communities from Morgan-Monroe State Forest, Indiana, United States - atmos_gasesECM2C_515 | ecosystem: Environmental > Terrestrial > Soil > Temperate...
CGCGTGCTTCGAGGGGCGGCCGTCATCCTGAGGTGCGCCGCGCAGCGGCGCCTCGAAGGACGGCCGCCCACCTCAGCATGACGCGGCGCGCCGGGTAAGGGGGGCCCGCGGAACCGTTCGCGTGGCCCGGAGTTTCTCTCCGATAATCTCCGATTCATATTGCAGGTGAGTTTTCCGTGCCTCTGACGCCGCCTCGGATCTGCCACGCGGGGACCGCGCCGGAAATGGCAGACGCGCGCCCACGGGCTGCCCGCGCCGCCGACCTGGGATTCAGCCATATTCTCTTCCGGGCCAATGGCTTGGACGAGCCCAGCGAAGCCGAACGCTTGCGCCCGCTGGCGGAGGCCAGCGCGGCGGCGGACCTTTCGCTTCTGCTCGATCTCGATATTTCCACACTGGCTTTGGACCATAGGCTGGTTCGGGACCATCCCGAGTGCTTTTCCTTTGCCGCGGCTCCCGCGGGGGGCGGTTTCATCGATCCTCGCCTGCCCAATGCCACCGAAGGACGTGCGCTCGCCCAGCCGCAGCAGAATCCGGAGCCGTTCATCGCCTGGTGGACGCAAGCCTTATCCGAGCTGACCGCGGCGGGCGTGAGAGGGTTTCGCGTCGCCGAGCCGCAAGCCCTGGGAAGCTTCATTTGGCGCGAGCTCATCGCGGCGCTTAAGGACAAAAATTCCGTGCTTTTCATTGCCGATACCTCGCAGCTCCCGCACGAAGGCTTACGCGAAATCCGCACCGCCGGATTCGATTACTGCCTGTCGTCGCTGCCGTGGTGGGACGGCCGCGCTGCGTGGCTCGTCGAGCAGCATGCTTTTGCTTCGGCCGCGGCCCCATGCATCGCGCTGGTGGAAGCGCCGGCCTGCGAACCGCCCGCCTCATGCGAACTTCGCCGCGCGAGATTGGCGGTTGCGGCGCTCACCGGCACGGGCGTGATGATGCCGCTCGGTTTCGAAAGCGGCGCCTGCGAGGCCGGCATCGATCTTTCCGCTTGCGTGCGCGCCATGAACGACATCGTGCAAAGCGAGGCGGCCATCCGGGGCGCGTTGCGGAACATGACCGGTCCCGGCGATCCCTTGACAATCCTGCTGCGCGCAAGCGAACCGGACGAGCGCGCCGCGCAATCTGCGCTTGCCGTCATCGTCAATCCCCATCACACGATCAATGCCGAGATTGGCGCCGGCGTAGCCGCGGCGCTCGGCGAGTGGTGCGAGATGGAACCGGTGCCACCATTCTCCGGCGCAAGTGAAAAATTCGCGCCGGGCGAAGCAAGGTTGTTTCGCGTCAAACGGGCAAAGCCGATCGTTTTCAAAGCGAAATCGGTCGCCGCCGCCGCGCGGACCGCCGCCCACGAAACGCGCGTCGCGATCGAGAATATCGCGCCGTCTGTGGACGCAGGACATTACCCGGCCAAGTGCATTGTCGGAGAAACCATTCCGATCGAAGCCGATATCTTTCCCGACGGTCATCCCGTCATTGCCGCCGAACTGCTCACCCGCGCGGACGACGAACGGGCCTGGCAGAGACAGCCGATGCAGCCGCTCGGCAACGACCGCTGGTCGGCCGCCCTGACGCTTAGGCGGATCGGGCGATACCGCTATGCCATTGAAGCCTGGCTGGATGTCTACGGCACCTTTGTGCGCGACCTCTTGAAAAAGCACTCGGCGAATGTCGATACCGCGCGCGACGTGGACGAAGGCCGCGTGCTCATCGAAACCGCCCGCGAACGCGCGAGCAAATCGGCCCGCGCGGCCCTTACGACAATTCTCGACTCGCTCGAAGAGGCGGACCACATGCGCCGCATCGATCTGCTGGCGGCGCCCGACACCGTCGACGCGATGCACCAAGCCGATGGGCGCCCCTTCAAAGTCATGAGCCGAGTCCATTGCATCGAAGCCGAGCGGCTCGCGGCGCGCTTCGCCAGCTGGTACGAGCTGTTCCCGCGTTCGCAAACCAGCGATGCAAAACGGCACGGCACATTCCAAGACGTCATCGCGCGTCTGCCGGCAATCGCCGGCATGGGCTTCGACGTTCTTTACTTCACGCCGATCCATCCCATCGGAACGACGCACCGCAAAGGGCGCAACAACGCGCTCGTGGCGCAGGAAGACGATCCCGGCAGCACCTACGCGATCGGCTCACCGGAAGGCGGACATACCGCCATTCACCCGCAATTGGGCACGCTTGACGATTTCCGCGAATTGATCGCTGCCGCGCACAGGCACGGCATGGAAATCGCGCTCGATTTCGCGATTCAATGTTCGCCGGATCATCCTTGGCTCACCGAATATCCCGGCTGGTTCGACTGGCGTCCCGACGGCAGCCTCAAATATGCGGAGAATCCGCCAAAGACTTACGAAGACATCGTCAATGTCGATTTCTACGCCAAAGATGCGGTGCCCGACCTCTGGCTCGCTTTGCGGCACGTCGTGCTGTTCTGGATCGAGCAGGGCGTGCGAATTTTCCGCGTCGACAATCCCCACACCAAGCCGTTCGCCTTCTGGCATTGGATGATTTCCGATATCCGCGGCGCGCATCCCGACGTCATCTTCCTCTCCGAAGCCTTCACGCGCCCGAAGGTGATGTATCATCTGGCAAAACTGGGGTTTTCGCAGTCCTACACCTATTTCACCTGGCGCCACAGCAAGGCCGAACTCACGGCCTATATCGAGGAACTCTCATCGCCGCCGGTCTCCGAATTCTTCCGGCCGCATTTCTTCGTCAATACGCCGGACATCAATCCGGTGTTTCTGCAAACCTCCGGCCGGCCCGGTTTTCTCATCCGCGCCGCTTTGGCGGCGACGCTTTCGGGCCTGTGGGGCATGTATTCGGGATTCGAGCTCTGCGAATCCGAACCGCTTCCGGGGCGCGAGGAATATAAGGATTCCGAGAAATACGAGATCAAGCCGCGCGACTGGAACGCGCCCGGCAACATCATCCGGGAAATCTCGGCGCTCAATCGCCTGCGCCGCTCCGAACCCGCGTTGCGCACCCATTTGGGCACGACTTTCTACAACGCGTTCAACGGCAACATTCTCTATTTCGCCAAACACACCGAGGGCAGCGCCGACCGCATCCTGGTTGCCATCAATCTCAATCCGCACGGCGCGGAGGAGGCAAATTTCGAGATTCCGCTGTGGGAATGGGGCCTGCCGGATTCGGGCGCGCTGCTTGCGCACGATCTCCTGCATGGCGGCAGTTTCGTCTGGCACGGAAAAATCCAGTGGATGCGCCTCACGCCCGAGGCGCCCTATGCGATCTGGCGCGTGGCTCCCGCGGAGATTCCGTAATGCCGCGCAAACACCCGTTTCCGCCCGACCCGTTATGGTACAAGGACGCGGTCATCTACCAGCTCCACGTCAAATCCTTTTATGATTCCAACAATGACGGCGTGGGCGATTTCCACGGACTGATCGCGCGGCTCGATTATCTTTGCGAGCTCGGCGTCAACGCGATCTGGCTGCTGCCCTTCTATCCCTCGCCGCGGCGGGACGACGGCTACGACATCGCCGATTACAAGGGCGTCCATCCCGAATATGGCACGATGGCGGATGTGAAGCGCTTCATCGACGAAGCTCACGCCCGGAATCTCCGCGTCATCACCGAACTCGTGCTCAACCACACCTCGGACGCGCATCCCTGGTTTCAGCGGGCACGCAGCGCCAAACCCGGTTCCGCGGCGCGGAATTTCTACGTCTGGTCGGACGACGACAAAGCCTATGCCGGCACCCGCATCATTTTCCTGGACGTGGAAAGATCCAATTGGTCATGGGACGAAGTGGCCGAGGCCTATTATTGGCACCGTTTTTATTCCCATCAACCCGATCTCAATTACGACAACCCCCGCGTTCTTGCCGCAATGCTCGGCGTGGTGCGCTTCTGGCTGGACATCGGCGTGGACGCGCTAAGGCTGGATGCCGTGCCCTATCTCGTCGAGCGCGAAGGCACCAATAACGAAAACCTGCCGGAGACGCACGCAATCCTGAAACGCGTGCGCGCCGAAGTCGACGCCCATTACCAGGACCGCATGTTGCTGGCCGAAGCCAATCAATGGCCGGAAGACGTGCAGGCCTATTTCGGCAATGGCGACGAGTGTCAAATGCTTTTCCACTTTCCGCTGATGCCGCGCATGTACATGGCCATCGCGCAGGAAGACCGCTTCCCGATCACGGACATCATGCGCCAGACGCCCGATATTCCGCCGCAATGCCAATGGGCGATCTTCCTGCGCAATCACGACGAGCTGACGCTCGAAATGGTCACCGACAAAGAACGCGATTATCTCTGGCAGTTCTATGCCGCGGATAGACGCGCGCGGTTGAATTTGGGCATCCGCCGCAGGCTGGCGCCTTTATTGGAACGCGACCGGCGGCGTATCGAATTGATGAACAGCCTGCTGCTCACCATGCCGGGAACGCCGGTGCTCTATTACGGCGACGAAATCGGGATGGGCGACAATCTGCATTTGGGCGACCGCGATGGCGTGCGCACGCCGATGCAATGGTCGCCCGACCGCAATGGCGGATTTTCGCGCGTCGATCCGGCCGCTCTCGTCCTGCCCCTGATCATGGATCCGATCTACGGCTATGAAGCGGTCAATGTCGAAGCGCAATGGCGCGACCCCCATTCGCTGCTGAATTGGGTTCGGCGCATGTTGACCGTGCGCAGCCAGCACAAAGCGTTCGGAAGGGGCAGTTTGCGTTTCTTGCGCCCGCAGAACCGCAAGGTGTTGGCCTATCTGCGCGAATACATGGCCGAGACGATCCTCTGTGTCGTCAATGTCTCGCGGGCGGCGCAGGCCGTCGAGCTGGATCTTTCCGAATTTGCCGGCCGCACGCCGGTGGAAATGCTCGGCGGCGCGGCCTTTCCCGCGATCGGACAGGTTACCTATCTTCTGACCTTGCCGCCCTTTGGCTTTTATTGGTTTTTCATCAGCGACACGGCCGAGCCGCCGAGTTGGAGCAGCGCAACATCGGGACCCTTCGTCGAGCAGCACACTTTTGTTCTGCGCAATGGCCTTGAAGACGTGCTGACAGGTCCGGCCAAACGCGAACTGGAACAAGACATCCTGCCCCGCTATGTCGCGCAGCGCCGCTGGTATCAGGGCAAGCATGCCCCTATCGATGGTGTCGAAGTCGTTGCGACTGCGGCGCCGCCCGGCGAGAGCGAATTCTTCTTTTGCGACGTAAAAGTCGCGAGCGGCGGCAGGGAAGATATCTATGCCCTGCCCTTGGCGATTGGCTGGGACGACATGCCGAGTTCGCCGTTCGAGGCAGCGCTCGCACTCGCGCGCGTAAGGCGGCGGTCCCGCGTCGGCCATTTGACTGACGGATTCGCCAATCCGAGATTCCTGCGCGTCCTGACCGAGGGTTTGGCGCGCGGCGCCCGCCTGCCCTTCGGCGGGGGCGAATTGCTGTTCAAACCGGAAGCCGGATTCGATCTTTCCTTCTCGCCGCAAAGCGAAGTGGATTGGGTCGGCGCCGAACAGAGCAATTCCTCTCTCGTGCTCGACCGGAAGGCCATCATCAAGCTGATCCGCCGCCTGGTGCCCGGGATTCATCCGGAACCGGAAATGATCCGGTTTTTGACCGAGCGGGGGTTTTCCGGAATTGCCACGCTCTTGGGCGAAGTCACGCGCGCAAGTGCCGGCAAGCCCGACTCGCTCATGGCAATCGTGCAACGTTTCGTGCCCAATCAGGGCGACGGCTTTCGCTGGACGATCGATCAGATCAAACGTCAGCTCTCGGATCAGGGCGTGGCCGCCTCGCGTGAGGAACGGGCTTTCAGATCCTACGAGAATTTCGTGCGCCGCCTGGGATCGCGCTTAGGGGAAATGCACGCGATTTTGCAGCAGCCTTCCGGCAATCCCGATTTTTCTCCCGAATCCGTAGACGCAGGAACGGTCGAGCAATGGGCGGAGCGCGCAAGGCAACAGATCGAGGAAGCCTTCGCTGTCATCGCGACGCTGCCGGCGGCGAAGGACGACGGCCTTTCCCGGCTGATCGAGAGGATCACGCCGCGGCGGGACATCATTGTCGGAGCCGTCCGGGATGCCCTTCGCCAAAGCCAAGGCATGATGAAGACGCGCATTCATGGCGATCTCCACCTTGGCCAAGTTCTGGTCGCGGCGGGCGATGTCGTATTCATCGACTTTGAAGGCGAGCCGCTGAAATCGTTGGATGAGCGCCGGGCCAAAGCCAGCCCGTTGCGCGATGTCGCCGGCATGCTGCGCTCTTTCGATTATGCGGCGCGCATCGCCCAACGCGAGGAGCTCCATTTCGAGAACCGGGGCGAAATTCTGGTGGCCGAATTCAAGCGTGTCGCCGCCGAAACATTTCTCCGGGCCTATGGCGAGGGCCGGGGCGCGCAATTGGACCAGCGCGAGCGCGATCTGCTCAACATATTCGCCCTGGAAAAATCCGCCTATGAAATCGTTTATGAGGCGGCGCACCGGCCGGACTGGATCGATGTGCCGCTTCGCGGGTTCTACGAATCATCCGAACGGCTGACGGGGACGACAGCGTGAATCTGATCGATCACATCGATTCCGGCAGCGAGACGCGGAATTTGGAGGCGCTGGTCAAGGGGCGCTTGAGCGATCCCTTTGCCGTGCTGGGGCCGCACGACACGCGTCAAGGCCGGCTGGTGCGCGCCTATTTCCCCGGCGCGCTTTCCGTCGAGGCGCGTGGCGCAAAAGACGGAAAATTGCTGGCCCATCTGGCGCCACACCCGGACTATGACGGCGTTTTCACCGGGCCGTTGCCGGGCAACGCCCGCTATGTTTTCCGCGTCCATTGGCCCGGCACGGTGCAGGAAACCGAGGACACTTACAGTTTCGGGCCGCTGCTGAGCGATTTGGATTTGCACCTGTTTTCAGAGGGTTCACACTGGGATCTGGCTTGGCGCTTCGGCGCCAATCCGGCCACGATCGATGGCGTTGAGGGCGTGCGCTTCGCCGTCTGGGCGCCCAATGCGCAACGCGTCTCCGTCGTCGGCGGATTCAACAATTGGGACGGACGGCGCCACCCGATGCGGCTCCGCCATAGTGCCGGCGTGTGGGAATTGTTCGTTCCGCGGCTGCGTGCCGGCGAACGCTACAAATACGAGATCATCGGCCGCGACGGCGAGCTTTTGCCGCTGAAGGCCGACCCGCTGGCGCGCGCCACCGAACGCCCGCCGGCTACGGCATCGGTGATCGCGGATTCCTGGGGTTTTCCCTGGACGGATGGCGACTGGATGGCGCGAAGGGCGCAGGCGCAAACCCCAGATGCGCCGATTGCAATTTACGAGGTCCATGCCAGCTCCTGGTTGCGGCCGGAAGGCGAACCCAATGCGACATTGGATTGGCGCGGCCTCACACAGAAACTGATCCCTTACGCCGGCGCGCTGGGTTTCACCCATATCGAGTTTCTGCCCATCATGGAGCATCCCTTCGGCGGCTCTTGGGGCTATCAGCCGCTGTCGCAATTTGCGCCGTCGGCGCGTTACGGCGAGCCGCAGGAATTTGCCCATTTCGTCGATGCCTGCCATCGCGCGAATATCGGCGTGATCTTGGACTGGGTGCCGGGGCATTTCCCGACCGACGCGCATGGCCTCGCGCGCTTCGACGGAACCGCCTTGTACGAGCACGAGGACCCGCGGGAAGGTTTCCACCAGGATTGGAACACGCTCATCTATAATTTCGGGCGGCGCGAAGTGCAGGGATTCCTGATCGCGAGCGCGCTCTATTGGCTCAATCAATTCCACGTCGACGGGCTGCGCACCGATGCTGTGGCATCGATGCTGTATCGCGATTATTCGCGCCAGCCGGGGGAATGGATTCCTAACCAATATGGCGGGCGCGAGAATCTCGAAGCCATCGGCTTCCTGCGGCGGCTCAATTCCACCATCGCCGAGCGCTGTCCCGGCGCCGTCATGATCGCCGAAGAATCGACGGCATGGCCGGGCGTCAGCGCGCCCGTCGCCGATGGCGGCCTGGGGTTTGCCTATAAATGGAATATGGGCTGGATGCACGACACGCTCACCTATCTAGCCCACGATCCGGTTCATCGGCCGTGGCACCACAATGATATGACCTTCGGCCTGCTTTACGCCTTTTCCGAACGCTTCATCCTGCCGCTCTCGCATGACGAAGTGGTGCATGGAAAGGGCTCGCTCTATGCGCGCGCCCCAGGCGATCCCTGGCAAAAACTGGCAAATCTTCGCGCCTATTTCGTTTTCATGTGGACGCATCCGGGCAAGAAGCTGCTGTTCATGGGGGGCGAAATCGGCCAGCGCGAGGAATGGAGTCATGACGGCGTCATCGCCTGGGACAGTTTGCGCGAGCCGGGCCATGCGGGCCTGCAGCGCCTGGTCGGCGATTTGAACCGGCTATACCGGCACGAACGCGCGCTCCACGGCGATGCCAACCCGCAAGGCTTTCGCTGGATCGTCGGCGACGATGCCAAACAGAGCATCTATGCCTATGAGCGCAGCTACGGAACGGCAAAGCCAATCATCGCCATTCTCAACATGACTCCGGTCCCGCGTCTGGGTTATCGCATCGGCGTTCCCTATGCGGGCCGCTGGCGTGAAATCCTCAACAGCGATTCGAGTTTTTACGGCGGGTCGAATCTCGGCAATGGCGGCCTGATCGCCACCGAGCCGGAACCGGCGCACGGTTTTGGCCAATCCTTGCCGCTGGTCCTGCCGCCGCTTGCCGGTCTTATTCTGCAACTCGAAAATCTGACGTGAGTTCAACTCCTTCGCGTCTGGATCACGGCCATCCCTATCCTTTGGGTGCAAATTGGGACGGATTGGGGACGAATTTTGCCGTCTTCTCCAGCCACGCGGAAAAAATCGAGCTTTGTCTTTTCGATCGCGGCGGCAAACGCGAAATCCAGCGGCTGCCGCTGCCCTCATTCGACGGCGAAGTGTGGCACGGCTATTTGCCCGACGCCGGGCCGGGCCTCGTCTATGGTTATCGCGCCTATGGTCCTTACGAGCCGAAGAACGGACATCGCTTCAATCCCAACAAGCTTCTGCTCGATCCTTATGCCAAGGAGCTGTCCGGACAATTGCGCTGGACCGATGCGCTCTACGGCTATCGTTTGCGCTCGACACACGCCGATCTTTCGTTCGACCGGCGCGATTCGGCGCCGGCCATGATCAAAGGCGTTGTCGCGGGCGGCGGGTTCAACTGGAAGGACGATAAACGCCCGAAGACTCCGTGGTCCGATACGCTCATCTATGAAATGCATCTGCGAGGCTTCAGCCGGCTTTTGGAAGCCGTATCCCCGCCGGAGCGTAGTACCTTCGCCGCATTGGCGCGATCCGATGTGATCGCCTATCTGCAGCGGATCGGAGTTACTGCGATCGAATTGATGCCGGTGCAGGCGTTTCTGCAAGATCGTTATCTCGTCGATAAGGGCCTGAGCAATTACTGGGGTTACAACACGCTTGCCTATTTCGCGCCGGAACGCCGCTATCTCTCGGCAGGCAATCCGGACGAAATCCGCATCGCCGTCCGCCGCCTCCACGCAGCGGGAATCGAAGTCATTCTCGACGTCGTGTTCAATCACAACTGCGAAGGAAGCGAGCTCGGGCCGACCCTGTCCTGGCGGGGATTGGATAATGCCGTTTATTACCGCTTGTGCGACGACCGGCGCTATCTGATCAATGACAGCGGAACCGGCAACACGTTGAACTTAAGTCATGCGCGCACCCTTCAGATGGTGATGGATTCCTTGCGCTATTGGACGGAATCGTTCCACGTCGACGGTTTCCGCTTCGACCTCGGGGCGACCTTGGGACGCGAGCATTCCGGCTTCGATCCCGGCGCCGGCTTCTTCGACGCGATCCGGCAAGACCCGGTTCTTTCGCAGCTGAAATTGATATCCGAGCCATGGGATGTCGGTCCGGGCGGTTATCAGCTCGGCAACCATCCGCCGCCTTTCGCCGAATGGAACGACCGCTATCGCGATGTCGTGCGGCGTTATTGGCGCGGCGATTCAGGCATGCGGCCGGAACTCTCGAAACGCCTGCTCGGCTCGTCCGATATTTTCCCTCCTCCCGGCCGGCAGGCATGGGCGTCGATCAATTACGTCGCTAGCCATGACGGCATGACGCTCGCCGATCTCGTCACTTACGGGAGCAAGCACAATGAGGCCAATGGCGAGGATAATCGCGACGGCGCCTATGACAATCTATCCGCCAATTGGGGAAGCGAAGGACCAACCGAGGATGCGACGATCAACGCTTTCCGCCAACGCGTTATGCGCTCCATGCTCGTCACGCTCTTCCTATCGCGCGGAACGCCAATGCTGACCGCCGGAGACGAATTCGGCCGCACCCAGCGCGGCAACAACAATGCCTATTGCCAGGACAACGAGATTTCCTGGCTCGACTGGAAGGATGCGGACAGTGAGTTCGGCCGGAATGAAATCGAGTTGGTGGGCAAACTTGCCTCGTTGCGCAAGCTTCATCCGTTGCTCACGATGCCGCGCTTCGCGACCGAAACGGTGCCAATCATGGCGGATATCAACCCGGTGGACTGGCTGGACGAGCGCAATCTGCGCCTATCTCAGGCGGATTGGGAGAACGGCGAAGGCCGCGCCCTGGTGCTGCGCTATGCCGGTAAATTGCCGGATGGGAGGGATGATATTTTCGCGCTGATGATGAATGCATCGGACAGTCCGCTCGAATTCGAACTGCCGGGGCCGTTTCGCTGGCGGCTGCTCATCGACACGGCCGATGTGAGCCTGCCCGCGGTGCCCATCGAGGCGCCAAGTTATACGGTGCAGGACCGCGCTGCCGTCCTGGTCGAAGCGATTGTGAAACAACAATGAGCGATGCGGCGCTTACTGCGCTCGCCGAAAAGGCCGGATTGGAGCCCGGCTGGACGGATACCTACGGCGTGCAGCACACCGTCTCGCCCGAGATTCTACGCGCAGCCCTGCGCGCACTGGGATTGGCCGCGAATAGCATCAAGGAAATCGCCGAAAGCGAAACGCATCTTTCGGAGAAAAAGCGCGACCTGCCGCCCCTGATTACATCATGGGTTGGCGAGACATTCATGGCCGGAGGCCAAACCCGCAAAGCGCCGGATTCTCCAGGCTATTATCGCATCGAAGCCGATGGGCAAGAAACCGTGCTTGCCGCCGCGCCGCAGCAATGCTTTGGCGTCGGAAATGTCTCGGAACAACGTCTGGCCGGCGTCGGCGCCCAGGTTTACGCGTTGCGCGGCGGCCATACCGCAGGATTTGGCGATTTTGCCGCGCTCGCGGATTTTGTTGCGCAAGCCGCCGCTCACGGAATAGATGCTGTCGCGACAAGCCCCACGCACGCGCTGTTTGCCGCGCATCCAACCCGCATCAGCCCCTATAGCCCGTCCAGCCGGCTGTTTCTTAATTCGCTCTACGCCGATTGCGGCGATGGCGCCCATGATGATGAACGGGATGGGCTGGTTGATTGGCCTCAAGCAAGCGCCGACAAATTTTCGGCTCTGAAGCGCGCACACGAACGGTTTTTAGCTGCTGGAGCAACTGAGGAATTTGCCGCGTTCCGTACGCGCGGTGGCGAAAGATTGTTCCGCCACGCTCTGTTCGAGAGCTTGGATTCGCAATTCGGCCAGCAGGGTCTTTGGACATGGCGCGAATGGCCGCCGGCCTATAGGGATGTTTCGAACGACGCCGTTGCCGAATTCGCCCGGGCGCATCGTGACGAAATCGATTATTACACCTACCTGCAATTTCTTGCCGCCAAAAGCGCACAAGCGGTGCAGGCCCGCGCGCGGGAAGCGGGAATGAAGATCGGGATCATTGCCGATATTGCGACGGGGATCGATCCCAACGGCAGCGATAGCTGGAGCGCGCCGGATGACGTGCTGGCGGGATTGGGCATCGGAGCGCCGCCCGATCCATTCAACGCGGCCGGTCAAGGTTGGGGGTTGACCGCCCTCTCTCCGGCTTCGCTGCAGCATAATGGCTTTGCCGGTTTTATCGCGCTGCTGCGAGCGAACATGGCGTATGCCGGCGGCGTGCGTATCGACCATGTCATGGGTTTGATGCGCCTGTGGGTCATCCCCGACGGCGCATCGCCGACCCAGGGCGTCTATCTGCGTTATCCGGTGGAAGATTTGCTGCGCTTAACCGCGCTCGAATCGCATCGCAATCGCGCGGTGGTGATCGGCGAAGATTTGGGGACGCTGCCTTATGGTTTCCGGGATCAACTCACGCGCCGCGGCGTGGCCGGGCTGCAAGTCCTGTGGTTCGAGCGCGAGCAGGGGAATTTCATTCCGCCCGCGCGCTGGCGCAAGGAAGCCATCGCGATAACAACCACACACGATCTCCCGACCATAGCGGGGTGGTGGCAAGGCCGCGATCTCGATTGGTGGTCGAAGCTTGGGATAGGAGCCGGCATTGAAGACCCTGAGTCGCGACGGCGCACACGCGACAATGACCGGCACGCCCTTTGGTCGGCCTTGAGAGAGGCCCATTGCGTGCAAGGGGATTCGCCGCCGGAGCGCTCCGACGCGGTTGTAGACGGCGCGATTGCTTATGTTGCAAGTACGCCGTCCCGCCTTGCGATGGTGACGGCTGAGGATTTGCTTGCGCTCGTCGAACAGCCGAACCTGCCCGGCACTATCGATCAGCACCCCAATTGGCGCCGCCGCCTGCCGCCGGGTGATTTCTTCACGCAACCGGGCATCGGCGACCGCCTCGCGCATTTCATCCGCGCGCGGCAAGGCCAATGATTCCGCGAGCCACCTACCGGCTGCAATTTCACCGGGACTTCACCTTCGCGGATGCAATCCATCTCGCAACGTATTTGAAGCAGCTTGGGATCAGCCATGTCTACTCCTCGCCCATTCTCGCCGCGCGCGCAGGCTCAACGCATGGCTATGACGTCATCGACCATACGCGCATCAATTCGGAGCTTGGCGGCGAAGACGGTCTGCGCGCGCTGGTAGCGGCGTTGCGGCAAAACGGCTTGGGTCTGATAGTGGATATCGTGCCCAACCATATGGCGGTGGGCCATGACAATCCCTGGTGGGTGGACGTTCTCGAAAACGGCCAATCCAGCCCGTATGCCACCATGTTCGACATCGATTGGGATCCACCGGACGTAAATACACGCGGCAAAGTTCTGGCGCCCATACTCGTAAAGCCGCTGTCTGAGGCGTTGGCCGCGGACGAGATCAAGCTCAAATGGGATGAGACGGTTGGCAGATTGACCTTCGCCTACGCCGAAGATCGGCTTCCTTTGCGGCGCGAAGATTATCCGGAGATCGTCGGTAACGCGCCCACTGCCGGCAGCGCCTCGCTCAAGGATTGGAATCGGCCGGAGATGCTGGAATCGCTGTTGGGGCGGCAGCACTTCCGGCTCGCACACTGGCAAACGGCGCCGGAGGCGATCAATTGGCGGCGTTTCTTCGACATCAACGTTTTAGCGGCGCTCAGAATGGAAGACGAGCCGGTATTCGAGAGCGTGCATGCCAAGCTGTTCCAGCTTTACGCCGAAGGCCTGATCGACGGCGTACGCATCGATCATGTCGATGGCTTGACCGATCCGCGCACCTATTGCCGCCGCCTGCGCGCAAGGCTGGGCGCGCTCGACAGAGACCGGCCGGCGCACGCGCCGCGAGGGCCGGCTTACGTCTTGGTCGAAAAAATTCTTGCCGAGCGTGAGACTCTCCCCGGCGATTGGCGCGTGGACGGAACCACGGGCTACGATTTCATGAACGACGTCTGCGCGCTTCAACATCATCCGGGCGGCGAGCAACCCTTGACCGAACTATGGGTGAAGATCAGCGGGCGGGCTGCCGATTTCGAAAGCGAGGAACGGAAAGCCAGGCATGAATTGCTGTATGCGAGTTTTGCTTCCCAATTGTGCGCAGCGGCAGGCGCATTCCACAGGCTCGCTCTTTTTGCCGCGCGCGATATCGATGAGCAATCGCTGCAGGGCGCCTTGGAACTGATCCTGGAACATTTCCGCGCGTACCGCACCTATGTGACCGGAGATAGCAGCGAACCGGCGCCAGGACCGCATTTCGATGCCGCGCTCGCCAAAGCTCGAGATTCGGCCAATCCGCAGGCCACCGCAGCGATCGATTTCGTCGGCCAGGCGTTGCGCGGCGAATTGGCGGAATTCGGCAGGATTGCCCGCAAAGCCGTGCGGCATTTCAACCAATTGGCGGCGCCATTGGCGGCAAAGGCGGTCGAAGACACAGCCTTTTACCGGTATGGGCGGTTGCTGTCGCGCAACGATGTCGGATTCTGCCCCGGGACTTTCTCGATTTCGTTAAGCGAGTTCGAGCAGAACACACGAAACCGTCAGGTGGAATTTCCCGACACGCTGCTTGCTACGGCGACCCACGACCATAAGCGCGGCGAAGATGTCCGTGGCCGGCTTGCCGTGTTGAGCGAATGGCCGCAACTGTGGGAGCAGGAAATAAAGCTTTGGTTCGAATTGAACGCGCAACTTCGCGCGCCGCAAATCGACAAAGGAGACGAGTATCAGCTGTATCAAACCTTGGTAGGCTCCTGGCCGGCGAACTTCGCAAGCGAACGAGCTGTTTATACCGGCCGCATCCTAGGTTGGCGGGAAAAATCGCTGCGCGAAGCCAAACTGAGAACGTCATGGAGGGAGCCCGACGCGTCATTCGAACGCGCCAATGCTGAATTTGTGCGCGCGATACTCGACCCCACGCGCTCGCGCGATTTTCTCGAACGCCTTTCCGCCGTTGTCGAACGGATTGCGCCCGGGGGCGCGCTCAACGGCCTTGTCCAATGCATCCTGCGCTGCACGCTTCCCGGCGTGCCCGATCTTTATCAAGGGGCAGAGTTCTGGGACCTCTCTTTGACCGATCCGGATAATCGCCGCCCGGTGGACTTTACCGCTCGCGTTCAAGCGCTCACGCCGGAAAAATCGCCGGCAGAGCTGCTGGCGCAATGGAAGAATGGACAGGTCAAACAAAGACTCATTCAGCGCCTGCTCAGATTGCGAGCTGAGGAGCCGGAATGTTTTGCCTCGGGCGATTACGTCCCGCTGACGATACGAGGACCCCGATCGAACAATGTCGCGGCCTTCATCCGCAGGCGCGGCGCAAAGGCGGTGCTTGTGGCTGTACCGCGTTTCTGTGCCGGGCCGTGCGCGGAAACGGGGCTTCCGAATCCCAAAAATGATTTCTGGAAGGATACAAAAATTGCGGTCCCCGGACAGTTCGCCGGCTGGCAGTCGGTGCTCGATGCCGAACGTTTTGTCGATTCCCAAGCTGAGTTCGACTGTTCGATTCTGTTCGGCGATTTTCCCGGCGCGGTCTTGCGATCTGTGGCGTGAGCGTTCACCGCTCATAGCCGCCGGCGGTCTTGCCGCGAAATATCCAATGCGCATAAGCCAAATAGGCCAGCGTAATCGGCAGAACGATTGCCGTGCCGATGCCGAGAAATTGGAGCGTGTCCGCGGACGCTGCCGCTTGCGAGATCGTGACGCTTTCGGGAATCGCATAGGGCCAAATACTGATGCCGAGTCCGGCATAGGCAACCAGGAATAGGGCGATCGAAAAGAGAAACGGCAGGCCGTCGCGCTCCCCATGCATGGCGCGCCAATTGAAAAGCGCGAGCAATCCGGTCACGAACGGCACAGGCCAAAGAAACAGGAAATTTGGCAGGGAAAACCAGCGCCCCGCGATTGCCGGATGTGTGAGCGGCGTCCAGATGCTGACGATGACGATGAAAACCAATGTCGCGGCGAGAATTGAAGGGGAAGCTGCTCTGGCAAAATTTCTTGTTGTGCCATCGGTTTTGAAGATCAGCCATGTTGCGCCAAGAAGCGTGTAGCCCGCCACGACGCCGAAGCCGCTTGCCACAGTGAACGCGGAGAAAAACGAGAACGTGGTCCCGGCGAATTGACCGGCGCGCACCGGTATGCCGTCGATAAAGGCGCCGAGCATCAACCCTTGCATCAGCGCGGCCAACCCCGAACCAAGAGCAAAGGCCCAGTCCCAAAGCAATCGCGACCGGCCGGCGCGAAAGCGAAATTCAAAAGCGACACCGCGGAACACCAGCGCGAAGAGCATTGCCATCAAGGGCACGTAAAGAGCCGGAAGCGCTGCGCTATAGGCGACCGGAAATGCGGCAAATAAAAGCGTTCCCCCCATCACCAGCCAGGTCTCGTTCCCGTCCCAAACAGGACCGATAGAATTCATCATTGTGTCGCGATCCCGATCGGAGGGCGCGAAAAGAAAGAGAATGCCAATACCGAGGTCGAGCCCGTCCAGCACGACATAGAGGCAAACCGAAAATGCCACGACAAAAGCAAATGCGAGGGGCAGCCCGGAAATCACATCCCTACCCCTTCGGCGTTTGTGCCGGCGCCGAATCGCGTCCTGGCCGCACGGCGAGCGGCTCTATTTCTGCTTGCGGACCAGCGAGCACGATGCGCAAGGCGTAATAAAAAAATGCAGCGAGCAACACCAGGTAAACGACGGCAAAAAATGCAAGGGAAACCGCTACCGCGCCCCCCGCGACCGGTGCAATCGCGTCGGCGGTGCGCAAGCGGCCATACACGATCCAAGGTTGCCGGCCTGCTTCGGTGACAGTCCAGCCGCACAAAATCGCGATGAAGCCGAGCGGACTTGTGAATGCACAGATGAGATTGAACCAAGCTAAATCATAAAGTTTCTTGCGCCAGCGCAACCACAAGCCGAGCCAGGAAATCGCGATCAGCACCAAGCCGCATCCCACCATGATCCGGAAGGCAAAGAAGACGAGCGGTACATAGGGCCGGTCTTCGCGCTGTACGGATTTGAGCCCCTGCACGACGCCATCCAGGCTGTGCGTCAGGATAAGACTGCCAAGACTGGGCATCTCAAGGGCATAGCGGTTTTTTTCCTGCGCCATATCCGGCCAGGCAATGAGCGTCAGGGGCCGGCGGGGTCCGGTTTCCCAATTCGCCTCGATCGCGGCAATTTTGACCGGCTGAAATCGAAGCGTGTTGAGCCCGTGCAGATCGCCGATAACAAGCTGCAACGGCGCGAGCAGTGCAGCGACCCACATGGCGAGTGAAAAGCCGGCGCGGGCAAAGGCGAGATGTTCTCGCCGCCAGAGATACCACCCCATAACGCCAATAACCACGAATGCGCCCGTGAGATAGGAAGCAACGATCATGTGGGCCAAGCGATAAGGGAAAGATGGAGTGAAAATCGCCGCGGGCCAGGAGACGATCTCGAATGTGTTGCCTTCGAGGCGGAATCCGCCGGGCGTTTGCATCCAACTGTTGGCCGCAAGAATCCAAAAGGCACTGACCAAGGCGCCTGCGGCGACCATCACGCATGAAATGACATGCAGCGGTTCGGGAAACCGTTCCATTCCGAACAACATGATTCCGATGAAGCCGGCCTCAAGAAAAAACGCGGTTTGGACTTCGTAGCTGAAGAAGGGGGCGATGACGTTGCTGGTGCGCTCGGCAAAAACGCTCCAATTAGTTCCGATCTCGTAAGACAGTACGATTCCGGTGACGACGCCCATGGCAAAACCCAAGGCGAACAGATGGATCCAGAAGCGCAATTGCTGGCGGTACACCTGGTTTCGGGTGACGAGCCAAAGGACATTCAGGATCACGATGAAGCCTGAAATTCCGATCGTGTAGGCCGGCCATAGGATGTGATAGCCGATGGTAAAGGCGAATTGCAGCCGCGATAGCAAAAGCGGATCGAGACCCATGGCGGGTCAGGAACGTTTGAACAGAGATGAAATCAGGTTTTGCGCCTCTTGCTGAATCGCATGCAGGTGATCGGAGTTGCGGAAGCTTTCGGCATAGATCTTGTAGACCTCTTCCGTCCCGGAGGGCCGCGCAGCGAACCAGCCGGACTCCGCTTGGACCTTGATTCCGCCGATAGGCTGTTCATTTCCCGGCGCCGTCGACAATATTTCGCGCACCGGCTCACCTGCTAGTTCCTTGATCGCGATCTGCTCCGGTTTGAGATTTTTCAGAATCGTTTTTTCGCCCGGCGTCGCGTCCGCGTCGATCCGTTCGTAAAAGGCCTCGCCGAGTTCTTCCGTCAACTGAAGATAAAGCTCGCCGGGGTCTCGTCCGGATCGGCCGGTTATTTCGGCCGCCAACAGACCCAGGATGATTCCATCCTTGTCCGTCGTCCAAACGCTTCCATCCTTTCGCAGAAAAGATGCGCCCGCGCTTTCCTCGCCGCCAAACCCAAGTGTTCCACTAAGTAGTCCATCAACAAACCATTTGAAGCCTACGGGTACCTCCACCAAGCGCCGCCCCGTTTTGCGCGCAACCCGGTCAATCATTCCGCTGCTGACGATGGTTTTGCCGACCGCAAGATTGCCTCGCCAATTGGGACGATTGCCATAGAGATAGGAAATCGCGACAGCCAAATAATGATTGGGATTCATCAACCCGCTGGAGCGGCACACGATGCCATGACGGTCGGAATCGGTATCGTTGGCGAATGCCACATCAAACCGGTCGCGCATCCCGATCAGGCGCTGCATCGCATAGGGCGAGGAACAATCCATGCGGATTTTGCCGTCCCAATCTGCGGTCATGAAACGAAAGGTCGGATCGACAGCATCGTTCACGACGGTAGCGGCAATGCCATAGCGTTCGACGATCGGCTGCCAGACGTGAACGCTCGCGCCGCCTAGCGGATCGATGCCGACCTTGACCCCTGAATCGCGAATGACATTCATGTCGACAACGTTGTTCAGGTCGGCGACGTAGGCGCTGATGTAGTCATGCGCGCGCATGCAGCCGGCTTTCCGCGCTCGCCCGTACGGTATGCGCCTTACCCCCTCAACTCCCTTTGCGAGAAGGTCATTGGCGGCATTCTGAATCCAGTTTGTTGCATCGACGTCGGCCGGGCCACCATTTGGCGGATTATATTTGAAGCCGCCATCCTCGGGAGGATTGTGCGATGGTGTGATCACGATGCCGTCCGCCAACCCGCGGTCGCGATTTTTGTTGTAGCCGAGGATCGCATGGGAAATGAGGGGTGTCGGCGTGTAATCCCCCTGCGCATCGAGCATCGTGTCGATTTCGTTCGCCGCGAGAACTTCGATGGCGCTGGCAAGCGCGGGTTCGGATAGAGCATGCGTGTCGATGCCGATAAATAGCGGCCCATCGATCCCGTTTTTGCGGCGATAGAGGCAAATCGCCTGCGTAACCGCGAGAATATGCCATTCGTTGAAGGCAACATCGAACGCCGAGCCGCGGTGACCTGAGGTACCGAAGGCCACGCGTTGAGCCGGTACCGATGCATCGGGCTGCTGGACGAAATAGGCGGTCGTCAAGCGTGGCACATTGGTCAGCATTTGCGGCGTAACTGGCTTTCCCGCAAGCGGACTGACCCTGGGAACCATGTGATCCGCCTTTCGGTTTCTACGCGAGAATCACTCTGACCGTGTGGATTGCACCATCATCGTTGAGGGGAACAGGCGCGCCCGCTACAATCCCCTTACCGTCCAATTCGACCCGTGCAACGCCGTGGCCCGCGCGGTTGGTATTTTCCACGGCGATTTCGTAAGCCGCTGTGCCGTAATGGAATCGGGCGTTGAAACCGGGCCAAGCGCGCGGAATGCAAGGGTCGATTAGCAGCGTCGGGCCTCGCAATTTCAGGCCGAGAAGGCCTTCCATGATCGCCCGGTACATCCAAGCGGCTGAACCCGTGTACCAAGTCCAGCCGCCTCGCCCGACATAGGGCGGCGCGCCATAGACGTCGGCGCATACCGCGTAGGGTTCGACTTTGTAACGATGGATGGCGGTGCTGCTGCTCGCATGTTGAATCGGATTGAGCAGCGTCAGAAGCTCATGCGCCTTGTCGCCGTCGCCCATCTGGGCGAAGGCAAGAGCGGACCACACCGCCGCATGGGTGTATTGGCCACCGTTCTCGCGGATTCCTGGCGGATAGCCTTTGATGTAGCCAGGGTCTGGCGTTGCTTTGTCGAAAGGCGGCGTGAAGAGCAGGACCAAGCCCTCGTCGCGGCGCACGAGATATTTCTCCACCGCTGCCATGGCACGGGCGTTACGCGTGGGCTCGCCGGCGCCGGAAATCACCGCCCAAGACTGGGCAATGGAATCAATGCGACATTCGCTATTGGCAACCGAGCCCAAGGGCGTTCCATCGCCGAAATAGGCACGGCGGTACCAATCTCCATCCCATGCCTCTTCCAGCGCGATCTTCAAATGCGCGGCGTGCTCCCGCCAGCGCGCGGCCCGTATCGGATCCCGTTGCTCGGTCAAGCCGGCAAACGCGACCAGTGTGCCGTAGAGAAACCAGCCGAGCCAGACGCTCTCGCCTTTGCCGTCTGCGCCCACTCGGTTCATCCCGTCATTCCAATCGCCGGTCCCCATCAGCGGAAGACCGTGCGCCCCTACCGAGAGCGCGCCATCGAGAGCGCGAGCACAATGTTCGAAGAGGCTGACACGTTCTTCCGAAATCGGAGGTTGGAAAAAGGCGTCGAATTCGCCGTCACGGAGCAACGGCCCTTCGATAAAAGATACTTTTTCGTCGAGAATGCGCTCATCGCCTGTCGTTTGAATGTAATGCGTAGCGGCATAGGGAAGCCAAATCCGGTCGTCCGAAATCCGGGTGCGCACACCCTTTCCGGTTTCGGCCAACCACCAATGTTGCACATCGCCTTCGGAGAATTGCCGGGAAGCGGCACGAAGCAAATGACCGCGCGTGACGGCAGGTTTGGCGGCCACAAGAGCGGTTACGTCCTGCAACTGATCGCGAAAGCCAAATGCACCACTTGACTGATAAAAGGCCGAACGCGCCCAAACCCGGCAGGCGAGCGTCTGATAGAGCAGCCAGCGATTGAACATGATATCCAGAGCGCGATCGGGAGACCGCACCTGGATTTTCGAAAGCGCTTCGTCCCAGAATTGCGTCACCTCCTCAAATACGGCGTTGAGATTGGCAGTGCGATATTTGGTGACAAGGGCTTGCGCCTCGGCCGCATTGGCAGACTCGCCCAACAGGAGCACCAACTCGATTTCAGCACCGGGTTTGAGGCGCAATGTGGTCTGCAGCGCGCTGCAGGGATCCAGGCCTGCGCCAGTCCGGTTGGATAGCGGCGTGCCCCGCAACAGCGCGATCGGGCGCTGTAGCGTACCGTTGCGCCCGAGAAATTCCGCGCGATCTCCCGTCCAACTATTTTGCCTTCCGTCCATGTCGACAAAGGCGACACGTGTGCCGAATTCGTCGCTTAACGGATTGCGCGCAAACACGGCGCCCGTTTCCGGATCGATCTCGGTTACGATGTAAGGGGCAAAAATGGGCCGCGTTGGACCGAGTACCCACTCGACGTAGCCGGTGACGGAGATGTTGCGCACGCGCCGGGAACGATTGGCGATTTTCAGCCGGGAAATCTTTACCGGATCGCGGCGAGGAACATATTGCAGCAATTCGAGGGCGAAGCCGTGTGACTCCACTTCGAAACGCGTGTAACCCTGCCCATGGGTTACAATATAGCTGGCATCTTCATCGCGAATAGGAAGGGCGGTGGGAGACCATAGCTCGCCGCTATCCTGATCGCGGAGATAAATCGCTTCGCCCGCCGGATCGGAAACGGGATCGTTCGACCAGGAGGTGAGCCGATTTTGCTGACTATTGAGCGACCAAGTGAATCCCGCACCTTCAGCAGATGTCTGGAAGCCAAAAACCTGGTTGCAGATGACATTGATCCAGGGGGCGGGGGTCAACTGGCCGCGCTCGAGAATCGTCACATATTCGCGGCCTTCCGCGGCGAATCCGCCGAGCCCGTTGAAAAATTCGAGCGGCGGACGGGCGCGCGAGGCTTCCGGAACGGCGGTTGCGGACGGAGGACGCGGCGGACGCACCACGACAGGAGGCTTCGCTTCCTCGATACGATCGATTTGCTCCTCGAGCGTGCCGCGGCGGCTGGACAGGACTGCTCGCGCGATGGTGTGAAGAAGCGCGGTTACCTCCTGAGGGATGAGATCGGTGCGGAGAACGAACACGCTACTACGCAGGTCGCTGTCGGTTTTAGCGCGCACCTGAAGCGGGCGGACGAGATGGTCGATAGCCCCCTGCAAATCCTGCAGATAAGATGAGGCTCGCTCGTTCAGGATCACCAGATCGACAGCCAGATGTTTCAACCGCCAATATTCGTAAGCGCGGAGCAGTTGCCGCACGATGTCGAGGTCTTCCGTGCGGTCGATTTTCAAGAGAACAATCGGAAGATCCCCAGAGATACCATTCGCCCACAGGACCGAACGCCTGCGACCGCCGCGCTTGAGCGCCTCGGATGAGGGCCTTGCCGTGGGATCGGAGTAGATGACTCGATTGGTGAGGCGTTGGAACAAATTGGCTTCTTCCGGACCTATGCCGAGGTGATGGAATTGGCCCTGTGCCTCGGTCCAGGCCATCGTGGTGATGCGATCGAATATTGTAGCATCGCGGTGCTTATCGGCTATATCGAGAACCTGCTCTCGGGTTTCGGCGGCAACGGTAAAGAAGGACGCCCGCACGGTTTCCCCGCGTGGAATTCGCACGCGGCAACGAAGGCTGAATATGGGGTCGAGCACGCATCCCGCCGTATTCGAGAGCGGCCAACCGCCTATGATACAGGACGGATCCCGTATCGTGTGGCCGCGTCCCAAAAAGCGCGCCCGATCGGTCTCGAATTGGATTGCGGCATTGGATTCACCTTCGATTATTACGAAATGAGCAGCCCACGCTTCCGGTTGCTCCGGCGATTTGCGCCTCCGCGTGGCCAAAAGTGTTCCTGCGCCGGGAATGAATTCCGTTTCAATGAAGAGCTTGGAGAAAGCGGGATGAGTGGCATCCTCGTCATAAGGCGCAAGCACGATCTCGGCATAAGAGGTGAGCTCGATCTCGCGAACGCGACTTCCAAGATTGGTAATCGCAACGCGGCGCACCTCGGCGTCATGTTCGGGCGACACGGCAATTTCGAGTATCGTTTTGAGCGTTCCGTCCTGCCGGGCGAATTCCGCGCGGCCCTCCGAAAATGCCACATCGTAGGAATCCGGATCGATACAGACCGGCTGATAGGCGGCCGACCATACTTCGCCGCTGCGCGCATCGCGGAGGAAAATATAACTGCCCCAATTGTCACAGGTGGCATCTTCACGCCAACGCGTGACATCGAGGTTACGCCAACGGCTGAAGCCCGAGCCTGCGCCCGTTACCATCACCGTATAGGCGCCGTTCGACATCAAATGGGTTTGGGGAATCCGCGAATGAGGGGAATTCAAGCGGCGCCTGGTTTCAGGAGCAAAATGCTCGATCTTCGCCGCCGCGCGAACTCTTTGCCCAGGAGGACGGGCGACCGCGATGTCGCGCGGCATGCGTTCCTGCAGCAGTAGCTCGGTTGCCTGGATCAGCGGCTCGGCGTGAAAATATTCACGCATCAAGCCTTCGAGCAGTGCGTCACCAATGGCAACGATGCTCATGGCTTGGTGGTGCGCCATATAGGCCCGGGCTATGCCGATTTTCTCACCTTCGCGCACGCGCGTGGGCGTGTAATCCAATGCTTCGTACCAGCCGTAGTCGCCACGGCCGCCTTCTTTCGTCAATTGCAGAAAGTTCTCCGCGGCTTCCTTCGGGTCGATCATTGCCGCCAGCGCGGTGGCATAGGGCGCGATGACGATGTTTTCCCCGAGTCCACGCTTGAATCCGAGATCCGGCACGCCAAAACCGGAATATTGATACGTTCCTTCCATGTCCCGCGCATAGAACAAGGATTCCGAGACGCCCCAAGGAACGCCGAGCTCGCGCCCATAGGCGATTTGCCTTCGCACTACGAGACGATTTGTCCGATCAAGAATGCTGCCGGCGGGAGCGCGCATCACTAGCGACGGCATCAGATATTCAAACATCGAACCGGACCAGGAGATGAGCGCTGATCCGTGGCCGACGGGCGTAAGCGTACGGCCAAGCCGGAACCAATGCTTGAACGGCACATCCTCCCGCGCAATTGCAATGAAACTGGCGAGACGGGCTTCCGAAGCCAGGAGATCGTAGCAATTGGGATCGGGCGCTGAGTCCTCGACGCGATACCCTATCGAGAATAGCTGCCGCTGCGAGTCATAAAGAAAACCGAATTCCATGGCGGCGAACATGGACTGCGCGAGATCGGCGATGGCGTCGATTCGCTTAACCAGCTTGATCTCGGGTTGAACCAGAGTGAGAACATTATCCGGCGGTGCAGGCGCGACTGCACTCTGCTCGTCCAATCTCAATGCGGGGTGCTCGAGCTCGTGGATGG
>Ga0307477_10001087_pt1 | contig 24227 bp, 24 predicted proteins | sample atmos_gasesECM2C_FD_203316 | JGI IMG/M metagenome (GOLD analysis project Ga0307477, IMG submission 203316) | Hardwood forest soil microbial communities from Morgan-Monroe State Forest, Indiana, United States - atmos_gasesECM2C_515 | ecosystem: Environmental > Terrestrial > Soil > Temperate...
GCGAAGCGAGACCGCGCATCCCACGGTAGAGCTCGCGCAGGAGGCCGACCGATGGCGCGGCTCGGCGGAGCAGATAATCGTTGATCCGGCGATCCTCGTCTCCATATAAAAGATGAATTTGCGCCGCCGCGTCGTCGCGGCCGGCGCGACCGGCTTGCTGGTTGAACTCCGTAAAAGCGAAGTTGAGATGATACAAGACGACGTCGCGCACGTCGGGGAGATCGATCCCCTCTCCGAACGCCGACGTCGCCACGACGACGCGAAGCGCGCCGTTGCGAAAGAAGTCCTCGACGAGGCTCCGTTCGGCTCCGGGCATCCCCGCGTGGTAGAAGGCGACCGTCGGGCCGAAGCGCCTGCGCAAGCGTTCGGCGGCCTTGTACGCCTCCGAACGCGACATGCAATACACGATCGCTTTGCCGTCGCCTTCAAGCGCGCGTTCCAAGTACGACAACTTGTCTTTGGTGTTGCGTGCATCGACGACGTGAAGATTCTCGCGAACGGTCGGATCGATGACCCACGCTTCGATGCTCAGCACCCGCCGGATCTCGCGAAACGCGTCGTCGGCCGCCGTCGCCGTGAGGGCGAGCACCTGCGGCGCACCGAGTGTTTTGACGAGTTCGCCGAACCCGACATATGCCTGCCGGTGGCGCGATTCGTAGAGGTGGTGCGCCTCATCGACGACGAGCAGCGTCGGGCGATTCTGCGAGCGTGCGAACGCCTCGCGATGATAACTCGCGAACTCAGGGGTGGCGAGGATGATGTCCCACGAGCCGTCTTCGAGCGCGAGCTCGAGCGCGGCACGTTCGTCTCCGTCGATCGCTCCGTTGGCGCGCAGGACGCGTAGCCCGAGCGGCTCGAGCCTGCGAACGAGAGCGTCGTGTTGATCGTTCGCGAGCGCGCGCAGCGGGTAGAAGACGAGGGTCTTGGACTGCCGGGCGAGCGCCGCCTCCGTCGCCGGCAACTGAAAGCAGAGCGATTTCCCGCGGCCGGTTCCCATCACCGCGAGCGTGTTGCGCCCGGCCCGTACACGTTCGAGGACGGAAACCTGCGCCGGTCGCAGCGGGCGTTCGCCGAGGAAGAGCGTACGGATCGCGTCCGCATCGGTCGCGACACGCCCGCCCGCGCCGAGCGTCGCCGCGCCGCGTTGCGGCGCGCGATGCCGGCGGACATGGATGTTCACGCCTACGTGCTTCTCGGGGCCGCCGCCCGTAATGCTTCCGACGCTCGCCGTGTACCGTTCGCCGGCATCAAAATTCGGAGCAAGCCGCTTCGCGATCTCCTTGCGCAGATAGCCGAGCTGGATCGGACCGTAGCGCACGGCTATGGCGTTGGAATCGTGCTCGTTGGCCGCTTCGCGCACCAGCTCGAGCGCCTCGCCGGCTTCCAAGCCGGCGACCTTCTCCTGGCGCCGTTCGAACGAGACGCCGACGACCTTCGTGTAAAAAGCGTTCGCTTCACCGATGGTCGCGAAGCGATCTCGTTCGAGATATTCATCGCCCTTCGCAAACAAACTCGCGACGAACGCCTTCACGCCGGCGGCGGCATCGAGCGTGATTTCGACGCCGGGCACGCCTGAAACGACGGGCGATTCCATCGCTGCGGAGATCACGCCGGCTGCGCCGTTCGTCAAGTCAAATCGCGCGAGCAACGCTTCGAACGCCGCCTCCGACGGAGTCGGCGCCGGCAGCGCGGCATTCCGGACCGCGCGGCGAGTCCCCGCGGGCGCGGTCTCGGTCTTACTCGCGCTTCGTCGCGGAGGCCTCGCTCGTCGTTTCACCGCTCGCCTCGGGTTCGTCATCGAGATTGAGATGGATCTCTTCGTGACCGAGCTCGAGCTCGGCATCGTGAAGACCGGCGCGCTGGGCGTCGAGCGGATCCATCATCTCTCCCGGTTCGTCGTAGACGACGTCGTCTTCGATGGGTGCGGCGACGGAGGCGCCGGGCCGGGACTTCTTCCGATAGCGCGCCGCCGGACTGCTGCCGGCGCGGGTTCCGCTCGCCTTTTCGCGGGCGCGCCGCTCGCGCCGCGCCGCCAAGATCTCCTCGCGCGACATGCCGCGCGAGGCCTGTTCGCGCGCTTCCGCGACCGTGCGGGGGCGCTCGGCGTCGGCCCGCTCGCGCACGCGACGCTTCGCCGCGCGGCGCAGCTCGCGCTCGCGCAAGATATAGACGAGCGGCGCCGAGTAGAAAATGGAATGGTAGCCGCCCGAAACGATCCCGACCAGTAGCGCGAAAGCGAAGTTTTGTAGCGAACCGCCGCCGAAGACGAGCAGCGCGACGAGCGTGATGACGACCGTCGCCAGCGTGTTGAACGAACGCGTCATCGTCTGAAGAATCGACGAATTCACGATCTTGTCGTACGGTACGTTCGGCATCAGCTTGACGTTTTCGCGGATCCGATCGAGGATCACGATCGTGTCCATGACCGAATAGCCGATGACCGTCAGCACCGCCGCCAGGAAAGCGTCGTCGGCGCGCCGTTGCGCGAGCGCGTAGATCCCGATCATCATTGCCGCATCTCGGGCCAGCGCGATCACCACGACCTCGCCGAAAATGATGTTCCAGCCGAAACGGAAGGCGATGTAGACGAACTGGATGCCGATCGCGATGACGAGTGCGATCACCGCTTTGGTCAAATACTCGTGCGAGAGCGATGGACCGACCGACGCGATCTCCGACTGACCGCGATCGACCGGCGCGACGGTGTTCAGAGCATTCCACACTCGCGCCGTTTGATCGCCGAAATCGACCTGCGTCGATATGGTGAAGCGCTCGTTCGGCGCCTCGCCGATCTTCTGCAGCGTGTTGATTTGCGCGTCTTTCACGCCGATGGTCGCCAGGCCGGCTTGGATTTTCTCGGCCGTCGTCGGCTGGGAAAATTTGGCCGTGACGTCCGTACCGCCGGTGAACGACAGTCCCAGCTTGATCGGATAGCCGTGCACGACCAGATTGTAGGCGATCATGAGCGCGCCCGCGCCGATGATCGTGTACGAGATCGCCGAGACGATCTTGAACCACCCGACGACATTCCAATTCAGCCTACGGAAAAACACGTTAGACTATCACACCCCGTAGGCTTTTTGGTTGGTGACCAGATCGTTGTCGACGACCAAATCCATGAAATAGCGCGTGATGAAGACCGCCGTGACCAGCGAGAAAATGGTTCCCCAAAAGAGCGTGTACGCAAAACCTTTGACGGTGCCGGTTCCGAGCATGAACAACACGCCGGCGCCGACGATCGTCGTGACATGACTGTCGAAGACGGCGGTGAAGGCGCGGCGGAAACCGATCTGAACGGCGGCGCGTAAGCTCTTGCCCGACCAGAGCTCTTCTTTGAGCCGCTCGAAGATCAGCACGTTTGCATCGACCGCCATCCCAATCGAGAGCACGAAACCGGCGATTCCGGGCAACGTCAAAACCGCCTTGACGCCGGCGAGCAATCCCAGCAGCATTAGGACATACACGGCGAGTGCGACTACCGCCATGAATCCCGGCAACCGGTAGACCAAGATCATGAAAAGCGAGACGACGGTAAGTCCGATCATCGAGGCAACCAGCGACTTCTCGAGGTCGATCTTGCCGAGGATCGGACCGACGGTGTCGTTTTCGATGACCGTCACCGCGACCGGGAGCGCGCCGGCGTTGAGCTCGTTGGCGATGCGCGTCGTGTCTTCGGCGGTGAAGCTCCCGTGAATCTCACCGGAATCGGTGATCACGCCTTCGATCGTCGCCGCGGACTTGTACTGCTTGTCGAGGAAGATCGCGAGCAGCTTCCCCATGTTGGCCTGCGTCATCTTCCCGAATTCGGCCGGCTTCTTCGTTTGAAACAGGATGTTCGGCCTACCGGTTTGATCGAAGCCCGCCTGTGCGGCTTTGAGATCGGCGCCCGAGTAAACGATCGGCCCTGAATCCTTATACGCGCCGTTGGGATCGTCGGCGTACCTCTGATCTCGCTGCGCGCGTTCGTAGATGGTCTCCGGCATGATCTTGAAATCGAGTTTGGCAACGTCTTTAAGCGTGCGAACGGCTTCGTCGGGATTTTTCACGTTGGGCAACTCGACGAGGATCCGGTCGCTGCCGACCGGCGAGAGGACCGGTTCGGAGACGCCCAATCCGTTGACGCGATTCTGGAGGACCAATTCGACCTGCGATTGGACCTGGGGCGTGATTTTCGGAACCTCCGGGGAGGAGTGCAGCTGAAGCAGCACCCGCACGCCACCTTGGAGGTCCAAGCCGAGCTTGATCTTGCTCTGAATCGGCAGGATCAAATACAGACAAAGCGCCGCCGTCGCGAGAACGGCGGCCCCTTTGAGCCAAGGCTTAAAGCGTATCCACATATTGATAAAAGGCCGCGCGAGCGCTCGGGGGAGGGGAGAACCGGGGTATTATAGCATGACGTCCTACCCCGTCAGACTCAATTCTGGCGCCATTTCTCCCAGGTCCTCTTCGCTTCGGGAGCCGCTGGCAATGGATCTTAAGACCGTCGATGCCGGATTGCTTCAGTCGCGTTATCGACTGACCAAGCAGCGCGCTGCCGTCCTGCGCGCGCTCGGCGACGGCGGGCACCTTTCCGCCGAGACGATCCTCGAGAAGGTGCGCACCGAGCTGCCCGGGGTGAGCCTAGGGACGATCTACCGGACCCTCGACATCCTGCGCATCATCGGCTTGGTGCAAGTCTTCTCATTCGGCGGAAGCGCGGCGCGCTACGAGGCCGCCCTCGACAAGCATCACCACCTGCTGTGCACGGCGTGCCGTTCGCTCGAAAACGTGCAAGCCGAAGCGGTGGCCGAGATCGCTCAGCGCATCGCTGCGAACAAAGGTTTCAGCGAAGTCGATTACGGCTTGACGATCGTGGGGCGCTGCCCCGGCTGCGCCGGCAAAGCCGGGAAGAACGGCGGCATCTAAAACCCCGTCATGCAAGCGAAGCGAGCCCAGTTCTTTGTCATGCTGAGCGAAGCGAGCGGAGCGAGCGGAGTTTATCCCGAGCCTGTCGAGGGGGCCTCCCCTCAGCGTGACAGAGCTTTCACGAAGCCGTGACGGCGACGTGCGGGAGAGACATGACCTGCGCGGGGCGGATCTCGAGTTCGGGCGGCAGTTCGGCGTAGGCGAACACGTCGAGGCGAACGCCGAGACGCCGCAAGAACTCTGCGAGCGAGCCGCGCACGGCGGCGGAACATACTACCGCCGCGCGTTCGCGGGGAACGCGCGTGACATACGCCGCCGCACTGGAACGGATATGAACGGCAACCTCGGGATTCGCAGCGGCGCTTCCGTCCGAAAACCACGCGCGCAACGCATTTTCGAACTCGGGCGCGATCAAGAGCGGTTCGAGCGCCTCGAGTTTGCGGCGCCGCAACTGCTCCGGCACGATGAGCCGGCGCGCGGCCTCCGCCAGCTCGCGCGGATCGCGCGTCGTGCCGGCCGCTTCGACGATCGTCTCGAGGGTCGCGACGACGTCGCGCGGCCACATTCGCTCCCGCAATAAGATTTCCAACGTTCGCTGCACGAGCGACAACGGTATGCCGTCGCTCCCGATCTCTTTGATCAGCGACGGGACGCCGCCGCGCAGATGTTCGAGCAGGGTGTGCAGTTCTTGACGGCCCAGCAGCGCGGCCGCATTCGCGCGAACGGTCTCGGCGAGGTGCGAACCGAGGATCGCGACCGGATCGAAGACGAGCGCCCCCCCATTCTGCGCCGCGTCGCGGGTGGCAGGCGCAATCCAGAGCGCCGGCAAGCCGTAGACCGGCTCGCGCGTCGCTTCGCCTGCGAAGTTCGCGAGCACCGCTTCGTCGGCAACCGCGATCAGTTGGTCGAGGCGCAAGCGTCCCTCGGCGGCGACGGCGTCACGAATCCGAATCGCATAGCTCTGCGCGTCTCGCGCAAGGTCGTCGCGCAAGCGCACGCCCGGCATGACGATGCCGATCTCGACCGCCAGCCCGCGGCGCACCTCGCCGATGCGATCGAGTACGGCGTCCGCGAGCGGCGGTACGAGGAGCGAACCGAGATCGAGGCCGAGGTCGATCGAGAGCGCATCGACGCCGATCAAGCCGAGCGCCGTCTCGGGCCGCCGAATCGCCGTACGCCGCGCGCGCTCGCGCGCGTCGCGTTCTTCCTTATTCCGCAAGCGGCGGCGGCCGTCGGCCAGCGCAGCAACGCCGAACGCGGCTGCGCCGAACGCCGCAAACAACGCGCGCGGAAGCGCCGGTACGCAGGCGAGGGCGAACGCAAAACAGCCAGCCGCGCGCAGGACCGCCGGACGTTCGAGGATCTGCGTCGCCAAGTCGAAGCCGAGCGATCCGTCGGCGGCGACGCGCGTTACCATCAAACCCATCGCCGTCGAGAGCAAGAAGGCGGGCAGGGTCGTCACGAGCGCGTTCCCGATCGAAAGAATCGCGAACGTGTTCAAGGCTTCGAGCGGCGAGAACCCGTGATACGCAACGCCCACCACGATGCCGCCGATCAGATTCAGGATCACGATGGCCAACGCGGCGACGGCGTCGCCCTTGATGAACTTTCCGGCTCCGTCCATCGCTCCGTAAAAATCGGCTTCCTTTTGAACCAAGGCACGCTTGCGGCGCGCGCCGTCGGCGTCGAGCGCTCCGGCGTGGACGTCGGCGTCGATCGCCATCTGCTTTCCCGGCATGGCGTCCAGCGTGAAGCGGGCCGCGACCTCAGCGACGCGCTGCGAACCCGCGGCGATCACGACGAATTGAATGGTCACCAGGATCGCGAAGACGATCAACCCGACGACGAGGTTGCCGCCGACCACGAACGCTCCGAAGGCCGGGACGATCGCGCCGACGCCCCCCTCGACGTGGCCCTGCGTGAGGATCAAGCGCGTCGCCGAGACGTCGAGCGCGAGCCGAAAGAGGGTCGCGATCAAGAGCGTCGGCGCGAACGCGGAGAATTCGAGCGGGTCTCCGACCGTGACGCTGACGAGCAGCACGAGCGCCGATCCCAGAACGTCGAGAGCCAGCAGCGCGTCGAGTAACGCGGGCGGGAGCGGAACGAGCAGCATGCCGACGAGCCCCAAGACGGCTCCGGCGAAGCCATACGTCGCCGCGTTGCGGTTCATCCAGCGATCTTCCGCGCCTGCAGCAGTGCGGCGACGATGCGCGCGACTGCGTCATAACTTTCGCGCGGGATGAACGAACCGCACTGCGTCTGCGCGAATAGAAGGCGGGCCAAAGCGACGTCTTCGACGATCGGGATGTCGAGGGCGCGCGCCCGTTCTTTGACGAGCTGGGCGCCGGCATCGACGGCGCGAATCAGAACGAGCGGGACCGCGATCTCCGGAGGCCGGTAGGCGAGCGCGACGGCAACGTGCTCCGGGTTCGCGACGACGAACGCCGCCTCGCCGATCCGTCCCAGCGAGCCGCGCACGAGGGCACCGTGCGTTCTTCGCCGCCGGCCGCGCAGTTGCGAATCGCCCTCTTCTTCCTTGAGATCGCGCTTGAGTTCGTCGAAGCTCATGCGAAGATTGCGACGCCATTTGGCGCGAGCGAGAACTACGTCGACCACCGCGAACGCGGCAGCGATTGCCAGACCCGTTCCGGCGGCACGGATCAGCGCGTGAATCACGCTCTGCGCGAGCAGTTCGCTGGTTCCGCCGGATAATGCCGCGGCGAAAGCGTTTCCGACGGCTGGTGCCGCCGCCGCGCCGACGGCGATGCCGGCGAGGAGAGCCTTCGCTGCGTTGACGGCGGCGTCGCGTGAGAGGATGCTCTTCAATCCGTTCAGCGGGTTGAGCCGTGCGCCGTCGAGCGTCGGCGCGCGCACGGTCAACCTTCCGCCGACGAGCACGTTCGCGGCGAGGGCTCCGGTGATCGCGGCCAGCGCCGGAAGCACGGCGTACGACGCGAGGACGGCATAGGGTCCCCCGCTCACCGCGCCGCGTGCGGCATCGATGAACGCCGTGCGCGCGGCGGCTGCGCACGGCCCGCTCACCAAGGCGACGGCGATCAGCGCGCTTGCGAAGGCCATAACGGCAGCGGCGTCGGCGGAGCGCGGCAGATCGCCTTCGCGACGCGCGCGTTCGAGGCGGCTCGGCGAAGCGTCGAACGGTTTGTCGAGCATCGGTTTCGGAGCCTACCGAGCGCGCAGTGCGCTAACGTTCATCCACGGCGTACCGGCGGCAACGACGATTGCCGGCAGCGAGGCCAGCGTTACCAGAATCGTCGCTCCGAGGACGAGGCCGAACGAAAGCGACAGCATCGAGAGCCGCGGCACGACTCGCGCGACGACCGCGAGCGCGACGTGGACGACCAACCCGACCGCAAGCGCGGGACCTGCTACGAAGAGCGCTGCGCGCAGCAGCGTCGTCGGCAAGGCCAGCGCGAACGTGTTGAGATCGTGCTCCGCGACGAGCGCCCCGGGCGGAAGCGTGTCGAAGCCTCCGGCGAAGGCCGCCAGCGCAAAACGGTCGCCGCCGAGGACGAAAAAACCGGTCACGAACGCGAGCGACCACAAGCGGCCCAAGCCGGAGCCGGATGCTACGTTCGCGGTCGGAACGCTCCCGCGAATTCCAGCATAGTCGTCGAGCGCCCGACCGCCGGAATAAGCACCGTCGAATAATAAGGAAGCCGCCGTGCCGATCGCTGCCCCCAGCGCAAGCTCGCTCGCGAAGGCGAAGACGAATCCGGCCGGCACGGCGTGCGACGCCGCCGGTCGCGCCGCGAGCGAGAGCGAGAGCACGTAGCCGAAGGCGGCGCGGACGAGCGGCGGGACGTCGGGATGGGAGAATCCCGGCGCGCGGAAGACGAACCCGAGGCAGCGCGCGAGCACGAGCAGCTGCACCTCGGTCACGGCGCGCCGCGAACGATCTGGGGCAGGACGCCGATCGCGTGCTCGAAGAGCCCGGCACACGCGCCGAGTGAAAAACCTCCGAGGACCACCACCGCCGCGCCGACCGCCAGCAGCTTCGGAAGCAACGTGAGCGTCTGCTCCTGAACCTGCGTCGCGGCTTGGACGATCGCGACGGCGACGCCGACCAGCGTCCCGATTCCGAGGATTGGAAAGGTGATGAGCGCGGTGACGACCAGGGCTTCGCGCCCGATCGACTCGAGGGCATCCATTGCCCCGAGTCTACGCGGCGAGTATTACCGCGCCGCTACAGCGGGATTGCCGAATTTATGCGGCCGGGACGCTCGAGCGCGCGGCGAGCAGCGCAGAGACCACCGCGCGCGTCGACGGCGACCGATTGAGCGTGTAGAAATGGATACCGGGCGCACCGCGCTGCAACAGCTCCGCGCACTGTAAGGCGGAAAATGCGACGCCGAGATCGCTGATGGCTTGCGGGTCGGTCGCGCGCGCCTCCAACTCGGCAAAGAGCGGGGGCGGGATCGTCGCGCCGCACATCTTCGTCATCCGCGCGATCTGTTCGTAGTTGGTGATCGGCATGATCCCCGGGACGATCGGCACCTCGATTCCGAGGGCGCGAGCCCGCTCGACGAATCTGAAGTAGCTCTCGTTCTCGAAAAACAGCTGGGTGACGAGGAAGCGCGCGCCCGCGCGAACTTTTCGGACTGCGTTGGCGAGGTCTTCTTCGAAACTCGCGGCCTCGGGATGTTTCTCCGGATAGGCGGCGGCGCCGAGCGAAAACCCAAATTCGTCCTGCAGCATCGCGATCAGCTCGGAGGCGTAGCGAAAACCGCCTTCGGTCGGGGTAAAGCTCGTCTCTCCGCGCGGCGGATCCCCGCGCAACGCCATGATATTTTCTATCCCCGCCTCCTCGATCTCGCCGAAAAGCGCGCGCAACTCACCGCGCGTATGACCGACGCAGGTGACGTGCGCCATCACCTCGAGATCGAGTTCGCGCTTCATACGCTTGGCGACCTCGAGCGTCCGTGCGCGCGTCGAGCCTCCGGCTCCATACGTCACCGAGACGAAAGCGGGGTCGAGCGCGCGCAGTTCGCGCGCCGTCGTCAGAAGATTCTCCACGCCCTCCACCGTCTTCGGCGGGAAGAACTCAAACGAGAAGCACGGGCGCCTGAGCGCGAGAGTGTGGTCGATCCTCATCCTGCCAGCGAAGATTCGCCGGCGTGTATCCTCGAGGCCCCCTGCACGCGCACGCAGTTGCGCCCATCGCTCTTGGCTTGATAGAGGGCGCGATCGGCGCGGCGCATGAGATCGAGCCCATCCTGCGCCGGGCGCTCTTCGGTCGAAGCCAGCCCGATGCTCACGGTCAGGACCGCATAGTGGGCTCCCACGCCCTGCAGAATTCCGACCCGTTCGACGCCGCGCCGAATGCGTTCGGCCACGCCCGCCGCCCCGGATTCGTCGTTCTCGGGAAGCAAAACGGCGAACTCTTCGCCTCCGATGCGCGCGCCGCAGTCGGCGGCGCGCCGTAATGCCGTCTTGATGACGCGCGCGACGATTCTGAGCGCGGCGTCACCGGCCGGATGACCGTACGAATCGTTATAGCGCTTGAAGTCGTCGATGTCGATGACGAGCAACGCAGCGGGTTCCTTCCGGCGTTGCGCGCGCCGTAACTCTTCTTCGAGCCGCGCGTTAAAACCGCGACGGTTCAGAAGACCCGTCAGCTCATCCGAGACCGATTGACGGTACAAGGCTGCGTTCGTCGATGTCAGCGTGAGCAAGATCCGGTAGACGCTTCCCAACAGAACGATCAGGAACAAGCTTGCGGCGACGAGCCATTCGACGCGGCCCAGATACCAGCCGGCGGTGAAGCGGGAGCCGGCGAGAAGATTGGCGAGCGTCACCTCACACAGCGAAATGACGAGGACGACGGCCAGCCAGAGATGCACCACGGTTCTCAGGCGCGTCACGGAGACCAGGGCCGCGCAGGCGCCAAGCTGGTAGAACAACAGGACGGGGATTATTCTTTCCCGCCAAAGTGGCGTCGCGTGCGTGCCGACGATCGCGATCGGGAGATCGTCGCTATACCCGGCGGTGACGAGCCAAGCGATCACCGGGATGAGGAAGGTGATCACCGCCAGCATCGGTATGCCGTTGCCGCTCGCGAAGATCGAGAGGCGCCGGCACAACGGTTCCCAAATCGCAAACAAAACGATGTACGTCGCAAGGAAGATGTGTCCGACCAAGTAGAGCCAGGGACCCGTTTGCAATCCCGAGCCGAGGAAATGCTCGGAGATCGATTCGGGTAAGCTCATGGCGTACTCGAGCCCGAGAAGCGCCGCCCCCGCGTACGTAAGCGCCAGGACGGCGAGCGGCGGATGGCCCGAGGCACGATACTGGTTCCATAACAAAAACGCGGTCAGCAATTCCGCAAAAGCCGCAACGGCGTACGCAGGGGGCAGAACTCCGAAGGCATGTCCGGCAGGCAGCCGTGCGACCGGAATGCTCGCTATCGTAAAAAGCACGGCGAGGCCGGCTATCCAGAGCGCGAGAATCCGTTCTTTGTTTGTGACCTCGGCGTATACGAGGTTGTCGCTATAACGCAGGGTTTCTGAGGCTCCAGTCCTCGAACGGTCCGCCCGGGACGCCGTCCGTGGCGCCCAAAGGCGGACCTAGAATTGATATCGGCGTCGCTTGACGCGCTCAACTAGCGCCGCAAGTTCGACGTGACCCGCGACACACGCGCGGAAAACCGACACGACGGATGTTCTCTATCTAAAGCTGGTGATGAGGCCGCCGCAGACGAGCGCCCAGCCATCGACCATCACGAAGAGCAGCAACTTGCACGGCAACGAGACGATCGGCGGGCTCAACATGAACATCCCGAGTCCCATCAGGATCGACGCGACGGCCAAGTCGATCGCGACGAAGGGCAAGTAGAGCGCGAAGCCGATTGCGAACGCGCTGCGCAATTCGCCGACGACGAACGCGGGGAGGACGACGGTCGCCGGCTCGTCGCTCGGAACCCGATGTCTCGAGCGCCCCAGCCGCTCGAAGAGCGCCACGTCCTTGGCGTGCGTCTGTCGCAGCATGAACGCGCGTAACGGCACGAAGGCGCGCTCGACGAGTTGGGCTTGCGTTAGATGTCCGCGCGCGTAGGGCTCGAGGGCATCGTGTGAGATGCGTTCGGCGGTCGGCCACATGACGACGAAGGTGAGGACGAGCGCCAAACCGGAGAGCGCCGCGTTCGGCGGCAGGGACGGCGCGCCGATCGCCGAGCGCACGAGCGAGAGGACCACCACGATGCGCACGAACGAAGTCGTCATCACCAACAGAAAGGGGACGATGCCGAGCAGCGTGAGTCCCGCCAGCACGTCGAGCGGAAGGCTGGGACGCGCCGCATGACCGGCGCCGAGCAACGCCTCGCTCACCGCGGCGTATTCCGCGCGATCACTTCGGTGATGCGAACGCCGAAGCGATCGTCGACCGAAACGATCTCCCCGCGTGCGATCAGTCGACCGTTGACCAGCAAATCGATCGGCGCGCCGGCGCGGCGCTCCAGTTCGACGACCGTCCCGCTTCCGAGCTTGAGAAGCTCGCCGAGCCGCAGCGAGCAACGCCCGAGTTCGGCGCTGACGTTGAGCGAGACGTTCGTCAGCAGCTCCAGCCGCTGTTCGGCGGTCATGCGATTGCGAACGCGGCGCGCTCGCCCCGCGCGCCGCAGGTGCCGTAGGCAATGGGTACGCCTGAGACGCAGAGCGTCCCCCCGCCGCCGAGCGGCGTCTGCAATGCCAACGTCTCCCCGGCGCTCAAACGCGCTAGCGCGTCGACGTCGATCGTGCCGCGCGCGCATTCGACCGTGCACTCCATTTCCAGATCGCGCAGGTCTTCGAGCGCTAGCGCGGGGACGGCGACCTCTGACGGATCGATGCTCATTGCGAATCCGAACGCCACCGCAACCGGCGACAGCCGCACTTCGAAGTAGGCGGCCGATTCTGCGCTTGCGCGCTCAGGCGTCTCGGTTGCGACGCTCCGAACCTCGCCGCAGAGCGGAACGCACAGCGGCGGAAGGAGCGCCAGCAGCCGATCGAGCGTGAGACGCTCGACCGGCGACATTTCGCCCTCGGCGCGCTCCGTCTCGCCGAAAGCGAGCGCTGCGAGTCTCAGCGCATCGTCGGATCTCAAGACCGTGAAGGCATCGCAGAGGCGGCCGCGCACGCGGTAGACCGTTGCTCCCGAAAAAAGCGCGCGGGCCGCACGCTGGTCCAGAACAACCGGATCGATCACGCTCGTCTCGAATGCGCGCCCGAGGGAGCTCGAAAGATGCTCGCGGACGCCGTTCGCCACCAAACACGCCGCCGAAAGCGGTAAGCCGGAGCGCCGAACGAAGCGCGCTTCGCGAACGACCCGGCCACCCGATGCGCGGGGCGTTGAGAACCTCAGCGCGGCGATCATTTTACCAGGTCGAGCGCCGTCCGCTCGAGTCCGCCATCTGCCATCCGCGTAGCACGCAGCGCGTCGAATGCGAGATAGGCTTCTTCCAAGCGGTCGAGGGCGGCGAGCGGATTCAACCTGCCGAGCTCGCGCGCAAAGATCGTCAGCGGACCGAACCCGTTGCCGCCCGCAGGTCCTATCGTTGCTTCGACGCCCGGCGGCGCGACGACGTGAGTCGGATCGCGCCGTAACGGCTGTGTCCCTGCCGGGAAGCGCGCCAGAGCGATGCGGCCGACGACGACTCGCTCGAGGCGCCGCTCGCCCGAACGTGGGTCGACGGAACTTCGTTCGTACGCCAGCGAGCCATCGGGCTCGATGTGCGCGCCGGAGATTCGGCCGAGCGCGACGTCCAGCGGGTCGGCGCGCAGAGGTACCGGCTTTTTCGTACCGTCGCGAAAACCGAGAATCAGCGCTCCGTCGCGACCACGGAGCGCCCCGTCGGCGAACGTAAAGGCGCCGTCGCGAGTAAAGGCGAGACGCCCTTCGCCGATCGCGCTCGTAAAATAGGTTCCGTCGGGCGCGACGACGCTCAGGGGATCGAGCAGAGGGACGACCGACCGATCTAGAGCGCGCGTCTCGCCCGGTTCGAAACCGCCCTCGAAGATATGGCGGACGTCTTCAGCACGCGCCTCGATTCGTGCGAGCGCGTCGGCGATGTGCGCGATCATATCGCTCGCACCTGTGAGCGAACCACTTCTCCGCGCGCGCGCAGATGCAGATCGGCGCATGCCAAGGCCCGCCACACCAATTCTGCGTGCCGCTCGCTGCACACCGCGACGACGTGTAACACCCGGCCTTCGCGACGGAGCAGAATCTGCACGCGCCCGCCCTCGAGCGCGATGGCAAACGATGCGCAGATTGCTCTGCGACGCGACGGAGCGGTCTCGACCCCGCCTTCGCTTTGCCATCCGTGGCAAAGCTCGACTGCCTCTCGCCGCCTCCCGCGCATCACGCGCTCCGGCGGCGATTCACACGATCTCGACCGCTCCGTCGCGTCGCCTCGTTGCACGATCGTTCGTTGGACGTTCGTCGTACTGCTTTGTGCGGCCGGCGCGGTGCTTCGCCGACCCGTCGCGCCGGCCGGGTGCGATAGGAGAGAGTTTTGATGCCGTGGCTGTCCGTAGGGAGCAGGCGAGCCGTTGCGGGCAAGGTGCAGCGCTGAAAACCACGCTTCGGAGAGAGAACGGCGATCGACGTAGGGCAGGCGGGCTTGGATCACGGCGATGGAACTCACGGCATCCCTCCTCAAACGTGAGGCTAGTGGGACACTACGATAGTCCCCGCAAGTTCCCGGGAGATGGCGGCGATGTTACGCCGCGGTTAAATCGCCGGCGGCTGTTTAGACCCGGCGGCGGCCGTCATCGAAGGCGCTGCCCCGTTCGAAATAGAGCGCATCCGCGCTTAGGTCGAAGGTGACGATAAAATTCCTCAGCACGCCGAGGCCGACGTTACCGGCATCGAAGCGGTCGGCGAACGCGCCTCGTGTCGCGAGCATCACGTCCGCTTGGGAATGGTAGATGGCGTAGCCGGCGACGTCGATTTCGTCAAGCGAGCTCGAGTACGACGACGTCGCACCGCCGATACCGTAGGCGTGCCGCATCGAGGTGACGCTGGGCGGAACGACGCTCGGATGCCGATCGATGAACGGCTTGTAGAAGAGAATCTCGCCCGCGTTTCCCGTATCGACGATGAAGGCCGCGTCGATCGTCCCATTGATGTGAAAACGAGCCTCGGGAAACGCGCGGTCGGTCTCGATCGGGATCTTCGTCCCCGGCGGCGCGATCGAGCCCGGCGGCCCAAAGGTCATGCTCGAACGTGCGACGTCGATCGTCACCGTCGCTTCGGCGAAAAATGGATAGCCCAAGATTCCATCGATCCGAAACGCGCCGCTGGTCGAGCGGCCGAGATCGAGCGTTGTCACGACCAGATCGCGCAGCGTTCCGTTGCCGACGGTCAGCGCATCGAGCCGCGCGACTTGCAGTCCGCCGACACGAGTCGCGCCGCTCGCTTGCAGCGAACCGCCGGCCGCGAGGCCGGCTTCGCGCGCAACGTGAGCGTCGACCAGAATATTTTGGGCACCCGTATCGACGAGAAAATTATACTGCCGCCCCGCGATCGTAACGGGCGCGAAAAGATGTCCCTCGCGCGACGTCAATCGAACCGTCTGCGGCGCGGCCATCTCGATCGTGCGCGCGACGAGCGGGCGGAAGACCGCCGGCTGGATGTCTCGATCGATTTGCAGCTCATCGGTCTTTTGCGTGACGTCGAACTCGTGGTCCCCGTCGGAGATTACGATGCGAAAGGGGAAGCGATGACCCTGGACGCTGCGCCAATCGGAAAAATCGATGGTCGTGCGGCCGTCGTCATCGTCGTATCCCGCGCGCGCCGGCAGAAACGTTTGGGCGTCGAGATACAACGTCTGCGTCTCGCCGCCGGCCGCGCTGACGTCGAGCGCGTAGACGCTTCGTCCGTCGATCGCGGTGCGGCCGCGGAACTGGCAGCGCTCGGGAGCTTTCGCGAAATCGCCCGAGTCGATGAAACGCTCGGTGCGGTCGCGGCGCAGCATGATGCCGGTGAATTCGCGCACGTTGCCGTCGGCGTTCGCATAGAACACGCGCTCGCCGAGGCGCAGCGTGGTCTCTTTGCGAGGCCCGAGGTTTTCGTCCTCGCGCGCACGGTCGCGATCTTGCCAGGTGTGAAAAGCGCCGGTCAGCCCACCCCCCGAAAGCGAGCCGCGCGCTTCGAAGCGATCGAAACGCGCCGCACCCGGCTCGTCGACCGCAGCACGATAACCGGCAAGGACCTCAGCCAGCGAAGGGCTCGCTGCGGGAAGCGCGGCGCGCGGAGCGACGAGCAAGACAGCGCTGATGGCCGTGCCAGCAATTCGACCGAACGCGCGCAGCATCATCGAACATTCTACAACATCCGCGCGAGTTCGCGCAGCGCCTCACGCGTCGACGCGCCGGATTGCGGCTCGGTCTGCCGGAGAAATGCGTCGAGCGCTCGCTCCACCTGCGCCTGACGCGACGTTTCCGGATCATCGCGATCCACCACTCCCGCCGCGCGCAGATCTTGGCTCGCCGCGAGACGAGCTAACGCTCGACGCACGGCGGCGGCATCGGCGCGATGAGCGGCGTCGGCGACCGCGCCGAACGTGCGGCTCGCGCTGGCGAGAACGTCGATCGCCGGAAAGCGGCCGGCGTGCGCGAGCGCCTGCGAGAGCATGATGTGACCGTCGAGGGCGGCCCGAGCGTTGACGCAGACCGGATCTCGCTCTTCATCGCCGTCGACGAGAATCGTAGCGAGAAGCGTGACCGATCCGCCGACGCAGTTGCCGGCGCTTTCGAGAAACCCGCCGATCTCGGCCCAAACCGTCGGAGGATAGCCGGCGCGCCCGATGGGCTCCCCGAGCGCGACCGCACGCTCGCGCAGCGCGCCGGCGTAGCGGGCAAGACTATCGAGGATCAATAGCACGTGGAGGCCGCGCTCGCGCAGGAAGCACGCCTGCGCGAGCGCGATCTCGGCGGCCCGAACGCGCTCTCCGGCGGAGCGATCGATCGTGGCGCAAACGACCGTCGTCCGCCGATCGAGCCGCTGCAGCCACGCTTGGGCTTCGCGCCCGCGCTCGCCGATCAGGGCGATGACGACGACGTCGACGCCCGCCGCGGCGGCGATGCCTTCCAGCAGAGAACTCTTGCCGGTCCCCGGCGCGCCGAAAAAGCCGACCCGCGCTCCGCGCCCGAACGAGAGCAGACCGTCGATGGCGCGCACGCCGGTCCAAAGCACCGTGTCAATCGGCCGGCGCTCGGCGGGAATCGGCGGATGCGACGTGACCCGTGCGCGCGTCCCGCGAATCGGTCCACCGCCGTCGAGTGCCAGGCCACCCGCATCGATCGCGCGTCCGAGCAGTCCGGAGCCGAGGACGCTCTCGAGAGCATCGGGCGCCGACTCGACGCGATCGCCGACGGCGACGTCATTTAATGGCACGAAGGGAACGATCGCGACGCGGCCGCTTTCGACCGTCGCGATGCGGCCCGCGATGCTGCGCGCGCGCGATATGATCCGGATGCCCTCGCCGACTCGCGCGGTAGGCAGCGATGCGATCGCGATCCCGCCGATCGTTCGAAGTAGCGTGCCGCTCCGGCGCGGGGTCACGAGTTTTCCAGCGCAGCTGCGACGGCCTGTGCGACGCGCAGCGTGAAACGCGCGTCGATCTCACCATCACGAACTTGGACGACGAGATCGCCCGTGCGTAGCGCCGGGTCGCAGCGAACGGGGAGGCCGCACGAAAGCCGCGCCGCATCGACCGTTGCAACCCACACGGTGACAGGTTCTTCTGCAGCCATCCGTGTTCGTGCAACCGCGACGAGACGCTCGATATCCACCGGCGCGAGCGTCAACTCGCGCGCGAGAACGTCCTGAGCGAACGCCGCGAGCAAGCGCGGGACGGCGCGATCGAAGGCTTCGAGTGCGGCCAGGCGCGCTAAGGCGAGGCTCTCGACAAAACCTTCGACTGCGCAGTAATCCTCCATTGGCTCCTCCGGCGGCGAGGCAGGCGCGGCGCCATCGCGCTGCAGCAACGACGCCGAGAGCGCGACGAACTCAGCCACGCCGCAGGAACGTCTCGACGTCTCGCACGATCGGTGCGGCGTCGCGCTGCATTCGCCGAACGATCGCAGCGCGTTCCTCCGGCGGATAGAGTTCGAGAACCGCGGTCGCCGTCGCGGCCGGAAGGGCGCTGATGATTGCAGCGGCCGTGTGGGGCGGCTCGTCTTGCAACGCGCCGCGGACGTGCGCCGGCGGCAGTTGGCCGACGGCGCGAGAGGTCTGCGCAACCGAGAGACGGCGGATCGCCGTCTCGATCGCTCGCGCGAACGGCGCGGCACCGAAGCGGATGAAGGCGATTGCGACGAACGTCAAGAGCGCGGCCGGCGCCAGTGCGGCGACAAATCCGAGAAGCACCCCGAGCCGCGCCACGGCGCGGTGTGGTGTCCGCGCAAAGGCGACGGCCTCGACGCGCAAGATGTCGCGTCCCTCGACGAGTCCGAGCGTCGCGCTCGACAGCGAGCGGATCGCGCCTACGTCGAGCTTGCGTTCGGCGTCCACCGCGACGGCGACGGAGATGCGCTGCACGCCCCCGGCCGGAATCTCGGTCTTTTCCTCGTGCAACTCCGTTCCGCGATCCTCACTGCGCTGCGTTCGCGAAAAATGTTTCTTGTCGGCAGCGTAGCGCTCGTCGAGAGAGGTACTGGCAACCGCCTTCTCCGCAAGCGGGGCGCGCTGCACGTTGCGCAGTTCGCGGGTCCGCCGATCGTAGTCGAGCCTGACGCGCACGATCGTCACGCCCTCGCCGAAGGCCTGATCGAGCACCGACTGCAGCGACGCTTGCAACGCAGCCGCCTCATCACCGGCGCCACGGCTCTCGCCCAGCGCGAGGCCGCGATCGTCGAGGATCGCTACGCGCGGCGTCGTCAGACCCGACACGCCGTCTGCGACGAACTGCCGGATCCCCTCGATCGTCTGGCGGCCGAGTTGCGCCCCCGGTTTGAGCCGCAAACGAACCGCCGCGCTGGGCGCCGCCGACGATTCGTCGGCGAACGCTGCGGCGTGACCGGGAGCGATGATCACCTGCGCGTCGTCGATGCCGGCAATCCCACGCAAGGCCGTCGAGAGGTCTCCAGCCAGACCGTCGCGCTGTTGCGCGTCGAGAACCGATTGCGGCGTCAACGGGTTGACGCGCTGCAGCGTTTCGCTGGTGCTCGCACGATGCGCGTGTGGCACCCCGGCCAGCGAGAGGCGCAGGAGAAACTCGTTGCGCCGGCGCGCGTCGACTTTGACGTTGTCGGTGCCGGCGACGAATGCGACGTTCCATTCGGCGAGCCGTTCGACGACTTCACCGACCTGCTCGGTGCGCAGCGGCGTCGCGAACAAACTGACGCGCGCGTCGCGTTGCAACATCGTGGCGAGGGCGATCGCGCCCAGCATTACCAACACTGCGCCGGCTATGATGAAACGAGTCCGCGGCGCGAACGACTGCCAGCGCGCGAAGATTCCCGTCACTGGGCCCTATATCTGCATTCCGAGAATCGTGTTGAGGGCTTGGACCGTTCGCGAAGCGGCGGCACCGGCGATCGCCAGCAGAATGTCGGCCTGCGCACGCTCGACGACCATCTCTTGCAGCCCGCCGCGGCCGACGATGAAAGCGCGTTCGGCGGCGGCGGCTCGTGCCAGCGCGCCCTCCGCGCCGTCCAGCGCGCGAATCAGAGCCGAGGCGAACCCGCCGGGCAGCGTCGCTCCGGTTCCGGCCGGTGCATCGGACTCGACGCTCCGCGCCAACGGTCCGTCGGGGATGAACGGCGAGACCGTCACGGCCGGCCGATCTCGATCGTGCGTTCGGCGAGTCGCTTGCCCAGATCGAACACCGACGCATTTGCTTCGAAAGCGCGTTGCGCGTTCAACACCGCGACCATCTCGGTGATCGCATCGACGTCCACACCGCGTTGCGTCTCGGTTCCGAGAAAGCGCACCGGCGGAGGCATCTCAAAACTCGTGAAGAGATCGTCGCCGTCGACGCCGCCGACGGCGAAGCGGGGTACCAGTCGTTGGAAGGCACCATCTCGCGGGGTTGCTTCCGCAGCGGCTACGTTCCGCGCCGCGACGTCGAGTGCCGCGCGCTGCGCCTCCATCCCCGCGGCCGCTGCCGTCAACACGTCGAACTCGTTCAAGCCGCTCATGAACCGAGTCTAACTCCGGCGTATTTCCGGCGTGCTTCGCCGATATTGCGGTGCGGTGATCGCTCTCACTTTACCGCTCCGCGCAACTCGTCGAGGCGAGCGCGAATCGCACCGAGCAGCGCGTCGGCGAAAACCGCGGCGCGAGCCGCGGCCCCCATCGCGGCCGCCGTCCCCAGGCCGGATTTCGATTCCAGAGCCGCCGAGGCGGCCCGGCGTGCCAAGTCGCCGAGCTGTTCTCGCGCGTCGAGCGCGGCCGAGCGAAGGTCGTCGGGAAGAACGTTCATCCCTCGAGTCTGCCCCACCCGAATGACCGCAGCGTGCCCAGGATGTTACCGCACAATAAACCCGGAGCGATAAATCGCCCCCACCGACCTGCCGAACCCAAGAGAAGTACATGCTGCGGCAACTCAACGGGCGGGAACGGGTTCAGGCCGTTTTCGCGTCGACTTTTCAGTGAAGGCCCCCCAACGCGAAGAGCCCAACGCGGGCCGGCTCGTCGCCGCGGCGCTGGCGGAGCTAGCTGCATTTCCAGGCCTGCGCGAAGATCAGCGCGGCGGCGCCGCGCTCGATACGATCGCGGCACACGTCGACGCGGTCGAATTTGCGAAGATCAAACGACTCGCGCGAGCGGCGCAGATCGTCAACTCGTCGTTAGAAGTCGATGCCGTCCTGCGCGACGCGCTGGAACTCGCGGTCGAGCTGGTCGGTGCGGAACGCGGTTTTCTGATGCTCGGGGACGAGCGTCACGTCGTCGCAGTTCACAACCTCTTTGCGTTTGAAGCGATGCTCAATCCGGATGCGCTCCCGAAGGCGCTGGTGGAACGCGTCTTCGAAAATGCCGAGCCCATTTTTACAACCGATGCCCAAAGCGATCCGCAGTGGAGCGCGCAGCGCTCGGTGGTTGCGTTGCACATACGATCGATCGCGTGCGTACCGCTGCTGCTACGCGATCGCGTTCTGGGCGTCATCTACCTCGACTCGCGCGTCAAACCCGGGCTCTTCAGTCCCGCCGATCGCGAACTCCTGACATCGTTCGCGCATCAGGCCGCGCTGGCGGTCGAGAACGCTCGACACTTCGAGGAAGAGCATCAGCGCGCGCAACGGATGGCCGACCTTCAAGCATTCCAAGATCGCTTGCTGGAAGCGATCGCCAACGGCGTCATCACGCTCGACGCCGAACAGCGCATCACGAGCTTCAATCGTGCCGCCGAGACGACGTTTGGAGTCTCCGCCGCAAAGGTCGTCGGCGCGGATGCGACGGTGCTGACGCGCTACGTTCCGGATTTTCCCGAGCTGATCGCGACGTACTTCGCGAGCGGCGGCGTCCTCTTGCGTGCCGAGGTCGACGCCCACCGGCCCGACGGCGCGGAACTGACGATGCAGCTTCGTTTCACGCCGCTCGAAACGCCGGAGGAGAAAGGGCTCGCCGTCGTCATCACCGACGTGACCCAGCAGCGGCGCCTCGAAGAGGCGCACGCCGCCGAACGTGCGCACACCACCGCCATCCAGGAGTCCTTTTCGCGGTATCTCGCACCGCACGTCTTGCAATCGCTCGTCGAGAATCCGTCGTCGGTGCAACTCGGCGGCGAACGTTATCGCGCGACGATGTTGTTCGCCGACGTACGCGGCTTTACGTCGCTGGCTGCGACGCTCGAACCCGAGCGCGTCGCCGAGATCCTCAACACCTATTTCGAAGAAGCGGTGCGCATCATCTTCGAATACGACGGCCTGCTCGATAAGTTCTACGGAGACGGGCTGATGGCGGTCTTCGGGCCGCCGCGGCCGCGCGAAGACGATGCCAAACGGGCCGTCGACGCTGCGCTGCGCTTGCGCGACGCGATGCGCGACGGCCTCAAGACGCGGCTCAGCGATCCGCTCGGCATCTCGATCGGTTTAGCGACGGGCGACGTCGTCGCCGGGCACTTCGGCAGCCGGCAGCGCATGGACTACACCGTCATCGGCGACGCGGTCAACCTGGCGCAAGGCTTACAGAGCGCGGCACCTGAGGGCGCAGTCTACCTGGACGAAGCGACCTTCCTCGCCGCCGCACCCGGCGGACAGTTTCACCGCCTCGCGGCGCGCGTCAAAGGCCGGAGCGAACTGGTGTCGGCCTACGCTACGCTGCCGGCTTCGTTATTCAGCGCCGGCGCCGCCGGCGACTAACGGTTGTGGCCTGCGTTTAGCGCTTCGAGAACTGGAAGCGCTTGCGGGCGCGCTTGCGGCCATACTTCTTCGATTCTTTTTCGCGCGGGTCGCGCGTCAAGAGGCCGTTCTTGCGAAGCGTCTCGCGCAACGTCTCATCCATGTCGAGGAGCGCTCGGGCGATGCCGTGCCGGACCGCGCCGGCTTGGCCGGAAATTCCGCCTCCGTGCGTCATCACGTGGACGTCGAAGCGCGAAGTCGTTTGCGTAACTTCAAGCGGCTGCCGGATGATCTGCTGCAGCGTGGGCCGGGCGAAATACTCGTCGATCGGCTTGCGGTTGACGGTGATGACGCCTTGCCCCAACTCGATCCGAACGCGCGCGACGGCGCGCTTGCGGCGCCCCGTGCCGGCAAATTGATCTGCGGTTTCCAATTTTAGAATAGTTCTTTCGGCTGTTGAGCGGCGTGGGGGTGATCGCCGCCGGCGTACACCTTTAGGCGGCCGAGCAACGTGGCTCGCATGCGATTGGTCGCGAGCATGCCGCGCACGGCCCGTTCGATCAGTCGCTCCGGATGCTTCTCGAGGACGTCGCCGGCGGTTTCGGTCTTCAAATTCCCCGGATACTGACTGTGGCGGCGATAGAGCTTCTGTTCGAGCTTCTTGCCCGAAAGCTCGATCTTCTCGGCGTTGATCACGACGACGTGGTCGCCGTCGTCGATGTGCGGCGTCCAAGTCGGCTTGTGCCGGCCGGAGAGGGCGCGGGCAACGCGCACCGCGAGGACGCCGAGCCGCTGGCCGGCCGCATCGACGAGGTACCAATCGTGGCGCGTCTCCGCCGTCGTTTGCTGGTAGGTCCGCATGACAACCTTCGGATTCTACAGGGGGGCCGGTAGCCTGTCAAATGCTTCGAGGCCTCTGTCAGCCCTCAGCAGAGATGTCGGTTTTCACCCAAGTAGAGATGTCCGGCTGCTGGGCCAGAGTTCCCCGATGGGCCGCGATGAGAAGTCCGGATAGCTGACGTCGACCAGGCATAGGCCCTGGGGTGGCGCCGTGAGACCGGCGGACCTGCGGTCGCGCGACTCCAGGATCGCCGGCACTGAGTCGGCGGGCCGGCGGGCGGCCCCGATCTCCAAGAGGGTCCCGGTCATGATCCGGACCATCCGGTGCAAGAACCCGTCGGCGCGAAATTCGAAGAAGACGAATGGCTCCAGCGCCTCGATTTCGAGCGAATAAAGGGTGCGAACGGTCCCGCCGCGCTCGGGTAGGACGGCGCAGAAGCTCCGGAAGTCGTGCCTGCCGACCAGCTCGGCGGCGGCATGCCGCATCCGGTCGTGGTCGAGCGGATGGTAATCGAACGCCGACCAGCGACGTACGGGCGCCGACGGCTCGCGGCGGTTGAAAACGACGTAGCGGTAGGTCCGCTCGAGGGCCGACGTGCGAGCCGAGAACCCGTCGGCCACACGAGCCGGATGCCGAACCGACAGGTCCCAAGGGAGTACGCTATTGAGGGCCAGCGCAAGCCTTTCGACCGGAAACCGGTCGTGCCCAATGAACGAGACGACTTGGCCGACGGCGTGGACGCCGGCGTCGGTCCGACCCGCCGCGGTCAGCTTGATTGCGCGGCCGAAGAGCTGCGAGAGCGCCGCTTCTAAAACTCCCGCGACCGTGCGCTCGTGGGGCTGATACTGAAATCCGCTGAAGCCGGTTCCGTCGTACTCGACGACGAGCCGATATGTGGTGTCCAATTACCCTCAGACTTGCGGCAATTTGACGGAGGTCCCTTGACAGTCACCGCGCGCGCATGGTATTGAAACGCAAATGCTTTCGATCGCGGGGATCTGTCGGCTGTGCATGTGTTGCTCGATGATGACGAGTCGACGAGGCGCAGCTTGACCTGATCGAACGGATCTGAGTTTCGCCGCCTCGTCACACGAGGCGGTTTTTATTTTCCCCGCTTTCCCATCTCACCAGGAGGCGACCAGCAACATGACATCCCGACTCTCACGACGCGCGTTCGTCGGCGGCGCGCTCACTCTCTC
>Ga0307477_10001089_pt1 | contig 24208 bp, 25 predicted proteins | sample atmos_gasesECM2C_FD_203316 | JGI IMG/M metagenome (GOLD analysis project Ga0307477, IMG submission 203316) | Hardwood forest soil microbial communities from Morgan-Monroe State Forest, Indiana, United States - atmos_gasesECM2C_515 | ecosystem: Environmental > Terrestrial > Soil > Temperate...
GTAGACCGGACCGCGTCAATGCGGCCTAGAACCTTCGTCTTCCTGTCACCCACGAGGCGGAGCCAGATCGTCGCTCGGGTACCGAGGCTTCACAGGCCTTGACCCCATTCTGAACAAGCAAGTCAGAGCAGCTATTCAGCTCCAGGCTCAGCACGTCTCGGTCGTGCCATCTGGCGACCGGCCCGCGGGTCCGTCCGCACGAACTCCCGCTACCGGTAATGTCGAATCAATCGCCGAACGGCTGGTCGCGCACGTACTGGCAGACCCGGTCCAGAACTTGCTCGCACGTCGCAAAGACCTCAGGGGGGTATTCAAACCTCACGTCAAAGACAAGGTGCTCTGGGTCAATGATGGACATTCCCTTGTCGAGGAGTCGAAAGGCCGCGTCTCGAACGGTGAAGGTTGGGTCGTCTAGATCTCCGATTGCCCCCAGTGCGAGTAGAGCGTCCACGATGGGCTCTGCAGTCTCCCGTGGGGGGATTTGCCACCCGTTGACCCGAAGCTGGTCCTCGAAGGACCCGATGAGCGCTTCCCTAGCGTCTTCGTTGCCGACGATGTCCGATATACCGAACGAGCGTCGCACGACAAGTTTCCATTCTTGACGATCCGAAGCTGACTCGGAAGTCATGGATATCACCCCTTAGCTGCGCCTCCTGCACGCTTCCATTTCCAAACGGTTAGCAAAGGGCCCCCGCGGCTCTGTCAAGACGCCTTCCGCTTCGCAATCTGTGAACTACGAGCACGAGCAGGATCGCACCGGTACTACCCGATACCAACGCCACTGTTCTTCGGTTGGCGGCTTGTTGGAGGCAAGCGAAAGTGGCCTGTGCCCCTGGATCACCATGGCTTCCGCTATAGCGGCCCATAAAGGGCGAGCCACATCCGTAGGCCTGTCCATAGAGATGCACCGTCCACGGCCCGACGGCCACCCACACTGCTAAGCCCGCCAGGACGACCCCAACGGCTCCCACAAGCCACCACAGGGTTCGCACGGGAATAACGCTAATCACGACGATCAAGCCGTGCCTGACCGCGAGGAACTGCATCGGATTCCGGGCGCCCCCTCGGCTGGATTGCGCCAATCGCTACAGCACTCCGACGGTCTGGTACGCGCCGCGCTGCAAGGCACATCCCCCGGTCAATGGCGCAGGGGCCAGCCGGTCAGCACTCGACTCGTTGGCGCCGAGTCAGACGGTGCGTCGTGAGACGAGCCGAATACGCCGAGGCGGCCGCCATGATCCGCCGAGTGCGGGCTGCCGTCAATGCCGGCGAGCTCACGGTCGGAATGCCGCGGGCGCTCGAGCTCAAGCGGCACATGGAGGGCGCCGCCGCGCTCGGGTGGCGTGGGGAGCACGTCCCCGATAATTCCTGATCGTGCCTGATCGACACCGTACTGGCGGGCTTCGGCCGGTGAAGAGTTGGGCAGGGACATCTGGAATGGTCCCGTGTTACTTCCCACACTCACCTTCGGCCCGTTCCGTACGAGGAGCCCAGGGGATGTGCGGGCGGCTCGAGCCTGGGGTGATCCGGTTCATGGAGGGAACAACATCGAAAGTTTGGGCCACCGACCGCCGACACCCCATCGACTGCGAACGCGCCTGCCCCGGTTACCGTGTTCCACCATGGCGTGGTTGTCCTTGGCGCTTACGGGGTCTTCGCCCTCGTAGACGGAGTACTCCCAAACCTGGCTCACCGCAAAAAGAAGCGGGCAATTTCCTATCCGGCGCGGCAAAGGGGCCAGTGGGTGGTTGGCCATGCTCTGGGTCGCCGCCGTCTTCTTGGCGGGACCGCTAGCCGACCTATCTGGCCTCTCGCGACTGTCTGCGAGTCCGGTCCTCGTGGCCGTGGGGATCGGCTTCGCGATCGCCGGCTTCGTTACTGTCCGCTGGGCGCAACGATCGATGGGAGACAGCCTTCGGATTGGAGTTGACCCGAACGAGCGGACTGGCCTTGTTACTAAGGGCATCTTCGACTTGGTCCGCAACCCCATTTACAGCGCGATGATCCTGTACGCCGCCGGGACTGCTGCTCTCGTGCCGAACGCCGCGAGTATCGCGGCCCTCGTCGCATTTGTGATCAGCATGGAGTACCAGGTGCGGCGTGTCGAGGAGCCGCACCTGACAAATGTCCACGGCGACGAGTACCTGAGTTATGCGGCCCGGGTGGGCCGGTTCGTCCCGGGCGTTGGCTAGCCGAGATCGCCAAGCAGGTGGTCGATCGCCACCAGCTCACACCGCCTGTTTCCGTTTCCAGTTCTGGCGATCAGAAGCCGAGGACAGTCGCGGTTTTCAAGCCGGTGTCAGGACTGGCTCCGGTAGTACTCGATGGCGCCGGTCCGCTCGAGGTCCTCGTCGAGGATGGCTTCGACGTCGAGTACGACGTCGATCTCGTTGCCCACCACGACTCCTGCCCCTGGCAACCGGTCCTGCCACGAGACGCCGAAGTCGTGGCGGTTGATCCTCGTGCGCGCCTCGAACCCGGCTCGATGCAGGATGCCCTTGTTCTCGTCGCCGACCCAGAAGGGCGTTTCCCACTGCCCGAGGTACGCAACGTCGAGGGGCACCTCGCGCGTGATCCCTCGGATTGTCAGCTCCGCGACGGCCCTCCCGTGCGTGTCGCCGGTGCGCTCGACGGCGTGGCCCCGGAAAAAGATCGTCGGATGGTGCTCCACGTCGAAGAAGTCGGCACTGCGGAGATGGGCGTCGCGCTCAGGCTGACCGGTCCAGATCTGGCGAGCGTCGATCTCGCCCTCGAACGACGCGGCGAGAGGATCGGCCGGGTCGAACTCGAGCTTCCCGTGGATGTCCTTGAACAACCCCCGCACCCACGTGACCATCATGTGACGGGCACGAAAACCGGCTTCGGTGTGACCGGGCTCGAAGGTCCAAGTGGCCATCGAACTAGTCCACGAACGACCCGTTGAACACGGGTGTCTCGCCATACGGGTGCCCCGCCATGAGGAGGTACCTGGCCCCCGGCGACGCGTTGGAGACCGGGAACTCGTCGCCCGGTCCGAGCAGGACCAGCTGTGCAGGCCTCGCTTTTCGACGGTTGGCGCCGAATTCGGCTTCTCCTTCGAGCACGTAGGCGAAGCCCTGGAAATCCGCTGGGACGGACGTGGCGACATCGCCGCCATCCTGCAGCTCGATGTCGAGCACGACAGCGGGGGTGCCGAGGTGGACCGTCGACCCCTCGCCGACGAGCACCCGGACCGTCGCGTCACCCTCGGTCCGCACCGGGATCTGCTCCGGCAGCACGACCTGGGCGCTCGGTTCGGCCTGCTTGTCCTTCCGGGCGAGGTTGACCCAGAACAACACGCTGCGCCACTGGGTGTCGCCCTGGCCCTGCTCGACCTCGTCGGCTCCGACCGCCTCAGCGTGCCACGCGCCGCGTCCGGTTCTGAGCGCGAGCAGCGCACCCTGGGGGAGTTGCGCCCGTTCGATGGTCCCGCCCGGCCCGGTGCTGTGGCCCGTGCTGGCCGACCCCTCGAGGATGTACCACAAGTTGTCGAAACCTCGGTGGGGGTGCTTCGTGTCCACGCCGCTCAGGTCGGACAGTCGTAGACGACTCTCGTGGACGAGGATGAACGGATCGACCTGGCTGTAGGGCACGTGCCGGGACGGCAGGGCTTCAAGGATCGCAAAGCCCATCATCGGGCGGATGTGAGCGTCCTCGACCAAACGTGCGTCGCGTGTCGCCGTCTCGACCTGCTTCGTGGATGTCATGGCTCCTCCATCTGGTGCGGTCAGGCCCGGCCAAACGTTGGCTCGCCGGATATTCCGCGCCGTGGGCCGTGCCGGGCGGGATCGTGACACTGGGGCAAATGCTTGTCCGAACAACTATAAACCTCCAGGTTGCGCTGTCAAGCAACTAATCTGGGATTCGTGCCCGCGTCGAGGAAAGAGACCCGCGTCCGCCCCCTCTCCGCCAAGGAGGAAGCGGCGTGGCGTGCTCTGGGTCGGGCCATCGTCGTGTTGCCGCGGGTTCTCGAAGCCGACCTGCTCGAGTCTCACGGGCTTACCCTTGGTGAGTACGGGGTGCTCATGAACCTGTCCGAGCAGCCCGACCGGTGCCTGCGGATGAACGAGCTCGCCAGCTTCGTGGCGATCTCGGTGAGCGGGCTGACCCGGGTGGTCGACCGGCTGGAGCGGCAGGGACTCGTGGAGCGGGTGCGGGCCGAAGACGACGGGCGAGGTCAGCTCGCCGTTCTCACCGGTGCCGGCCTCGATCGTCTGCGTGCTGCATACCCGGACCATCTGGAGAGCGTGCGCCGGCACGTGATGGACCACTTGCACTGCGTCGATCTCGTGGCGTTCGCCCACGCGATCGGCAACATCGCAGCCGGCGAGCCCGGCCCGGCGCTTCGTCCTCGACGGGCGGCGCGTCGGACCTGACGCCTCGTCGGGCCGTTTCTGTCAGCCCGGAACTTCCCCTGCGAGCTGTGTGGCCCGGGCAGGCGAGGAGACGGCATCGTCGACCGTGCCGTAGATGGAGAGCACGTCGTCGAGCGCGGTGATCTCGAACACCTCTCTGATCACGGGGTTTGTCATGACCAAGCGCATCTCGCCGCCCTGATCGCTCAGACGCTTGTGAGCCATCGTGAGCGCGCTCAGTGCGGTCGAGTCGATGAACGACACGTCGGTCAGATCGACGACGACGAAGGGATGATCGGCGGTGATCAAACTCAGCAGTGCCTCACGCAGCGCGGGGACCGTGGCCAGGTCGAGCTCCCCCGATACGTGCACGACGGGGACCTTCTGACGCACCACCAGGGAGAGGCCGAAACCTGAATCGACGCTCAACGGTCATACCTCCTGACAACCCGTCATCTGGTGGTGGGTCCCCGGTCCGGGGGACTAGGAGCGTAACGCCTCGCCGGCCGTTCCCCGCCGGGTGTGACCGAGATCCTTCGTGCCGGATGGATGGAGTTGTTCCCGCCGCGAGGAAATCACCCGGCTGAGTGGTGAGCCTTGCTCCCGCTCGCATCAGGTTCCACCAGGTTGAGTTGCTGAGCCGGGTGGGGGGAACCACAACGTCCTCAAAACGTCCCCGCCATTGGCGCGATTTCCACATTCAGATGGCGCCCCTAGAGACGCGCCGCGACCTCACGTGCCCGTTGGTTGATCCTCGTCCGACGTGCCGCTCGGGAGACGTCCCGCGCAGGTCGCAGCGAGGCCCGCTCGGACACGTTCGAGGTCGGGGCGGTCCACGACGCGCGCCCAGCGCGGGCGAACCCGACGCGGCTGACGCCCGGGGGCGCATCCTCGCCCGGCGGTGCTGGCCGCCAGCGATATCGGGGTCGAGCCGACCCGAGGAGTTGGCATCACGATCTGTACCTCGCCTCGCGCTCTGAGCGCTGATACCCCGTGTTTCCATGCAGCCTGTCGAGACTTCTGGGACCCTGTGCTCATGTCCCCGATCCTCGGCCGCGATCGGTCGGACGGGTCAGGCGGGAATGTGCGACCGCGGCTCGTCGTTGCGACATGCAAGTAACGAGACGGGGAGGTCGCGGTGAAAGCACGTGCGGGCCTGCCGACGCTTTCGGCTAGCACTCCAAACGTGGATCGTCACGGTGCCGCCATGACGGTCACGGTCGTCACTGATTCCGCCGCGTCACTGCCGGCGGACGCGGTCGATCGCCTCGGGATCGTGGTCGTGCCGATGACGCTCGTGCTGGGGGGGATCGTGTACGCCGACGGAGACGTCCCGGTGGACGAGCTCATGGCACGATCGGAAACGGAGTCAGTGAGCACCTCGTCACCCAGCCCCGGTGATTACCTGAAAGCCCTCGAAGCGCGTGGAGCCGACGGTGACGTCCTCGTGCTCACGGTTTCCTCGCGCATGAGCGCAACGTTCGAGGTCGCCAAGGCGGCAAGCCACTACATCGGGCCGGGAGCGGTTCGTGTGGTGGACACCGGCACGGCAGCTGGGGGTCAGGGCCTGGTGGCCCTGGCCGCGGCGGCCCGTGCCGCCCGGGGGGCGCCGCTCGAGGAGGTCGCGGCCGAAGCTGACCGTGTGGCGTCGCGGGTGCGCCTCTACGCCGCGCTCGAAAATCTCGACCATCTGGCCCGCAGTGGTCGGGTCCCCGGCGCGGCCGCATGGGCGGGCCGCTCGCTCGGCGTGCGAGCCATGTTCGAATTCTCGAAAGGGAGCGTCAAGCCGCGCCGCCCCGCGCTGAGCACGAGCGCGGCGATCGACCGCATCCTCGACGCGAGTCTCGACCGACGCGAGCACGGCAGCGTCCTGCACATCGCCGTGCTCCACGCCCAGGCGCAACAGCTGGCCGAGGACACGGCGTCGAGGATCCGGCGGTCGGTGCCGGATGCCGAGCTTTTCGTCGCGCCCTTCAGCTCGGTGATGGTCGCGCACACCGGACCAGGCCTGATCGGGGCGGCCTGGTGGTGGGACGACCGCATCGTTCCGCCTCTGGGCTGACCCGATCGAACCGGGGTCACGGTCGTGGGCCGCGCCGACCGGCGAGTGGCCGTAGCAGAAGGCGAACGCGGGGAGCCCGATGCGGCTCGTGGAGACCTCGACGCCGGATCGGGACATCTCCGTTCGCCGTCCGATCACTTCCAGGGCGCCGGCCCCTCGATCGACCATGAAACCGATCGACATGTCACCCCGAAGACCCATGTAGCTCGTCTTCTCAGCCGGGCCGGGCTCAACTGGCGCCGGTTCCGAGTGGTGCTGACCGTGGCCGTCGTCGCGGTGGCCGGTTACTTCGTCGGTGAACGGACCAGCGACCTGCGCGCCGCCGGCCACATCCTCGCCCGTGTCTCGTGGCACTGGCTCGGCCTGGCGGTGCTGTTCGAAGCGGCATCCATAGTCGTGTTCGCGCGCCTGCAGCGCCTCCTCCTCCGGGCCGGTGGCGTCCGGCTGCGGCTTCGCACCCTGGTCGAGATCACCGTGGCGGGCAACGCCGTCTCGGCGACGTTGCCGGGCGGCGTGGCCTGGGCCGCCTCGTGGGCGTTCGGGCAGCTGAAGCGGCGCGGCGTGGACCCCTTTCTGCGGGTGTGGGTGTTCCTCGTGGCCGGGGCGGTGTCGAGTTTCGCCCTGTTCCTGGTGGTGTTCGCGGGGATCGAATTCGCCGGAGGGCGGGGTCCGGTGGCGAACCTTCGCTGGGCGGCGCTGGCGCTGGCGAGCATCCCCGTCGCGGCAGTGATGGCCGGAGGCGTCCGCCACACCCGCCCGGCCCGGGCGCTCGGGTCGTGGATCATCCGGGAGCTCGATTCGGTCCCCGGGGGGAGATGGTTGGTCCGGAGTGTTCGAGCGGTCGTGACACGCGTGGGCGCCATCCACATGGGTCCACTGCGATGGGCCCAGGTGTTGGGCTTCGCGCTGCTCAACTGGCTGTACGACTGCATGGTCCTCGTGGTCAGCCTGGTCGCCCTGCACGTACCGGTTCCTTGGCGCGGCATCTTCGTCGTCTATGGGCTGACCCAGATCGCCGCCACGATTCCGATCACACCCGGGGGACTGGGGGTGGTCGAGGGAGGACTCGTCGCGCTGCTGCACGCCTACGGAGTCCCGACCGAGCAGGCATTCGCGGTGACGATTCTGTTCCGGATTGTGAGCTTCTGGGGTCTCGTGCCGATCGGGTGGGTCGTTTGGGTTGCGCTCGACGTCCGACAGCGGCACGGTCTGCGACCCGGGCGGGCCCATCCGTGGGCGTTCCACCGCCACGCCATCGCCGAAGCAGGGACGAACGGGCGACGTTCGGACCGGTTGCGGGTGCTTCCGTCCCCGGCGCCGTGCGAGGGGTGCGACCAACGTGAAGGCGACGCACCCGCGGTCAAAGACGAGCTGTCGCAATGGACGGCCGGGCGATCCGCCTAGACGGGGCGACGCTGCGCCGGCTGTCGGGCTCGGCGTGGTGGCGCCTGGTCGCCTTGTGCGTCGGGCTCAACCTGGTCGAGACCGTGCTCGTCATGACGTTCGAGCCCGGAGTCCGGCCCGATCTGGCGACGCAGGCGAGCGCGGTCGCTCCGTTCGGTGTCTTCCACGACCTGCGGTGGGTGAGCGTCTACCACGACTCGTGGATCACGTTCGCGGGCGAGGTGGTGGCGCTCGTTCTTGGTCGCGGCGCGCTCACGGCCGCGGCGATCGGGCTGGCTTGGCCCCGTCACGTGACGCCGGTGCCCGCGGCGCGACGGTTCGGTTGGGGGGTGGTGTCGTCGGCGATTTCCATCTTGTTCCTCGCCCCGAGCGTGACGCTCCTGTTCGGCACGGCGGTCGTCCCTGTGTCGTGGCTCTTCCTCGCAGCGGTTCCGGCCGCGCTCCTGGTGGCGCTCTTGGTCCACCCCGTGGCCGCAGACGGCCGATGGTGGAGGCACACGATTCCGATACGGGGGGTGGTGTGGATCGTCGCCGCGTTCTTCGTGACGAGCGTGGCGTCTGTCGTCCAGTCGGAGGTCCCGCCGGCCGTGTGGCCGATCGTGGTGGTCGTCGTCGGGTGCTTCAACGCATGGTCGTGGGTGGGTGTCGTGCACGCCGTGGTCGACCGGCGTCCTCGCTACCCGGTGCCGCTCGTTCCCGTGGGGCTCGCCGCGCTGGTCGGGATCGTGATCATCGGGACGACCCTCGGATTCGAGCACGCCCGGCCGCCGCGCACCGTCGCCGCCCATGGATCGCCCTCAGCGGGGGCGGGACCGCCTGTTCTGCTCGTGTCGGGGTACGGCTCCACCTGGGACGGTGCCCCCCGCCACCCCCTGCCGGGCGCGTTTCTCGAACAGCCGTTCTCGTACCGGGGCCTCGGGCCGGGCCGACATCCCCTGCCCTACGGCAGCGCGGACACGGTGAAGCCGCTGGCTCAGCTCGACCGGATGCTCGTCGACCAGCTCGACGCGCTGCACGCTGCCACCGGTCGCACGCCCGCGGTCGTGGCGGAGAGCGAGGGCGCACTCGTCGCGAAGACCGCCCTCCTGACCCACCGGGGCGTCCTGGCGTCCACGCTCGTCATGGCGAGCCCGCTGGTCGAGCCCGGACGGGTCTCGTACCCGACTGGAGGCTCCGGAGGCTGGGGAGTGGCGAGTGCCGAGGGCATGCGCCTGTTGAGCAATGCGTTCCAATCGATCTCGCCCATCGACCTCTCGCCGTCCAGCGCGTTCCTGGTGTCGGTCGACCGGGCGGCACCGTCGCTCGAACGGACGCTGTCGTGTCCCATCGCCGGTGTGCAACAAGTCGCATTGCTCCCCCTGGCTGATGCGCTGGTGACGTCACCGGACACCAACCTGCCGTTTCCTACGGTCGTGGTTCCCGCCTTCCACGGAGGCGTCGTCGAGAGCGCCGAGGGTGCACGCTTGGTCGTCGATGCGCTGCACCGGGTCAAGGTGCAGAACAACGCAGCCCTGGATGTCGCCGAGCGCGTGATCCGATCGGCTGCATCGGCGTGGGGGGTGCCGAGCCTCACGGCGTCGGACTTCCCCCCGGCCGGGCCCGCCGCGAGGCAGCTCGCATCGTGTCCAGGGACGGCCGTGGGTCGCTGAGCGCGGCCGGAAATGCCTCTCTGTCATCATCAGCGCCCCTGTCCGCCCCCTACCCTTGGACGATGGGGCTGATCGGGGCAAGAGCGAAGCCGAGCGCGGCCACTCGCCAGCACCGACGCGCTCGCTCGCGCCCCCCGTCCGTGCCGGCGGTCCTGAGCGTGTCGTTTCTCCTCGGCGCGATCCCGTTCTCGGGTGTGGCCGCCCGCCTGGTCGCGGGGGTCGATCTTCGTCGGACCGGGACGGGAACCGTCTCGGGCACGGGGCTGTACGAAGTGGCCGGGTTCGGGCCGCTCGCTCTGGCGGGGAGCTTGGACGTGGCCAAGGGAGCCGTCGGTCCCCTTCTCGCCGGACGGAACCGACGTGTCCTCGGAGCAATGGCGGCCGGGGCGGCGGTCACCGGTCACAACTGGTCGCCCGTCCTCCGAGGAGCGGGGGGGCGCGGCATCTCGCCCGCCCTGGGCGCCGGCCTGGTCCTTGCTCCCGAGGCTGTGGTGGTGCTCGGCGTCGGCCTCGGAGGTGGACGCCTGCTGCGGCAATCGGGTCTCGGGACGTTCATCGCTGCCGTGGCGCTGTTTCCCGTCCTCGCTCGCCGACGGGGTGTTCCAGGCGTGGCGCTCGCCTTCGCCATCGCGTTGCCGATGCTGGTCAAGCGAGTCACCGGGAACGACGGGGCCGCGACCGGGAGCTCTACCCGCACGTATGTGTGGCGTCTGCTCTTCGACCACGATCCTCCGGACGACGTCGCTGCCGATACCGATGCGCCGAACGGGTTACCAGCCAAACGAGACGGCTGACGCTCCTTGTCGCTGGGTCGGGTCGTCTGGCACAAGGACCGGTCGGGGGACGGCGGCCGCCGCTTCGAGGACCCAGGACACCGCGTTTACGACCGCGCCCCGACCGGCGTCGTCGACGCCATGGCCCATACGTGCCACCAGGTCGAGTCGACACGGTCCCAGCGCGGACCCGTGCAGCTTCCGTCCGTGGGCGGAAGCGAGCAGACGGTCCCGCATGCCGTGGACGATCGCCACCGGCACGTCGATGCGCCCGATCGCGTCCTCGAGCGGCTCGCCGACGCGCCAGTGCCGCGCCACCCGGACTCGGAGACGCCGTCCTGCCAGCCAGCGACCCGGACGGGTGCGGGTCAGCGCCGCAGTGAGCATGCCCACCGCCGACAGCCGCATGCGCCACCGAGCGGGGGCGCTGACGAGCACGGCGCCGACGACGATGGTCGACAGAGGCCGGCGGCCGGCGAGGTGGTTCACCACCGCCACCGCGCCCATCGACACCCCGATGATCACCACCGGGCGTCCGGTGCGCGCCGCGCGCTCGACGGCGGACGCCACGTCGTGGTGCTCCTCGGTCCCGACGGCCGACCAGCCTTCGGACTCGCCGTGGCCTCGGGCGTCGTAGGTCAGCACGTTGTAGCCCGCACCGGCCAGCGCGCTCGCCAGCGACCGGACGGCGCCGTCCTCCCTCGAGGCGGAGAACCCGTGGGCCACGACCACCGTGCCGGGCGCGTCTTCGGGATGACGTGGCCACCACCACTGACCCCAGAGGCACAACCCGTCAGAGGTGAGCAACTCGACACGGGCGTGTTCGTCGCGACGTTCCGAACCGGGGGCGGCGCCCGCGACGTCGACTGCGCTCGAGCTCATCGGCGTCCTTCCTCGTCCCGACGACGCGGGTCCCGTCAGCCAGCCTACCTACGCCCGGGGACGAACCGACGACAGCCGCCGACCGGTTTCTATGGCGCGCCGGGCTCGTCGGTAAGGCGCTCCTCGCTGATCAGCAAGGGCCGCATCTCCTCGATGACCGCCGGTGCCCGACGGAAGAACCACCGGCAACGGCGCGGGGCTCGACCCTGGAGAAGCGCGCTCACGCTCAGGGCGCGCCAGCCGCGGCTCGTGATCGCATCGAGCACGGCGCCAAGGACGGCGGCTCGGCGGTCCGGGTTGGACGGGGGACCGTCGTGCAGCAGGACGACGCCGCCTGGTTCGAGGTCTTCCAGGGTGATGGTCACGTGCCGGTCGAGCTCCAGCACCATGAAATCCCGGGGCGAGGCGCTCCAGCCGATCACCTCCATGCCGGCTTGGCGCGCCACCGCGAACGTGAACAGGCTCTGTGTTCCATAGGGAGGTCGGAACAGCGTCACGGGCGCACCCGCGATGGCCTCGAGCTGGCGGAGACCGCCGCGCACCGCCCTCACCGCCGTCCACGGCGGGACATCGGTCAGGTCGATGTGGCGCCGACCGTGCAGTCCGACCTCGTGCCCGGCGGCCAAGATCTCCTTGACGAGCGACGGATGCTTGGTCGCCTGCTCGGAGATGACGAAGAACGTGGCGCGCGCATCGTGCTCCGCCAGGAGCGACAAGACCACGGGCGTGTTGAACGGGTCGGGCCCGTCGTCGAACGTCAGAGCGACGACGGGGTCGGTGGTGTCGGCTCCGCAGATCGTCCCCGCCCGCTGCGCCACTGCCGAGCGCGCCCCTCGGGAGACCTTCGGGTGCTCGATGACGGCACGTCGAGCACGGACCTTCATGGGTGGTGACGCTTCGGTTCGTTTCATCCTCTGCTCACCTCGGGCCGCACCGAACCAGTTCACTCCCTGGCCTCTCCCAGCCGCAACGTCCCGCTGGCTCCGACCGCAAGCGCCTCGATCGCCCGGCCGTGACCACCCCGAACGCTTCTGTACGTACCACGGCCGGCGACCCCACACGGCGATCTTCCCGCGCCATGCCGCGCGAAGCGGGCTGAGCCGGCCCATCTGAAGGAGCAGATAGGCCTCAGGGTCAACGGAGAGGTGGCATCGACGCGCGACGGCGCCATTGTCTGCCTGCAGCTCGCCGTCGTCGATGGTCAGGTAAACCGAATCGCGCCGGCCACGAAGCCGAATCGCGACGGTACCTCGGACCCCAGCTGTGGCACGCCGGCTGACGAAGGCACGAGGAACAGCCTGAAGGAGTGGAAGAACGAAACGGTACAAGATGGCGGCGGCATACCCCGGCGATCTCCCAAGACCGGTCCTGGGAATGGGCGATGTCCCATCCATGTACAAGTGTCTCTTCCACCCAATGCCAGGCCACTCCCGACGCTGGGATCTGCGCGCCGCCCTGTCACGCGGATATATCAGCGCGATGGTTGTGCTTTGCGCCTCGGGTGGGGATGAACGGCGCGGCAGGGGTGGCGCGATCCCGAGGGTGGCAAACGGATCGTGGATCTCGCAGTACCCAGTACATCCTCGACACCGTCGCCACGTAGATGCGCTCATCCAGCAGCTGCGCCGAGGCGATGGTTGGGTCTGGTTGCCGATTCACGCGCCGTGAGCAGTGAGCCATGAGGCGACGATCTGGCGAAACTGTGGCGCGCTCCGCTCGAACATCGGGAAGTGCGCGGAGTTCGGAACGTACATCGTGGTCTTGTCGCGCGACCCGCTGAAATTGGCCTGCTGCTCGTTCTCGCCTTGTCGGGACCAAAGCTGAGTGTCGTTGTTCCCGAAGACGATCAAGACGGGCACGGTGATCTGCGCAAGCAGCGACACAGGCGAGTTGCCCGGATCACCACCGGGGATGCCGGACTTAGCCGCGTAAGGGTTGTTCCATAGGACCGTGGCCGCCAGCGTGCGGATGATTCCACAAGGGTCGGGGTTGCGGAGGGCGTCGGTGGCCTGGACCACCTTGGGGTCGGCGTCGTAGAACATCCAACTGTGCCAGTCCTGTTCTGTGGCGAACAGCACGTAACCGGTCGGCTGGCCTGCCTGAGCCTGCGCGGGACTGGCCGTACACCATTCGGCCGACGCTGTGACGGAACGTTGCACGATGTACTGCGTTTGGCCCTGGTCGGCCCAGGTGACCTCGATGAGCCCGTCGATGTCGGCGTAGGAGTACGCCTCTACCTCCGCTACGAGGCCGCCGACATCATGGCCGGCCAAGAGCACTCTCGAAAATGAGACACCGGGCCGACCGGCGAGCATGTAGGCCCCGGAACGGAGCTTCTCGATGATCTGGTGCGCCATGTCCGCTTCGGCGCCGACGCTGGTGAAGTTGCCATCGACAGGATGCCCGCTGGCGCCGTAGCCGACCTCATCGAAAGTGAACGACACGTGGCCAGCCTTGGCCATCTGTTCGGCGTAGTCATATCCGGGTTCCGCCTTGAAGTCCCAGTTCCACTCTCCGGCATCAAGGCCGAACAAGTACACCGTGACTTCGGGAGCCTGGTGGGAGCGGAGGACGGAAGCTGGCCCCGTCAGATGCCCGCGGACTGTGTAGGTCGCCCCGTCGCTCGCAAGGGGCGCTTTCGAGGTGTTGGTGTTGGCCACCGACAGCGTGACCGGGATCTGAGCAATCCCGTTCGTCGTCGGTTGGTCGGCGGCATGGGCGGCTGGGGCGAGGGCCACCAGGCTGCACATGATGCCGACGAGCCATCCGATCTTCATGTGCCTCAGTCCTTTCAGCACCTGCTTCGGTCCTTTCACCCGGGAGCTGTGTAATCCGGGGAATGTAAGTTATCGCTTGCGCAAGTGTCAACTGGCGAATATGCTAGGATGGCGATTACGTTGCAGGCAGCCATCGACGCCATCGCTGAGCCACGACGACGTGAGATTCTCCGTCTCATCCGCGACGGGGAACTGGCGGCGGGGGAGATCGCCGCCCACTTCGATGTCACCCGGCAGGCGGTTTCGCAGCACTTGAGGAACCTGCGGGACGCCGGTCTCGTGAGCGAGCGCCGCGACGGCACTCGACGTATCTACCGGGCCCGCCCCGAGGGCCTGACCGAGTTACGTGCGTTCCTGGACGACTTCTGGGGCGAGCGGCTTGAGGCCCTCAGGCGCGAGGTCGAAGTCGAGCACAGAGGCCGCGTTGGCGGTGGCGATGGTAGGCACTGAGCTCGTCGAGCGCGAGATCACGATCGACGCCCCGCCGTCGGTGGTGTTCGAGTTCCTGACCGACCCCGCAAGGATGGTGCGGTGGATGGGTACCGAGGCCGTCCTCGAGCCGTGGCCGGGTGGCCGCTACTACGTCAACGTGACCGGACACGAGCGGGTCAGCGGCGAGGTGCTGGAGATCATCCCCGAGCGGCGCCTGGTCGTCAGCTGGGGCTGGGAGGACGGGTTGCTGCCGCTGCCACCGGGTCAAAGCACTGTCGAGATCTCGCTCGAACCCGATGCTGGCGGCACCCGCCTCCGGTTGACCCATCGCCGCCTTCCTCCTGACATGCACACGTTCCACCGACGCGGATGGGACGACGCGCTTCCCCGCCTCGCCGCGGTTGCTGCTGGCCGGGACCCTGGTCCGGATCCCCTGCGCTCGGTCGTGCACGGCACGTTCAATGTGGTCTGCTCCCTGCCGCCGCACTACCTCTACCGGTTCGCGCGGCGTCGCCTACGATCGCTCAAGCATCGCCGGCAGCACAGATGATCGCGGTCCCGCCGATCGCGACCGCGTTACGCCTCACGGCGAACACCGGGCTGTGTCACCCCGCTCAGCGGCTGGGTGCAGACTGATGCGGAGTGAGCGTCACAAGAACGGTCGATGTGTTCGATTCGCCGACATGCCGGCGTTCTCAACCCTTCGTACCCGGACGGGCGTTTCGCGCCTTCTTCACTCGGCATGCCGGATGACCTCCCTCGATTGCTGGTCGGCGCACGGTAATCGAGGGGCTGTATCCGCGGGGCTGTGAAAGAGGCCGCCCCCGCGTCAGAAGCCTCAGCCGGGAGTGCTCGTCACGATGCCTGGCCGTGACTGAACACTCCGCGCCTACCTCGAGTCACGAAGGGTAATTCCAGGCTGCCGGAGAGGCCCCTAGACGCGTGCTACGGCGCGACGACACGCCATTACGCGCCGCATTGGGTCGGCAGAGCCGCGCCAGCGAAGGGGTTTGGGGATACCGGACGGACGCGGCGGCAACCGGCCGGGTGCCGAGGCAGCGAGCGGGCCTATGAGGACGAGACGGCGGTGCTCGCGTCGGTCGTGGCGAGCTGCGGGTCCAACCCCGTCGGTGTGGTGGCTGGCTCGGACACGACGGAATTTTCGATGGCACCGATCCCCTCGATGTCGATGCGCACCGAGTCCCCCGCCGTGAGGTACCTCGGGGGCGTCATCGCCATGCCGACTCCGGCCGGTGTCCCGGTGGCCACGACGTCGCCCGGCTCGAGGGTGAAGGCGGTCGTGAGGTGTTCGACCATGGCAAAGCAGTCGAAGATCAGATCGTCGGTGGTGGCGTCCTGCCTGAGCTCGCCGTTCACCCAGGTCCGCAGGCGCAGACCGTGCGGGTCGCCGAGTTCGTCCGGGGTGACCAACCACGGCCCCGTCGGACCGTGCGTGTCGAACGATTTGCCCATCGTCATGGTGGGGGAGCGGAACTGCCAGTCGCGCACGCTCACGTCGTTCACGACCATGTAGCCGCCGATCACCTCGGATGCGCGAGTGGCGGGAACGTGGCGGCAGCGACGGGCGATCACGAACGCCAGCTCGCCTTCGTAGTCGACGAGCGAGGACGCTGCGGGGACCTGAACCTCGTCGAAGGGCCCCACCACGCACGTGGACTGCTTGTTGAAGAACAGCGGAACCTCCGGTCGCGCCGCCCCGGACTCAGCCACATGCGCGCCGTAGTTGAGGCCGATCGCGAGGAACTTGGGCGGGCGGAGCACGGGCGCGGCGAGCGACAACGACGCAAGAGGACGTCGCGGCGCCTCACGCCGGGTCAGAGCTGCCCTCGCCGTCTGCATCGCATCGGGCCCCGCGGCCAACAGCGACGCCATGTCGTGCGGCAGGTCGGGGGCGGCGCCCGCCAGATCGATGACCTCGTCGCCGTCGACCACGCCGACCCGGGCGCCTCCCGCTGATCTGAACGTGACAAGCCTCATCGTGCGCGTCGCCCTTCCCGGCCGGAGACGATGCTCGGGCGTTGGTGCTCGACGCCGCTGCAGCCCAGCACCCGCAGGCCCAGTTGGTCCAGGTACCGGACGAAGAGCTCAGGATCGTCGAACATCCAGTCGTGGTCGATGGGGCCGTAGCCCGGCGGGCGCTGTGCGATGGTGAACGTGGCATGCAATCGGCGTGCGAATTCACGGCCGTCGTCCCGGGACAACAGCGTGTCCATCTCGGCCCACAGCACGTGGCAGGGAATGTCCTCGTGCACGCACTGCTCGATCTCGGGTCCCCGGTTGGAGCTGAACCCCCACCAGGCGGCGCCCGCCAATCGGATGGGATGGATGGCGAACGACTCGAAGAACGCCGTCACCGCCGGTCGTGTGGCCAGCCGGAGGATCCCAAACGGATCGTGGAGAGCCTCCCCGGCCAGAGCGAACCGGTCGCGTACCCCCAGGGTGTCGGAGAACACGCACTCGACGATGCGTTCGGGACACCGGTCGACCAAGCCCAGCTCGAGTCCTCCTCCGAAGGAATGCCCCAGGAGGCTGACGCGGGCCAGACCGAGTTCGTCGATGTTGCGAACCAGGGATTCGACCGTACGGTCGAAGTCCCAGGGCTCGCGTCGGCTGAAAAGGGCCGGGATCACCACGCGCACCCGCTCGGCTAGCAGGTGCGCCATCGGCAAGTACGTGCGCGGCTGCATGGCGAAGCCATGCAGCAAGAGCAGTGTGGGCCCCTCTCCCACGGACAAATAGGGAAGCGCCCGAGGTTCGCCTGACGACACCGGCGCTGACCCTAATGGACTCCCTGAGTCTCGGTCGGGCGGGGAGTTCGGTCAGTCGTCGGGCCGGAGCCCGACTGCGCCGCGCCGAGAGGAAGTTCGCACCACACGGCCTTGCCGTCGGCGCGGGCTTCAGCGCCCCACCGGGCGGACAGCGCATCCACGAGGCCCAAGCCGTGGCCGCTCGTGGCGTCACTGCAGGTTGCCCCGAGGACCGGCATGCGCGGGTTGCGGTCCACAATCTCCACCCGGCACCGGTCGCCGTCGAGGTCGAGCCGCACGGAGAACAGCGTTCGGCCGTGCAGGATCGCATTGGTCGCCAGTTCGTTGGCGACGACGCTGACGTCGTCGCCGTCGACGTCCCATGCTGAAAGGGTCCTGGCGACGAAGCGACGTACATACGCCGCGCTCGAGGCTTCGGGCTCGAAGGTCTCGATCGGGCTCACCGGTCCTCCGGGTGGTCACGGATCGTTCCGCGACCCATTACCCGAAGCCCAACCCAGAGAATCCTCAGGCGAAGACCGGACGGCGGCGGCGACGGCGGCTACCAGGTGTTTCTGGGCTCCAGACGGCCACCGGCTCTTGCCGGTTGCACCCCGTACGCATGGGGCCCGGCTGGATCCCTCAGGGCCGACGCACGCGCCCCCGCAGGGCCAGGAGCGCCAAGGAGATCGACACCGTGCCGAAAGCACCGATCGCCAGCACCGCCTCCCCCAGGGCGGTGGCGTCCCAGCCGCCCGACACCAGCGAGCGCAGGCCGGCCAGGATGTACGTCATCGGGTTGTAGGAGGCGACCGCGGCCAACCATCCCTGCAGGTGCGACTTGTCGACGAAGGTCGTGCTCAAGAAGGTGATGGGGAAGAAGAGGATGAAGCTGGCGTTCACTGCGCCCGGGCTCCCCGTCTTGAGGGCGATGGCGTACGGGAGGCCCGTGAACACCAAACCCCAGATTCCGCACAGCACGACGAACACCACCATGCCGACGATGCCGGTGGTGAAGTGGACCCCGAGCGCCAACCCGACGATCAGCACGGGTATGGCGAGCGCCATGACGAGAGTGAGATCGGCCGTCATCAACCCGAGCAGCAATGGCAGCCGGCGGACGGGCGTGATCATCAGTCGGTCGAAGTAACCGTTTTGGATGTCGGTCACGAGTGCGGATGCCCGGGACACGCCGGTCACGGCGAAGACCACCGCCACGGGCAGTTCGAACGCCTTGAAGTTGAGTCCCGCGGCCGCATGAGTGATCTGCGAGAGCGCGCCGATGTTGAGGATGTAGAAGAAGATCGGGACGATCAGAGCCGGGATCACCGACGCCGGCTCGCGGGGGATCTGGCGGATGGCCCGCCGGGCGATCGAGACCACGTCCACCACGAAGCCGGCCGGCCGCGCCGTGACGCGCCGCGAGGTGATGGGGGCAGGGGTCGCGGCCACCGTCATGAGTCGGCTCCCTTCGAGGATGCGGAGGACGCTGAGGGCGCAGAAGACGCGCCGTCAGAAGGTGCCGGGTCGGACCGGGTCGTGCCTTGGCCGTCACCTCGTCTCGGGTGCGTCCCGTCGCCCCGTCGGTCGTCGTCCTCACCTTGCAGGTGTGACCCGGTGAGCTCGAGGAACACGTCGTCGAGCGTCGGGGTGCGCAACGTGAGGCTCACCACCGCCGCGCCCGCGTGGTGAAGCGCCAGGGCTACGGGGCTCATAGCCGCCGCGCCGTTGCCGGCGTGCACCATCACCTCGTCGCGTCGCGCCACGACGTCGTCGATTCCCGGGACGGCGCGCAGCGCGGCGAGCGTCGCCTCGCCCAGGTTCTCGACTTTGGCCACGATCACGTCGGTGCCCACCGTTCGCTTGAGGTCGTCCGGGGTCCCCTCGGCCACGAGGCGGCCCCTCGAGATGATGCCGACGCGATGGGCGAGCTCGTCGGCTTCTTCGAGGTACTGCGTCGTCAGGAAGATGGTCGTGCCGTGCTCCTTGTTGAGGTTGCGCACCTCGTCCCACACGGTCGCCCGACTTTCGGGGTCGAGCCCGGTCGTGGGCTCGTCGAGGAACAGGATGTCCGGGTCGTGGACGAGGGCGGCCGCGAGGTCGAGGCGCCGCTTCATGCCTCCCGAGTACGTGCCGATCGGCCGGTCGATGGCGCCGCCGATGTCGACGAGGCCGAGGACGTGCGCGACACGCGCCAACCGATCGTCGCGGTGCAGTCCGTACAGGCGAGCTTGAAGGTCGAGCAGCTCGCGCCCGGTCTGGCGGTCGTCCAGCGCGGCGTCCTGAAGAGCGACGCCGATGTCGAGACGGACTAGTTCGGGATGGCGCTCGATGTCGTGGCCCCCGACCAGTCCCCGGCCGCGGCTCGGGCGCAGCAGGGTGCACAGCATCCTGACCAACGTGGACTTTCCGGCGCCGTTCGGGCCGAGGAACCCGTAGATCTCGCCCTGGGCAATGGACAAGTTGACGCCGTCGACGGCCCAGAAGTCGCCGAACCGACGCGCGATGTCCTCGGTGACGACAGCGGGTCCATTCATGGGCGCTCACGCTAACCGGGTCCCCACCACGCTCCGCCACCCCGCTCGAGATGTGAAGCGGCTGGCCATGTGGACCCCGTTGGTAGATTCGGTCCATGGTGCGACCGGCTCTCGGCCCCGTCGTGGCCCGCGGCCGGTCGCTCCTCGAGCGGGTGGCGGTGGCCAGCCCGACGGCGCGGCGCACGCTCGAAAAGCTGGGCCGGGAGCTCACGGGTGCGGTCGAACGCGCCTACGCACGCATCGACTACTACGGCCCGAGCTACTACGGCGAGGGGCGTGATCCGTCCGGGGACCGCGCCGGGCACTCGGGCTACGCCGTGTACGACCGGGTGAGCTCGAACGCCGATGTCGCCGGATACGTGATATGGCGCAACTTCGCCGGCGCGGTGCGCACCCTCGACGTGGGGAGCGCAACGGGCTTCGTGGTCGAGGTGCTCCGGGAGCTCGGGGTCGAAGCCGACGGCTGTGACGTCAGTCGATACGCCGTCGAGCACGCCACCGCCGGAGCGCGAGGACGCCTGCGGGTGGGGGACCTCCTCACGGGCCTGCCGTGGCCGGACCGCAGCTTCGACCTGGTGAGCGCGCTCGAGACCTTGGAGCACCTCCCGCCCGAGCGCGTTCCGGACGCACTGGCCGAGCTCCGACGGGTATGCCGCGGCTTCGTGTACGCGACCATCCCGTCGTTCGGGCAGAACAACGGCGCCGGGCCCGACGGCCACTTCGAGGGCAAGGTCCGCCCCGAACGGCTCGCCCACTACGACGGCCGGGGACCGACGTTCGAGGGACCGGTTGCCTTCGACGACCTGGCCCGCGACGCGGCCGGGGAACCGGTCGAGGGCCATCTCACCATTGCGTCGTTCGGCTGGTGGACCTCCAGGTTCGCCGATGCCGGGTTCGAGCGGCGCCCGGATGTGGAACGCCGCATCTACGACGACGTCGAACCCGCCAAGCTGGCCCCGTTCTGGAACGTGTACGTCTTCTCCGCCCCTGGTGCGGACGAGCACATCGCCGAGCAACGCCAGCCCGGGCGCAGCCTCGTGGATCTCGGCCTGCGCCATCCGCTGTTCGACTGACCCGGGAACACACGCCGCGGCCGACGCCACGTCCGAGCACACCGACCCGAAGACGACCGGAGCTGCGAACCCGCAGGGGGTAGTGGTCGTAGGGTGACTTCATGCGACTGGTGGAGTATGCCGACTTCCAGCATCTCGAATTCGAACGCCGAGGTGACGGGGTGGTGATCGTCACGCTCGACCGTCCCGAGGTCCTGAACGCCGCCAACGTCCGGATGCACCGCGAGATGTCGGAGGTGTGGGCGGTCGTCGACGCCGACGAACATGCCCGCGTCACGGTCGTCACCGGAGCAGGCCGAGCCTTCAGCGCGGGCGGCGACCTCGACATGATCGAGGAGATGACGAACGACTACGGGGCCGTGCTGGAGCAGTGGCGCGACGCCAGCGCCATCGTCGAGCGCATGCTGGACGCCGAAAAGCCGATCGTGTCGGCCATCAACGGCGTGGCCGTGGGCGCCGGCCTGGCTGTGGCGCTGTTGGCGGACATCAGCATCATCGGGCGGTCGGCGAGATTGTCCGACGGCCACGTCCGCCTGGGGGTCGCCGCGGGTGACCACGCCGCGCTTCTGTGGCCGCTTCTGTGCGGGATGGCCAAAGCGAAGTACTACCTGTTGACCGCGGACTTCGTCGAGGGCCCGGAGGCCGAGCGAATCGGGCTCGTGTCGAGGTGCGTTCCCGACGACCAGGTCCTCACCGAGGCGGTCGCAGTGGCCGAGCGTCTGGCGGGCGGCAGCGCCACCGCCATCCAGTGGACCAGACGGGCCATGAACCAGTGGCTGCGCCAGGCGCTCCCCGTCTTCGGCGAGTCCGCCGCCCTCGAGATGCTCGGATTCCTCGGTCCGGACGCCCGTGAGGGCCATGCCGCCCTCCGCCAGCGGCGCGAGCCCCGCTTCCCGTCGGCGCCCCAGCCCTGACGGCCGTGGGCGCTCACGAGCGTGACGTGAGCGCTCCCGCCGCTCCGGCGCGACCGTGAACGGACATCTGTTCGCGCAGGCGTTCGTCACGATCCTGGTCGTCATGGACCCGCCCGGCAACGTGCCCGTCTTTCTTGCGCTCACGCGTGAGATGCACGACGAACAGCGACGCCTCGCCGCGTTGCAGGCGACGCTGGTGGTCGCCGGGGTCGTGTACGCGTTCGCCCTCTTCGGTCAGGAGATCCTCCGCCTGCTCGGCATCTCGCTCGCCGCCCTGGAGGTGTCCGGCGGGCTGATCCTGGCGTTGGTGGCGCTCCAGCTCCTCGATCCCACCGGATCGGAACGGCCGCTGCGAGGCGGGTCGAACGTCGCGCTCGTGCCACTCGGCACGCCGCTCCTGGCGGGCCCGGGCGCCATCGCCTCCACGATGATCTACGTGCGCCGGGCCCACGGCGCGGGAGAGATCGCGAGCGTGCTCCTGGCCCTGTTGGCGGTGGTCGTGCTCGTCTACCTGGCGCTGCGCTTCGCGGGCGTGGTCAGCCGCGTGCTGCGCGACAACGGCATCACGCTGCTGTCCCGCGTCGTGGCGCTCCTCCTGGCTGCGATCGCGGCGCAGTTGGTCGCCACCGGCGCGCAGTTCTGGGCCCGAAACGGCGTGTGAGCCGGGTCCACTGCACCGGTCGGTCGGGCCAGACCCGTCGGGCCCGGACTATTGAACGGTGACGAGCGTGCCGATCGGGGTGTACGGGTACACGACACCCGCGTTGGAAGGGGGCATCTCCACGCAGCCGAGGCTCTGGGGCGAGCCGTAGCTGGAACGGATGAACCCGTGCAGCGCGTCGCCGCCGTGGAAGTAGCTGACCCACGGTATGCCCGGGTCGCTGTAGTGGCTGCCGTCGGGGTTGGTCCCCGACATGGTGGTCGTGGTGTAGCGGACGTAGACCGGCCACGTCCCGAGCTCGGTCGGCGCGGCGCGGATGCCGGTGTTGGCGAGCGAGGTGTACGCGACCTGTCCGTCGCGCCACACCGTGACGTGCTGGGGCAGCGCCGTGACGACGTCGACCCAGTCGTAGTGCCCGTACGGATCGGACTGACCGGTGGCCGCCGCGTCGAGGAGGGCCTGCCACACCTTCGGCCCCGCCACGCCGTCGCTGCCGAGATGGTGGTCGGTCTCGAACGCCATGACGGCCCCCTGGGTGACGGGGTTGGGCGCACCCGGCGACCACAGCGCCATGAAATTGCCCGGCAGTGTCGTCCAGCGCCACGCGAACGTGCCCACCTGAGGAGCGGCCGCCTCGCTCGGAGGCAGGCTCGCGCTGGTGGGCGTGAAGCTCACCGGCAGGTACCCGAGGGTCGCCAGGATCTGCTGCATGCGAAGTGTCGACAGGCCCGTCACCGTGAACGACGACGAGGAGCTCGTGGCGAGGTGCTGACCGTGGCTTCCCTTGATGCCCTGCTTCCCGCCCGGCACGGTGAGCGAGACCGTCGATCCAGGCGGAAGGGGAGCGGACGCCTCGAAGGCCAGCGTTCCCGGAGTGGTCTGTACCCACGACCCCGCCACGGGCGGGTCGAGCACGGGCGGGGGAGTGTCGGGGGCGAGCGGAACGGAGAAGTGGACGCTCACCGCGGCGTCGGACGGCACGTCGGCGGTCTGCGACGCAGGCGAGCTCGACACCAGCTGGAGGCGGACGGGGTGCCCGGACGAGTCGACACCGGAGTTCGCGGCGGGCGACGCCCCCGCCGTCGTCGGGCCGAGTCGGGTCACGACGAGTGCCGCGCTGGCGGCCGCCAGCGCGCCCGCCACGACGAGGGTGGTCACGAAGACCCAACGGTGGCCGGCGGCATGTCCACGGCGTCGATGGAGTCCGTTCGACATGGCGATCACCCCCGATCGTACCAGTGGGCCCCCGCTCCGACGTTGCGATTGCTCACCCTCACGTTGCAATCTCGCCATCACCCAGGGGAACTTTCACACAGCCATGCACCCTGACACAGCCGTGCACCCTGACACAGCGATGCACCCTCACAAGGCGATGGCACGCAGGACGAGGTCCTCGATGCGGGTGATCCGCTCGGCATCGGCCACCTTGCTTCCGGTGGCGGCGTCGCGGACGTAGAAGGCGTCCACGACCTCGTCGCCCAGTGTCGCCACCCGGGCGGCGACGACGTCGAGCCCCGCCTCGAACAGCGCGGTGGTCAAACGGTGGAGAAGGCCGACGGCATCCGCGGCGCGGACGTCGATCACGGTGGAGCCGCGCGAGGCGGCGTTGTCGAAGGCGACCCGCGTCACCACCGGCGACGGCGACCTCGGGCGGCGTCCTTCCGAGTACACCCGGGCCTGTTCGGCCAGCCGCTCGGCGAGGGGAAGGGTGCCGCGCAGCACTGCGTCGAGTTCGTCCCCGATCAGCTTGGGATCGGGCCAGCGGCCTCGCATCGGCTCGACCACGAACAGCTCGACGGCGAAGCCGTCCTCGCCCGCCACGTCGGCGGAGCGCACGTCCAGGCCGTGGAGCGCGAGCACGCCGGCCACCGCGGCGAGCAGACCGGCGCGGTCGCGCGACACC
>Ga0307477_10001090_pt1 | contig 24202 bp, 19 predicted proteins | sample atmos_gasesECM2C_FD_203316 | JGI IMG/M metagenome (GOLD analysis project Ga0307477, IMG submission 203316) | Hardwood forest soil microbial communities from Morgan-Monroe State Forest, Indiana, United States - atmos_gasesECM2C_515 | ecosystem: Environmental > Terrestrial > Soil > Temperate...
TTGTTTCCGCTCACACCAATTTGAAAAAACTCTCTACTTTTTCCATTGGCATATTTTATTGTGTGAAATCCATATCCAATCGTAGGGTTGGAAACAGTATGATTTTTGCTGTCTTTACCATCGAAGAGCCATAATTTGCATTCTGGTGACACTTGAAGTGTGAGCCGATGCAACTCTCGCATGTCACTGCGTTTTGGCTCCGGTTGGCTGGTAATATACTTCTTAATTTGTTCTTGTACGTTCATATGTCCTGCTCCCTAGTTGCGCGCACGAGATTATACGACGTTTAATCCTTCTCCCCATTGTAAGGGCGGGCGGCCCTGACCGTTGAGGTCACTCGACCGCGAGGGCGCCCCGCAAGCCGTTGTTGCATGGGGGCTTTTCAGAATTCCCAAAGGCTTGAAATGGGTGGAGCGCCGAGGAGCGGGCAGAGGGGCTGGAGTACATGCACCCCAAGCCGAGTTCACATTCCGGACGTATTGTCGGGAAACCAGAAGCTGGAGAGTTCGCTCGTTAACTTCCGGATGGCCCCTGATACGGTCAGAGCTGCTTAATACTCCCTAGCGATCGTCAGTGACTTATTTCGAAGGGATTCATTTGGCCCGACTCGAGGGCGTGGAGATCGAGAGGGCAATCCTGACTGCCTTCAGCTTTGCCGGTCTTTCCCGGAATGAAAATCTTGCCGATGCGCAGATCAATTGAACATGCTTGAATTGGGGAATCTGCGTCGAACCATTGCCCTTTGGGCGGGTTCAGATTCTTGACCAGGGGGTTGCTTGCTCCACTCCTCCGCTTGTGATTCTAACGCACCTCTCGGGCGAGTGTGCATTTTGCTTTTGCAAAGTCGTTCCTCGTCTTGTTCTTGATCGCAGGATCGTATCCGACTGAAAACAGGTGGGACGATGGAGGTAGATGCGTTTTCAAGTCCTGAAGTTTCAACCGTTTATGCCGCCAAACTGCGCGAGGTTCGCCCGCTCACAAGCTGTCTTGGCGGTTCAACCCGTTTGCCACGTTTTGGGCGCAACCGGCTCATTCTTATCGAAGGTCGCTACCTTAATAAGGTAGCGGTCTGGAGCGACGACGGTCTATGAAACCGTTGCGGATCCTTGAGAAACAATATGAATGCTGCAACGATCCTGTAAATCTTCGCATAGCATTCGGTTCACTACGATTGCTCTCAAGCCCTCAGTAGGGTGGAGGTGCGCATCTGCCTCGTGAGCAGCGGTTCCAGGCCCACAATGGGATACAACGGTCTTGGAAATCGTTGTCTTGGGCTTGGGAGAGGGAATCCAGCCGACCCTTCGGTTATTTCCCGAACGTCAACTGTCACACCACTATCACTGTAGTCGTGGAAAAACGTTGAAAAACTCCGAACAAACGCTAGTGCTTTACCGGATGCGCGTTCTCGGTGAGGAGTGAACGGAGGCGGGGAGTTCCGCGCGCGTCCGGTAAAGCCGTTTGGACGTGGCCGCCCGTGGTTGCGGTGGACGCGGGCCCTATGCAAATTCAATCGTGGGAAGGAGCGGCGGTAAACCGTGCCGAGACTGTGCTGCAGGGCACGACACATGACACCGTGCGCGCGGGAATTGGCTACGGCGAAAAAGTATCGCGAAGACTGTGGTTGAAGAAGCTGGAAGAAGAAATCGGTTTGACGGCGAGGCACAGAGATACGGAGCGCCGGGAAGGACGCAGAGTTTTTGAGTTGGAGAGAGTAGTCTCATGCCGCAACGCTGATCGGTGGTGGAGAACGAAGTTGGATTTCGGCAGCGGTGAGCCTTTCGATGACCTTCATCGGTGCACCGCATTTAGGGCAGCGCCAAGAATCGGGGAAGTCTTCGGTGGAAGAGGCGTGTTGTTCGGCTTGCGGCTGTTGTTCCGAACCCAACAACTGAAAGCAAAGCGGCAGGAGCGTAGCGCGTTTGCGGTTGGCCAGGAAGCCGAAGTTACGGATGCGCACAAAGCCTTGGCGGAAGGATGTGCAGTAAGAAGCGGCACAGGAACTCGTCGAGCGATAGAGGCAGCAACTTCTGTTGGTTGTGGTCAGCGGAATCACGCCAGCGAAAGGTGACTTGGCCATCAGCGAAGGAGACCAGGCGGTGATTGGAGATGGCCACGCGATGGGTGTAGCGGCCCAGATATTGCAGCACAAATTCGGGACCACCAAAGGGACGTTTCAAATAGACCACCCAGTCTTGCCGGAACAGTGGCCGCAGCCAGGCAGCGAAGATCTTGGGTTGCGCAAGAAGCTTCAGGTCTCCCTGGAAGTTGAGCTGGCCATTCTGGAAAGCCTGCTCAAGAGCGTCGACGAACTTGCCGCGAAAAACTTCACGCAGCACTCCCTTAGGAAGAAAGTAGTTATCTCGTGAGCGAACCCAGCGGGTGTGATCGGGCGAGAGGCCGCCGGCAGGAACGACACAATGAACATGCGGATGAATTTTGAGTTTTTGGCTCCAGGTATGTAACACGCTGAAGAAGCCAATCTCTGCGCCGAGGTGTCTCGGATGGCGAGCGACTTCGAGAAGGGTTTCGGCACTGGTGCGGAACAGGAGATCGTAGAGGATCTTCTTGTTCTGCAGAACCAGTGGCGCCAAGCGGCTGGGGAGTGTGAAGACCACGTGCAGGTAGCGGGTCGGGAGAAGCTCACGTTGACGCGCAGCGATCCAGCGTTCCCGTGCAGCGATCTGACACTTCGGGCAGTGGCGATTGCGGCAGCTGTTATACGAGATGGTGGCACGATACCCGCAACGGGTGCACTCATCGAGATGACCGCCGAGTGCGGCGGTACGACACCGGCGAATGGCCAGCAATACTTTTATGTGCTTCCAACGGAGCCAGTGGCGATTTCGTTCGATGAAAGCATCTCCCGCGGCGCGGATCAGGTCGGCCACCTCCAGCGGTGGCCGGGCCATCTACTCTTCCTGCGGCGAACGGCCTTCGAGCGGCAGCGAATCCAACGGACTTGAGGCTGCATGCAGGTGACGTTGGGAGAGATGCAGATAGCGGGCTGTCTCTTTCAGATCGTTATGACCTAACAGGATTTGAATGGTGCGCAGGTCAGCACCATCCTCGAGTAGATGGGTCGCAAAACAGTGTCGAAGCGTGTGAGGGTGAATATCTTTCTGGAGGCCCGCTCGCTGGGCGGCTTCCTCGCAAGCGTTCCACACCACCTTGGTGGTGATCGGAGTATCACCGGTATGCCAGCGGTTGCCAGGAAACAGCCAGGCGCTGGGCTTGCGCGGTAATCCGCGCCAGTGCTCACGAAGCGCCTCGAGTAGTTTTGGGCTGAGCATCACATCCCGGTCTTTGCGTCCCTTGCCGCCCTGGATGTGAATCACCATGCGTTTGCTATCGATGTCGCTGACTTTCAGGTGGGTCAATTCAGCGCGTCGTACTCCGGTGGCGTAGAGCGTCATCAGCAGAGTGCGATGGAAGGAAGTGCTGGCGGCCTGAATGAGTTGAGCAACTTCTTCCTTGCTGAGGATCGTTGGCAGGCGATGCGCCCCTTTCGGGTAGGGAGTGTCGGCGATGCTCCAGGTTCTCTTGAGCGTCTTACAGTAAAAGAACCTTAAGGCTGCCAGACGGACCGCGACGCTACCCGCTGACAACTTGCGCTTCTCAAATAACTCCGCTTGGTATTCGCGAATGTGTCGAGGGCCTAGGCGATCCGGGGAGCAGTTGAAGTGTCGAGCAAAATCTTCGACTGCGCGGATGTAGGAACGTGTGGTATGTTGAGCGTAATTACGGCGCTGGAGTTCTTCCAGCATTATTTTGCGAAGATGGGTCACAGGAACACCTCCTGTGACCCACATTTACATCAAGCCATCGAGCAACCAATGCTCCCTACCTCACGCGAAGCGTCCGCCGCACGAGCGGCTACGTCCAAACGGTGAATACGGAAGAGAAGTTGACTCTCGCGCTTCATCGCAACTGCCTGATTCTCCTCGGAAACTCCCGCTCCGGTATATTATAATTAAGTTAATTAATTAGTATTATAATACAACTCTATGTACGTCTTCATTTTTAGCACCACGGGCGGTACGAGCAGGTACGTGGTTTCCCAAGGGTTGCAGCAAGGCGCCAAGTAACTGCTTCTTGCCGGAACAAGGCTGCGCTTACAACCAAACACCCTAATTTAACGATTGTTGAAGACAATCTTTCGGACCACCACGCCATCACCCATGTGCTAAATGGAGTTGATGCGGTTATCAGTGTTTTGGGAAATGCCACGCGGAAGGCCTTGTTTGAACCGAACAATGTTATCCCTCAAAATTTGCGAGGATGAACCTGATGTTGTAACCATCGGGGAGCGCAACCCTCGGCGCAGGAGGCGATACGTTACCCTCCGCATCCCGCAATCGGTCGCGGCCCGCGTCCATCGTCGACTTTCTCCGAAATAAGGTTCGATGAACAGCGAATTGACCCAACGGCTCGTGAAGCGTTTTCCGGTTCTGTATCAGGACTATGACTCCCCCATGACACAGACGTGCATGTGTTGGGGTTTCGACCACGGTGATGGCTGGTTCGAAATCATTTGACATCTGAGTCTGACCATCGAAGAAGAGTCGGCCTAGCCAAGCAGGATGGGCAGCAGCACTCCTAAACTAAGTGCGAAGAGCCAGAGGGCGGGCGCGGGGCTCTCGCGTGGGCGGAGCCGGCGCAGTTCGCGCGCCGATGTTCGCGGGTCCAGAAGCAGCGAACGTGTATAGCAGCGGTCAAAAAGAAAAAAGACCAACGCAGTCGCAGCGCCATAAATCAAGTGCCCAAGAAGGGAAGGAAGCAAAGCGGAGGCGGCGTCCGTACTCCAATCGCAGACGCCAGTGAGCAACAACGGCAGGAGCGTCATGGGCCCCAAATACCACCAGATCAAACCGAACAACCACCCCCAGGAAATGGCATCCCCAGAAGTGGAGGCCTCATCCCGAAAGAGCAAGCCATAGGTCATGCCGATCATCGCGCTCACCGATAAGTGTATGAATACACCGTGGAACCCTACAAGATTACTGTCGACTCCCGCGACTTTCGGCAGCACGCCGGTGGCAATCATGACCGGCATGGAAACCAAGCCGCCGAGGAGTCCTGCGGTCGCTCCCCATCCCAACGAGCGCAGAATGTGCAGGCCAGGACCTTCGATTTCCCGGTTGAGCGGGTCGGACTGAATAAACAAGCGAACCCAGATCTTGTCAATGGTGGCGTACGCAACTCCGAGAATGAGTCCGTACAGAATGTGTCCGACCAAAGAGCCGAAGACAGCGCTTCCTTGCTCCGCCGACCAATCCAGGGGCATTCTCGAAGCGAGCCGCAGGAGCGTCAAGGGGCCGAAAAACCACCAAAAGATTCCGAAGCCGAGCCCCCAGCCCATGCAAGATCCGTAGCCGCGAACGTCTTTTTGGAAGAGGAGGCCAAAGGTCACGCCGATCAACAGAGCGATGGCAAAATGCAAGAAAATGGTCATACCCCGAGAGCTGAGTTCGCCAAAACCTGCCAGGAGAGGAAAGTAGTCACCGGAAGACACCCACCGGCCGAAGATCAAGCCTCCGAGGGTGCCTGCGAAACCGCCGGCTACGATGGCGCGGCCCCAGGCAAAGCTTGCGTCTAACCGGGACGTTCGGAGTGCTCCGCGAATGCCGAGTCCCACTCCGACAGGCATTCCAAGACAAAGCACATAGCCAACGAGTTCGGGAAAATGGCCCTGCGTATTTTGGAGCATTAGAGCAGGACTCCTTACGAAGACAGCACCATTAAAAAATCCTCCAGGAACAAGGAGCCACAGGAAAAACGAGGAACCCAAACCCCAGATTAATCCTGCCCCAGGACTGGTGGCGCGAGGAGCGAAAAACAGACCAAAGACAAGTCCAAACGTCAGACCGAGCAATCCGCTGGACAGGAGTGAGGTCTTTAGAATGACGCTCTCGAGCAGACCGCCTGCAGCGCCGATGCCTAAGCCGAGGAGAGGCTCGATGAGAACCAAACGGGAAAGGGCGGATTCGAAGTGCCCGTCCGTTGCTGATTGCATTTTTGGCATAAATCCGAACCCTACCTCACATCAATGGTCTGAACGATGTCGCGCGGGAAAAACAGCTCAATGGTCCAGTCCATCAGCACGCGAATCTTGCGTTCCAAACCGGGCAATTTCGCGAGGTAGATGCCTCGCCACAGGAGCCAAGCGAAGAGACCAGAAAAGCGCAGGGATTTGTTTCGAGCAAAGGGAACGCTCAACTCAGCACATGCAGTCTGGTGGCCCACCACGCAGAGTGCACCGAGTGAATCGAAATGGAATCCGCGCGCGGGCCGCCCGTCCAGTCGAGCCAGAATGTTGCTGGCAAGAACTTCCGCCTCACGCAGGGCAAACTGAGCGGTCGGAGGGCAGGGGTGTCCGGTCGCTGCGTCGGTTACGGCGGCGCAATCGCCAAGCGCCCACAAACCGGGACGCCCCGGCACGGCAAGGGCGGCATCGACGAGCAACGCACCGCGCTTATCTTTTTCGAGATGCAGAGATTTCAACAAAGGGCTTGGCACGGTGCCCGCGGTCCAAACAAGAGTCTCGGTGTGGATCTCGCCCTCGCTGAGGCGGACGACCCCAGGCTCCGCGTCTACGATGCGTGTATTCAAGCGAAAGCTCACGCCACGCAGTCGCATTTTTTCTTGTGCGTATCGGGCTAAAGACTCGCTAAGCTCCGGTAAGATGCGGTCGCGGGCATGAACTAGCACGATGTTCAACTCATCCGGACGAAGCCGGGGATAATCCGCCAAAATGCCGTGCGCGAAATCGTTCAGGGCGCCGGCGAGTTCCACGCCTGCAAAGCCACCGCCGGCAACGACAAAGGTAAGGAACGCAGAGCGGCGAGCGGGATCGGACTCCAGATCGGCACGTTCGAACATCTCGATGACGTGATTCCGGATGCGGATGGCATCGAGAAGACTCTTGAAATTGAATGCGAACTTCTCCAGGTTGGTCATGCCAAGGAAGTTGGAAACTGAGCCTACAGCAAAAACCAGGTGGTCATAGGGAACCTGCCTGCCGGCAGACGCTTCTTCCGCTTCCGCGTCACCACGCAGGATTACGAGGCGCTTTTCCAGATTCACGTCCTCTACAACACCTCGAATGAACTCTGTGCGGCGCAGGGTGCTCCGCAAAGGCGTGCTGATGTGGCTGGGTTCCAGGCTGCTGCCGGCCACTTCCGCAAGCATCGGTGTGAAGAGAAGCGCATTCGTTTCATTGATCAGAGTGAGACTGATGGAAAAGTCCGTGCGTAATTTCTCTTCGAGGCACTCAGCAGTTCGCATGCCAGCAAATCCGCCGCCTAAAATAACGATGCGATTGCTCACGGAAACTTCTGAAACTTTAGGGGCTGAGTCCGGACCGAAGAGATGCTCAGCGATGTCATGTAAAGCCTGATGAATGGTCCCGAGCAAAGCACCGTAAACAGCCCAGCCCACCAGGGCGGGGAAATGGTGGCGCATCTGCTCCGCAGTCCATTCTGGCATCTGGCCGGAAAGCAACGGGACGGCGATTACACTGATAAGACCCCACAACGGGACACCGAAGGAGCCGCCGGCCATGAGGTTGTCCACGTATCCTCGACGCGCGGGCCGCAAAACAGCCGAATAGGCCACCGCGATGGCGAGGCCCAGAAGGGAGCTCCACACGCGGTAGTGCAGCGTCGCTGTCAAAGGGATACTAGCGACCGTACCACTCAAAATGCCGATAAAGCATCGGCGGAGAATCGGATTCATGGAACAAATTCCTTGAGAATGGCCCGGAGGGTGTGGCACACAAACCGGAAAATACCACCGCTAGTGTGATTCGGAGCTCGTCAAAAGGTTTCAGTCACTTCATTAGGAGAGGATGTTCTGCACCGGGGCAACAGAAACTCGAAAGCATCACATCCCGGCTACGTCTGTTAGAATTCTGAGCCAAGGTTTGCGAATTCACATCGCGATGAAGGTGCTGGAGATGAGAAATGGACGATTTGTATGCAATCAATGTGGCCAAGACCGAATTCCGGGATTGTTCCAACCTTGGGGATCCGTCTCGGGTGCTGGCAAGTCTTCGGTGACCTGCGAAGATTGCGGCAAACTCGGCAAAGCGAATGATTCCGGCTGGATTCGGACGCAGTGCGATGCGTGCCGGAACCGCATCAAGGAATCGGATTAGCGAGTTTATCCCGCACCATCAATCGGTTTGCGACACGTATCCCGGATTGGAGCGCGCCTTCCATATAGCCGATGAATGCATAACAGGTATGCTCACCGGCAAAATGCAAATTGCCGACTCCTCGGTCGAAGATGGGTCCCCACCGGGTGATATCGCCTTTCGCCGGGAAAGCATAGGACGCGCGAACAAAGGGATCCTCGGGCCAGTTCTTGAATCTCGCGTCCACGAGTTCTTTTCCTGCTCCGCGATACGCTCGAGAGAGTTCGGCGATATAGCAGGCGGTGCGTTTCGCGGGCTTCCACCGGATGCATTTCTCCGCCTGTTCGGCACCGGAGAAGCCGACAAGGGCATGTCCATGTCCTTCCTGCTCCTCGGTGGCATGCCAGGTCAGTTCGACAGCGCGGTCGGAGGTAAGGTTGGGAGACAGTTTTGATTTCTTCCAGAATTCGCTCGGGAAGGTCATCAGGCATTTGACGTTCTTGCCCATTTGAGGGAGCGGCTTTGGTAGTACACCGTTGTCAAAAGCGATCGATGACCACACGTTGGGCGAGATTGCGAGAATTACATCCTTGGCGGCGAACGTGGATTTCTTTTCTTTCCGGTCGATCGTTTCTACGCGCATCCCATGGTCCGAAGCGTGGATGCCCGTGGCCCGAACACCGGTATGCAGCGCTTGGGCCACAGGTTCCGCCAATTTCTCGGCGAGTTGCTGATTTCCGCCGTCGCAGCGATGAAGCTCTGTCGCGGTAAAGTAGTCCATCCCTCCACCACCTTTGATCATCGCAAGGATGCCGAGCATACTTTGCTTGTCGGCGGAAACGCCGTTGTCCGTGGAAAATTGGAGATCCACCGCGTACTTGCAGAGCGACGTGGCGTTTCGGGATTGAATCCACGTGCGGAGGGACATTTTGTCGTACGTGGGGGCAATGGGACTCAGCCAGGGTCGATACTCATCGGAAATCGATGTGGACAAGTTCGCCAGTTCGGCGAACATCGCTCCCATCTGTTTTGAGAGATCTTTCGCTTCCTGCTTTTTGAGCTTTCGACCACGGAGGAGGACCGGGGAGTTTTCCCCATCGTGAACTTGCGTAAGACCAAGCCCGAATTTCGTCCTGTAAGAAAGCCACGCATGGTGATTGTCACCGATGAGTTCCCCGCCTCCTTCGACGATCTTCCCGGGAACCACGTCACTCAAGCTCTGGACGCGCCCTCCGATTCGAGGCTGTGCCTCGAGAATCGTGACGTTGTAGCCCGCATGGAACAATTCGTAAGCGGCCACAAGACCGGCGAAGCCCGCTCCAATGACAATGACGGTTGAGTCTGGGCGGGGCTGCGCCGGTGGAGCCACGACGCTCTCGCTGAAGAGCATTCCAGTGAACGACGGTTTCTCCGCAGCGATGCCTTCCCCGATTTTCGGCTTTGGCATAGCGCCGTGGTGCGCAAGCAGCGCGGTGTAGAGTGTTGGCAAGGTTCAGCCTCCTGATCGAAAATTACTTTACCAAATATGCAGTTCCTGATAAATGTGCTGCCCATCATGGCACGTACGCTCCGAGGCCGATACTACCGGGTATGTTCCCGTCCAATTCAGTCACTTGGAGAAGGAGAAGCACATGCTGAACAAACAGGTTCTATTGATGGGTCTCGCTTGGTGGTTTTGCGTCTGCTCGAGTGTTGCGCAACAGCATAATCCGGTGATCCTCAGCGGCACGCTCGTAACACCGAGTGAAGTTGTTCAGGATGGCTTTGTGACCGTCTCAGGAAATAAGATTACGGACTCAGGTAGCTTTTCGGGACATTCGCCGTCTGGCGTGATTAACACAGATTCTTTCGTCTTTCCCGGCTTGATCGATCTGCATGACCACATCACATGGAACTTTCTTCCGCGCTGGAAGGCCGGCGAGCTCTTCAACAATCGCTACGACTGGCAGCAAACGATTGCGTACAAGATCGCGCTGGATGATCCGCACGCCCGCGTCTTCGATGATCGTGACCTCGCTTGCGACGCCGATCGCTTCGGTGAAATCAAGGCCATCGTAGGGGGATCGACGTCGATTGTCGGTAGTCTGACACCCACACCAAACACCGACGACAACGCCTGCATCAAGGGCCTAGCCCGAAACCTCGACAATTTCGCGGGCTTCGATCAAAGCGTGCTCAACAAAGAACCCCTTCGATACGAAGTCTTTCCTTTCGAAATGCAACTCACCGACGCCGCCAAGGTCCGATCTGACCTTGATTCCGGTGCCCTCAAAGCGTTCCTAATCCATGTCAGCGAAGGCAAACCAACAGATGCCTCCGCTGCGCGCGAATTCCGCATGCTCTTAAAACGAAATGATGGTTTCTTGCGGCCGGGCGTGTCGGTGATCCACGGGGTAGCACTTGGCAGGAATGAATTCGACCAGATGAAGAAAGGGGGTGTCGGCTTGATTTGGTCGCCTCGCAGTAACATCGAGTTATACGGTGCAACAACCGATGTGCTTTCTGCCAAGAGCGCCGGCCTTAAGATAGCCTTGGCACCTGACTGGAGCCCGTCGGGAAGCGATGGGCTGCTCGAGGAACTGAAGTATGCGGCTACGTGGAATGCCTCGCAACAGCCTTCTCTTGCTTTCAGTGATCAGGAGTTAGTCTCAATGGCCACGGTCATACCTGCCGAATTAGCTGGGGCCGACAAACAGATCGGGTCGATTCAAAAGGGCCTTTATGCCGATTTGCTCTTTATTCGAAGGGGCGGGAAGAAGGACCCATACCAGGCTCTCCTTCATGCAAGTCCGGCTGACGTTCGACTGGTCATGGTAGGGGGTATTGCGTTATATGGCGACCCTGACCTAATGACGCAACTTCTGCCGGGAAAGCAACTTGAGAGCTTGGATGTCTGCGGGGCGAAGAAAGCTCTTTACATGGATCCTCAGGAGGGGCTTCCGCAAACGAAGAAATCGTTGCTTGAAATCTCCAACTCGCTCAACGCAAAGTTGGCACAGTGGGGTACATCAATCGCGGAACTGGCGCCTTGTCATGGCTCGAATCTGAACTGAGCCATTCCCACAACGGTCTTGTAGACCGTTGCCAGAACTCATGCGCGGGTCACCGAGGGCACTCCCATGGCGAGTTCGGAGCAGCAACGGAATGAATCGTGAACAGCGGCGCTTGCCAACCGGCACGAAGAGTATTCCGGACTATAATCCGCCAATGCCATTACCAGGACAGTCGCTGGACATTCGCCTTCTGGTCGACCGAATTCCTGCGTTTACGTGGTCAGCTCATCCGGACGGTTCCGTGGAGTTCGTTAATCAACGATGGCGTGAATACGCAGGTCTTTCTGCTGAAGAATCGCAAGGTTGGGGCTGGCAGGCTGCAATCCATCCGGAGGATTTACCGTCACTCATGGAAAAATGGAGGGATCTGTTGCGCTCCGGAGAACCAGGTGACATCGAAGCGCGCATGCGCCGCCATGACGGGGTCTTTCGCTGGTTCCTGATTCGCTTTGAGCCATTCCGCGACGAAACCGGGAAGATCGCTATGTGGTATGGAGTAAGCACGGACATCGAAGACCTCAAGCAGACGGAAGAGAAACTGCGTGAGGATGAACGCGAGCTTCGGCAGATTACGGATGCAATACCGCAGACGGTAGTCGTCCAAGACCCGTTCGGCCTACCGATCCACGCCAATCGGGCGACCCTCGACTATACGGGCCTTACTGCTGCCGATGTGACCGCGCCAAATTTTCGGGAAAGAATCTTTCATCCGGAGGACGTGGAAAGATTTCGAAACGAGCGAAAGGCTGCTCTCGCGCGGGGTCTTCCCTTCGAATTCGAGCATCGAGCGCTCGGGAAGGACGGTCAATACCGCTGGTTCCTGATTCAGTACAACCCTTTTCGAAACGAGCGCGGACAGGTCACTCGATGGTATGCAACGGGCACCGATATTGATGACCGCGTCCGTGCGGAAGAGAGGACGCGGAACGAAAACGTGGCGTTGCGGGAACAAATCGATCGTGACTCGATGTTTGAGGATATCGTCGGTTCGTCGGAAGCGCTTCGCAGAGTGCTTCGCGAAATAGCGAAGGTCGCGCCTTCCGATTCCACGGTCTTGATTCTGGGCGAGACGGGCACGGGAAAGGAGTTGTTAGCCCGTGCCATCCACAAACGATCAAAGCGCGCTGATCGAGCGTTTATCGGAGTGAACTGCGCGGCGATCCCTCCATCGCTCATTGCTTCTGAACTCTTCGGTCACGAGAAAGGTGCTTTCACCGGTGCAGAGCAGCGACGTCTGGGGCGTTTCGAATCGGCAAATGGCGGGACAATTTTTCTCGACGAAGTCGGCGACTTACCTGCGGAAATCCAGATTACACTGTTGCGAGTTCTGCAAGAACGTGAAATCGAACGCGTTGGCAGCGGCCGGCCAATTCCAGTCGACCTCAGAGTGGTTGCAGCCACGCATCACAATTTGAACGCACTCGTTGCCCAAGGCAAGTTTCGCGAGGATCTCCTCTACCGGCTGAATGTCGTGCCTATCCAGATGCCGCCATTGCGCGAGCGAGTAGCCGATATTCCCCTACTGGTTGAGTACTTCATCGATCGCTTTGGAAAGAGGGCTGGAAAGAAGTTCAGAACTATCGACAAGAAATCCCTCGAAGTCTTTAAGGCATATGGCTGGCCAGGCAACGTCCGTGAACTACAAAACGTAATCGAGCGCGCCGTAATCCTCAGCGAGAACGAAACCTTAGCCGTGGACGAGACATGGCTGAAGTGGGAACCGGCCCAAAATCCAGTGAGACCCCGTACGCTCGATGGCGTCCTTGTAAGGCAGGAGAAGGAAATAATTGAAGCCGCCTTGGCAGAAAGCCAGGGCCGAATTTCGGGGCCAGCGGGTGCGGCAGCTAAACTAGGCCTGCCAGCACAGACCCTCGACTCGAAGATCAAGCGTTTGAAAATTAACAAATACCGATTCAAAGCCAGGCAGGCTGACTGACCCCCACCAAGACCTTCCGGCGGACCGCGTTTTCCTCATCAGACAGGAATTCCTGAAAATTCAGGACTGCGCACAACTCTAACTTCCATTTGTGCAAGGAATTGCGAATGGCTTGTTTATTGCACTTGTTCGGCTGTTCTTCAGAGCAGAGAAATCCATGACGCTGAAGATCAGACAGGTTGCCGGCAAGCGCGGGATACGCATTTGTCTGAGCGGGCAGCTTCGATCGGAGCACCTTGATCAGTTGAAGTCTGAGGTCGAGCGTGGCGGACCACGTGTCACTTTGGATTTGGAGGAACTCGATCTGGTGGATATCGAAGGTGTTCGTTTTCTAAACGCGTGTGAGTCGGCAGGCGTTTCGATCCTGCACTGCTCGCCATACATCGGGGAATGGATGCGGCAGGAGAGAAACCGACCGAAAGACCATCCCGAACTTGGATGATTCATTGAACCTGAAACTAGAGAGGAGAATGATCATGAAGAGGGTTTACGGCGTTGTAATGCTTGTTGCTATGCTGATGGGCGCGACTCTGCTGCTGGAGAGGACTGTTAGAGTTGCGGCGGCGGCGCCAACCGGCATCAAGAACGTGGTTCTGGTGCACGGTGCATTCGCTGATGGATCTGGCTGGGAAGCCGTCGCCAAGATCCTCGAGAAGGATGGCTACACGGTGTCGGTGGCGCAGCCCCCCGAGACCTCCTACGCCGAGGACGTCAAGTACGCGAAGGCGACGGTCGACGCCATGGGCGGGCCGGTCGTCTTGGTCGGCCATAGCTACGGCGGGTCCATCATCAGCGAGGCCGGCAATGATCCAAACGTTGCCGCACTGGTGTACATCGCCGCATTTGCACTCGATGAAGGTGACAGTTGTGCGTCGATCGAACAGGCCCTGCCGCAAGCGTCCAAGGCATTCAAGCCGGACAGCAACGGGAACTGGTGGATAGACGAGACGCATTTCGCGGCCGACTTCGCTGCGGATGTTCCCCCCGCCGAGTCCCACTACATGGCTATATCGCAGGTGCCGATCTCCACCGACTCGTTCACCCATAAGGTCACGTCGCCCGCATGGAAGACCAAGCCAAGCTGGTACATGGTGGCCACGGCAGACCGGTCGATCAATCCGGATCAGGAGCGCATGATGGCGAAGCGTGCCAATGCCAAGACGGTTGAAGTGAATGCCAGCCATGTGGCCTACATGTCTCACCCGAAGGAAACAGCCAAGCTCATCGAAGAGGCTGCCACCTCTGCGCCCGTCCATCAATAGCTTGCAGTCTTGAGCTAGGGCTTCGTTAGCGGAGAGCGTGGCCGCGATGTTGAAATCGGCTCACTCGAGAGTAGGGTCTCTGCCGATCCTGACGACATCGGCGGAGGCCCGGATTAACGTGGTCGTCTGAGAAGAATACAATGAAGAATCGCATCACGATAGGCCACGGCTACTTCTTCGGCGCATCCAGGAATGTATAGAGAGCACCGATCTTATCGCCCTTCATCACAACTACGTCGATGCCCGTGATGACTGCTTCCTCTCCAGCGGGGCCGAATCCCCAATCGAGCTTTCCGACTCCGTTAAATGCCTGAAGCTCGCCGCGCTCCGTAAAGACGAAGTTTGGAAACTTTTCGACAAGTCCCGCAACCGCATGGTCAATACCTGAATGTCCCTCATAGGGGGCGTTGTGATCGACGAAGACACCGCCCTCCGCCCACAGTCGTGCGATGTTGTTCCGGCGTTTCTGAGTGTCGTGCTCGCCAAAGACGCCGTACAGGTTTTCGCGCAACAAGTTTTCGATTGTTTGTGCCATATAAGCGTTCCCTTCGGAGCTAGATTCACTTTCGATGAGCACCGCTACGGAGCAAGGGCTCATCGAAAGAGCTGTAACCACGTGGACGACTTCAGCCTCCGTGGGTTCAATGCTCTGCGGCCAGAGCTTTGGACACTCGGAAAGTCACCTTGATTCCGCTCGGCCGATTGCGCACACCTGTTTCCATGTAGCCATTCACGCGGAACCAGAGCCCGCGACCGCCCAACTGGATTCCCGGACCAAGACCGACAGTGCGTTCCTTCGAATTGGCAAAGCCGGCGCCATTGATCTTGTCGTCTGTCAACTGCTGCAACCAATAACCGTTGAACCCAAGTCTGACGTTTTCGAGCACTTGGTAAGACACCGCATAGTTAGCGTGGAAGGCTTGGCCTGCCTGCATGTCCTTGATGCCGAAACCTGCGAAGGGATCGTGATTGATGGAGTTCCACAGATAGTGGAGCCGAACGCTGACCTCTACTTTGCCGCTCGGCTCATACGTAAACGCATAATAGGGATTAACGACAACGAAGTGATTACCGATGTTCACCGGGCGAGCATCGCTGTACTTGCCTGTCGGCACGCCAACATCGATAACCACGCGCTGGACAAAGATTGCCTTCCCGATTTTTCTCGGTTGCCACTGAAGTCCCGAACCGACCGTCAGATCGCCAACACCCCGGACCCTCGTATCGGCACCTTTGAGTTGAACATCGACATCGACGAGCGGGGCCAAAGCCTCGCCAGCCAACCATGCACCAAGGAGGCGCTTGTGGCTCACGAAGGCGATATGAGTGGTCGTGCTGTCGACGGTAACATGGTTTGAGCCTGGAACCCTTCTCCCAGTGCCATCTCTCCGTGCGTCCGCGACGGAGCTTTCCGGGAATTCTTCCAGCAACCAGCCCGGCGCGCCAAAGCCGTCTTCAAAGTTGGTTTCCCCGAGATTCACGACCGGTAGTTGCACCTGGGCAGCTGGGGCGCTGGCCGAGGCAGCCAGTTGTTGGCAATGGAGGGATTGTGCATCCAAAAGCAATCCCATAAGGGCAAGGAGGCCAAGGAGTCTCGCTCCCGTAACGTATGCCGTTCTGTCGCGCATGTGCCACCTGAATGGGAGCCGGGTACATAGTCGTTCGTGAAAATCGTGCGTAAATGGCAGTCGCGGGGCCGCTTCGTAACTCACACAGAGCATCGGCATTCGGCAGGGAATGTCAACGCGAACGGGTCGCGAGCAGTTGCTGTTCCCACATGAACGCGACTCCAGTGGCGCCGCCATGCTCAATAAAAACGGACGCCAGCGCTGGAATGGAATCTTCTCTTGCCCAATCGCGCTGCCATTCGCCGCTGAGCGCCATCCAGGTGATTGGCACGACTCCTGCCTGCACCATGCGACGAACCGCCATGTCGTGCGCCTCAGGGGAGACGCCGCCGGAGGCATCCGTTACGGCGTAAACCTGATAGCCTTCCCTTGCGCCTGAATCGCCGGCATGGCAAGGCACATCTCCGTCCACAGCGAGGCCATCACGATCTTTTTTCGACCCGTCTTCTTTATAGCCTTCACCACCCGGTCGTCCTGCCAGGTGTTGATAAACGTCCGGTCGATGGGTTTATTGTCCGGAAACACATCCTGCAGGCCCTTAATGATGTGCCCGCCGCGTTCTTCGGTTACGGTCGTCAGGATTACCGGAACTCCGAAGACCTTGGCAACCTTCGCGAGTCCGATAACATTGTTGACGACAATCGTCGGGTCGTGACTGTTCAGGTTGGCGAATTGGAAAGCCTGATGATCGATCAGCAGCAATACGCTCTCTTCCGGGGTAAGAAGGGCGTTCAAGCCTGCCTTTGCCGCATCCATATCGCGTTCTCCTTGTCTTAACGGAAATCTTTCACAACGTCATCGGCCCGAAACACCCGGCCGTTTCCAAGATGGCCGACACCGGCCCTCGAGGTCTTGTACGATCCGGCTATTCTTTGTCTGCAATCGCTATCGTGAACGGCTCATCGGCTGGTATAGTAGCCCCGTCGCTATGGAAGAAGATCTAAGGGAACCGCAGCCGTTTGAATTTCGTTCACCGCATGGCATCAACAGCGTCGAGCATCAATCACGGTGCTGGAACAGCATCACAGTTCGCCATGTTGTCCATTATTCAAATCCCGGTCGCGTGTGGCATGACATCTCATCAAAACAAACAACTGTAGCAATTCTTCTCGAACAGATCGGCGGATACTGCGAAGCGCGGCTGAACGTCAATCGGCCAACTCCACGGTTCCGATATGATGCCGGGCATGCAACGTTCGTTCCGGCAGATATGCCAATTTGGGGCTACTCAGACACCATCAAAGTGACTCGTGACCTTCGGCTTCATTTTGATAATCATGCGCTGCCCAAGATCCTTGGAGATGACCTGGACTACGCTAAAGTTACTTCCCCTGTCCTCATGTTGTACAACGAGAGGGCCACGAAGTGCGCGAAGCTACTTGCAGAGGAATTCACCCGCAGGTCACCCGAGAATCGGATGTACGGAGAATCCCTCACGACGGCGCTTATGGCGTCCCTTTTCGGCCGGCATGACGTCTCGACTCACGTCAAGAACGGTGGGCTTGCAAGATGGCAACTAAGGCGGGTATTGGAGCTCCTCGAAGCGCATCTTGCCGAGGACATCGGCTTGGAAGAACTCGCGCAACTGGCCGGCCTTTCGCAATCCCAGTTCGCTCGTGCGTTCAAGGCATCGACCGGACTTCCGCCGTACAAATGGCGCTTGCATAACCGGATTAAGAGAGCCCAGGAAATGCTGCTGAATAGCAACAACTCACTTTCCGAAATCGCCCTACACTACGGCTTTGCGGATCAAAGCCATTTCAGCAAGGCCTTCCGGCGTGTAACCGGCACAACTCCCGCTAATTGGAAACAACACCACAAGAACTAATCCCGATAGCCCGCTAAATCATTCACCGCCCTACCCGCTCGACCAACACTCTTTCCAGCTGACTTGCCGAGTGGCTGTCGTGAGGAACGTTTCTATAATCGCCCGTATTCCCTAGACTTACAGATCAGGCCGTTTAGAAGCGTTCCCATCCTTATATACACGGCTTGCGGATTTGTCGGGGCAACGGTCTACGGAACCGTTGCGCTCCAGGGTGTAACGGTGTTTGAAACCGTTGTACAAAAGGGTGGGAGATTACTACCGAGTAGCCAGGCGCCCTTGCCGTCGCCCGGCCCTCTCAGAACTGGGCGTGAAAGTTTCCCTTCACCCAGCTCAAGCCCTTCGAACGCCTCTTTAGGGGAGACGCGGTTTCGAAACGGGAAGACGCTGACGATGAACCCGGTCATGGCACTCGGGATGAAGTTGAACGCAGTTCGTGGCACCAGTGGAACCGCCCATTACACGGGGGACGCAGTAATGCAGGCGCCAGCCCGTGATCCGGGTGATTGTTGTATTGCACTGCGGTGTCCCTTGCCGGTTCAGGTTCGGGGCGTAGTTCAGCTGGTTAGAACGCGTGCCTGTCACGCAGGAGGCCACGGGTTCGAGTCCCGTCGCTCCCGCCAATTCCCTTTTATTGATCTGCCGGAATGGAGCAGGGACACCTGCTTTGCGGCGGCAGCATTCTCGGTTCGAAGCGAGTCCCCCAGCTACGGTCTAGAGCCTCTCTCAGGAACGCCAGAGTGACCGCAAGGATAGCGACTTGCACGGCACCTTGGTAGATCCCTTCAACGAGAGCTGTGGCCGTCGAGACCCGATATAAGGTGTGCTGTACTTGCTCAGGCATTAGTTCTCACTCCCATCCAACGTCGTAAGATCGGCCGCTCACCACTTCTATCGAGAGAGTTAGAACGATTCTCCAACCATTTCTTCGCTTTTCTTCCAGAGTGCCTCGGCGTTTTTCGGGTCGAGCGCATAACTGCGCACACCTTCGCTGACCGCGGTGATCGCCACGTCATCTGGAACTATTTTGCCCACATGGCAGTTCTCGCAATACTGTCCGCCGACCTCATCAGCCGGTGCAACTACAGCGGCCCATACCGAAGTTGCAGCTCCTTGAGGAATAGTCTTCAACTGGAAGGGCGCTTTACCCTCGGACGCAAGCTGCTTATTCATCTGCCCGATCGTCTTTTGGATGTGGACGGGGTCCAGATGGCGGTCCAGCTCCGTCTGGATGCCGCCTGGATGTACCGCCGCGGCGCGTATGCCATTCCCTCGATGACGCCTGTCGAAAGCAACGGCGAAGAGGATATTCGCAGTCTTGGACCGGCCGTAGGCAACAAAGGGTTCATACGGCGTCCTCACAAAGTTGGGATCTTCAAGGTCGACGTTGGAGAAGCGGTGCCCGGCAGACGCGAGACTGATCAGACGCCCTCCCTTGCGGATAAGTGGAGCGATACGGTTAACGAGCACGAAGTGCCCCAGATGATTGGTGACGAACTGCATTTCAAAGCCGTCCTCCGTATGGAGGACCGGCGTGGCCATCACTCCTGCATTAGCGATGACCACGTCGAAGGGTTCACCCTTTTTGAGCAGTCCTTCGGCGCAAGCTCGCACGCTCTTTAGACTGGCAAGATCAAGCGCAACGAGCTCGAAGCTGCCAACATTGAACGTACCCTCCTTCAGCACCTGTGCAGTTGCCGTTTTAGCCTTGGCCAAATTCCGCGCCGCGCCAACAACCTGAGCGCCGTGCGCAGCAAGAGACCGCGCAGTTTCCACACCAATCCCCGCCGAAACGCCCGTGACGAGGATCCGTTTGCCGCGCAGATTCACGCCGGCCAAAACCTCTTCTGTTGTTGATGTCGCCCCAAATACTTCCGCCGTTTTCTTCCTCATTGTGTTACGTGCCTCCGTTACCGATATCTATGCGCTGAAGCATTCGTCGTTTTTTTTTGCCAAAGTGCGCTGACCAAGGCTTGGTTTGAACAAACTTCGCTGAGAGAGAATGCAACTCGGTATCCAGTCACAAGTTGTTGACAGGACGAGGGTTCACTTGGCACCGCGACGCCCGAGTTTTCGACATTGACGAAATTCAATGCAGAAGGTTGTGCGGAGCTTGCGTAAATAAAGAATTTCAGGCGATCAGACTCGTGCGCTGGGACGTTATTCTTGACGTCGCCGTCTGACCGAATCCTAGGAGGAAGTTCTCAAATTCCGCAGCTAAGCCTGGAAGCGCTTCTTGTCGATTTTGAGTGACCGAATCTTCGATTCCAGCGTGGACCGCGCAATTCCTAGCTTGGCGGCTGCGCCCGACGGTCCGAACACCCGTCCATGGCATTCTCGCAGCGCTGCTTCGATGATTTCCTTTTCTTGGGCTGCCACCTTCTCCGAGAGATAAAGCTGGCTCCCGGCGCTCTTCTTAACAGGCCGTTGGGACAACCAGCTTTCATCCACCGAAAAATTCTCGGTTTCACACACGATCACAGATCGTTCGATGACATTTTGTAATTCGCGTATGTTCCCGGGCCAAAGGTAGGACTGAAGTACTTGCAGTGTCTTCTTCTCGACAGTCGTTATGTGCTTGCCCGCTTTTCGCGCATAGCGATCGATGAAGTATTCCACCAGCAGAGGAATGTCCTCTTTTCGTTCTCGAAGAGGAGGAATCTCAATCGGGAAGACATGCAGGCGATAAAACAAATCGCTACGGAACGACCCAGCACTGATAGCGGCCTGCAAGTCACGGTTCGTGGCGGCGATCATCCGAACGTCAGCGCGTATCGGGTGTGTCCCGCCGACACGTTCAAACTCATGCTCCTGCAAAACACGCAGCAGGGCAATTTGGGTCTCGGCGGGCAGTTCTCCGACTTCGTCCAGGAAGAGCGTACCGCCGTTTGCTAATTCAAACCTACCCAAGCGCTGCTGAGTCGCGCCCGTGAAGGCACCCTTCTCGTGCCCGAACAACTCCGAGGCGATCAGGTCACGCGGGACAGCAGTGCAGTTCACGCTAACGAATGCGCGCGAGCTGCGATCGGATCGTCGGTGGATAGCCCGCGCAACAAGCTCTTTGCCCGTTCCCGTTTCACCCGTGATGAGGACCGTGGAATCACTCGGCGCAACTTTCGAAATCCGTGAGAGGACGGTCTGCAAGGCAGGGGAGACTCCGACGATCTCTTCGAACATCGAGGCCTTATCGATTTCTTCACGTAGGGCGAAGTTTTCGCCCCGAAGCCTGTCTTCCGCCTGCTTGCGGTCTTCGATGTCCGTAAAGGCAACATACCAACGCGTGATTTGTCCCTGTTTGTCGCTCAACGGGTTGTAACGGGCCAAAAACCAGCGATAAGTGCCATCACGTTTGCGTAGCCGCAACTCCAACTCGAAAGCGGAGCCACCGGGGCGAGCACTTTCGTAAAAAGTGCGCGCCGCCCGTTCTCGGTCATCAGTATGAAAAAACGACGGGGACGAGAAAGCATTCCCGGGTGCTTGCCGCCACTCTTCAAGACTAAGGCCGGCGTAATCGAGCCCAATTCGGTTGGCATAAAGACGTTCGCCACCCGGTCCGAACACAGCAACAACTTGAGGAACGAGGTCAACTATCTGACGGAGCTCCGATTCCTGCTCGCGGATCTTTTCTTCGGCACGCTTTTGTTCGCTTAGATCGAGCACGAATGCGACACCCTCGTTCCCACCTTCCTGGAACAGTGCGCCTCCCATCAACGCGGGCACCCGGGTGCCATCTTTCCGGAAGAACTCCCTCTCGAATGGCTGAGCAGCCCCGGTTGCCTTCAGTTCCGCCAGAGCGCGTTCGCCGCGCTCGCGCCATTCGTCCGGCCGCAGGTCGGTCCAGCGCAAGCGGTCCGAGAGGAGATCTTCACGGCTGTATTGCACCATGCGCAGAAACGCTTCGTTGGCCTCGACGATTGCACCTTCGACGTTCCAGATGAAGATGCCCAGAATGTTGGCGTCGACCAACCGTCGGATCTTTCCTTCACGATCTTCGAGATCGCGATAGAGCTGCGAATTCTCGAGCGAGATTGCTGCTTGCGACGCAAGCACTTTCAACACCGTTACGCGGTCAGGCGTGAAAGCGCGCAGAGTCAGATGGTTTTCAAGGTAGAGGGCACTAATGAGTTTGCCCTGCTTAACCAATGCTAAACAGAGAATTGAGCGGGCGCGACGCTGAGCGATGTAGGGATCGGCAGAATAGGGATTCTGGGAAGATGCATCATCGAGAATCACAGTCTCTTGAGTGCGCATTACATGCCGAACAAGCATCTCCGGCAGTGCGACTGCAGTGTGGGGGCCGTCTGGCAGATGCACGGTTACATCCTCTCCACTAGTGGTCGCTTCCGCCTCTATCCGCAGATCATCGCCTCGCGGAACAATCAAGAGACCTCGCTCGGCGCCGGCTTGCTCGATGGCCGCGCGCATGAGCCTATCGATCAGTTTTTCCAGAACCATCTCACCCGAGACTGCTTGCGACACTTTGATCACGGTCGCGAGGTCGAGGTGTGCCTCGAGGGCCTGTTTCGATTCGGATTTGTGCCGCGGCAAGTCCATGGCAGGCATCTTACACCCAGAGAATTCGCGCCGCTTCGATCTGACCATCTATCCTGCAGTGCAAAATGCGCCTGCGCCGGGATCTGAGGACCGCAGTCGCTAGTCTAATCTGCAAGCGGTCTCGACTACACGCTCATGGCGCCGCACTGAAGGGTCACAGTCACCGAAAGACAGTTGGACTCCACAGCAGTAAATACGCGCACAGCACCGAAATGCCGCGACCGATTGCTAGCGACTGGTCGGCCAAACGGAAACGATTCCTTAGTTACGCAGGAGTGTCCCAGTGGAAAATCGGTCAGCGGGTTGGCGTCGGGTTGATCGCCCGCGAAGACGGTGTGTGCGAATCGTGCAGACGCGGGGACAGTGTGAATTGTCAGAACCCGGTGTCATCGGGAGTTACCGCGGATGGCGGATATGCGCAAGTGATGATCGCTGAAGCGCGCGGCCTCGCTTCCGTTCGGCACCGATAAACGCGCATCTCTTCAGTGCTTGATTTCCTGACGAGATGCCGGTACTGATCCCTGTGTGCATTCAAACAAACTTCCGGTTTGACGACCACGTAGCCAGAATCGACGCTAAAACAGCTCGATGTACAATCAGTGCCACAACCAAATCCCAGACACAAATTGATGTGCACCCGTTGGTTGCCCGGACTGACGACTGAATGTAGCGGTCTGGCCGAATGTTCCGGAGTACACGTACCCGATGTAGGGAGTAAATTTGCGCGAAAACTGATAGCCAAGCCGCACCCCGCCATCGATGTCGGATAGCCCTGTTCCAATCCCGCGTGCACGATCCGGCTGACTGTAGAAATTCATTTCGACTTGAGGTTGCAATATCAGGCGTTGCGTGAGGTACAAATCATAGTAGCCTTGGAGTCTTCCCGCGACGCGTCCTCCATTGCGAACATAAAATGTTGGTTCAATATTGAAGAAGTATCGAGCGAGCCCCTGCACGCCGAGTGCGAGCCATGCCCGAGTTGGACCGGAATCGATATCGACACGCGCCCCGGCCTGCCAATCGAAGTAACGCAAGTGCGGAATGGGCCTGTCGTAGAGAAACTCGTGGTCTCCATCACTGGTAATGCCGTTGGTTACCGTTCCTTCTGACTTGATCCACAACTTGTTGAAGTCGGTGCCAATCCAGCCCTGGCCATCCCATCGAAAGCTAGTGTTCGGCCCATTGGTTCTTCCTTCCAGTTCGTCGAACGTCACAAAGGTAAACACCCGGCTATCTTTCACCGGCTTGGGCCAATCCGACGGTGGAGTTGGTGCGTCGATCGGAGTCCCGGGAGCTTGTGCACAAAGCGGTATACCTCCGAAGCTCAGCAGAGTTCCCACGAGGATGAGTTGAAGAGCGGGGCGCGACATCATGACACCACTACGGTACGAAACATTCCCGCTTCCATGTGGTATTGCAGATGACAGTGGAAAGCCCAGCGTCCGAGCGTGTCTGCGCTGACCAAGTAAGTCACCCGCTCGGCAGGCTTGACGATGAGGGTGTGCTTGTATGGAGCGAACTCACCGCCCCCATTTTCCAACTCACTCCAGAGCCCATGCAGGTGAATGGGATGCTCCATCATCGTGTCGTTGATCAGAACGAAGCGCACACGCTCACCGAGTTTCAGATGGATGGGCTCAGCCTCCGAAAATTTACGCCCGTCGAAGCCCCAGATGAACCGCTCCATATTGCCGGTAAGGTGAAGAATGATTTCGCGAGTGGGCGTCCGTCCGTCTACTCCTCTGTACAGCGCGCGGAGATCGGCATACGTCAGCACGCGGCGACCGTTTCCATTCAGCCCATCTCCCGG
>Ga0307477_10001091_pt1 | contig 24196 bp, 27 predicted proteins | sample atmos_gasesECM2C_FD_203316 | JGI IMG/M metagenome (GOLD analysis project Ga0307477, IMG submission 203316) | Hardwood forest soil microbial communities from Morgan-Monroe State Forest, Indiana, United States - atmos_gasesECM2C_515 | ecosystem: Environmental > Terrestrial > Soil > Temperate...
CCTGCGCTACGCTTTCAAACTCGATGATCGAGACCCGTTGGTTGCAACCCTGTTCGTAGGTCTTTGCCGGAAGGCCTCGCGCAAGAAAACGCCCTCCGGCCGCCTGCAGCGCGGGTCCCGCCAGCTTGGCGTATTCCGTGACAGCCGCGGGACTGGCGATCGATCGGTAAGACGCAATCCAATATGCCTTTGCCATATTCACTCCTCCTAATTCAAATTTGAACGGCTCGGCCTCCCTGGCCCGTAAAAAAATAAATCAGCAGCGCCCCTGCCATCGTCAGGATCCCAGCATAGGCAAACCCCGCCGCCGGATTCACTCCAGACCAGAGTGCGCCCACTACGACGCTCGAAACCAAATCCCCGATACCATTCACCGTTGCCAGCACTCCGAAACCCGAGCCTCTCGCGGGGACCGGCAGCAGCTCGGCCGCCAGCGATTTTTCAAGCGATTGCTGCGTGGCCTGGTGAATTCCCGCCAGCCCGAAAAGAATTACGAGCACGGGAATCGTGGGCGGCTCGAAGATAAATCCTGCGTAAGTGACGGTCGCAAGCAGATACCCGGCGGCAAGCAGGCCGCGCTTGCCCACTCGGTCGCCGAGCGCTCCCGCTGGATACGATGCTGCCGCGCTCACGAAATTGTGAAACGTATAGAGCGCCACTGAAATTGCGGCCGCGCGGCCCATGCCCACCCGCGGTGTAAGAATCTGACCCGCGCGAAGGATTAGCAGAGTGGGCGCGAAATCTCCAATCCCGTGAGCGAATACGCCCACAAGGAAATGCCAGAAAGTTTTTGGAAACGATCGAAAGCTTGATGCGAAGCTCGGCGCATGATGCTCGCCGACGGTTCGGCCTCTCGGCGCGAGGAACGCAAACGCCACCGCTGCCGCAAGTCCCGGAACAAGCGTCCATCGAAGCACCCCGCGCGCGCCGAGCACGCCAATTAGTGCGGTCGCGCTGAGCGGACCCAGAACCGCACCAAGCGTGTCCATCGCGCGCTCGAAACCGAATGCGCGACCCTGCTGATTCGGAGCAACGCAATCCGCGAGCAGCGTATCGCGCGATGGCCCGCGGCTCCCGCGCCCCACCCATCCGAGCGCGCGCACCACCAGCACGGCAGGCCACGATCGCGTGAACGCGTAACCAAATGTCGAAAGCGCCGTGGCCAGGTAGCCGGCAATGCCCGTCGGCTTGCGCCAGGCCGGACGATCGGCGATCCAGCCGCCGCCAAGCTTCGCAAAACTCGAGAGGCCATCCGAAACGCCTTCGATCACCCCCAGCGCGTACGCTGGTGCTCCCAGGCTGGCGATGAACGCTGGCAGGATTGCAGTCGCAGCTTCATGCCCCCAATCGGAGAAGAGACTCGCCAGCCCGATGCCGAGAACCCCCCGCGTGAGCCACTTTTCATTCGGCGCTACGCCTCCAGTGAGGCCTTTGCTCATCGGCTCTCGCCAAAGAATGAGATGTCTTCAGGGTCAATTCCATCTAGATATGTCATCAGTTCACCGACTGATTTCAAACCGATGCCTTTTTCTTCCAATTCCATGTTCATCTCGACCAGATCCGTGGAATCGCAGTCCAGGATCCGAGCGAGCACATTTCCAGTGTTTTCCAGCAAGTCTTCGCGAGAAAGTTCGCCCGCCTGGATCGCCGAAAACAATCTCTGCCGAATACGGGCAAGGTAGGGTTCGCTGGGCTCAGGAAGCATTGTTATCGAGCAGCAATGTTGCCCGCGCGAGGCGCGCTGGCTGGTTCGAGAAGCGGCGCAAGCTCTGCGAAAATCCGATCGGCCCAAACACGGCGGTTGCTCGCCTCGAGCCAAATTACCGGAGCCCGCAGGTGATTGAATGGAGCGGACCCGAGCAGTTCACTCAACAGTTCGTGAATGCGCAATTGAAATGCTCGGTCCTCGGATCGAAAGCCATCCGACGTGATCGCCGACTCCACTGGCGGAACTCCTACAAGGAATGTATATGTGTCCATCCACCACGCCAGCCAAGCCTCCAATTGCGGCTGGCGGCCGAATTTGTTCACCAGATAACAATAGTTGTCGAGTACGGCGCGATCGCAGATCACGTGCGGCGCATGCCGCCCGGCATCCAGTTCCGCGGCAATCTGCGCGTGCAATATCCAGAGCTGGCCTTCGAGCGTGGTCGCCGCATTCACAGGAAATGGAGATTGCCGCGCTACCTCGGTGACCAACTCCACATTGTGGTTCGCTTTTTTCAGCAGCGAGCAGATTTCATAAGCCAGCGTGGTCTTGCCTACCCCGTGCGTCCCGATCAGTGCAAGTTTCAATTTTCCGCCTTAGCTGCTGCCGTCTTTCTTCTAGCACATTTTCGCGCCGCTGAGAACAGATGCGCGGAAACGGAATTCGCGAGCCGCGCGTCTGGTAAGTGAACGCGATTCATGCAAGTTGTCTTTCTGAAATGTGGCACATAGAATCGGGCATCCTGGCTTCTTCCAAATTAAGTCGTGAGCGGGAGCGATCATGAAATCTCAGCGCGGGCCTGGTTTTATTCTGCTACTGATTCTTGGTTTAGCCGGAACTTTTGCCGGGTTGCACGCGCGGCAGGCCGCTCCCGCTGCCAAGGATGTCCAAGCCCAGGCCGACGCCCGAATCCTCGCCGAGGTTCGCGATCACAACCAAATTATGGCCAATCTTGAATATCTCTCCGACGTCATCGGCCAGCGGTTGACCGGCTCGGAAAATTTAAAAAAAGCCAACGACTGGACGCGCCAGCGCTTTGTTGACTACGGTCTCTCCGGGGCGCATCTGGAACCCTGGACCATCGCGCATGGCTGGACTCGCGGCACGGCGCGTGGCCGCATTCTAGACCCCGCGGTTCATCCGTTGACGATAGCTTCCTATGGCTGGGTGCCGGGCACCAACGGACCAGTGAGCGGCCTCGTCGTGTACGTAAAAGGGGAAGCCCTTCCGGATCTCGAGGCCTACAAAGGAAAATTGAAGGGCGCGATCGTTATTACGAACACGCCCACCCCCTTGCCTCCCCAGGACACTCCTGCGCCTAATCCCATGCTGGTTCCTTACGACGATTCTTTTCTACTGATGCGCCCGTTGCGTCCCGATGAACAACCCGAACAATACAGGGAGCAGCGGCGGCGATTTGTTCGTGCACGCCTGGATTTTCTAAAGAGCGAAGGCGCCATTGCCATGCTCACCGATTCTGGAAAGTTTGATGGCTTGCTCAATATGACCGGCCTTGGCGGCAGAAACTATGGCATCGCGCCGCTCCCCGCGGCTTTCATCACCTCCGAGAATTTCAGTTTGATTTGGCGCTTGATGCAGCGAGGGCCGGTCCACGTGGAGTTGGACATCACCAATACCTTCAGCGACAAACCCATCGAAGTGTTCAACACCGTGGCGGAAATCCGCGGCAGCGAGAAGCCCGACGAAATTGTGGTCCTGGGAGCGCACCTCGATTCCTGGGACCTGGGTACCGGCACAACGGATAATGGCACAGGCTCAATCGTGGTGCTGGAAGCAGCGCGCGCGATCCAGAAGCTTGGGCTGCAGCCCAGGCGCACTATCCGCTTCGCCCTTTTTTCCGGCGAAGAACAGGGGCTCAACGGTTCACGTGCCTACGTGGCCGCACATAAGGACGAGGTCCCGAAAATCTCCGCCGCCCTCATTCACGATACTGGCACGGGCCGCGTGATCAGCATCAGTCTGATGCGAAATTATCAGGCGCGCCAGGTGATGGACAATGTCGTCGCGCCGCTCCACTCACTCGGGCTCCTCGAGCTCAGTGAGCGCTGGATGACAGGGAGCGACCACGTGCCGTTCGAGGAAGCGGGAGTTCCAGGCTTCTACTGCATTCAAGAGCCGGCCCAATATTTCCAGACGCACCATTCGCAGGCGGATACATTTGACCAGGCGCATGAGGCGGACCTCGTGGAAGGCGCGCAGGTGATGGCGGCTTGGGCATACAATGTTGCGCAGTTGCCCGAATTGCTGCCGCGCAAACCGACAAAAGATCCCTTGCTAAATCAGTAACGCGGCGGCGCACAGTGAAAGGAATCGATGCGGGCAGTTCTGCAACGTGTAACCCATGCGCGCGTTTTGGTGGAAGGCCGCGTGGTTGGCGAGATTAATGCTGGATTGCTGGTCCTTCTTGGGGTCGGACGCAAAGATACGGCTGCGACTGCCACGATGATGGCGGAGAAAATCGTGAACCTGCGGATCTTCAGCGACGATGATGGGAAAATGAACCGGTCGCTAATCGATACTGCCGGCGCCGTGTTGGCTGTGTCGCAATTTACGCTTTACGGCGACGCGCGCGGGCAGCGAAGGCCGAGTTTCATCCAGGCGGCGCCGCCCGACCCCGGCAAAGCGCTCTACGAGGAATTTGTCCGCGCTGTTGAAGTGCTTGGCGTGCGCGTTCAGACTGGCATATTTCAGGCGCACATGTCGGTGGAGCTGGTGAACGACGGCCCCGTGACCATTCTTCTCGATTCGGATAAAAATTTCTAGTCTCGCAGGGTTGCTTGTTAGCGGCATCGGCCAATGTGGACGGCATCCTGAGGCCCGGGCTCTTACCTGTTCTTTCAGGAGTGCGACCATGAGTGAAATCAATCGAATCCTTGACCAGATGGACCGCGCATTTTCGGGCGATGCCTGGCACGGGCCATCTTTGTGGAGCCTGCTCGAGGGTATTTCTGCGGAAGATGCCTCGCGGCATTCCGTCCATGATGCGCACTCGATCTGGGAACTCGTGAACCACGTGGCTTCTTGGAATGGAATTGTGACGCGGCGCCTGGCGGGTGAATCGCCGGAAGTAACACCCGAACTGGATTGGCCACACGTGTGGGAGGCAAGCGAGGTCGCGTGGAAACGGGCGCTCGAACATCTGGCTGAAAGCCGCGCGCGCTTGCGCCACGTAGCCGAGAAATTGCGTGACGATCAGCTCGACAAGAAATTGGCTGCCAAAGGTGACTCCTTCTACGTGACTCTGCATGGCTTGATTCAGCATGATCTCTACCACGCCGGGCAAATTGCCATTTTGAAAAAGACACTGGGCCGAAGCAACGCAGTGGGCGCGTAGGGCGCACAGCCAATGGAGCAATAAAAAAACCACACGTTTTTTGCCGCTTGCGCACATTCTCCTCGGACTGAATCGAACCGTTCGATAGTCACTACTGCAGCGCGCCGTGCTCGCATATTAATATCGTAATACGATATAATATTGCCTGGAACGAACGAATGAGCGCATCTGGCAATCTTTATCGGGGACTGGCCGATTTTCGTTACGAAATCCGCCAGTTCTTGTATTTCAGTGAACGCGCTGCCTTCTCCGCAGGCCTCGAACCGCAGCAGCATCAGGCGCTCTTGACGATCAAAGGTTTGCCCCCCGGCCAGGAACCCTCGGTCGGCTATCTCGCGGAGCGGCTGCAAATCCGGCATCACACCGCCGTCGAGTTGGCCGCCCGCTTGGAAAAAAAGGGATTGCTTCGCCGTTCGCGCAGCGATGCAGACCGCCGGCACGTAAATCTTTTTCTGACTTCCCGCGGAGAGCGCTTGCTCGGCAGTCTCTCCCAGGCTCACCGCGCGGAATTGCGCTCTGCAGGACCGAAGTTACTGCGCGCGCTGGCAACGACGGTGAGGTTGAGAGATGAAATCAAGAGGCCGGCGCGAACGGCCGCGGGAAATTCGCGCAAGCGAAGCCGCAACAAATTAAAGCACAGTTGACTCAGTTCGAAAAACGGAGGCAATCCATTTGGATCTACAAGCATCAGACCGGGAGGATCGCAAAGACAGGAAATTCGCCGGTTTCCGCATTGGATTTATTTCTTTGCTCGCGGCAATCATTGGCGTCCTTGCGGGATTGATCGCCTACCTGTTGTACGACTTGATTGGGTTGTTCACAAATCTCGCGTATTACCACACCTGGTCATTTCATTTCCGCAGCCCCGAGCAATCAAATCTAGGCCCTTGGATTATTTTGACGCCAGTGATCGGCGGACTCATCGTCGGGTTCATGGCCAAATACGGTTCGGAGAAAATCAAGGGGCATGGAATCCCCGAAGCCATGGAGGCTGTGCTTGTTTCGGGGAGCCGGATCGAGGCTAGAGTCGCCATTCTGAAACCGCTCTCCGCGGCCATCGCGATCGGCACGGGAGGGCCGTTTGGTGCGGAAGGCCCCATTATTCAGACAGGCGGCGCGTTCGGGTCGCTGGTGGGGCAATTTGTTTCTACGACAGCCGCCGAACGAAAAGTTCTTCTTGCCTGCGGCGCGGGCGCAGGCATGGCGGCAACTTTCAACACGCCCATCGCAGGGGTAATTCTCGCCATCGAATTGCTGCTGTTTGAATTTCGCTCGCGCTCCTTCATTCCGCTGGTGATTGCCTGCACGCTGGCCACCAGTGTCCGCTCCGTTTTGTTGAGCCAGCGCTCCATGTTCACCATGGGAAATGCGAATTTCGACGCGTTGCACGGCCTGCCTTTCTACCTGCTCCTTGGATTGCTTTGTGGCGGGCTGGCTATCGGCTTCACAAAAATTCTTTATTGGGTGGAGGACCAGTTTGACCGCTTGCCGATCGACGACTTGTGGCATCCCGCGATCGGCGCATTGGGACTTGGCATCATCGGATTTTTTGTCCCGCGTGTGTTGGGCGTAGGCTACGACACGATCTCCGACATTTTAAACAATAATCTCGCGCTGAAGCTGCTTCTCGTGATCGCGATCAGCAAGGCCGTGGCGCTGGTGGTTTCACTCGGGTCCGGAACCTCCGGAGGATTGCTCGCGCCAATGTTCATGTCGAGTGCAGCCCTGGGCGGGGCGTTCGCCATGGTAGTGAATTTGATTTTTCCTGGAGCGCATCTATCTCCGGGTGCGTACGCGCTGGTGGCGATGGCTGCAGTGTTCGGCGCGGCTTCCCGCGCCACTTTTGCATTCATCGTTTTCGCGTTTGAAATCACGCGCGACTACAATGCGATTCTGCCTCTGATGCTTGGCTGCGTGATTGCCGACCTCGTTGCCCTTCGGTATCTGCCGAGTTCGATCATGACGGAAAAGCTGGCGCGCCGCGGCCTGAAAGTTCCCGGAGAATATGAGGCGGGAATTCTGAAAGTGGTTCGCGTCGGTGAAGTGATGCGCAAAGACGTCACCGCGGTTCCTTCGGATATGAGCATCGGGCAACTCGCCGAGCGCATGGCCGGCGGCGGACGAAATGAAAATGGAGCAGCGAGCGGCGAGCCCGGATTTAATCGCATGCAGGGTTTGCCGATTGCGGATAAGGAAGGGAGGCTCGCCGGGATTGTGACTCAAGGGGATCTGCTGCGAGCGCTCGAGCAAGATCCTCAAGGCAAGATGACCGTTCTCGAAGCGGGAAGCAGTCCGCCGATTGTCGCGTATTCGGATGAACTGGCGTTCGACGCGCTGCTTCGCCTGCTGCAAAACAATATCGGGCGCCTTCCGGTGGTGAGCCGCGAAGATCCTCAAGTGATGATCGGCTTCGTAAATCGTCCGAGCATCCTGAGCGCCTGGACGCGCCACCTGGAAGAAGAAGGAATTCGCGAACATGGCTGGCTTGCGCGATTCAACCAGAGATATCGAAACTCAGCGCCCGAAAAATAAGCTCTGCGTCACCAAGCGCCGCCGCCACCGCCGCCGAAGCCACCTCCTGAGCCGCCGCCACCGCCGAAGCCCGAGCCCCCCGAATTACTGCGCGGCGATGAGGCCATCACGCTGCCCGCCTGCGCGGACATGTAATTGAGATCGTTCACAAAAATGTAAGGCTGAAAGCCGCTGCCGTACGGGCCCTGATACCACTCCGGCGGCTGCATGGCGATACCGGCAAAAGCCTGCACCCATTTTTTTTCCACGTGCAACGCCATGGCATAGGGGAGAAATTTTTCGAAGAGTTCGGGAGTCTTTTCCAGCCGCTCGATTCGATCGCTTTCCACTCGCCCGAGAAAATTTTCGAACCCCAGCACTCGCGCGTAGGTTCGCGCGCCGGCCAGCGTCCGCGCCGGCATGAACCAGCCGAAAATACAAATCACCGCGCCGGTGGCGATCGCCGCGATCACCCAGGTGAGGCGCGCGACGCCCGTCGCGGTTGCAAGAAAATTGCCGGACACAAAAATCAAAATGCCAATCACAAATCCTGCGCCGACGTATGCCTGGCGCACCGTGTCCGGCCGGTGCAGATAGTAGCCGTCCGTCATCAAAGCGTCGAAGATGCGATCGCGAATTGTCGGCAGATGCGTGTAGAAATGATTTTGCAGGTCGGACATTTTCACGTCCGTGTTCGCGCCGCCATCGAACAAAGCGGAGAGCATCTCGCGTTCGTGCGCACGCGCAGTGGCCCACTGTGCGGCGGGTTGCTTGAGATGGAAAATGTATTCCTTGCTGTGGGAAAGGCCGAGCAAATGTTCTTCGTCTTTTTGCTCGATGGTCAAATAGCCTTTGACGGCGAGGTCAACCAGTGTCGCGGTGATATCGCGCATGGCTGCTTCATTGTCCACCAGCGTCCCGCACTCACCGGGAGTGAGTTTGTCCGGCGGCTCGTATTGCACGGTAACCGCGTCCTGCTCCGGATCGCGCCCGCGCGTCCACCACAACCAGAGCATGATGAAAAAAGCGCCGATGGGAATAAACAGCGGCCAATTGCTGCGCAGAAAAAATAATAGATTCGCGCCGGCTCCCGGCTGGTGCACGAATCCTTTGTCCCATCCGACCACCGCGGTGAGACCTTCGTGAAATCCGAGCCGATGATTGGTTTGGATCTCAACCTTGCTGCCGTCAATTTGAACCCGGGTGTCCTGCGCGCGGGAGCCGAACACGCCGGTGTAGGCGACGCCGCGAATGCCCGAAGTGCCGGGAGGCAATTCGATATGCGCGCTGGCGGATTCGATGGGCACATCCCACTCGTCTCCGGTCACATTCCAGTAGAGCTCGTCATGATCCTCGAAGAATCGCAGCGCATTTAAAATCCGGTAGCGCAGGATCACGGTGCGCGTGGCATTTTCAGCGTTGGGCACGGTGATTTTGAAGCGAAGATAACGTCCCTGGCGTGTCTGTTCGTATTTCAGGGCATGAGCATCGTCGTCGGTGATGGAGAGCGGTTCGAGGAGCAGCGAGTAGTTGAGATGTTGCGGCGTGTCGTACTCAACTGGAATGGTGCGATAGATCCCGTGATATGAGCCGACAAAACGGACGTCGATGATTTCTGTGACTTCGATGGATCCGTCGGCATTAACGGTGACCTGCTCGTTGAAATCTTTTACGCTGTACTCGCGCGCGGCGGCAGGTTGAGCGAAGGTGAGAATGCCGGCGAGAAAAAATACCAGAGCGAGCAGCCCGACGATTCGGGCGCGGCCAGGTGGAGCGGTGCGACGAATCACGTTTGTGCCGCGCCGCCAAAACTGACTTTGGAGACTTCGCGCTCCGCGGGCGCGCTGATTTCGAAAAATTCGCGCGGCTTGAAATTGAACATGCCCGCAATGATGTTCGAGGGGAACACAGCAATTTTGGTGTTGAGGTCGCGGACCACCGCATTGTAATAGCGGCGCGCGTTCTGCACGCTGTCTTCAATTTGATTGAGCGTTTGCTGAAGCTGCGTGAAACTTTCGACGGCGCGAAGTTGCGGATAGGCTTCGGCGAGCGCGAACACCTGGCGCAACGCCGCGGTGAGCACGCCTTCCGCTTCGGCTTTCGCGGCAGGGCCTTCGGTGGTCATGGCGCGATTGCGCGCGGCGACCACGCCTTCGAGCGTGCCTTTTTCGTGGGCCGCATAACCCTTCACGGTTTCGACGAGATTCGGAATCAGGTCGTAGCGGCGCTTGAGCTGGACATCAATATCGGACCAGGCGTTGTCGCACTGAACCTTCAAGCTGACCAGGCCGTTGTACAGGCTGATGACGAAGACCACCACCAGCGCGACGACAATCAGGAATATCCACATGGGCTGCCTCCGCGATTCGCTTCCGTCTGTGATTTGCCAGGGATTGTTGACGATGACCCGCGGCCAGCATACGGCGGGCGGCGGGCAGTGTAAAGCCGCGGACTGGCCCGCGTTGCTTACGTCGCACTGTGTGCGAGCGAATTTTGAATTTCATTTGGGGGGCTCGAGGGTGGGATCGAGGCGGCGGGCCTCGTCGAATTCGTGCTGCGCGGCTTTATTGTTTTTGAGGTGCTGGAAGGTGATGGCTAGGTTGTAATGAGCGTGGGCGAATTCGGGCCGAATTCGAATCGCTTCGCGGTAACTGTCGGCAGCAGGAATGTATTGAGCTTTGCTGAAGAGCACGTTTGCGAGATTGAATCGCGCGTCTGCGTCGTCGGGTTTTTGGGCAATGAATTTTTCGAAGGCGGTTTGCGCGCCGTCGAGATCGCCCGACTGCATCAGCGCGACGCCTAATGCGATGGATGCTTCCGGGAAATCCGGCTGCACATCGAGCGCACGGCGGAATTGGGGAATGGCGCTGCCGGGTTCTTTCTGCGACAAGTAGGCATTGCCGAGATTGTAGTGGGCGTGAGCATCGTCAGGCTTGAGCGCGAGACCCTTCTGATATTCGGCGATGGCATCGGGAAATTTCTGCTGGTCCTGATAGGCGCGGGCGAGATTGAATTCGGCCTCGGATTGTTTCGGATCGAGCGCCAGGCTTTTCTGAAGGCTCGAGATGGACTCATCGAGGTGGCCTGCCTTGTAGAGCAGGTGGCCGAGATCGAACCAGGCGTGCGCGTCGTCCGGATGTTTGCTGACAATTTCGCGGTAGGCGGCAATGGCTTCGTCGTTGCGGCCGGCGTGGCGGAGAGCGGTGGCGTAATTTGCACGGATGTCCTGCGCATTGGGAGAGAGCGCCAGCGCTTGTTGATAGGTGCGGATGGCTTCATCCGATTGCTGCCTGGAATCGAGCGCGGCGGCAAGATTGTTCATGGCGTCCACATATTTCGGCTGGAGCGCGATGGCCTTGCGGTAAGCAACAATGGCTTCATCAGTGCGGCCGGAAGCCTGGAGCGCCGCGGCCATCCCATTGTAGGCCTGATGCAGGTCGGGTCGCATCGCCAGGGCTTTCTGGTAGGCGGCGATTGCGTCGTCATATTTTTTCTGATGGTAGAGCGCGAGGCCGAGATTGCTTTCAGTGATGGAATCGGTGGGCTTGAGTTTCAGCGCCTGATTGAAGTCGGCGACGGCTTCGTCGTCTTGACCTTTGGAGTCGAGGGCGAGGCCGAGATTGCTGAGCGCTTCCGGAAAATCCGGATTGAGAGCGAGCGCTTTACGATAGAGGATGATGGCTTCATCCACTTTTCCTGATTGGTAGAGGGCGAGCCCGCGATTGTTGATCTCCACGGCGGCATTGTTGGCGGTGGCGGATTGCGCATGAAGCGGTGGTGGCAGGGCAAAAAGGAAGAGGAGTGTAAATTCAAAAAGGCTGTTTTTGTTGCGATTAGAAAAATGTAATGTCTTTTGTTTTGAGTGAGTTGAGCGAATTTCTAATTTGGCGACTGTTGCGATTAGCCGCCGCGGCGAGGAGGGGTTAAACGGGACCTTCTCTGGTTCATTGCCGAGCGCCATCTTAGAAATCTCCCACGTTAACATCGCACAAAGAAATGCTGGGTGCAATGGTACCGCGCGGTGGACATTTTGCGCCACCGGGCGCAAAAAAAATTCGTCGCTTACCCTTTGAGAAAACCTTCGCGAGTTGATTTCGATTCATTTGAGGAGTGGCGAGCGGTGTAATAGACTCGCGGGCGAGATTTGAAGGGGCGCGATGAGCACTCAAATTATGCGGGAGCCTCGATGGCCTGCGTTTGTGGCGATGCTGGCTGCGGGGGGGATGTACCTGGGATTGCCGGAACCGTTTACGGTGGGGCCGAGCTGGCTGCTGCTGGCCGTGATATTGGTATTGATAATTCCGATCGTGGTGTCGAACCGCCGCGGCGATCACAACGTGGCGCGGCTCCTGACGTTTGTGGCGAATGGAGCCATTACCCTCTCGATGATTGGCTCACTGGCGGTGCTGATTCACGGAATCCCGGAGCATCGGTTTACGCCAATGACTTTGCTGCGGTCGGCGGGGGCCATGTGGATCACGAACATCCTGGTGTTCGCGTTGTGGTATTGGAAGCTGGATGCGGGTGGGCCGCTGGGACGGGAGAAGGCGCGCGGAGACCTGGATAGCTCGTTTCTGTTTCCGCAGATGTTGATGAGGGAGGACGCGGACCCGTTGTGGTCGCCCAATTTCATGGACTACCTGTTTCTGGCGTTCAACACCAGCACGGCATTTTCGCCGACGGATACAGCGGTGCTGTCGAGGTGGGCGAAGGCGGGGATGATGCTGCAATCGCTTATTTCGCTGACAATTGTGGCGCTGGTTGCGGCGCGGGCCGTGAATGTGCTGTGAAGACCCGGCTACGCCCTAAGCTGGGTTTATAGGCGTGTTGAAATCCGGTTTCGATTGCCGCAGTGCGTCGCGCCGTTTGTTGAAAGTATCCAGCATCAGTTGAATTATCCTCTGTCTGTCGTGTGGCCGCGTTTCCAGTTTCGGGTTTGCTTGCAGAGTGGATTTCAGGCTGGAGGCCTCGACAGAAGTCGCCAGCGTCTTGCTGTCCAGTACAGCCAAGAACTGGTCGCGAGTCCAGTCCTGCTGAATTCCAGTCTCCACTAAGGAAATGACTTGATCGAGCGAATTTGCCCGAGAAGCGCGATTGGAGAGGATGCGCTTCAACAGGTCGGAGCGACCAAACGTGGTGCCGTCGGCCCAGACAGCGGCGGCAACTTCGACTTTGTCAGGGTAGGATTCCACGCCCTTGTGCACAAGAGGTATTGAAATTTCAGCATCTTTCACTAGCGGCGACAGGTTTTTCACAAGCGCATCCCACAATTGTCCTGACGGCTTGCGGTCCTCTCTCCAGTAGGATGTTTGTAAATAACAAGCGGTGAGAGGTTCTTCAGCGAGATTCGTCAAAACGATTTGCGGTCCATGCTCGGTCAGGGAATGAATTTCCGCATGGACATTCAATTCACTGGAGGACTGTGGCATGTCAGATAACCGGTTGGCCGGTTCACGTGATTCGAGAGTGGGCGCATGAGCAAACATCGAGAGGAAGAGTATGATTAGGAGTCCTGCGAGGAATTTATTGGCGACGGTAATCATCCGTATGGTCCGGTGGCATGAATATATCACGAGTGAGACTCGGTGTCCGGAACACAGTATTACTAGCGTAACGTAGCGATTTGGGTTACGCTCCTTGCAACAGTCACCCCCTTCCAGCACGGGCCGTTCAGGCCACTTGGAATGCTCTACAAAGCGTTCAGCGCAGCGGTGTTTGGAATCGACGCCTACCTGGTGGAGGTTGAGGTGGACGTGGGTCCAAGCTACCAGGGAAATTTTACGGTGGTCGGCTTGCCGGACATTGCCGTGAAGGAGAGCCGCGAGCGGATTAAGTCGGCGCTGAGGAATTGCGGGTTTGATTTTCCTTCGACGCAGGCAGTGACCGTAAATCTGGCGCCCGCGGACATTCGCAAGGAAGGATCCGCGTTCGATTTGCCGATGGCGCTGGGACTGCTCGGGTGCCAGGGAACATTCTTCGGCAAAATTCTCGATTCGCACGTGTTTCTGGGCGAGCTGTCGCTGGATGGGAGCGTGCGCTCCGTGCGCGGCGCGCTATCAGCGGCGATTGCGGCGCGCGAGCGGGGAATCCGTAACGTGGTGGTGCCGGAAGCGAATGCGCGCGAGGCGGCGGTGGTGGAGGGCATGCACGTGTTTGCCGTGAAATCGCTTCCCCATGCGGTGGACCTGATGAATTCGCCGGAATCGTTTCAGCCCGTCAGTGTGGATACGGAGCTGATGCTCGCGGAGGCCGGACAATATCCGGTGGATTTGCGCGACGTGCGCGGACAGATGGCGGCGAAGAGAGCGCTGGAAGTTTCTTGCGCGGGGAGCCATAACATTCTGCTGATCGGGCCGCCCGGGGCGGGGAAGACGATGCTGGCGAAACGGATTCCCACGATTTTGCCGCCCATGTCGCTGGATGAAGCGATTGAGACGACGCGCATCCATAGTGTTGCGGGGCTGCTGGACGATGCGCGAGGGCTGGTGGGGACGCGGCCGTTCCGGTCGCCGCATCACACGATATCGGATGCGGGGCTGATTGGCGGAGGAGCGATACCGCGGCCGGGAGAGGTTTCGCTCGGTCACAACGGCGTGCTTTTCCCGGATGAGTTGCCGGAATTTCAGCGCAATGTGCTGGAAGTGATGCGGCAGCCGCTGGAAGACGGCGCGGTGACGATTGCGCGCGCGGCGCTTTCGGTGAGTTTTCCTTCGCGGTTCATGCTGGCGGCGGCGATGAATCCGTGCCCGTGCGGATTTTTCGGGGATTCCACGCGCGAGTGCCACTGCTCGCCGATGCAGATTCAGCGGTACGTGTCGAAGATTTCGGGACCGCTGTTGGACAGGATTGATATTCACATCGAGGTGCCGGCGGTGAAGTACAAGGAGCTGCGCGGCAATGGGGATATCGAGCCATCGGGGACGGTACGCGAGCGGGTGCTGCGCGCGCGATCAATTCAACTGGAGCGGTACCGCACGGAGAAAAAACTGTATGCCAATGCGCAGATGCCGTCGAAGCTGATTCGCAAGCATTGCGCGATTTCCGCGGAGGGCGAGAAGCTGCTGGAGACGGCGATTCAAAGGCTGGGGCTTTCAGCGCGCGCGCACGATCGGATACTCAAGGTGGCGCGGACGATTGCGGACCTGGAAGCCGCGCCCGGAATCGAGCCGAAACATTTGAGCGAAGCGATTCAGTACCGCACGCTGGATCGAACGTATTGGGCTTGAGCTGGGATGCAATGCCTGCCGGCTGAGAAAATCACGCAACAGCGAATGATATGGCACGCGCTTGACTGAGTTTGCGGCCGGGGTGTACAGTCCGGCTGCCCCAAGTTGAAATTCCAGACAAACTGAGGAGGAAGATTATGTGGCGAAGAGCCTATTGGGCCCTGGCGGTAGTGGTATGTCTTACGATGCCCGCGTTGGTGCGGGCGCAGACGCAGGAGAGCTACATTGATGCGTACATTGTGAAAGTGAAGCCCGAGCGGACGGCGGAATTCACATCGCTGATTAAAAAATGGGCGGTTGCGAACCACGACAACGGCGGCGACCGCTGGATAGCCGCTGAGACGGTGTATGGAGATGCCGATGTGTACATCTTCACCAGCACGCGCCACAGTTATGCGGAAATCGACAAGGCCAATGAGTCCGTGATGGCAGCCACCAGCAAGGCATTTGGCGCGGATGGGCTGGGAAAATTGATGCAAGACTATTCGAGCTGCCTGGTGTCGTCTCGCACTGAATTGCGGCGGCGACGTTGGGATTTGAGCCGCAAGGCTCCGGCCGACGCAGCGGGCTTCGCAAAGATAATCGGCGGGTCCCGGGTGCTGCGCACGGTTGCCGTGCATGTCCGCCCCGGACACCAGATGGAATTCGAGGCCTACTTGAAGGAAGCCAAGGTGGCCGGAGAGAAGATGGCCAACACGCAACCGGTGTTCGTTTCGCAGGCGGTGGAAGGAAATAAAGGTATCGTGTACTACATCACGACTTTCCGGACATCGCTGGGAGGCTTCGACAACAATCCGAGCACGAAAGATATTATGGGCGAGGAAGGGTACAAAAAATTCCTGCAGGTGAACGCCGAGGCGGTGGAAGAACCTGTGTTCACGATGTATCGTTTCAACGCTGAGCTGAGCAATCCGCCGGACGAAATTGCCGCGGCAGCGCCCGATTTCTGGCACCCGAAGTCCGCGAATAAGTAGATCAACCGCATCGCAAGAGCAGACCACCGATCTATGGCGCGCCGCCCGGGAGCCGTGCAGGCCGGGCGGCGCAGCGTGCTGGTGCACTTCTCTGCCGCCGCGGGATGTGAGGTGATCTGTGTTCATGATTTTCAATCCTGCTAGTGAAATTCCCACGATTGAAACAGAACGCCTCAGAATGCGGGCCTACCGGCTTGATGATTTCAAGGATTGCGCGGCAATGTGGGCCGACCCGGCAGTGGTTCGCTATATTGGCGGGAAGCCGTTCACCGAGGAAGAGGTTTGGGCGAAGATGTTGCGTTACGCGGGACTCTGGTCGTTGATGGGCTTTGGCTATTGGGCGATTGAGGAAAAGGGAAGTGGAGATTACGTGGGCGAGATTGGTTTTGCAGATTTCAAGCGGGACATCCAGCCTTCGCTCGCGGGTATGCCGGAGTTGGGCTGGGTGCTGATCTCGCGAGTGCACGGAAGAGGCTATGCCACCGAGGCGGTGCGCGCCGCTCTGGAGTGGGGAGCGGGGCGTTTTGGGGAGACTAGGACGGGATGCCTGATCCACCCCGAGAATCTTGCGTCCATTCGCGTGGCGGGAAAATGCGGGTATCGCGAACTCCGGCGCACTACGTATAAGGGCCAGCCGGCGATCATTTTAGTGCGATAGGCAGGGGCGGGACCAGACGTCGAACAAAGGCATCCCAGGAGGAGTACTGGGAGCACATTGACTTGCGCTTGCGCGGTGTGTTACGCATACAAGCTCTTTTGGGGAGCACTCCTCGACTTCGGATGGCGGCCAACTCACAACGTGTCGAGGTCACGCTGGAGACACTGCTCGAAAGCGTGGACCTTGCAGAAAGCATCGTAATGCGTATCGCCGAGGCTTCAGGCTTCAGCGAGGAGGACATCCACAAGATCGGGATGGCCGTGCGCGAGGGTGTGATCAACGCGTACAACTATGGGAACCAGCAGAACCGCGACAAGAAAATCGGGTTGACGGTGGAAATCAGTCCGGAAACCATGACGGTGCGCGTGCTCGACCAGGGCAAGGGGTTCGAACTGCACGAAGTGCCGGACCCGCTGGCGGAGGAAAATCTGCTGCGCACGTCGGGCCGGGGACTCTTCCTGATGCGCGCGTTTATGGACGAATTCAGCGTGCGGCCCGGGCAAGGCGGCGGAGCAGAGCTGGTGATGGTCAAGAAGCTCCCGGATGCAGTTTCCGGCAACGGGGCGAGCCAACCGGAGTAGAATCAGGGCAGAGGTAATCCGTGCTTCAGGGAACGTGCAGGGAAATCGGCGAAATCGTAATTGTGGACTTCAGCGGAAAGATTACGCTGGGCGAAGGCAGCTCGACACTGCGACAGACCATCCGCGGGCTGATTGATGGCGGCCACCGCAAGATCGTTCTCAATCTTTTTGACGTGGACTACATCGACAGCTCGGGAATCGGCGAGCTGGTGAGCGGCTACACCACGGTGCGCAACGCCGAGGGCGAAATGAAGCTGCTGCATTTGACCAAGCGCGTCCACGATCTGCTGCAGATCACGCGGTTGTTCACGGTGTTCGACGTGCGCTCGAACGAAGAGGAAGCTCTCCGCAGTTTCAGTTGAGGCTGGCGCCAGAAATTTCTTCCTCAATTTTCCACCGTTGTTTTTAGTAAGAACCCGCCACGGGTACCCACTCGGCCCACTCTGGACAGTGATTTCAATTTGTGGAAGAATCCCGCCGCTGATGCGGTCTTGTAATCCTGTGGGAAGAGCGGGACCGGCATGGGGCGGGTTCCGCGGTGCTGCCGACCGGCGTTACAAGCATCCGAATCGGGACATCACATGAACAGGAGCAGCTACGTTGGCTCGAGAACAGGGTGTGGTCAAGTGGTTCAACGCCTCCAAGGGGTTTGGGTTCATTCAACGCCAGTCGGGAGAGGACGTCTTCGTTCACTTCTCCGCCATCCAGATGGATGGATACAAGTCGCTGAACGAAGGCCAGCTTGTGGAGTTTGAGGTGAAGCAAGGCCCCAAAGGCTTTCAAGCTGAAAACGTGACCAAGGCTTAGCAAGGCAAGGAAATGGGGCCCCGTCGCGCGTCAGGCGGCGGGGCCTTTTTTTGTGCGAGTGCCCGGTCGCGCCTGATGCAATTCGGTGGGGCATTCGGGTTTGTGATACGATTGAGACGCTGAATTTTCCCCCGGGGTGAAAGATTGACGCAGCATATTTCCCGCAGAGAACTGAAGACGGATGAAGTCCGCGAAACGCTGGCGCACGGCGCGGAAGCGGTACTGTCGCATCAAAGGCTGACGCTTTACCTGCTAATCGTGGCGGCTGTGGTGGCGCTGGGAGTTTTCGGCTGGAAGACTTATACCGAGCGTCAAACGGTGAAGGCTTCGGCAGCGTTCAATGACGCCATGAAAGTGTTCCAGTCGCGCGTGCGCGCACCGGGCGAACCCACGGAGCCGGGCGAGCCGAGCTACGTGGACGAAAAGAACAAGTACAACGACGCGGCGCAGAAGTTCGGCGCTGTGGCCATGAAATATCCCCGTACGCGCCCCGGGCAGCTTTCAAGCTACTACGCGGCGCTGAGTCTCGAGCGCATCGGCAAGAATGATGATGCCCGAAAATGGCTGCAGGGGTTGGCGGACAGCAACTCCGAGGATTTTTCGGCCATGGCGCGATTCGAGCTTGCCCAGCTTGACGATCGCATGGGACAACCCGACGAAGCCGTGAAGATCTACCAGCAATTGATGGCCAAGCCGGCCGTGCTGGTCCCGAAGCCTGTGGTGATGCTGGCGCTCGCGGAGCATTACAGCCAGAAAAATCCGGTGGAAGCGGCCAAGATTTATTCGCAAATCAAGACCGAGTACCCCGACACGCCGATCGCCGAGCAAGCCGATCAAGAACTTGCTCTCCTTCCCGGCAAGAGTTAAGCAATCTAATTTAAAATGCAGAGTATGGGGGCCGCTACATACGCGATGGACGTGCGGCGCACGCGGGGGCGCCGTTATCCCGAGCCGCCGCATCCCTACCGCAATGATTATGCGCGGGATCGCGATCGCGTGGTGCATTCGCGCGCGTTTCGGCGCCTGGAGGCCAAGACGCAGGTGTTTACCACGCGCTTCTCCGACCATTTTCGAAATCGCCTGACGCACACTCTGGAAGTGGCGCAAATCGCCCGCACTGTGGCGGGTGCGCTGGGCTTGAACACAGAACTGGCCGAAGCGCTCGCGCTGGTACACGACATCGGCCACCCGCCCTTCGGTCATGCCGGTGAACGCCAACTCGACGCGCGCATGCGGGAACATGGCGGCCGCTTCAACCACAATCTTCATGCGCTGCGAATCGTAGAACAGTTCGAGCAACGCTATCTCGATTATCCGGGATTGAATCTGACCTTCGAGGTGCGCGAAGGTATCATCAAGCATTCGCGCGATTATTCCGCGGCTGAGTTTCCCGATCTTGCGGAATACGAGCTGGACCAGCGCCCGCCGTTAGAGTCGCAGTTCATCGATCTGGTGGATGAAATTGCCTACAACACCGCCGACCTCGATGACGGTTTCGAGGCGCATCTGCTCGAGTTGGATTTACTGCGCGCGGAGGTGCCGCTGTTCGACGCGGCCTACGGCGAAGTGGACCGCCGCTATCCACAAGGCGCGCAAAAATTGAAATTCAACGAAGCGTTGAAGCACGTGCTCGATCAGTTGGCGACGGACCTGATCGAACACACGCGCCGCCAGGCAGAAGCATCCGGCGTCGAAACCGTGGAGGATGTGCGCCGGCATCCGCAGCGGCTCGCGGGATTTTCGAGTGAACTCGCGCGGGCCAACGGGAACCTGAAACGCTTCCTGCACACGCGGCTCTACTCGCAACCTGCCATTGCAGAAGACCGCGACCGCTCCGTCGCTTCACTGGACGCGCTATTTCAATTCTTTCTCGAGCACTCCGACCGCCTGCCCGATTACTACGCGGAACTTGCAAAACGCGAACCTGTCCATCGAGTGGTCTGCGACTATATTGCCGGGATGACCGATCATTTTCTGCTGCGACAGTGCCAGGAACTCCTGGGCGCTCCCGCTGGAAAGGCCGGATCACCGTAAGACCGGCGCTGCCTGCAAGAAAGTCATTGTCCGATTCGTGTCATTTGGAATATCTTCCACTGGCGGCTTCCTTGACAATGCTGGCACTGGTTCTATAATTGAATTTTGGTGGAAAAGTTTGAGGAAAAACTGATGTTTCTGGATGTGAATGAACTGGCAGTCCGAAAGACACGCATCCGGAAAAGCTATGCGCCGGGGACCCTGGATTTCCATTCCGGGGAGTTCCGCCAGGTAGAGCCGCTGGAAGTAAGGGCTACCGCTGAGCTGGTCGAAGGGCAAATCCGCATCTATGGCAACCTGCGCACGCGTGTGGAATTGGTCTGCGCGCGCTGCCTGGATACCGTGGTGGAGGAGATTAGCCGGGACTTTGACCTCTACTACCGCAAGATGACCTCCGTGCCGCCGGACGAGGAAGTACATCTGAATCTGGATGATACCGAGATCGCATTCTTCGAGGGCGACGGGTTGTTTCTGGCCGACGTGCTTGCCGAACAGGTGAACCTGGCGCTTCCGATGAAGGTGATCTGCCGCAGCGATTGCCGCGGGTTGTGCCCGCATTGCGGCGCCAATCTGAACAACGAAGAGTGCCGCTGCGAAAAGCACGCGTCCGACCCCAGACTCGCCCCGCTTGCCCGCTTGAAGCAGGACTGGTTCAAAAAGCAATAAAACGCTACACTAGTGGTTTCCATTTTAGCCCCCATATTGCCGGGGCCTGCGAACAGGAGCTGGAATGCCCAACCCAAAACGGCGTCACTCGAAGCGGCGCACATCCACACGGCGCGCGCACGATCATCTGCACCCGTTGTCCCTCGCTGAATGCCCGAACTGCCATGAGAAGAAATTGCCGCACCAGGCCTGCCTGAAGTGCGGGTACTACAAGGGCCGCGAAGTGATTGACACCACGGCCAAGACAGCCTAACTTTCCCCCGCCTACCGTCCCTAGTTGGCGCCCAAAATGACCACGATTGCCTTGGATGCTATGGGAGGCGACCATGCGCCTCGCGCGGAAGTCGAAGGAGCGATCCTGGCGGCGCGCGAGTTGGGCGTGCGGATTTTCCTGGTCGGCGTGGAAGCCACTGTACGGCACGAGTTGAACCGCCACCGTCATCGCGGCCTGCCCATCGAAATCGTCAACGCCACGGAAATCATCACCATGACGGATTCGCCCTCGCACGCCTTCCGTCGCAAAAAAGACAGCTCGCTGCACGTGGCCGCAAAGCTGGTACGGGACGGTAAAGCAGAAGCACTCGTAACCGCAGGGAACACCGGCGCCGCCATGACGGTAGCGCGATTCGTGCTGGGGACGCTGCCGTCGGTTGACCGGCCGGCCCTGGCTGCGGCTTTTCCGAACATGAAGGACAAGGTGACGGTGATCCTGGATGTGGGCGCGAATGTGGATTCGAAGCCTTTGCAGATCGAACAGTTTGCCGTGATGGGTGAAATTTATTACCGCACCATCTTCGGTACCAAGCGGCCGCGTGTGGCCCTGCTTTCCATCGGCGAAGAAGAAATGAAGGGCAATGAGCTGACGCGCGAAGCGGCCGCGCTGTTGAAGCAGACGACGCTCAATTTCGCGGGCAATGTGGAAGGTCGCGACGTGTTTCGCGGAAATGTGGACGTGATTGTTTGCGACGGGTTCATCGGCAACGTGGCGCTGAAGATCAGCGAGGGTTTGGTGGAGCACATCGGCGGAATGTTGAAGAAAGCGATCAAGAGCAGTCTGACCTCGCAACTCGGCTACGCGCTCTCGAAAAGCGCATTCGATTCCTTCCGCAAGCGCACGGATTATTCCGAATACGGTGGCGCGCCGCTGCTGGGCGTGCGCGGGATCACTATCATCGGGCACGGGCGGTCGAATCCCAACGCCATCAAGAATGCCATCCGCGTGGCGAATGAATTGTGCCGCTCGCACCTGAACGAAAAGATCGAACAGGAGCTTTCCGCCGCCGCCGTCGGGGCACGGGCCTGAAAACGGCGGGAGTCGCAATCGCATGGGCAAAATCGCATTTCTCTTTCCCGGGCAGGCCTCGCAGTATCCGTGCATGGGCCGCGACCTGGCAGAAAAATTCCCGGAGTCGCGCGAGGTATTTGATGAGGCAAACGCCGCGCTGGGATTTTCCATTTCCCAGCTCTGCTTCGAGGGTTCCGAAGACGCGCTGAAGCAAACGGAAAACACGCAGCCCGCCATTCTGACGGTATCCACTGCCGCATATCGCGCCCTTGATAAGCAGGGAATTACACCGGATTTTGTCGCCGGGCACAGCCTGGGCGAATATTCCGCCCTGGTTGCGGCCGGCGGACTCGATTTCGCCACCGCGGTGAAGCTGGTCCGCGAGCGCGGGCGATACATGCAGGAAGCGGTGCCCGCGGGTGAAGGAGCCATGGCCGCAATCCTCGGACTTGCGCCAGCAGAGGTGGCCGATATTTGCAAGAAGGCGGCGGACCATCAGGTGGTGTCGCCGGCAAATTTGAACTCACCGGAGCAGACGGTGATTTCCGGCAATGCAGCAGCGGTGAAGCGCGCCGTGGAAATCGCTTCGCAGAGTGGCGCGAAACGCGCTGTGATTCTCCCGGTTTCAGCGCCCTTTCATTGCGCGTTGATGCAGCCGGCGCAGCAACGATTAGAGCCTGACTTGCGTGCAGCGAAATTCAGCGGCTTGCGATTTCCATTGGTCACCAACGTGGACGCCGAGGCCATCTCGACGGGAGATGAAGCTCGCGATGCGCTGATTCAGCAGGTGACCCAACCCGTGCGCTGGCTCGATTCGGTACACGAAATGATCGAAGCGGGCGTGACAATATTTGTGGAAGTGGGTCCGGGTAAAGTGCTCACCGGCCTGTTGCGGCAGATAGACCGTTCGGTGCGCGGCTTGAATGTGGAAGATGCGGCAAGCTTGCAGGCCACGCTAGATAAGATTGTGCAATTGCGCGCGGAAGCGGCGGAAGGCTGATCGAATGTTTTCATTGAAAGACAAAGTGGCTTTGGTGACCGGCGCGTCGCAGGGAATCGGGCGCGCCACGGCGCGCGCGCTTGCCGAAGCGGGAGCGAAAGTGGCCGCAGCCGCGCGCAACACTGAAAAAATTTCATCACTCGTTGCTGAAATCGAGGCTGCCGGCGGAAGCGCGCTGGCCGTGCCGATGGACGTGGCCGATGGCGCGCAGGTGAAGACGGGGTTCCAACTGGCGCTCGCGAAATTCGGGCGGCTGGACATCCTGGTGAACAACGCGGCTATCACGCGCGATACGCTGGCGCTGCGCATGAAACTTGAAGACTGGGACGCGGTGCTGCGCACGAATTTGACCGGCGCGCACCTGTGCATTCAGCAGGCTCTCGGAGCGATGCTGAAACAGCGCGCGGGGCGGATCATCAATCTCACTTCGGTGGTAGCCGAGACTGGGAACGCGGGGCAAGCGAACTATGTGGCGTCGAAGGCTGGACTGATCGGCTTGACGCGCGCGATTGCAGTGGAAGTTGCTTCACGCAACATCACCGTGAATGCCGTCGCGCCCGGATTTATCGCCACTCCCATGACCGAGCCGCTTTCGCAGGAAATCAAAGACAAGATGCAGTCGCTGATTCCGCTCGGGCGGTTTGGAGCAGATCGCGACGTAGCTGCCGCCATTGTTTTTCTTGCAAGCGATGAAGCCGGATATATCACGGGCCAAGTCCTCGACGTGAATGGCGGCATGTATATGGGATAAGCCCCGATCCGCAAGGCAGCGGCAGCACTGTTCAGGCAAACAAACGCCTACAGTGGGGCGCTGTCATACCCCGAGGGGTTTTGACAGGGGGAAGCCCTGAATGTTCTGATGCGAAGAAACTGGAAAATTCTCGCCGCTTTTGCAGCGCTTGGATTCGCGATCACCGCATTTATGGTGGCGTACCAAATCTTGACAGATTCATCTCCCCCGTGGGAGCTCAATCCGCTCGTATACGTGGCGTTCATCTTTCTATGTCCTGCTTCTTTCTTGGCCATTCCTTTAATCTACGCTGAGACGGGCACGGACGGCTTCTATTTCATTTGGTTCTTCGTTGCGCTATCAAATTCCGTACTCTACGCCGTGGTCGGAGCGCAAATTCTATTTTTGTCGAAAAAGTCGGGTTAAACGACTGACGATGCGCCTCAAAGGTTGACCCAGCTTAGGCCGACGCATAGAATGGGCAGGTTGTCTTGGGGTCCCAGCCCCGCGTGTGCAGCGGCGGGGGTTCCAGATCGCCGAAATCGGAGGAATAACCAGAATGGCCAGCGTCGAAGAACGCGTGAAGCAGATTATTGTCGAGCAACTCGGTGTGGATGAGGCTGAAGTGACCCCCACCGCTTCGTTTGTGGACGACCTGGGC